>ERZ889078.933-NODE-933-length-24576-cov-54.738469_pt1 | contig 24576 bp, 22 predicted proteins | sample MGYA00521266_ERZ889078 | MGnify/ENA primary metagenome ERZ889078 (study PRJEB32303, sample SAMEA104408618) | aquatic metagenome | biome: Brackish water; feature: Pelagic; material: water | place: Baltic Sea | collected 2014-06-16T06:34:00 | depth 76,534 m ...
TACCTTCTAATCACAGAGGGATTATTTCAGAAGTTATTACGATGGCGGAATTATATCGAAGTTTTACTTAAATGTAAAGTTTTAGCGAGGAATGCCGCCAGGTCCACCCATTTGTCCCATCATAGCTTGAAGGTCTTTCATGCCCTTTGGTCCTGCAAATTTTTTCGCCATCTTACCTGCGTTTTTAAATTGTTTTATCATTCTGTTGATTTCAACTTGAGTAAGCCCGCAACCTACTGCGATTCTTTGTTTTCTTGAGTTGTTTAAAAGGTCTGGATTTTCTCTCTCTTTTATTGTCATAGAAGAGACCATTGCTTTGATGTTTTTGAGCTCGCTAGAGTTTTCAAAATCGAAATCTTTAATAGCCTTACTCATTCCACTCATACCTGGCATCATTCCCATAATAGAACTCATTGAACCCATTTTTTTCATGGATTCCATCTGCTCTAAGAAGTCATTAAAATTGAACTTCCCTTTTTTAATCTTTTGAGTTAATCTTTTTGCCGCCTTCTCATCGATAATATTAGCCGTTTTTTCAGCTAAACCTTCAATATCACCATAACCCATCAAACGATTTACAATTCTCTCAGGAATGAAAACTTCTAAGTCTTCCATCTTTTCGCCATGACCGATGAAACGCAGTGGTACTTTTACTTGAGAAGAGAGACCTAGGGCTACACCACCCTTAGAATCACCATCATACTTTGAAAGAATAACACCGTCTATACCAATTTTTTCTTTAAATGTTGTAGCAGTTTTAATGGCATCTTGACCAGTTAAGGAATCAGCTACATAAAAAATTTCACTTGGATTTGCCGCTTTTTTAACTGCCTCTAGCTCATTCATCAGCTCATCATCAATCGCTAAACGACCTGCTGTATCTATGAGAACAACATCATAAATCTTTGAGTTTGCATGTTTAAGTGCTGCGTTTACAACTTCAACTGGATTTTTAGTTGATTCATCTTCATATAACTCTACCTCGATTTGAGCAGAAATCTGACGAAGTTGTTCAACTGCTGCTAAACGCTGTAAATCGGCTGCAACTATAAGCACTTTTTTTTGCTTATTTTTTAAGTAAGTTGCTAGTTTTCCTGTTGTTGTTGTTTTACCCGAACCTTGAAGTCCAGTCATAAGAATAACAGTTGGAGGATTTGGTGCAAAAATAAAACCTTTACTGCCACCAATTTCTAAAAGTTCATTTAGAGCTACTCGCATAGCTTCTAAAAATTGGTCTTTACCTATCCCATTAGCTTTTGTTTGTAATTCAACTTTTGCGATTAATTCTTTAACAACTTTATGATTAACATCTGCTCTTAGAAGGTTCTTTTTAAGCTCATTTAGTGCTTTTGTAAGTGCTTTTTCATCATCGTAAAAACGAATTTTATTAATCGCACTTGTAAACGATTCGGTTAGAGTGTCAAACATAAATTATCCTTAGTTGTATAGGTGTAAAAAGTTGCGAATTATATCTAAACTTTCTTTTACTCAAAATTAACAAAAAACTTAGGCTCAGGAGCGGTAAACTCCATTCCTAAAAGTCTTACTTTATAAGCATGTAACATTACACGTTTCGCACGACGACCACCATACTGCTCATCACCGATGATAGGATGGTCTATATAACGCAGGTGTGTTCTAATCTGGTGTGTTCTTCCATGATGAATGATACATTTTACTTTTGTTTTGTTTGCACTTACAATATCAGGGAAAAACTCTGTTCTTGCAGGTTTACCCTTTCCAGATACATTTGAGTAAGCTTTGTTATTTTTCTTTTGTGTAAGTATAGCTTTATCTACTTCTATTGGCTCACTCATTATCCCTTCAACCCATGCGATATACTCTTTGTAAACATTATCTTTTTGAAACTCTTTAATCGCCTTTTGACGAAACTCTTCATTTTTTACAAGCATTAAAACACCACTTGTTTCACGATCTAAACGATGCAGTAAAACAGCTGGTTTGTACATTCGCTCTAATTCATCAGAATTCACAAATGCAGGTTTATCAACCACTAAAATGTCATCATTTTCAAAAATTGCTTTTGCACGTTCTACTTTCATAACTCTAAACATTGTTTTTACATCAATATCTCCACGAGCTATCATTACTTTTTTATTACCTACATAAACGAGTCCACGATCTATCATAGACTTTGCATTGTTATTTGAAATGCCTTCTTGTAGTGCTAATATTTTATATGCTTTTTCTGTTGCCATAATTGTTAATTTCCTAATATTGTTTTAATCACAGGAGCTAAATTTATCGTCTCTTCAACTCTTGAAGAGGGTAAATCTTTTGCAAGTTTGAGGGCCTGTGTTATTTCATCTCTTTCTATATACTGTACATGATGTACATATTTAAAAAGCTCTTTTTGGTGGAAAAAATGTTTCCCTGTAATAATTTTACATCTAAAATGAGCTGGTTCAAGAGGATTATGTCCACCCACATCTTCTTTAAAAGCCCCACCAACAATTGCTATATCACTGATATTGTAAATGTTATTTAATTCACCCATCGCATCTATAAGTATCATATCTGCTTCAAAATTTTGTTCTTCACTCCATCGACTAAGAGTTAATCCATTATGTAATGCTGCTTCTTGCATCAAAACATATACACTTTCAAATCGTTCAGGATGTCTTGGCACAACAATAAGTTTAGAGTCATTTTCTCGTTTATACTCAACAAATGCAGCTAGTATACTTTTTTCTTCACCTTCGTGTGTGCTGCCTGCAACTATCGTCTCAACAACTGGTTTTTCATACTCTTTTGTATGTGTTATTTCACCAAGAAGTTTAATGTTTCCGATAACTTCTATGTGTTTTGCACTAAGTGCTAAAAATCTATTTTTATCTACATCGCTTTGCACATAAATCATTTCAACATGAGCTAAAAGTCTTTTGTAAAACCATGCAAATTGGAGATACTTTTTAACACTCTTATCTGAAATCCTAGCATTGAGCAATATAACTCTTGCTCCTCTTGCTCGTGCCACTGCAAATAAAAGATACCAAAATTCAGCTTCTAAAACTATAAGTAATTCTTGCTTTTTAATCCAAAAGGGCAAAAACATTTCATAAGGCAAGTACCTTACCTCAGCATCATACTTTTTAGCCTCACTCTGCCCCGTTTGAGTAATAGTCGTTATGAGTATCTCTTTCTCTTTTAAAAGCTCTAAAATCGGCTTAAGTGCTTTTGCTTCACCTAAAGAACATACATGAAACCATATACTATTCTCTTTTGCAAAAGAGGGGTTTTTAAAAAGAAAAAAACGTGAAGGAATTGACTTTTTGTATTTTGGTTTAAAAGATAGATAGAGGATAAAAGGGAGTGCTATAAGATATAGCACTACACTTAAGAGGTAATAAAAAGCACTAAATGGCTTCAAGCCCTACTCTTCGTTCGCTTGCATGAACAGTATACGACCACAATGTGGACAAGTTGTAATATCTTCGCCACGAATCACATCAGAATAAATTTTATCACTAACCAACATATGACAACCCATACATGCTTGGTCTTCAACAGGAACTACTGTTGTGTTTTTTGCCCAACGACGAATTTTTTGATAAAAAGCTAAACCTTTTTGATTCACAACACTTAAAAGTTTCTCTTTTTCAACAAAAACATTTTGTCTCTCTTTATTGATTGATTCTAGTTTCGCATCCACATCAGCTTTTACACTCTCTAGGTTTGCTGAAAGTTCTATAAGTGAAGTTTTTGCTGCATCAATTTGTTCTTTTTTTAGTTCGATTATTTTTTCAAGTCTTTGAATTTCTTCATTTGCAAAAGTTACTTGTTCTTTTGCAATCTCTTCTTCGAGTTGTAAAGATTTCATTTCACGTTCAGTTTTAATTTCACCACTTTTTCTAGAATTTTCTTCTAGTTTTTGGGAAAGTTCTGCAAGGTGAAGTTCATTTTTAGATTTTTTAATCTCTTCTGCTTTTATTTCATGGCTCAAATTTTCAATATCTGACTCAATGCTCTGCGTTTTTGCTAAAGCCGCTTCATAATTGTAGTTTGCTTCTTCGATTTGAGGCTCAAATGCATCGATGTCTTTATCTACTTGAGATAAGTCGATTAGTTGCTTTAAGTGCTTGTTCATTGTACTCCCTTGAGGTTAAGTAATGCTATGCTGATTACTTATATATGTAAATGGATTTTCTGATGACGCAATTATAACTTTTAAACCTAAATTTTTCAAATGTTTTTCTAAAATTTGAGCAAAATGGTGCTCACTTTCGAAGTGACCGATGTCGATAAGTGACATATTTATACTTTTTGCTTCCATCGCATCATGGTATTTTATGTCGCCTGTCAAAAAACAATCCGCTTTTATACTTCGCATCAAAGAACAACCTGAACCAGTTGTTAAAGCAACTCTCTTTACTTGCTTTTTTGTTTTCACACACTTTATATAATCTAGTTTCAAACTTGTAGCAATTTTTTTTGCAAAAATATCAAAATCTTCATCAACATCAACATAAGCCACAAAACCATCTTTTTGTGCAATTTTCAGCCCTAAAACTTCAGTTACTACATAATCATTAAGGTGTGTTTGGTCAAAATTGGTATGCATAGCAATATTTGAGATATTTTTTCGTATCATTTTACGAAGTAAATTTGCTGGATATTTGTTAAATTCCAGTTGTTTTAATCCAGCAAAGATGATGGGATGATGAGTAATTAAAAGAGTGTTTTCTTCGAGTGAATCTATGAGTTTTTCATCCACATCTATACTCAAAGCAATTTGTGAAATTTCTTGACTCATCTCTCCTAAAAGAAGTCCTGAATTATCCCATTTTTCTTGTAACTCAAAAGGAGAAAGTTCATTCAGATAAGCATAAACTTGAGAAATTTTCATTTACTCTTCTTTAAAACTTGCATCTATTGCTATTGCAAATGCTCTCATATTTTGTGCTTTTTCTTCATCACCCATTCTTTTATATATTTTTTCCATTTCTATATATGCAAACGGATTTTGATTATCTATCTCTATACAATCCATAAAATACTCTAAAGCTTCCTCATCTCTGTTCTCTAGTGATAAAGTGTAGCCCATCTTAAAAAGTGTTTCAGCATTGTTTGGTTCTTTAATATTTGCTTCACTATAAATAGCCATAGCCATTTGTAAATCACCGCTCTCACGTACTTCATCCGCTTTTTCTATCAGTGATGTAGAATCAAATGTCGAGAAAGCTTCTGCTGTTCTTTCTGGCACTGGTGCAGAAGTTTTTTCGTTATTAGCATCTACAGGTTCTTGTAGTGTTTGAATATGTTCATATATTTTATATGCGAAAAAAGCTGAAGCTCCTAGCATAAGTAGTTGCATTATTGTCATTGATTAACTCCATAAAAGTTTGTGTTTAAAAGTTCTACAAGTTGCATAGGGTCTACTTGAACTCCCCCTACTCTTGCACTAAAATGTAAATGTGGTCCTGTTATACGTCCAGTTGCCCCAGAGAGTCCAATGAGTTGTGCTTTTTTTACCATATCGCCAGTTTTAACTTTAAACTCACTCAAATGATAATAACAAGTATAAATCCCTTGTCCATGGTCTATAATGACAGAGTTGCCTGAATAAAATCTATTTTCAGCAAGTACCACTTTCCCATCATTACTTGCAATAATCGGAGTTCCTATCTTTGCTCTAAAATCTGTTCCACTATGATACCCTTTTAAAGTATCATTATAAACTCGTGCTTTTCCGAAATCACTTGTTATTTTACTCTCAAGTGGCACTATATAAGCAGATGAGACATAATTCTTTGCTGTTACCTTGCCATAAATCTTCATGGCCTCCGCATACTCTTTTGCTGTTCGTTCTTTAACTACTTTACTTTGAGGATTCACTTTGGATTTTTGAACATGAATCGTCTCTTTTGCATAGTTTCCATCACGAACACTAATTTGGAGCTCTTTTATAAATTGCTTTTGATTTTTTGTATATATAAGTTTTACAGTCCCTAATGATGGTTTTTTATAGTAACTCTCAGGTAAAAGGACATACTGTTTTGTGTTATCTGTTGGATGATTAAAGACTCTATATCCGTGTTTACCATCAATCAACTTTTGATATTTCGTAGCTTTTTTATTGTCTAAGATCAAAATAGCTGTTCGTCCATTATCTATCGCTACACTCGGTGTATCTATATTAAACGCAGTGAGCGAGGAGATAAAAAAGAAAAGTAAAAAAATAAACTGCACTAATTATCCTTCATTGCTCGTGCAATATCTCTCTTTTGATCTTTCTCTTTTAAGTCTTGGCGTTTATCATGAAGCTGTTTACCCTTTGCTATGCCTATCTGTAATTTCGCAATATTTCTATCATTAAAGTACAACTTCAGGGGGACTATCGTATAGCCATCTCGGGCTACAGCCTTGAGCATTTTTTCAATCTGTTTTTTATGTAAAAGAAGTTTACGACTTCCTCTCTCTTCATGCCCATAAAAATAGTGTGTTGTTTCTAACCTACCAATATGAGCATTAAAAAGTGTCGGCTCATTTTTCATAAACTTTATAAAAGCATCTTTTAAATTCACTCGTTTTGCACGGAGACCTTTTACCTCACTCCCCTGCAAAACCAAACCTGCCTCAAACTTTTCTTCTATAAAATAGTCATGATATGCTTTTTTATTTGTTGCTATTGTTTCACCCATTATTTACTTCTTTCTTTTCTTGTATTCTAAAAAAACTACTACCACTTCCACTAAAATGGTAGCCACTTTTATAATGATTTTTTAACTCTTTATACTCTCGTAGCGCTGGTTCAAACAAATCATTTGCTTCTGATGGATTCATCTGCTTTAGAGCATCAAGAGAACTCATATTTTTAAGTTCTTCTCTTTTAAAGCCATCTACAGGGTTGTAAAAATCTTCTCTATAAACTCTGTAAACGCGAGGTGTACTTATCTCTACTTTTGGTGTATATGTTTCTATATTTAGCAACTCTTCATCAAACTCTTCTACTACTTCACCTATACCACTAACATTTGCACTGTTATAGCCATAGATAAAAAAAGGAACATCCGCTCCTACTTTTAAACCAATCATGGCTAGTTCGTTTAAACTAAGTCCTAAGTGTAAAACTTCATTACACATTTTGAGATAAGTTGCAGCATCGCTACTCCCTCCGCCAAGTCCAGCAAATGCAGGTATATTTTTTTCTACCTTAATAGCATAAGTTTGCATCAGTTGTTCTAATTTCTCTGAATGTGTTGCCTCTTTGAGTGCGAAGTAAGCTTTATAGATGGTGTTTTGCTGCATTTGGCAAGAAAAATCACCAATAATCTTAAACTCATTTACTTTTGCATCTACATCTTCTTTAGAAACAAAAGATAGTTCATCATAAAGATTTTGCACTTTCATAAAACGAGAAATAATCTCGTGATACTGTTCTCTCTTTCCTGTTATCTTGAGAAAAATATTGACTTTTGCATAAGCTTTGTAGATTTTCATCTTTTTACTTCTTTAAACGCTCGGAGAGTTTACTTAAATCTTGTGTATTTGATTTTTTCGCTGCTGCGATATTTGCATCTTTTACATCATCTAAAAGTTCATTTCTGACGATTGATATCGAAGTCGGTGCATCAATGCCAAGCTTTACTACACCCTTTTCAACAGATATAACTTTGACAACTATATCATCACCGATGGTGATAGCTTCATTTAATTTTCTTGCCAATACTAACATGTATATATCCTACCTAATTCGTATTTTACTTCTTTACTCTCTATTGTTATAATGGAAATATTGTCACCATTATCAAGCCAATAAGTCCCATCTTTCTTCTCTTGTAAATCTTCTAAAGCAAGAACTCTTCCATATTTTAAATTTTCACTATCACCTGTGTAATTATTAAGTGGTATGTTGAGTGATTTTTTAATATCTAGTGCTTTTTCATTCTCATAAAAAAACTGTCCTTCATTAAGTCTTTCCAAGGCACTTAAACTTCCATGTTTTACTCCAAGCTTGTGAGCGATTAGTCTTCCTAGAGAGCGCATATATGTTCCCTCACTCACAGTTGCTTCAAAAGTTACAAAAGGATGGTTGTAATGAATAAGTTTTGTTTCATATATAGTTGAATTTATTTTATTAAGAGTAAATGCAATGCCTGCACGAGCTAAATCATAAGCACGTCTACCGTTAATCTGTTTTGCACTAAAGATAGGAGGTTCATACTCCAACTCACCTTCTAAACTTTTTACTGCGTTTAATACATCTTTCTGAGACAAACTTACTAAATTTTCTACTTTTTCTATCATCTCGGTATCTAAAGAGTCACTTTGTGCACCTAACCACAAAGTTGCTCTATAAGTTTTCGGTGCTTTATCTAAAAATCGGAATAGTTTTGTATGTGAGCCAAACCCTACAAGTAAAACTCCTTTTGCAAAAGGGTCTAAAGTTCCAGAAAAACCTGCTTTTTTATTTTTATACTTGTATTTGAGCTTCGTGAGAAAAAAATTTGAGCTAATTTCACTTGGCTTATAGGCTACAAAAAGACGATTCACAGCTTTTCTATAAACGATGCTAAAATATCACGTTTAGTACCTGCAAAATTGATTTGGAGCTTAAACTCTCGTCCTGATTTACTTACACCTGTAATACGACCTGTTCCAAAAAGCTTATGACGGACTAAATCACCTTTCTTAAACGCAGTATTTTTTTCAACTTTGAGTGAACCCTGCATAAGTCCCGCTTCATTAAAAAATCGACTTTTTTCTAAGTCACTTCTTCGACCCTTGTAAAATCTGCTTGCAGCATGAGAAAGAGTCAGACTATCTTTTGCCCGTGTCATAGAAACATACCCTAAACGACGTTCTTCTTCAAGATCGCTTCCATCACCTATAAGCGGTAAAAAGCCCTCTTCCATCCCTATGATAAACACATGATCAAACTCTAAACCTTTTGAAGCATGAATGCTCATCATATAGATACTCTCACCTTCTACTTGATCTTGGTCACTTTGCAAAGTAAGTTCATTTAAAAACTCGTCTAAACTTTGTTCTGGATTTTTCTTTACAAAATCACGAAAAAGTCCATAAAATTCATCCATATTTAAAACTCTATCAGCCTCATCTTGCATACCTTTATAGATATCTTTTAGATGAAAAGTTTCTTCTAAAACATCTATAAATTCATAAGTGGATTCTTTGGCTATCTTGGAAACTTTCTCAACATCTTGTATAAAAGCTTTTAATGTCGCCGTGTTTTTCTTCTTTACTAAAGTTATCAAGTCTGCTACTGAAACATTTTTGATATACTCAAATATAGAAGTTTCATTTGCATGAGCTGCAAGTTCTATCTTATCAACACTAGCTTTTCCAAGTCCGCGTTTTGGTTTGTTTACAATGCGTTTAAAAGAAAAATCATCATGAAAGTTTGTGATTACTCTAATGTAAGAGATAAGGTCTTTGATTTCCGCTCTATCGTAAAAACGCAGTCCTCCAACGAGTTTGTAGTTTATACCCGCACGATTAAGCCCCTCTTCTACAGAACGACTCAAAACATTGACTCGATATAAAATCGCTATATCTTCTGCTTTTACACCTTCATTTAAAAGTTTGTTGATATTATCAGCAATCTTACGAGCTTCTTCATTCTCATCGTTTGAGTTTATAATCGTCACATCTTCTCCACCCTTACGAGTAGGGATTAGTTTTTTGCCTAAACGAGAACGATTATGTTCTATAAGAGCATTGGCTACTTTTAAAATAGGAGGACAAGAACGATAATTTTCTTCTAACTTAAAAACATTTGTTCCTAGAAAATCTTGATCAAATTCCATAATATTTCTTATATGTGCACCACGCCAACCATAAATACTCTGGTCATCATCACCAACTACACAAATATTATTATGAGTTGTACAAAGTTTTTGAATAAGTTTGAGTTGTAGTTCATTTGTATCTTGGTACTCATCAATCATAATATACTGATACTTCTGAGAAGTTGCATTTGCTAGGTCTGGGTTTTCATCAAGTAGTTTATAAGTAAGTGCTATAAGGTCATCAAAATCAACAAGATTATTTTCATGTAGATACTCTTCATATTTTGCATAAACCTCTGCTATTTTTTTATAATTAAAAAGTTCTGCTTGTTTATAGGCATCATCTGGACTTAACAAGGAATTTTTATATCGAGAAATCTCACTTGCAATAAGTGGTGTTGGCAACTCTGTGTTGATTTTTTTAATAATCCTTTTTTTGTCATCAGTATCTATAACTACAAAATTATTTTGACGATTTAGTAGATGAATATTAAACTTTAAAAAAAGTAATCCAAACTTATGAAAGGTACATAACAGTGGAGGATAAGCAACATTTTCTATCATAGCAAGAGAGCGTTCTTTCATCTCTTTGGCTGCTTTGTTCGTAAATGTTAATGTTAATGTGTTTGATGCAGGAATACCAACTTCTTCTATTAGATAAGCTAAACGCGAGATAATCGTAGTTGTTTTACCACTCCCTGCTCCGGCTAATATTAAAACAGGACCTTCAGTCTGTCTGACTGCATTTGCCTGTGATTCATTAAGTCTACCAAATATTTTTTCCATTATTGCTGCCTAGTTCATACTTATTATTTATATTATATCTCTTATGTATCGTTAAGTCAATTAAAGTGAAAATGAATGTGAAAGTGAAAATAAATGTAGATATTTCTAAGCCAAGAACTAGCTTAGAAATAATTTTGTATGAGGATTAGTCTTCGTCTGATTCAAAAATTACTCTTTGATCTTTATAGATACCTGTTCCAACAGGAATAGTACGACCAATAATAACATTTTCTTTTAAGTTTTCTAAGTTATCTACTTTAGCTGATACTGCAGCTTCTGTAAGAACTTTTGTTGTATCTTGGAATGATGCAGCAGAGATAATACTATCAGCTGATACAGCGGCTCTTGTGATACCTACAAGGAATGGTTCTGCTATTGCAGGACGACCACCAAGACGGATTATTTTTTCATTTTCTGCAGCGAATTTTGCTTTAGAAATTAAATCACCTTCAATAAACTTAGTGTCTCCAGATTTAACTATCTTAATTTGACGTAACATTTGAGTAAAAATAACTTCAATATGCTTATCAGCGATGTTAACCCCTTGAGAACGGTAAACTTGTTGTACTTCAGATACAAGGTAGTTATAAAGTGCTTTAACACCCATAATACGAAGTAACTCGTGTGATGATAAGATACCTGTTGTAAGTCTCTCACCAGCATGAACAAAGTCCCCTGGATTTACAACAGGTTCATGCGATTTATCAACGAAATACTCTTTAATAAGTCCATGTTCAGAACTGCTAACAATGACTCTTATTTTACCACGAAGCATTTTACCAAAGCTTACAACACCATCAATTTCAGAAATAAGTGCTGTCGCTTTAGGACGACGACCTTCAAAAAGTTCAGAAACACGAGGAAGACCTCCAGTAATATCTGATGATTTTTGAAGTGCTTTTGGTGTTTTAGCGATAATATCTGCTATCTTAACTGTTGCACCATTTGGAACATAGATAGATGATTTTGGCTCAATAGCATATCTTAAAAGTTCACCATCTTCTGTTGCTAAAACAACAGCTGGTTTATACTCAGATGAGATATGGTCATTAATCATAAGACGTGATTTACCGGTAAGTTCATCAAGTTGCTCACTTGCTGTTGTTCCAATAATAATATCTTCATAACTAATAGTACCATTTGATTCAGAAATAATTGGATTAGAGTATGGATCCCATTCTGCAATTACAACTGATTCATCAGTTGATGGTTTTGCTATGAGCGTACCAGCTTCTAGATTTTCATCATCATTTACTACAAGTACAGAACCACGAGCAATATAATGACGAATTGCTTCTCGGTTATTTTCATCAATAACAGCCGCAAAAAGACCTTTTTCAATTACTTCATAACCAGCTTCAAGCCCCTCAATTCTTTCTAAATAATCACCTTTAAGAAGGAAATATTTCACAGTTCCAGTTTCTTTAGCAATAATTTTTTGTGTTACAGGAGCACCATTTTTCACTAAAAGTTCCGAAGCATAAGGTACACGAGATGGTACATTCCATGCATCTTTAATACTCTCAACAATAGAGTCTTCTGCTTCTACTTTTGTGCCATTTTCATATGGAAAATAGTATTTACCTTCGATTTGACCACTTACACCTGCAAGCTCATTTGGTTTTGCAATCTCATTTTTTCTTAATGAATAACGAACTGTTTCATTTTTACCAATAAGACTCACAACAACTTCATCATGAACTGTTTGAATTTCAACAGTTCCTGAGAAAAGAGCTTTAATTTTAGGTTCTACTAATAGAACTGCTGCATTTCGTCTATTTGCAACAATATTTTTACCCTCTTTTGAAGCATATGTTTTTAAGTTATAGTAACGGATAAACCCTTCTTTCTCTGCGACTACTTGACGTTCTTGTGCAGTAGAACTTGCAGTTCCCCCAACGTGGAAAGTACGAAGTGTCAGCTGTGTACCAGGCTCACCAATTGACTGAGCTGCTACGATACCAATTGCCTCACCTGCACGAACAATATGTCCAGTTGCAAGATTCACTCCATAACAAAGAGCACACACACCATCTTCACTTTTACAAGTTGTAGGAGTTCTAATATGTGCTGTTTTAATCCCTGCTTCTGAAATAACTTTTGCAGATACTTCATCAAGTAAAGTACCCTCAGCATATAAAATTTCATTTGAAATTGGATCAATAACGTCATCAGCAAGAACACGACCATTGAGTCTATCTTCTAAAGACTCAATAAGTGTATTTTGATCTTGAATATCCGCTATCTCAATTCCCTCATGTGTATGACAATCATGTTCAACAATCTTCACATTTTGAGCAACATCAACAAGCTTACGAGTAAGGTAACCCGCATTCGCAGTTTTAAGTGCTGTATCGGCAAGACCTTTACGAGCACCGTGAGTTGAAATAAAGTATTCAATTACATTCAGACCCTCTTTAAAGTTTGAAGTAATTGGTGTTTCAATAATGTCACCACTTGGTTTAGCCATAAGACCACGCATACCAGCTAACTGACGGATTTGTGCAGCAGAACCACGAGCTCCAGAGTCAGCCATCATATGAATAGAGTTAAAACCATCTTTATCTGTTTGAACTAGTCTCATCATCTCTGATGCCAAAGTATTATTTGTATCAGTCCATACATCAATAATTTTATTGTAACGCTCTTGCTCTGTTAAAAGACCGGCTTCAAATTGTTTTTGAATTTCAATAACACGTGCTTTTGATTCAGCAATTTTTGCAGGTTTCATATCTGGAATACGAATATCATCAGCAGATATAGATACACCAGCTTCAGTCGCATGTTTAAAACCTAAATCTTTAAGTCTATCAAGGAAACCTGCAGTTATACCAATACCACCATGTTTTTGAACATAATCAACAATTTCATTAATCGCTTTTTTCTTCATAACTTTGTTCCATAATTCAATAGGAACAAATTCAGGTAATATATCTTTAATCAAAAGACGACCTGCTGTTGTATGGATAATACGTCCATCAACACGAGTTCTCACTTTTGCATGAAGATCTAGAGCATCATGCTCTAAAGCTATTCTTACTTCATCTACATTTCCAAAAAGTTTATTTGAACCTTTTACACCATTTTTTTCTAAAGAAGTGTAGTAAATTCCAAGAACCATATCCTGAGAAGGTGTAGCGATAGCCTTACCTGATGCAGGAAGCATAATATTCATAGATGCAAGCATAAGTACTTTACATTCAGCAATCGCAGCTGAAGATAAAGGTATATGAACAGCCATTTGATCCCCATCGAAATCGGCATTAAACGCAGCACAAACTAATGGGTGAAGCTGAATAGCTTTACCATCTATTAGCTTAGGGTGAAATGCTTGAATTGAAAGCTTGTGAAGTGTTGGTGCACGGTTAAGCATGATCGGATAACCATCAACAATTTCAGCTAATGATTCCCAAACTTCATTAGTTTGTTCTTCAATCATTTTCTTCGCAGCTTTTACCGTTGTCGCATAGCCTTTTTCTTCAAGCTTTGCAATAAGATGCGGTTTAAATAACTCAAGTGCCATTTTTTTAGGAAGTCCACACTCATCCATTTTTAAAGATGGTCCAACAACAATTACAGAACGTCCAGAGAAATCAACACGTTTACCAAGTAAATTTTGACGGAAACGACCTTGCTTACCTTTAATAATTTCACTTAATGACTTAAGTGGACGTTTGTTAGCACCTTTAACTGCATTTGCTCTACGACCATTGTCAAACAGTGCATCTACAGACTCTTGCAGCATACGTTTTTCATTACGTACAATAATCTCAGGAGCTTCAAGTTCAACTAAACGCTTTAAACGCTGGTTACGGTTAATAACACGACGATATAAATCATTTACATCAGAAACTGCAAATTTACCACCATCAAGTGAAACAAGTGGACGTAAATCTGGTGGAAGTACTGGAAGTACAGTTAACATCATCCATGCAGGATTATTCCCACTATTTAAAAATGATTCAATTACTTTAAGACGTTTGTTTATTGTCTTTTTCTTTGCTTCACTTTTTGTCTCACCTAGTGCATCTTTAAGCATTGTAAACAAATCAACAAGATCAATAGAATCTAGTAAATCACGAATAACTTCTCCACCCATACGAGCTTTAAAGCCTAATTCACCGAATCTTTGTACTAAAGTTCTATATTGTTCTTCATTTAAAACATCATACTGAAGGACAGGAGTTTTTGCTTCTGCATCATAATAAGCTTCTCCACCTTGCTCAACAATATATGCTTCATAATAAAGCACACGTTCAAGGTCTTTCATTTTGATACCTAAAAGAGTACCAATACGAGATGGTAATGAACTTACATACCAAATATGTGCAACAGGAGTTACAAGTTCGATGTGACCCATACGGTTACGACGAACTTTTGTAGATGTTACTTCAACACCACATTTTTCACAAACTACACCCTTATAACGCATCTTCTTGTATTTACCACAAAGACACTCATAATCTCTAACAGGTCCAAAAATTTTTGCACAAAATAGACCATCACGCTCTGGTTTGAGAGTACGGTAATTAATTGTTTCAGGTTTTTTAACTTCACCATGACTCCAAGACATTACCTTTTCAGGTGATGCTAAACGGAACTGAAGCTGTTTTATATCTGTTGGTCTCTTCTCTTCAGTTACTTCTACTGGTACTAATTTACTCATCTTCTTTCACCTCGTCCATAATCTCTACATCAAGAGCAAGTGATTGTAGCTCTTTTGTTAATACAAATAGTGTTTCAGGAATACCAGATGCTGGTATTAATTCACCCTTAGTTATTGCCTTATAAGCACGTACACGACCATCAACATCATCTGATTTAATAGTCAACATTTCTTTTAGAACAGCAGAAGCACCATAAGCTTCAAGTGCCCAAACTTCCATTTCTCCAAATCTTTGACCACCAAAGAGTGCTTTACCACCAACTGGTTGTTGTGTTACTAAAGAGTATGGTCCAGTTGAACGAGCATGAATTTTTTCATCAACTAAGTGGTGTAGTTTAAGAATATACATAAATCCAACATTCACTCGCTCTTTAATCTTACCACCAGTTTTACCATCGAAAAGCACAACTTTACCATCAGCATCCATTTTTGCAAGTTCATAAATTTTTTCAAACTCAGCTGCGTTTACACCTTCAAAAATAGGTGTTGCAAAACGAACTCCACCTTTTGCCCAATCTCGTGCATGCTTTAAGAACTCTTCGTCATCCATGGCACCAATCACACTGACCGCATTCATCAGTCCTGCGATATCAGCGATAGAAATCATTTTTTCTCTTAAATTATCAATAAAATCTTTTTGTTTTGTATCGAACTGCTCTTGAATTTGATTACCAAGTTCACGACCTGCCATACCAAGGTGCATCTCTAAAACTTGTCCAATATTCATACGAGAAGGTACACCTAGTGGGTTAAGACATACATCAACTGAACGTCCATCTTCCATATAAGGCATATCTACTTCTGGAACAATAATAGATACAATACCTTTGTTTCCATGACGACCTGCCATTTTATCCCCAACTTTTAGGTGACGTTTAGTAGCAATGTAAACTTTTACATACTTAACAACACCATTTGGTAAAATGTCATCTTTTTCTAAAATAGTAAGTTTTTCTTCATGTTCATCTCTAAATACACGTTTTTCTTTTTGAAAATAGTTTTTAGTCTTGTTGTATTCCGCTTGAACTTCTTCAGAGAATGATTTAACAATTGCATTCATAGCAAAACGATTTACTTCAACTAAATCTTTTCCATCTATAATATCACCAGCTTTATACTCAGTATCACCAACTTTTATGTCCGACAAAAGAGCCTCTTTTGTTAAAAGTTTTGTAACACGAAGCATCTCTTCTTTATCTATCATAAGAAGTCTATCATAGTGCTCACGTTCTAAATAATCTCGTTCTTCTTTTTCAAGTTCAAGTGCACGAGGGTCTTTGTCATACCCTTTTTTTGTGAAGATTTTAATATCAACTATAACGCCTTCCATAGATGGTGGACAGTAAAGTGACTTGTTTACAACATGTCCTGCTTTTTCACCAAAAATTGCACGTAGTAATCGCTCTTCTGGAGTTGGTTTCACTTCACCTTTTGGAGAAACTTTACCAACTAAAATCATACCACCACTTACTCGAGTACCAATTTTAATTATCCCTGATTCATCAAGATGAGCAAGTTCATCATCGCGAACATTTGGAATATCACGAGTAATTTCTTCAACACCATGTTTTAACTCACGTGCTTCAATCTCTTTTTCATATACATGCACAGAAGTAAATGAATCCTTACGAATTAAACGTTCAGAAATAACAATTGCATCTTCATAGTTATAACCATTCCAAGGCATAAACGCAACCATAGCATTTACACCAAGTGCTAATTCACCTTGATCCATATTTGGACCATCTGCAATAATTTGATTTTTAGCTACTTGCTCTCCAATCTTAACAATTGGCTTTTGAGTAAATGAAGTATTTTGGTTGGTTCTAAGATTTTTTTGTAATGGATAATAATCAATATAAATTTCTCCATCTTCTTCACCCATTACATAAATATGTTTACCATCAACTTTTTCAATTACACCTGGACGCTTTGCTTTTACACACTCCCAGCTATCACGAGCAACAAGTTTCTCAACACCTGTCCCTACCATTGGTGCATTAACACGTAAAAGTGGTACTGCTTGACGCTGCATATTTGATCCCATTAGTGCACGGTTGGCATCATCATGTTCCAAGAATGGAATAAGTGAAGCCGCTACACCAACAACCATATGTGATGAAAGGTCAGCATATGCACAATCTGTAGAAGGACGTAATATAATTTCACCATCTTGTCTAACCGCAATCAAATCTTCAATATAGTTATTGTCTGCATCAGTTTTATTTGAAGCAGCCGCAATTTTTACACCTTCTTCTTGAGTAGCGGTCAGATACACAACTTCAGAAGTTATTTTGCCATCTTTCATAACTCTATAGGGAGCTTCAATAAAACCATGCTCATTTACTTTTGAGTAAGTTGCAAGAGTATTAATAAGACCAATATTTTGACCCTCTGGAGTTTCAATTGGACAGATACGACCGTAGTGAGTTGGATGAACATCACGTACCTCAAAACCAGCTCTCTCTTTAACAAGACCACCCTCACCTAGAGCCGATAAACGACGCTTGTGTGTGACTTCTGAAAGTGGATTTGTTTGATCCATAAACTGAGAAAGTTGTCCACCGGAAAAAAATTCCATAATAGTCGAAGTAATCATTTTTGAGTTGATCAAATCATGTGGCATAAGCTCAGCCATAGGACCACTCATCGTAGAGAGTTTATCTTTAATAGCTTTTTGCATCTTCACAAGACCGTTGTGTAACTCGTTACCTAATAACTCACCAATAGAACGTATACGACGATTTCCTAAGTGATCTCTATCATCAATATGACCTAAACCATTTTTAACTTTAATAACATATTTTACAGATTCAATTACATCTTCATGTGTCAAAACTGTAACATATTCAGGAATATTAAGTCCAAGTTTATGATTCATTTTCATACGACCAACTTGTGTTAAATCATATCTCTCTGGATCAAAGAAAAGTTGATTTACAAAAATCTTTGCAGCTTCTTTTGTTACTGGCTCGCCTGGACGCATAACTTTGTAAATACGAATCGCGGCTAAATCGTTTTCATCTTCAATCTCTTCGGTTTGCTTAAGAAGTTTGAGAGAATCGGCATCTGCGTTAAACGCGTTAATAATCGATCTATCGACTCCATCCGCTAAATCATTTGCAATTTTAAAAGAATTCACGCCAAGTTCAGCAAGTTTTTTCAGTTTTGTCTCATCAATGTGAGTCATAGTGTCAAATAATACTTCACCAGTTTCAGGATCAATGATAGGCTCAGCTAAATAACGTTCTAGTAAAATTTCTAATGGGTACTGAACTGTTTTAACGCCATCTTCAAGTAACTTTTGACCTTTTTTAGCTGAAAGTCTTTTTCCTGCGTTTACAAGAACTTTACCGTTAACGTCTAATAAGTCATACGCAATTCGAGATGCGTAATCACTAGGATTGTAGTCCATAGTAAATTGTCCATCTTCAATCTGCACGCTTTGAATAGGATAAAATAATTTTAAAATATCTTGTTTTGAATATCCTAAAGCACGGAACATTATTGTTACAGGTACTTTACGGCGTTTATTAATTCTCATATAAAGAATATCTTTAGGATCATATTCAAAATATAACCACGAACCACGATCGGGAATGATTTGTCCTGTATAAATAAGATTATTTCCTGCAGTCGCAGCTTCTTCTTTTTTGAAAATAACACCAGGTGAACGGTGAAGTTGATTTACAACAACGCGCTCAACGCCGTTAATAATAAATGACGTTCTATCAGTCATAAGTGGAATATCACGAACAAATATATTTTGTTCTTTAATATCTTTTACACCTAATTTTTCTTTAGTGTTTTCATCTCTGTCCCATAACACAAGACGAGTTTTCATTCTAAGACTTACAGCGTAAGTAAGCCCTCTTTCCATACATTCACGCACAGTGTATTTTGGATTAGTAACTTCACTACCAATATATTCTACAGTTAATCTATTTTGAGTATCGTGAATAGGAAAAGCGGATTGAAATACATTTTCAATCCCACTAGCAGTTCTGTCTTTAGCGTCAAGCATCAAAAATTTATCATAAGAACTTTGTTGTAATTGCAATAAGTTTGGTACTTCAATGGCTTGAGGAGTTTTTGAGAAGTCTACACGAAGACGGTTTCCGGAATATAAAGTGTTTAACATAGGCTAACCTCGATGAGTTGTTGATAATCTGATCTAGACGTCTCTAGATAGATGTTGGAGTTCCATAAAAAAGAACTGTATATTTGTCATATTTATCATAGTGCTTATAAACGACATAAGGGCACTTTTAAGAAGAGACAAAAATCTCTTCACAAAAGCGCCCAAAAGGCGAGGGACAGAGTCCCTCAAGAAAAGTAAATAATAACTTACTTAACTTCTACAGTCGCACCAGCTTCTTCAAGAGCTTTTTTTGCTTCTTCAGCAGTATCCTTATCTACACCCTCTTTGATTGTAGATGGTAATGCCTCAGTTGCTTCTTTAGCTTCTTTAAGTCCTAAACCTGTTAAAGCACGAACAGCTTTAATTACACCGATTTTTTTCGCACCAGCATTAGTAAGTATTACATCAAACTCAGTTTTTTCTTCAGCAACTTCTGCTACAACAGCACCAGCCATAGCAACAGGTTGTGCAGATACACCAAATTTTTCTTCAAATTCTTTTACAAGCTCAGAAAGCTCAAGAACTGATAAACCAGAGATAAATTCTAATACGTCTTCTTTAGTAACAGCCATAATGACTCCTATATATTTTTTTATTTTTTAAGTGTAATACACTATTTAAAGAGAAGCTTATGCCTCTTCTTCAAGTTTCCTTCTAAGAGCATCGAGTCCAACAGCCATGTTCGTGATTGGAGCCATCCAAGTAGCAGCAAGCATACCAAGAAGTTCTTCACGACCAGGAAGTTTAGCAAATGCTTCGATTTTAGTTACATCTGCAGGTTCTTTATCTAAATAACCAGCTTTAATAACAAGTTTCTCATTTGACTTAGCGAAATCAGCAGCAACTTTTGCAGCACTTATAACATCGTTAGACCAAATAAAAATATTCGTATTTTTAATTTCTACACCTGACATACCAGCATTATTTAATGCAATAGTAGCAAGTGTATTTTTAACAACCTGAACACTTGTATCTTTAGCACGAGCTGCTTTACGTAATACTTCAAGTTCGCTTACACCTAAACCTTTATAATCACATATAACAACCGCTGTCGTATCAGCAAATGCTGTAGTTAATTCTGCAATTACTTCAGCTTTTTTTGATTTTAACATATATTTCTCCTTTTTAGACATAACTTCAAGAGGGGCGAGAAAGGCTCGATTAAGCTCACTACCAACACGGCATATACCCCCAACTATCTTTAGTCCAAGTAATTTCAGATTTCCAAAAAATGAAAATCTTTACTTTAAGATAAAGCTATCTCAAAACAAAGATTTTAATCTTAAATAAACGCCAATGGCGTTTATTTAATGTCTGCTAGTTCAACTAAATCAAGTTTAATAGCAGGACTCATAGTTAAACTAAGAGCTGCGTTTTTGATATAACGACCTTTTGCAGAAGCTGGTTTTTGTTTATTAATAGCAACAACAAAAGCACTCAAGTTTTCAGCAATTTTATTAGCATCAAAACTTACTTTACCTATACCTGCGTGAATGTTACCTTTCTTATCAACTCTAAATGCAACTTGACCACCTTTAACATTGTTAACAGCTTGAGCAACATCTGGAGTAACTGTACCAGTTTTAGGGTTAGGCATAAGACCTTTTGGCCCTAAAATACGACCAATTTGACCAACTAGTCCCATACAGTCAGGTGCAGCAACAACAACATCAAAGTTAAATATACCTTCTTTGATTTGTGCAACTAAATCATCAGTTCCAACAATATCAGCACCAGCAGCTCTTGCTTCATCAGCTTTAACACCTTTAGCGAATACAGCAACACGAACAGTCTTACCAGTACCGTGAGGAAGAATAATCGCACCACGAACCATTTGGTCAGCATGACGAGGATCGACATTTAAATTCATTGCAATTTCAACAGTTTCGTCAAATTTTGCACTTTTTAAATCTTTTACAGTTGCAGAAGCTTCTGAAACTGTATACGATTTAGTATTATCAATTTTTTCTACTAATTGTTTGTATCTTTTACTCATAACAAATCTCCATATTAATTCTGCCACATAGTTTTAAATCACTGTGGTCGATGATTTATGTAGAGAATTAGTCTACGATATCAATACCCATTGAACGAGCTGAACCAGCTATAGTATTAGCAGCCATTTCAAGATCATCTGTATTAAGGTCTTCAATTTTTTGATTAACAACTTCCATCAGTTGAGCACGAGTCAATTGTCCAACTTTATTTTTAAGTGGATTATCCGTACCTTTTTTAAGTCCAGCTGCTTTCATAAGAAGTGCAGATGCTGGTGGTTGTTTAGTGATAAATGAAAAACTTCTATCTGAATAAACAGTAATAACAACTGGAACTTTAAATCCCATTTTTTCTTTTGTTTTTTCGTTGAAAGACTTACAGAATTCCATAATATTAACACCACGTTGCCCGAGTGCTGGTCCTACTGGTGGAGCTGGGTTAGCTTTACCAGCTTCAATTTGTAGCTTGATATAATCCATGACTTTTTTTGCCATTTTATTTCCTTTTATATGAATTTAAATTAAATTATTTTTTCAACTTGAGAATACGAGATATCTACCGGAGTAGCACGTCCAAAAATCGAAACATTAAGTTTTAAAGTACCGTGTTCTAAGTCATACTCATCAACAGTACCTGTAAAGTTTGCAAATGGTCCATCTATAATACGAACAGTTTCACCATTATCAAAAAATACTTTTGGTTTTGGTGCTGCACGATTATTTACACGATCTAAGATAACATTAATATCATGTTCACTTAAAGGTGTTGGTACATTCGCTTCACCAATAAAACCAGATACCTTTGGTACTGATTGTATAAGGTGCTGAATTTCAGTGTTAAGTTCCATCTTAGCAAACACATATCCTGAGTATAAAGAACGTTCACTCACTTTCTTTTTACCATCTTTAACTTCGATAACATCTTCGGTAGGAACTATTACTTCCGTAATAAATTCTTGAAGACCCATCTCTTCTATCATATTAAAGATTGTATCTCTTACTTGTCTATCACTTCCATAAGTTTGAATAGAATACCATTGTTGTGCCATATCTACTCCCTATCCTAAAAGTGCTGACATTACTGAAGACATCAATAAATCAACTAAAGCTAAAAATGCAGCCACTACAGCCACTACTATAATCACTGCTATGTAAGCTTGTTTTACTTGACCTTTTGTAGGAAAGATGACCTTACTTAATTCTAATTTTGCATTATGTATATGTTTACTTAAATCCATTGATTACTTTCCTAAATATTTGTTCATTGATTATATATAAAGCCATTAGCTTCATAGAAAATAAATGTTTGGTGGCAGGCACAGGGGGACTCGAACCCGCAACACCCGGATTTGGAATCCGGTGCTCTACCATTGGAGCTATGCGCCTACAAAGAACCAAGATAAACTTGGTTTAAACTCTTAAAAAGAGAAACTGTATTACAGTTTCATCTCTTTGTGAGTCGTATGCTCACGACACCATTTACAATACTTACGTACTGAAAATTTTTCTGTGTGAGTCTTTTTATTCTTAGTTGTATGATAATTACGTCTAGTACATTTCTCACAACCTAAGTGTATTGCTTCTCTCATATTATTAACCTTTTATAAGGATTTTGCAAAATTAGCACAAGGCTAATTATGCAACAATCTCAGCAACAACACCAGCACCAACAGTTCTACCACCCTCACGGATAGCAAAGTTAGTACCTTTTTCCATTGCAATTGGGTGAATCAACTCAGCAGTAATACTTACATTATCACCTGGCATAACCATCTCAGTACCTTCTGGTAAAGTGATTGCGCCTGTAACATCAGTAGTACGAACATAGAACTGAGGACGGTAACCGTTAAAGAATGGAGTATGACGTCCACCTTCATCTTTACTTAGAACATAAATTTCTGCAGTAAATGTAGTATGTGGAGTAATAGTACCTGGCTTACAAAGTACTTGACCACGTTCAACATCGTCTTTACCAATACCACGAACTAGAATACCACAGTTGTCACCAGCTAATGCTTCAGTCATTTCTTTACGAAACATTTCAACACCAGTTACAGTTGTTGTTTGTGTATCACGGATACCAACGATTTCAACTGTGTCACCAATTTTAACAGTTCCACGCTCGATACGACCTGTAACAACAGTTCCACGACCAGAAATTGAGAAAACATCTTCAACAGGCATTAAGAAATCTTTATCAGTCTCACGAGGAGGCTCAGGAATAAATTCATCAACAGTTTTCATTAATTGCTGAACTTTAGCAGACCATGGCCCAAGAGTACCAGTTTTTGCTTCAGCAAGAGCCATAGTTGCAGAACCTGCAGTAATTGGAGTATCATCACCTGGGAAATCATACATATCCAAAAGTTCACGAATTTCCATCTCAACTAATTCAAGGAGTTCTTCATCGTCAACCATATCTTCTTTATTCATGAAAACAACCATGGCAGGAACACCAATTTGCTTAGATAGAAGGATATGCTCACGAGTTTGTGGCATTGGTCCATCAGCTGCAGAAACAACTAGTATAGCACCATCCATTTGAGCAGCACCTGTAATCATGTTTTTAACATAATCCGCGTGACCTGGACAGTCAACATGCGCATAGTGACGAGCTGTTGTTTCATACTCTACATGTGAAGTAGCAATAGTAATACCACGTTCTCTCTCTTCTGGTGCATTATCAATTGCATCATAATCCATTAGTTTAGCACCATTAGTTACTGCTAATACTGCTGTAATTGCAGCTGTTAGTGTTGTTTTACCGTGGTCAACGTGTCCAATTGTACCGATGTTAACATGCGGTTTGTTACGTTCAAACTTTTCTTTTGCCATAGTGTTCTCCGACTTTAATTTTGAATTGAAATGGAATTATACCCAAAAATCATTCAATTATTGCTTAAGCTCTCTTAACTTTTAATTATGGAGCTTATGATGGGAATTGGACCCATGACCTCTTCCTTACCAAGGAAGTGCTCTACCACTGAGCCACATAAGCAAAATGGTGTATATTGTAAGCAATAATTGAATAACTCTTTATTCTAAAATATTAGTTTTTTTTGTGATTAGCTTTCTATATAGCTATTTATCTAAAATAACACATAGGTTTATTATGAAGTAAGTAGTTAATTGTACTTCAGCTTCCAGAAGTTTTTGTTCAATGGAGCGGGTGAAGGGATTCGAACCCTCGACAGCCTGCTTGGAAGGCAGGAACTC
>ERZ889078.934-NODE-934-length-24566-cov-14.579862_pt1 | contig 24566 bp, 25 predicted proteins | sample MGYA00521266_ERZ889078 | MGnify/ENA primary metagenome ERZ889078 (study PRJEB32303, sample SAMEA104408618) | aquatic metagenome | biome: Brackish water; feature: Pelagic; material: water | place: Baltic Sea | collected 2014-06-16T06:34:00 | depth 76,534 m ...
GGTGGTGATGAAGAAACATTTAAAAATTGTTACGAGTTACTTAAAAAAATGGGCAACCCAACATTAGTAGGTCCAGTATCATCAGGCCAAATATCTAAATTAGCTAACCAAATTATTGTTGGAGTAACTATTGGAGCTGTAGCAGAAGCTGTTACTTTGTGTGAAAAATCAGGAACCAATCCTAGTAAAATGATTGAAGCATTATCAGGAGGGTGGGCTGATAGTAAAATATTACAAACTCATGGAAAGAGAATGATTAACAAAGATTTCTCACCAAAAGGAAAAACTACCACTCAGTTAAAAGACATGACAAATATTATAAATGCTGGAAAGGCTGTTCAAACTCATTTACCAATTTCAAGTTTAATAAAAGAAATGTATAAAGATCTAGTAGCTGATGGGCATGGCAACACTGACCATAGTTCTTTGTATAATGCGATTGAAAAAATAAATAAAAAATAAATAATGAAATTATTAAGAATAGGAAAAATTAATCAAGAAGTGCCAGCTGCTATAGATAAAAATGGTAAATATAGAAACTTGTCTTCAGTTATTAAAGATTTAAATCCAGAAACCATTAATTTTGAAATACTTGATAAATTAAAAAACATAAACTTAGAAAATTTAGAAGAACTAGATCAAAACGAAAGAATAGGTTCTTGTATTACTAAACCAGGAAACTTTTTTGCAATAGGTTTGAATTATACAGAGCATGCTAAAGAAACAGGCGCAGAACCACCTGAAAACCCAGTTTTATTCAATAAATCAGTTCACTCAATAGTTGGACCAAACGACAACGTAATAATTCCAAAAAATTCTAAAAAACTAGATCATGAAGTTGAAATTGCTTTTGTTATTGGAAAAAAAGCAAAAAGAGTACTAGAAAAAGATGCTCAAGATTATGTTTTTGGATACTGTATATGCAATGATATTAGCGAACGAGAATGGCAAAAAGAAAAAGGCGGACAGTGGGTTAAAGGAAAGTCAGGTGATACATTTGGACCTTTAGGACCATATTTGGTCACCAAAGATGAAATTCAAGATATAAATAATTTGAACTTAACGCTAGATGTTAATGGAAACAGGCATCAAACTGGTAATACCAATCAAATGATTTTTAACTTTAATTTTTTAATTGCTCATATTACAAGTTTCATAACCTTAATGCCTGGTGATATAGTTACAACAGGTACGCCGCCAGGAGTAGGCCTAGGAATGACTCCTCCAGTTTTTTTAAAAGATGGTGACCATATGGAGCTGTCAGTTGATAATCTTGGAAGACAAAACATCAAAGTTGTAGCAGAATAATTTTGCATGATTGAATTAGCCATTGCTTTTGGAGCAGGTCTCATAAGTTTTTTATCACCTTGTGTCTTACCATTAATTCCTGGTTATATTTCTTTTATTACAGGTAGTTCGTTGAATGAATTGTTAGAAAATAAAAAAATTAACTTATTTCCATTAATAATATTTACACTTGGCTTTTCTTTTGTGTTTATCGTATTTGGCGCTACCGCTTCTTTTTTGGGGCAAGTTCTTTTACAAAATTCACAAACATTAAGGATAATAGCGGGTATAACAATAATCATTTTTGCTCTTCAGTTAATAGGAATTTTAAATATTAAATTTCTTAATAATGAAAAGAAAATTTATACTAAAAAATCAAATAATATATTTTTCACTTTTATTGTGGGTATGGCATTTGGTTTTGGGTGGACACCTTGTATAGGACCCATTCTAGGGTCAATACTTGCATTAGCCTCTACGGAAGAAACAATTTATCAAGCAATATTGCTATTAAGTTTTTACTCACTGGGTCTTGCCATACCATTCATTTTATCAGGGTACTTAATGCAAAGATTTCTACTATTTTCTAAAAATTTTAGAAAAAATATAAATTTAGTATCTAAAAGTGGTGGAATAATACTTTTAATTACTGGAATTTTAATTTTAACCAACCAATTACAAGTTTTAGGCTATTACCTTTTAAACTCCTTACCATTTTTGCAAAATTTTGGTTAATAGGATAATAACTAACTTATATTTATGAAAATTTATCAAATTGATACTAGTGCTAGAAAAGAGGGATCTACATCAAGAGCTTTAGCCAGAAAATTACTAGATAAAATTAAAAAACCAGAAGATGAACTTATATATAGGGATCTTAATGATGAAATGATTTTTATTTCAAATTTAACAGAATCTGGGATGAAAATTCCTGAAGGTGAACAAACCGAACAACACAAGAAAATGTTTGAAATGTCAGATAAATTAGTTCTTGAGTTAAAAGAGAGTGATACAATCATAATTTCTGTGCCCATTTATAATTTTGGACCACCAGCCACATTAAAAGCTTGGGCAGATTTGGCTGCTAGAGTTAAAGAAACTTTTAAATATAACGAAGATGGAAGTAGAGTTGGATTGTTAACTGATAAGCAAGTTTATCTAGTAATTACTTCCGGTGGAACAAAAATTAATAGTAAAGATGATTTTTTAACACCCTGGTTAATCCATGTATTAAATTTTTTTGGTATTAAAAAAATAGACATTATTGCTGCTGATCAAATGGCAATAGACTATGATAAATCAATTAAAGCAGCTGAAGATCAAATTGATAAAATTAAACTTTAATGAAAAAGAATTAAATAGTAAGTGTTTTTATAATGATCTCAATAAGCACAAAAGAATATAAGATTTATTCAAATTTTTTAAGCAATTTAGCAAATGATTTAACTAAATTTTATTTTTCAAAATTAAATAAAACATTTAAAGTTTCAAATAAAATAAAAGGTAAAGGGTATGACCCTGTTACCACATCAGATAAAGCTTTTGAAAAATTTATTAGATCTAAGATTAAAAAAAATTTCCCTAGCCACCAAGTAATAGGCGAAGAGTTTGGTCATAAAAAAAGTTCAAGTGATTATACTTGGGTAATAGACCCAATTGATGGAACGAGATCTTTTGTAATAGGTAATCCTACTTGGAGCAACTTAATATCTCTTAACTTCAAGGGTAACCCTGTTGTTGGTTTGGCAAATTTTCCAATTTTAAATAAGTACTATTTAAATATTAATAATAAAAATGCATATGTGTTTGAGAATAAAAGGAAAAGAAAAATTTCAGTTTCCAAAAATATACCTTTTTCAAATATAAAAGTATCAGGTGCTTTTCATGGTGCAATCTCTCTTAAACAACAATTAAAAATTCCAAAAGTTTTAAAGTTAATGCAATTTCCAACTGCAGATGCTTTAAGTTATTCTCATTTATGTGAGGGAAAAATTGATGTTGTCTTTCAATGTGCAAATAAGATTTGGGATATTCATCCATTAATACCAATTATAAAAGCATCCGGCGGAATTGTAACTACTTGGAATAATAAAGATGCTGTAAATGCAGGAAGTATTTTGGTCTCGGCTAATCAGTCTACTCATAATAAAATGCTTAAACTTTTGAAACCAGTTTCAAAATAAATGAAAACCATTCCTAGCAAGGCACAAGCCATCTTAGATTTTTGGCTTAAAGAAACGCCTACAGAAAAAAGATTTAAAAAAGATGAAGTACTGGATACATCAATTAAAACAAAATTCCTTAAAGACTTTGAATTAGCTAGTACAAATGAATATGATGACTGGCAAGACACTCCATTAGGAAGTTTAGCTTTGGTTATCTTATTTGATCAGTTTTCAAGAAATATGTTTAGAGATAATCCAAAAGCGTTTAGCCAAGATCATAAAGCAAGATTAATAGTCAACGATTGTGTCTATGCAGGATTTTTAGACGAACTAGATCAAACCCAAAAATTTTTTATGATTTTACCTCTTATCCATAGTGAGGAAATAACTGATCATGATATGGGCTATTATTTACTCAATAAATACTTAAAAGATCATCCAGATTTAGTTTCTATTAAAAAATCTTGGAAAGACCACACATTAGCAATTAAGAAATTTCACCGATATCCTCATAGAAATAAGGTGCTAGACAGACAGTCCACACCTGAAGAGGTAGAATTTTTAAATCAACCGAACTCATCCTGGTAAAATGTTCGCTAAGTGAACTAAGGAAATAAAGTATTCAACATTTACGTAGCTGTCGTGACAATATGTCATTTTATTATATTAAAATGTAGATCTATAAAGTGCGTACAAAATTCAAAAATTAACATTATCTTCTCTCTCTATTAGATAGTTAATATTAACTTCCCTCTTTTGAGGGAAGTTTCTTATTGTCAGCATCCTCACTCGATACTATAAATTTTACATGAACTTCAAGTTTGTATACAAAATATGCACTAAATCCGAATGGCTTGAGATTAAGAATAAGGGCAAACTAACAGGTTCTAAAAAAGATCTGGAAGATGGTTATATTCATTTTTCAGGGAGTGACCAGGTTGCAGCAACTCTTAAAAAATTTTATCATAATCAAAAAGATTTAATCTTGTTAAAAGTTGATACTTTAAAACTTAATCATTTAGTTTGGGAACAAACTTCAGATGGAGCCATGTTTCCTCATTTGTATTCTCCATTGGATATTTCCAATATTGTTGATGAACAGGATATTATTTTATCTGGTGATGGTACTCACGTCTTGCCATCTATTTTTTAACTTATCTTTTAAGGGGTTCACCCTTTCAGAAAGCTCCAAAAGAGTTCCCCTGTAAGTTAGCGGTATACGCCAAAATCCATAATAATGGATTTTATATTTTTTCGATCTTAATTAGTCTTTGATTATTTAATCACACCAGTTATGTGTCAGGTGGTGATAAATTCATAATCATCCTCCTTTGTTGGTATTTATACAATAACATTTCTAAATATTTCATACAAAACATTTATTTAACTTTTTGTTAAATAAATTTATTGAATACAACTTTAGAAAATATTATGCTGTCGATAATTTTAGAAACACTTCTAATTAAATTTGCTTTTATATAATTTTATTAATTATTGCCCAAAAGATTTACCATCAACACACCAACGATAATAAAACACAAACCTATTACTGAATAAAGGTTTGGAACTTGATTGTATTTAATTATACCAACAATTACTGTTGCAATGATTGCAAGACCAGCAAATGAAGCATAAGTAATTCCTATAGGTATATTTTTCATAACCATTGATAAAGCATACATGCATAAAACAATGGTAATTCCTGTAATGATGCTTGGAAAGAGAAGGGTAAAACCCTCAGCACTTTTTGCAAAACTATTTGAAGTAACACCTAGCACAACTGCTAGAGCTAAAAATAAGTAAGAAGTTGTCATATTCATTAATTAGTCTTTCCCATGGTATTTAACAATATAACACCAACTATTATTAAAGATATTCCAAGAATAGCATACAGATTTGGTATTTGATTATATTTTGCAACACCAAAAATTGTTACAGCTGTAATAGTAAGCCCACCATAAGTAGCGTAGGTAAAACCAACAGGTATAATAGTCATTGCTTTAGATAAGCAAAAAATACATGCAATAATTGTAAAGATGCAAAAGATAGTAGGGTAAATATTTGTAAAGCCTTCTGTAGCTTTTAAAAAACCGTTGGATGAAATTCCAAGAATTATAGCAAGTACTAGAAATATATAGCCACTAGCAAGATTCATTTAATTATCTTAAATGAAATCTAGCTAGAGATATATAATTATTTAGGTATTTTTGTAGCCCCAGTTTCAAGAGAAATCATTTTTCCATCTTGATATTTGAAAACTGCCATTACTGCTTCAGCATTTCCATCATCGAACGTTACAAATGCATGCTCAATTCCGATTTCATCATTTTCAAAAAGAACTCTAATCTTGTCTCTTTTGATGTCTCCGCTCATTGCCCATTTAATTACATCTGCTTTACCTAAAACTTTACCTGAAGCATGCATTGTGAATTTATAATTATCATGCAAAAGTTCATTCATGGCAGCTTCATCTTTTGCTTCCATAGCTGCGTTATATTTCGCTAGTATCGACATATTTTATCCTTTGTTTGTTTGTTTTTTAATTTTAACTATATGTGGGTGGACAGCTCATATAAATTGACAAAAAGGTCATGTGATATATTTAAATCCAATTGGGGTAGGGTAACCCTTTTTCCTCAAGAAATTTTTTATTAAACATTTTAGTTGCGTATTTATCGCTCTTATCACAAAGGATTGTAACAATAGTTTTTCCAGGGCCAAGTTCTTTACCCATTCTAATAGCCCCCGCAATATTAATCCCACAGCTAGTACCAAGACTTAATCCCTCATGTTCTATTAAATCATAAAGTATAGGCAACGCTTCATGATCATCAATTGAATAAGCGTCATCAATTTTAGCATTCTCAAAGTTCTTGGTAATTCGACTTGAGCCAATTCCTTCAGTAATTGATCCACCTTCAGATTTTAATTCACCATTCTTTATATAATTATAAAGAGCTGAACCCTTTGGATCTGATAGATAAATCTTAATATCTTTATTCTTTTCTTTAAGAGCATTACTTACTCCTGCAATTGTTCCCCCTGTTCCTGAAGAGCATATAAAGCCATCAACTTTTCCTTCAGTCTGCTCCCAAATTTCTTGTCCTGTTCCTTCATAATGACCCTTAGCATTTGCAACGTTGTCAAACTGATTAGCCCACACAACTCCATTATTGTTTGATGGTCTTAATTCATCTGCAAGTTTTGCTGCAACTTTAACAAAGTTTGCGTCATCTTTATAAGGTTTAGCTGGAACTAATCTTAAATCAGCACCAATATTTCTAAGTAAATCTTTCTTCTCTTGAGTTTGATTGTCATTCATTACAATAATAGTTTTGTAACCAAGTGAATTTCCAAGAAGACATAAGCCAATACCGGTATTACCAGCTGTACCTTCAACTATGATTCCTCCTTTAGAGATTAAATTCTTTTCTTCAGCATCTCTAATTAATGTAAGTGCTGCACGATCTTTAACAGAACCACCTGGATTCATAAATTCAGCTTTACCATAAATATTACATCCAGTAATTTCTGATGCAGCCCTAAGCTTGATTAAAGGAGTGTTGCCAATTCCAGAAATAAAGCTGTCTTGAATATTTTTCATTAGCTTGAAGTATCTTTATTTGAATCATCTACCGCATAAGGTTTAAATTCTTCAGTAGCGGTTCCAACATTTTTAGCAGGTATTCCAACCATCACTGCATTTTCAGGAACATCTTTTGTCACTACTGCGTTTGAGCCAATTTTTGCATTCGCTCCAATTATCACGGGTCCTAAAATTTGAGCACCAGAACCAACGACAACACAATCATTTAATGTTGGATGTCTCTTAACTTGTCTTTGATTATGTGAATTAATACTTGGTGAAATCCCACCTAATGTTGCCATGTGATAAATGGTTACATTATTTCCAATTTCAGATGTCTCACCAATTACAACGCCCATACCATGATCAATAAATAAATTTTTGCCAATTTTTGCACCTGGGTGAATTTCTATTCCAGTTAAAAATCTAGAGAACTGAGAAATTATTCTTGCAATTAAATGAAACTTAGCAAGATGAAAAAAATTAGCAATTCTGTGAAAAAAAACTGCTTTGACACCAGGGTAAGTTAAAATTAAACTTAGTTTAGATTTTGCCGCAGGGTCTCTGTCAATTATAGATTGTAAAAAGTCGCTCATTTTTTATTGCTAGTGTTGATTATAGATTTATATTGCTTTATATAAGCTTTAAATAAGCAATTTAAAGAGGAAAATCTATGTACAAAAACACCAACTGTTTTCATTTAGCAATACCTTGTGGCGATTTAGAAAAAGCCAAACATTTTTATAGCGAGATATTGGGATGTAGATTGGATAATTCAGCCCAAGAATGGGCAGATATAGATTTTTGGGGAAATGAACTAACACTTCATGCAAGTGAACATAAGCTTGACAGTGAAAGACACGATGTAGATATGGGTAACGTTTCTGTTCCTCATTTTGGTGTACATTTATCCAGAAAAAATTTTGATGACCTTAAGAATAGATTAAAAGAAAAAAATACTAAGTATTATGATGAACCTTACTTAAGGTTTAAAAACACAAAATATGAGCAAGAAACATTCTTTGTTAAAGATCCTAATGATAATATTTTAGAGATCAAAACACTGACTTCAAACCCAGAATAGTTTCTTTACTATAATCAATCTTTAGAATAAATTTTATTTAATAATATGACATTAGATTATAAAGCTATTGTTAAAAAAATTAAATTTGAAGGTAGAGCCTTTATTGATGGTAAATATGTTGATGCTATTGATGGTGAAAAGTTTGAAAATATAAACCCTGCAACGGGTGAAGTTCTTTGTACAGTTTCAAAATGCAATCATAAAGACGTTGATCTAGCAGTTAAAGCTTCAAGAAAAGCATTTAATAGTGGAGTTTGGTCAAGAACATCTCCAGAATTTAGAAAAGATGTTTTGTTAAAATTTGCAGAATTACTAAGACAAACTGGTGAGGAAAATTCAGTTCTTGAATGCCTTGATTCAGGAAAATTAATTGGGGATTGTATCAATGAAGTTGCTAATGATGCCCCCATGCACTTTCAGTGGTATGGAGAGTTAATAGATAAAGTATTTGGTAAAGTTGGACCTACAGATCCCTCTATTACTAGTTTAATTATAAAAGAACCAATTGGTGTTGTTGCGGGTGTCGTTCCTTGGAATTTCCCTTTAATGATGGCAGTTTGGAAAATGGCTCCAGCTTTAGCTGCTGGTTGTTCTGTAATAATTAAACCTGCAGAAGACACTCCACTTACAGCTATAAAAGTTGCGCAGATTGCAAAAGAAGCAGGAATTCCAGATGGAGTTTTAAATGTTGTTCCAGGTTTTGGAGACGTTGGGGAAGCGCTTGGTCGACACAATGATGTTGATGCAGTTTCATTTACAGGTTCAACAGAAGTTGGTGGACTATTTATGAAGTATTCTGGTGAAAGTAATTTAAAAACAATTGGTTTAGAGATGGGCGGGAAAAGTCCATTTATTGTTTTGGAAGATGCAAAAATTACTGATGACTTAATTAATAATGCTATTAACTCAGCATTTTGGAATGGAGGTCAAAACTGTTCTGCCAATATGAGACAAATAATTCACAGCAAAGTTAAAGATGAATTTTTAGATAAAGTATCAAAAAAAGTAAAAGCTCTTAAAGTGGGAGACCCATTAGATCCAAGTTCAAATATGGGGTCAATGATTTCTAAAAAACACTTAGCAACAGTAGATGGATATATCCAAAAAGGAATTGATGAAGGGGCTAAATTATTATTTGGGGGAGTTTCTAGCGGTGATCAAAAAGGATTTTTTGCTAAGCCAACACTTTTTGATAATTTGAAAGAAAACATGACCATTGCTCAAGAAGAAATTTTTGGTCCAGTATTAGGAGTTCTCACAATTAATAGTGATGAAGAAGCTTTAAAAATTGCTAGCAACTCTAAATATGGTTTACATGCTAGTGTCTTTACCCAAGATATCGACAGAGCATTTCATATGGCTAAAAGCTTACCCTGCGGAACAGTTTCGGTTAATACTTTTTCTGAAGGTGATATCAAAACTCCTTTTGGAGGGTATAAACAATCGGGCTCACTAAGTAGAGATCAAGGTACAGAAGCTTTGGACCAATATTTACAAACTAAAACTATTTGGATTAGTCACTCTTAAATAGATAAATTATATCAACACTTATAACTAGATAATTTGTTTTGACTTGTTCAAAAGCTTTAAGCTATGTTGCATAATTAAATTAATAAAAAGGAATAATAATGAAAATAATAAAAACTACACTTGTAGCTGGTTTAATTTCTTTATTTGCTACTTTTTCATCATTCGCTGAGAAAGTTAAAATAGGAGATCCAGGTTGGACAGGTGCAACAGCTATTGCTCATTTATTAGCAGCAGTTGTTAATGACAAAATGGGCGGAGAAGCAGAACTTGTTCCAGGAAACAATACTGCTATCTATGCGGCAATTGACAGAAGTAAAGGTGAAATAGAAGTTCACCCTGATATCTGGTTACCTAATCAACAGGCTTACACTAATGATCTAGTTCCAAAAGGAACTCTTAAGTTAAGTGCAAAACCATATGAAGGAAACCAAGGTTATTGTGTGTCTCAACAATTCGCTAAAAAAATGAATATTACAGCAATTGAAGACTTAGCAAGACCAGAAGTTGTTAAAGCAATGGACAGCGATGGCAATGGCAAAGGTGAGTTTTGGATTGGTGCTGATGGATGGGCTTCTGCAAATGTAAACCAAGTTAAACTTAGAGACTATGGTTTGTATGATGCGGGTATTGAACCTATCAGAACTGCTGAAGCTGTAAAAAATGCAAGAGTACTTGACTCAATTAAAAAAGGTGAAGGATATGCATTTTATTGTTACAAGCCACATGCAATTTGGGGAATGGCAGATGTTGTAATGTTAACAGAGCCTAAGTTTGATCCAGAAAAATACAAAATGGTTCAACCTGCAGAAGATGCCGATTGGTACAAAAAATCTTATGTTGCATCAAAAGATGCTCTTAAACAAATCCAAATTGGTTGGGGAACTTCTTTAGAAGCAAAATCTCCAGCTATTGTTGATTTCTTTAAGAACTTTCAATTATCAGCAGATGATGTTTCATTACTGGCTTATCAAATTTCAGTTGAAGAAAAAGATCCAGCTGACGTTGCTAGAACATGGATGGAAAACAATAAATCTAAAGTTGATGGTTGGTTAGGACTTTAAAGTAAATTAAATTTTACCCGGCAGCAAAAAAGTTGTCGGGTATAATTCTTTAAAAAATTATAAAATCTTTGATTGGGCCTGATGGATTCAGCTATTGAAATAAAAAATGTTTGGAAAGTATTTGGCAATAATTCTGAAGAGGCATTAAACGCTATTCAAAACAAACGTATTTCAAAACAAGAAGCTTTAGAAAAATATAATTCAGTAATTGGTGTATCTGATGTTTCTTTTGATGTTAAAAAGGGAGAGATATTCTGTGTAATGGGCCTTTCTGGAAGTGGTAAATCTACTTTAGTTAGACATATCAATAGATTGTTAGAGCCAACTTCAGGGCAAATTTTGATCAATAATGAAGATGTAATGAAATTAGATCAAAAAAGTTTACAGGATTTAAGAAATAAAAAAATAGGTATGGTTTTCCAGAACTTTGCTTTAATGCCCCATAGATCTGTATTAGATAATATAGCAATGCCCCTAGAAATAAGAGGCATTAGTAAAAATGATAGATTAGATGCTGCTAATAAAATATTAGATATCGTAGAACTTCAGGGTTGGGGTAACAAGTATGCCCATGAATTATCTGGTGGAATGCAACAAAGAGTTGGTTTGGCAAGAGCTTTAGCCGCTGACCCAGAATTTTTATTAATGGATGAACCATTTAGTGCACTTGATCCATTAATTAGAAGACAACTTCAAGCAGAGTTTATTAAACTTTCAAAACAAATGAAAAAGACAACAGTTTTTATAACTCATGACTTAGATGAAGCTGTAAGAGTAGGGCATAGAATTGCAATAATGAGAGATGGAAAAGTAATTCAAATAGGAACACCAGAAGAAATAGTAATGAAACCAACAGATGATTATGTAGCAGACTTTGTTAAAGGAATATCACGGTTAAAAATTGTTCAAGCAAAATCTATAATGCAAGCTGTTGAAAAATTTGAAAAAGAATTTGGAATAATCACATTAAAATTAGAAAGCGTAAATGAGAATGATTTATTAAATAAACTAATAGAAAAATCTTCTATAAAAAATGAGCCTATATTAGTTACCAACAATGAAAATAAAAATATTGGTATTATAACACAAGCTGACTTACTTAAAGCAGTTGTAAAGGGTAGTGATGGAGAATAAAGAAATTAGAAACCCTTCTAGAGATGAATTGATCACTAACTTTGTGAAAAGTAATCCAGATTATTATATAAAAGAATTTAAAAAAATTGGCAGTAAACCAACTTACTCTCTTTCATTTAATTTATTTGCATTTATTCTTGGACCAATCTGGTTTGGAATGCGAAATGTTTGGAATTGGACTTTAGCTTTTTTAATCATCGAAACTTTTTCAGTAGTACAGATTATTAGAGGTTTATTTGGTAATATTACAACAGATGCCATTGCAAAAGTTGAGCAGGTCAAAGCCACAATAGCTTTTAGAAATAAGCAATTAGAAGCAGCTATAGAAAATAATCCAGATAAAATAGATGTATTCAAAAGAAACATAAAATCACTAGAAGACGCCATGCAAGGCTATATTGATGAAATCACTAGAGTAGAAGAGTCAGCAATTTGGATAACAATCTTTGGGATTATTTTATTAATAGCCATCAAGGTTATCCAGGGTGTTATGGCAAATTCAATTTTAGAAAAGAAGTATTCAGAGTGGCTGTCTGACAAATCTATTCATCCAGGTATGCAGATGAAAAACTATATTTTAAGTAGTGTTTTTACTTCTGTGATAATGATTTTTTCGGTTATCCATTATAGTTTTCCAGGATTACTTCAGGTAATGGAAACGTTTCCAACGCACCCTGAAATAAGATTGTTTTCAATTAAATGGATAGAAATTATTTTTGATTATGCTGTTGTTAAAGGGGATGTAATTTTTACAGCTATAACAATTGCAATTAGATCAGTTTTAGATTTCTTAGAACTGTTATTTGTTAAAACCCCATGGATTGTAATTATAACAGCAATAGTAACTCTAACAGGCTTATCAGCAGGGCCAAGAGCTGCAATTTATTCTACAGGATTTTTGCTCTACATGGGTTTTTTAGGTTTCTGGGTGAAAGCTATGACGACACTTGCATTATTAGGAACGGCTGCAATTTTAAGTATAGCAATAGGTATTCCACTTGGAATTTACTGTGCAAGAAGACAAAGATTCTATTCATTAATTAGGCCGATAATGGATTTCATGCAAACAATGCCAGCTTTTGTATTTATGATTCCAGTAATAGCATTTTTTGGAACAGGAAAGGTTGCGGCAGTAATTATTACTATGATTTTTGGTGGAACACCTGTTGTGAGACTTACTGTTTTAGGTTTACGTGGAGTGCCAGAAACAATTCGTGAAGCTGCCATCGCTTATGGTGCAACTAAATGGTATTTACTTAGAAAGGTTGATTTACCTTTGGCAACACCATCAATACTTGCGGGTGTTAATCAAACGGTGATGTTAAGTTTGGCCATGGTAGTTGTAGCATCTTTAATTGGTGCAAAAGGTTTAGGGCAAGATGTTCTTGAAGCTTTACAATATGCGAATGTTGGACAAGGTATATTAGCAGGTATTGCTATTTTATTTGTTGCATTAATATTAGATAGAGTTGTTCAAGGTAAAAAAAGAGTTTAATAAAACCTAATGGATTATTTGCTATTAGGATTTTTAACAGGACTAAGTTTAATTCTAGCAATTGGGGCGCAAAATATATTTGTCATAGAGCAAGGTCTAAAAAAACAATATATTTTTATTGTTTGTTTAATATGCTCAATTTCAGATCTTTTATTAATTTTTTTGGGAATTTTTTTATTTCAGTATTTAAATAATTTTTTTACACCAACTATTGAGTTAATTTTTAACATTTTACTCTTCATATTCTTGCTACATTTCATTTGGGGAAAAGTTAGAATCAAAATTTCAGAGACTTCATTTAATATAAATAATAAAACTAATAATTTACCTACTATTATCGTTAAAACTTTAAGTTTTACATTTTTAAATCCTCACGTTTACTCAGATACGGTATTTTTTTTAGGAAATTTTTCTAAAAGCTTTAGTATAATGGATAAGTATTATTTTGGTATAGGGGCTGCTATAGCTTCATTTTTATTTTTTTTCTCAATAGGATATCTTTCAAAATACTTCTCTAAATATCTCAAGAGCATTAAAATATGGGAAAGAATAAATTATTTAATTATTCTTTTCATGTCAATTTTAGCACTATCAGTGCTTATGGAAATTATTTAAGTTTTAATTAGAATAGCCGTATTTTTTAAGTCTAACATCACCTGTTCTTGCATGAGCTTCCATACCTTCATATCTAGATATTCTAGCTGCAGCAGCACCTACTAGTTCAGTAGACTCTTTTGTCATTCTTTGGAAACTTAATGTTTTAATAAATTTTCCAACGAATAATCCTCCGGTATATCTACCAGCACCTTTGGTAGGGAGAATGTGGTTTGTTCCAGAGCATTTGTCTCCGTAAGCAACTGTGGTTTCTTCACCAATAAATAAAGATCCATAATTTGTTAATCTTTCATGAAACCATTTTAGATTTTCTGTTTGAACTTCTAAATGTTCAGGAGCATACTGATCACTAATTTTAACCATCTCTTCATCAGTATCACAAAGAATTACCTCTCCATAATCTTTCCAAGCAGCATCTGCGTTTGTTCTTGGTACTTCCGGAAGTTCTGCAATTAATTCAGGAACTCTTTTCATTACTTTTTCAGCTAGTTCTTTGCTCGTTGTATATAACCAGCAAGGCGAATTATAACCATGCTCTGCTTGACCAACCAAATCTACGGCTACGAGTTCAGGATCCGCTTTTGCATCTGCTATAATTCCAATTTCTGTAGGACCTGCAAAAAGATCAATTCCAACTTTTCCAAATAGAATTCTTTTAGCTTCAGCAACAAATTGATTTCCTGGTCCAACAATAATATCAGCTGGAGGATTATTAAATAAACCATTTGTCATTGCTGCAATTGCTGGAACACCACCTAAATTTAAAATTACATCAGCACCACATAAGTCAGCTGTATAAATAATTGTTGGATGCGCACCCACACCTTCTTTTGGAGGACTACAAGCAATAACATTTTTTACACCTGCAACTTTTGCCGTTGTTACACTCATTACAGCTGATGCAATGTGAGCATAACGACCACCAGGTACATAACAACCAGCAGTATTAATAGGTATTAATTTTTGGCCAGCAAATAATCCATCTGAAAGCTCTACCTCAAAATCTTGTCCATAATTTTTTAATTGTGCTTCAGCAAATTTTCTAACTCTTTCGTATGAAAATTGAACATCGTCTTTTGTTTTTTGATCTAATGTTTTTTTGATTTCTTCAATTCTCTCTTTAGAAACAATAATATCGCCATCATATTTGTCAAATTTCTTTGTAAGATCGATACAGCCTTGCTCTTTAGTAGTTTCGATATTTTTTAATAAATCCTGAACAATTCCGGTTGTTTTGGTGTCATCAGTGGATGATGTTTTTGGTGATTTTTTTAAATATGTTATAGCCATTGTTTCCTTCTCTAATTTTGAAGCTTTATTTAAAACATTAATGTGATTATTTCAATGAAGAATTAGTCTAAAGCGACAACAGCAGCAGCAATAGAGGCCAATCTAGCCTGCGCTTCATCAGATCTACTAGTAATTACTATTGGAACTTTACCACCTACAACAACACCAGCCGCACAAGCCCCCATAAAATATATCATCATCTTAACCAAACTATTTCCAACTTCGATATTTGGAGCCAGTAATACATCAGCTTGACCTGCAACTGTATTTTTAATTCCTTTAATTGCAGCAGATTTTTTTGAAATACAATTATCAAATGCCAATGGACCAAACACTTCAGCATTTAAATTTTCTTCTTTTGCTAATTTGGTTATTTCTTTAGCATCAATAGAGCTTTGGATACTGTCTAACACTTCTTCAGTTGCAGATAAAAGGGCAACTTTTGGTTTTTCAATTCCAATTCTTTCAGAAAAATTAATAACATTCCTTAAAATATGCATTTTAGTTTTTATATTAGGTAAAACATTTAAAGCTCCATCTGTTATGATAATTGGCTTATCATCCTTATTAATGGTCATGTGCCAAATATGGCTTAATCTAGTTTTTCCCAATAAATCATATTCTCTTTTTAAAACTTCTTTCATCAAAATATCAGTATGGATATGACCTTTTACAATAATTTTTACTATTCCTTCGCTGGCAAGTTTTGCAGCAATAGCTGCAGTATTATTTTCAATAGGTTCATCAATTATCTCAAAAGAAGAGATGTCCCATTTTAAATTGTCTGCGCATTTTAAAATTTCTTTTTTATCTCCTATGAAAATTGGTGTAATAAGATTTTCTTTTACAGCATCTTGAACTGATAACATTGGAAGAGGGAGGCCTGCATTCACAATTGCAGCATTAACACCTTTTTTTTTATGAGCATGGTCAAGCAAGTTATTAGGACAAACGATTTCTTTATTTGAAAGCATAAGATATATTTAACTTGAATTTATAATAAGTATATACTGTAATTTAATGAAATGATTAAGCCATTTAAAGTAAATATTCCAGATAAAACACTTGAAGAAATTTATATCAAGGTGAAAAATTATCCATGGCATGAAATGCCTAATGAGGGAGGTTGGGAGTATGGAACCAATCTTGATTATATGCGAGAAATTTCAAATTATTGGGTTAAAGATTTTAATTGGAGAAAACATGAAGAAGAAATAAATAAATTTTCAAATTTTACAACCATCGTAGATGATGTTGAGATACATTTTATTCATGAAAAGGGTAGTGGCTCTAATCCAACACCATTATTGCTTATGCACGGATGGCCAGGATCAATAGTTGAATTTTTACATATAATTGAAAAGCTTGCGCACCCAGAAAAATTTGGAGGAAATATTGAAGATGCTTTTGATGTTATTGCCCCATCACTTCCTGGTTTTGGATTTTCTGGAAGACCTTCTAGACCTATAGGACCAAGAAAAATAGCAAATATATTAAATAAATTAATGACAGAAAACCTTGCATACAAAAACTATTTGGCTCAGGGTGGTGATTGGGGAGCAACTATTGCGAACTGGATTGGTTACGATCACTCAAAATTTTGTAAAGCAATTCATATTAATTGTTTAACAATGCGTCATCCTGATGGTCCACAATCTAAAGAAGAGCATGATTGGCAAAAAAGATTTGATAACGATCAATTAATTCAAGATGGATATAGAACTCAACAAGCAACCAAACCACAAACTCTAAGTTACGGAATGATGGATAGTCCAGTTGGAATTGCAGCATGGATTATTGAAAAAATGTATTCCTGGTCAGATTTAAAAAATAACAATATTGAAAGTGTTTATTCAAAAGATACGCTGCTAGCGAATATTATGCTTTATGTGGTTACAAAAACTTTTAACACTTCTACTTGGATTTATTATGGCAGAAGAGAAGAGGGTGGACGCTTTTTTCCTAAGGATTTTAAAAAAATAGAAATACCAACAGCTGCAGCAATTTTTCCAGCTGAGATGTCCGAGTGGCCTCCTAGATCGTATGTTGATAGAATGTTTAATGTTACACAATGGACCGAAATGCAAAGTGGTGGTCATTTTGCAGCCCTAGAAGAACCAGAACTTCTTGTTAATGATCTTGTTAAATTTTCGAGATCAGTTCGTTAACTAGATACCCTGTAAATATTCCAAGTCTTGTAAGACAGCTTTTGAAATAATAATCTCTTTCTTTATATTACTTTTAAATCTATTGAATTTACTTTGTCCAGGGTAAAGAATTTCTTTAACACCTTTAATTTTAGGAAGTCTTTTAATTGTTCTAATATTATCTTTTATTCTTTTATTAAAAGAATTACCGACAAATAAATTAGGTTTTAATACAAAAAATAAGTGACCAATATTTTGTGGACCACTAAAATCAGTAAATGGATCTTTAACTCTACCTGCATGATTACCACCGGTTAATACACCACTTAAAATATCAACCATCCAAGCTAAGCCTGAACCTCTAAATCCAGCAATTGGTAACTGCACTCCTTCTAATGCTTTTTTTGGATCCGTAGTAGGTTTACCAAATTTATCTAAAGCAACACCTTCTGGAATTTTTGTTCCTTCTCTTGCAGCAACTCTAATTTTTCCTCTATTAATCATTGATATTGAAGTATCTAAAATAAAAGGAACTTTGGAGCCCGTTGGAGTTCCAAAACAAATTGGGTTTGTTCCAAATAAACTTTTTAAAGCACCATGAGGAGCAACAGCAGGTGGTGCATTAGTAAACACCATGACCATTAAACCTTTTTTAACTGCTTGCTCGGCGTAATAACCGGACAAACCATAATGACCACTATTCTTAACAGCAACCAAACCAATCCCAGTTTTTTTAGCATTATTTATTGCAGTTTTAATAGCTATATCAGCCGCAACAAACCCAATGCTATTATTTGCATCAACATGAGCAATTGATTGAGAAATTTTTTTAACTTTTATTTTAGCTCTTGGATTAATTACTTTTTTAGAAATTCTATCACAATACATTTTAAGCCTAGATAAGCCATGTGATGGGGCACCGACTAATTCTGCATTTATTAAGGCTTCAGCACAAATAGTGGCATGACCTTTACTTAGTTTATATTTAATAAAAATATTTTTGATAATTGTTTTTAACTTTAAGGAATTCATAATTTAATAAAAGGTTGATTAACCTTTACCATGCCAAGGGATAGTTTTGTCAATTATTTTTCTTAAAGCAATGTCAAATAATAAACCTAGCATTCCCATTACAAAAATAGTAATCCAGATAACTTCGTATTGGAAATATTTCTTAGCAACATTTTCAACAAAACCGATACCTGTAGTACCTGCTAAAAATTCTGCGGCAACTAAAGTTCCCCAACACATTCCAACAGCAACCCTAACACCTGTTAAAATCTCAGGTAAAGAATTTGGAAAAATTACATATCTTAGTATTTGCCATTTTGATGCACCAAGTGAGTGAGACGCATGAATTTTAGATAATTGAGTTCCTGATGCTCCAGCTCTAGCCGAAATGATCATAATTGAAAAAGAGACCATGAATAGTAAGAATACTTTTCCAACATTATCAATTCCAAACACAGTAATAACAAGAGGTGCCCAAGCAAGTGGGGGAACAGGTCTATATAATTCAATCAATGGATCAAAAAATCCTTTGGCAAACCTATTTAAACCCATAAATAACCCTAGCGGTACACCAAAAATTATTCCAAGAAGTAAACCTAAAAGAACTCTTAAAAAAGAATCCCATATGTGACCCATAGGAACTGGTATTTTAAATAAACTAAACTCTCCAGTAACTACTTTTAGAACATTGCTTTTAAAATTAGGTGTAACCGTACCTTCTTGATTGTGGATTGGATATTTTCCAGGCATAATATCAGCTATCCAATCAGGTAAAATAAAACCAACTATTTTACTTACATCCATCATTTCGTACCAGACCATAGGTACATTTTTAAACCCAATGCTTGGTTGCATTAAAAGAATAAATTTATTAAACGTATCAGATGGTTTTGGCAGCCATCTACCAGAACCTTGCTCAGAACAATTTGGTCCACTTGAAACAATTGTACCAGCCGGGAATAAAAAGATATCAACATATTTTAAAATACCTTGTTCTTTTTTTTGAACCTCATCAAAATTGATTATTGATTGCTGCATATCGTCAAGAGTATTAGGAGGGAAAATACTAGCATATTCAATCCTACGCGCAATTTTAAGAACATCTTTTGCTAATGCAGATGCTACTTTTTGAGTATCATTAAGTCCTGATCTGTAAGCTTTAATTTCATCCCTAATTTCTTGCATTAAGTTTATGTATTGAGAATTGTGATTTCTTAAATTAAAAAAATCTTCACTAATAAGAGTTAATTCTTTTGCAGCCGCATCAAATTTTAAACCCATTTTTGTTTCTGGAATAGTTGGTATCTCAACTGTATTTTCTACTGCTGTTGCAGAAGCGCCCCATTTTCCTTGTGTCTTCAGTGCTTCAATTCTTTTATTTTCTTCTTCAATACTTGTAATGGGTGGGTAACTTTCTTTTTGAAATTCTTCTGTTAATGAGACAATTCTATTGGTTAAATCTTTAATTTGAATTTTTGTTTCATTCTCTAACAATCTTTCATCCGTTAATAAGGGAATTGTTTTTTTTGTTTTATCAATAAACTTTAAAAGTTCAGATTTATCTTGCTCACTTAGTTTGGGTGAGTTTTTTATTTCATTCGCTAATTTTTCAATATTTTTATTTTCACCTTTAATTATTGAGGTACTTTTAAATTCACGTTCTTCTATAGGAAATAGATATTTTAAAGAAAGCAACGAGTCATTTACTTTTGCAACTTGGCAAAGTTCGTTAGCCGATTGTGGATAAAAAGATTTTGCCATATCCCATGAATAATAAAGCCAAGTTAATAGTAAAAAACTACTACCAACAATTACCCAATGAACTCCACCTTTAGCTCTTTCAGGGTTTCCAAAAACAGCATCTAGCTTTTCAGTTTTTGCTAATTTTCTTCCATAAAGGAGTGAGCCGATTACAGCAAATATGACTACGAATGTTATAATTCCTGTTAGCATATTAAATATCTTTACCCATTATCTCTTCTTCCATGTCCCAAATCATAGTTAGAATTTCTTCTCGTTTGCTCACGAAATCAGCTGTTTTTTTTATTTCTCTTAAATCTCCATCTATACCCATTGAGGCAAAGGGTAGGTTATATTCTTTATGTATACGTCCTGGCCTTGGCGCCATTACATATAATCTTTCACCAAGTAATAATGCTTCTTCAACTGAGTGAGTGATTAAAATAATTGTTTTTCCAGTTTCTTTCCAAATTTTTAAAACTAAAGACTGCATTTTTTCTCTTGTTAGTGCATCCAATGCTCCTAATGGTTCATCCATTAAAATTAGATCAGGGTCATTAATCAAACATCGTGCAAGCGCTACTCTTTGCTGCATACCGCCAGATAATTGATAAGTTGGTGTATCTCCAAAACCTTGTAGGCCTACAATATTCAACCATTCTTCAACTTTTTTAGCAGTTTTTACAGGATCTTCTTTTTTCATTCTCAAGCCAAAGTCAACATTTTCTGAAACTGTTAGCCATTCAAATAAAGCACCTTGTTGAAAAACCATTCCTCGCTCAACACCTGGGCCATTAATTTCATTACCGTTAAGAGTAATTAAACCTGATGTGGGTCTAAGAAAGCCAGCAGTTATGTTTAATAAAGTTGTTTTCCCACATCCCGAAGGACCAAGAACAGTTAAGAGTTCACCTTTTTTAAGTGTAAAGTTTACATCTTTTAATGCATGAACCGTTTCTCCCTTAGGAGTTTTAAAGATCATATTTAAATTTTGAGAAATTAAATTACTCATAAAGATAACTTTATATTAAATTTTTTATTAAAAAAATAGGCACCAATTTATTAAATTGGCGCCTATTTAAATTTATTTTACTCTCTAGATTATAAAGGTAAAAAACTTGTATCAACTGCTCCGTTAGGAGTACCCATTCCTTTTAGGAATTTACTAAGACTTCCAGAAGTCATAGACTTTTCAGTTTCTGCAGGTGTAAGAAATTTAAATCCACCTATAGTTTCTTTTGTATCAGCAAGAGACATTTCTGCATCTTTAGCAACAATGTTCATATCTGATTTACCAGCTTTATATCTAGTATTAGCTTCATGAGTTACTTCTATGAAAGTTTTCAACATTCCTGGGTTTTCTTTCATAAATTTGTCAGTAACAGATGTAATGTCGATACCTAAGATACCTGCATCACGTGCTTCTTGAACTGTTAATAATCTAGTTCCAGCAGCTGTAGCGGCTTTAATAGAGTTACCACCAAATAAACATGCCATAACAACATCGCCACTTACTAATGCAGCAGCACCTTCTTCAGGGTCCATTTGAATAACAGTCATTTTGCTTTTATCAGCTCCAACAACTTTCATACTTTCATCAAAAACGTACTCAGCCATTGTTCCTAGAGGAACAGCAACTTTTTTACCTTCTAATTCAGTAGCGTTAGCTTTTGTAATACCAGAAGCGTTAGATGTAACACAAGTTGTTCCACCCATTCCGTATTCCATAGCGATATCTACAAGTTTAATAGGTGCTTTAGATTTAACAGCATTGATAAATGGTACCAAACCTTGTGAGTAAGAAATATCAATATCTCCCGCTAACATAGCATCAGTCATTGCGCCACCGTTTGCAAAGTTAGTCCATTCAACTGGAACACCTAGAGCTTTATCAAACATTTTTTTAACTTTGTCTTCTTGGTTTGGAGTAGGCCACTCTATAAAGAATGCAACTCTAACTGATTTAGCAGCAGCATTAGCTACTGATATAGTCAAGTTAAGAGCAACTACGGTACCAAGAATAAAACTAATTATTTTTTTCATTATTATTCCTCTGTTAGTAATTTAATTAAATTAGCAGCATTTAAGTTGAAATTTGATTAGATGTAAATAAATTTTTATACACTCCTAAGTTGTATGCAGATTAGAAAATTTCTAATGAAAAAATAATTCTAGAAAACCTTTTGATTTAGTCTAATAGTTAAGAATAAAATTATAACACTACATAAAAATAGAGAGAAAATTTATGAGCTCAGAAAATAGAACTTCAGTACCTAATTCATTAAATGAACATTGGATGCCGTTTACATCTAATAAAGATTTTAAAGCAAATCCTAGATTAATCACAGAAGCTAAAGGAGTTTATTTAAAAACTCACCATGGGAAAACACAAATAGATGCGAGCTCAGGTTTATTTTGTAATCCACTTGGTCATGGAAGAAGAGAAATTACAGAAGCGGTTACAAAACAACTAGAAACACTAGATTATGCTCAACCTTTTCAACAAGGTTTTGGTGGTTCATTTGAGCTAGCTACAAAAATTTCAAAACACACACCTGGTGATTTAAACAAAATGTTTTTTACTATTTGTGGATCTACAGCTGTAGAAACTGCAATTAAAATTGCTGTTGCCTATCATAGAGCAAAAGGTCATGCCGAAAGATTTAGATTTGTTGGACGTGAACGTGGTTATCATGGAATGAATATTGGCTGTATTTCAGTTGGTGGAATGGTGAACAACATTAAAACATTCGCAAGTGTTTTAATGCCAGGTGTTCAACACATTAGACACACACATTTACCAGAACATAAATTTGTAAGTGGTCAACCAGAAACGGGTGATTACTTGGCAAATGATTTAGAAACTATTTGTCAAAACTTTGGTGGTGAAAACATAGCAGCTTGTATTGTTGAGCCGATTGCAGGATCAACTGGAACATTAGTTCCACCAAAAGGATATTTGCAAAAACTAAGAGAGATCTGTGATAAACATGGAATACTTTTAATTTTTGATGAAGTGATTACAGGATGGGGTAGAACAGGTTCTAAATTTGCAGCTGATGAATTTGGTGTAACTCCAGATATTATGACAATGGCTAAAGCTACAACAAACGGTGTTGTACCTATGGGTGTTGTTGCATGTAATGATTTTATTTATGACGCAGTAATGGATGCTTCACCAACAGGTGCTGTTGAATTATTTCATGGTTATACTTATTCAGGAATTCCAGTAGCAGTTGCTGCAGCGTTAGCGGTACAGGACATTTTTGAAAAAGATGATATTTTTAACAGAGCTAAAAATTTAGCTCCTTATTTCCAAAAAGGATTATTCTCTCTTCAAGATCTAGAGTCGGTAGATAATATTAGAGGTTATGGAATGATGGGTGGAATTGATATGAAGCTAAACACCAAACCAGGTAAAGCTGGGTTTGAATGTTTTAAAGCTTGTTATGAAGCTGGTGTTAACTTTAAAGCTACAGGAGACTGTTTGATTATAGCTCCACAATTTATTTGTGAAGAAAAACACATAGATGAAATTATCGACAAGTTAAGAACTGGGATTACTAACTATCAAAAAAATCAAAAAAACTAAAAGTTTTACCAAACTAAAGTATTGAAAAAGGAGAGAACGTTATGAAGATCGGCGTACCTAAAGAAATCAAACCACAAGAACATCGTATTGGATTAACTCCTGAGAGCGTTAAGACTTTAGTATCAGAAGGTCATGAGGTTTTAGTTGAAAATAATGGTGGATTTGAAGCCGGTTTTGAAAATGAACAATATACAAGTGTTGGCGCTAAAATCATTGATAAGGCAGAAGATATTTTTAATGATGCAGATATTATTGTTAAAGTAAAAGAACCTCAATCAGGTGAAGTTAAAATGATTAGAGAAAATCAAATTATCTACACATATCTTCATTTAGCAGCAGCAAAAGAATTAACTGAAGGCTTGATTAAATCTAAAGGTGTTTGCATCGCATATGAAACAGTAACAGATGATAATGGAAGATTACCATTACTTGCACCTATGAGTGCAGTTGCTGGGCGTATGTCCGTTCAAGCAGGTGCTCATTGCTTGGAAAAAAACCAAAAAGGTAGAGGTCTTTTGTTGGGGGGTGCTCCCGGAGTTGAAGGAGGAACTGTTGTTATTTTGGGAGGTGGTGTTGTTGGAGAAAATGCTGCAGTGATTGCAGTTGGAATGGGCGCTAAAGTTCATATCGTTGATAAATCTGAAGCAAGACTAAAACAACTGGTTGAGATGTTTGGTAATAAAATTATTCCAGAGCAAAGTGATAAAATTGATTTAAATAAATTGGTTGCAGAAGCTGATCTTTTAATTGGTGGTGTTTTAATTCCTGGTGCAGAAGCTCCAAAATTAATTACTAAATCAATGTTAAAATTAATGAAAAGAGGATCTGT
>ERZ889078.935-NODE-935-length-24565-cov-29.950102_pt1 | contig 24565 bp, 33 predicted proteins | sample MGYA00521266_ERZ889078 | MGnify/ENA primary metagenome ERZ889078 (study PRJEB32303, sample SAMEA104408618) | aquatic metagenome | biome: Brackish water; feature: Pelagic; material: water | place: Baltic Sea | collected 2014-06-16T06:34:00 | depth 76,534 m ...
TGCCCTACTGGTAAAATATGGGAAGTTATTTTTTTCTAATTTCTATTTGATATGGGTTTGAAGAAATCCTGTATTGTGCAGTAAATGCTCTTTTTAAAATTAGAGTAATTTCATAAATACCTAAAAGAATTACAAAATAGAATGGCAAATTCTGGAAATTTTCACTCAAAGAAATCAAATTCTCCAAAGATATTTTGTGCATGGTGTCAACAATGGAAAAGTGGCCACATAGTTCTAAAATTTACAAAGGGCGCAAATTGGAAAATTCACAAACATTCCAAAGCTGACAAACCTTGCAAGGGTTCAGATAAAGTTGTCATGCAGCCACATCCTCCCTCACCTGAGTAAGATAGGCCCATATGCTCAATTAATAAGAAAATACTAGTGTATTCTAAATCAGAACATTTTTCATATGAACAATTGACTTTACACTATGGTCAATTTTGAGAAAATCTATCTGAGAGTAGCATTAAAAATTATTGAAAGATGTCACGGAGCAATTAAAATCACAAAACATGGCAAAATTGTTGAAGTTTATGATTTAAATCGACATATTTGGAGTGACGGTCTTGCAGGTCTTATAATTAAGGAAGAATGTAGATACGCAAAACTAAAAGAATGGGAGTTTGCTAATGTCCGAAGTTATGTGATAAAGGAATTACTAGCAAAATCAAAAAATTAATAAATATTCTATCTCGTCTTTTTACTACTTTTGAAACTAGTGCAATTTTTTAATAAATTTTGTTTTAATATTTATTTTTTTGACATTAATTCAGTTTGTTTTTTCATTTCAGAAAGCACTAGAATCAATATTTCTTTTTCACTTAACTTCAATAGTGATTTTGTTTCGTCTTCAGTAAATTGAATATCTTCATTCAATTCATCGTACGTAGTTAGTGTATCAACCATGAATTAATGTGATAATTTCGAGTTATTATATGGTTTTGATTTTAAGAAAAAAGTTGAATATGGTGTGTTAGCAAGTAACCTTGCGTATCCAATGAGGTTGATTTTGTTAACCTTTTAAAAATATAGAATTTCATATTGATGATTACTAAAATTATGCCTGAAAAATATTGAGAAATCATTAATGCACTAGAAATGATTAGAAAATAGAATGATTAATTGTTTCAAATGCAAAAAAGAATTGGAAAGAATCGATAAATTTTCATCAGAAAATTTAGAATCCATGTTTGGAATGAGCATACCATCATCTGTGAGTGAAGATGACAGATTATGCGGTGATTGTGTAAGGGATTTACTAGAACCTCAACACGATATCTAAAAATCTACTTTGTTTTGTTAAGAAATTTAGATATAAAATATTCATTTTATTATAATTGCAAACTTGTTATTGTTAGTAGAATTGCACCTATTACCATCACACCTATTCCTAAAATAAGACCTTTGGAAATCACAATTATTTTATTTCAGCAAATCATCTAAATCTATCTTGCCCTAATTGCTATTTACTCACAAATATCTGTGCCTGAATCCTTTTTTTATATTGAATATTGATCAACACGTAGTATTTTACACAGGGAACACATAAAATTCCTAAATTTTGATTTTTCTTTATACCTTGATTGAATATATTGAAAAAAATTACATAGAAAAAAATTCTGTTGAAAAACGAGATTATCAAATTAATCTTGCAAATCAGGCAATGAATGAAAACTGCATTGTTGTTTTACCTACTGGTCTTGGAAAAACTACTATTGCATTATATGTAATTGCAGAATATTTGTCAAAAGAATCATTTGGAATTTTATTTTTAGCTCCAACTCGTGTTTTAGTTAATCAACATTTTGACTTTTTAAAAAAAAATCTAACCATTGATGATATAACATTGATCACTGGAGAGGATACAGTTGAAAAACGAACTGAACTTTGGAATAGCCGTATAATTTGTGCTACTCCTGAAGTTGCTAGAAATGATCTAAATAGAAAAATTATAACTTCACAACAATTTAGTTTGGTAATTTTTGATGAAGTGCATCGCACTACTGGAGATTATGCATATTCTAGTATTGCTAAACATTTTGAAGATTCAGATACTCGACTTTTAGGGATGACTGCAACACTTCCAAGTGAGCAAGAAAAAGCTACTGAGATTTTAACACGATTAAGAATTTCAAGCGTTGCTGAGAGAACTGAAAACAGTCCTGATGTAAAACCATACATCCAAGAAACTGAAACTGAATGGATTAATGTTGAACTACCTCCTGAATTAAAATCCATACAAAAATTATTAAAATTATCTTTAGATGAGCGGTATGATACTCTTAGAAAAAATGGCCTTAATCTAAATGATCAGCAATCTCTTTCAGCATTACTTCGATTGAGACCGTTTGTATTGTCAAAAAGTAGAAAATCTGCAAAACCATTATTTTCTGGAATTAGAATTCATTATGCTCTTAACATGCTTGAAGCCCATGGCATTACTCCGTTTTTAGAATTTTGCAAGCGTGCACAGGCAAAAAAAGGAGTAGGTGTGAAAGATCTCTTTGAACTTGATCCTAATTTTACTAAAGCAGTAACTCTTGCAAAAGAAGCACAATCGCAGGGAATAGAGCATTCAAAAATACCAAAATTAAAAGAAATTTTAGATTCTGTTCCTGGCAAAGCTTTGATCTTTACTAGTTACCGTGATTCTGTAGATATGATTTTTAAGAAACTCAACGAACTTGGAATTCCTGCAGGTATTTTGATTGGAAAAGCTGGTGATACTGGTTTAAAACAAAAAAAACAGATAGAGGTTGTACAAAAATTTCGAGATGGTGAATTCAAAGTATTAGTTGCAACACGTGTTGGGGAGGAAGGGCTGGATATTGCAGAAGTTAATCAGGTTATTTTTTATGATAATGTTCCAAGTTCAATTAGATTCATTCAACGAAGGGGGAGAACTGGCAGAAAAGATACCGGTAAACTGGTTGTACTGATTGCTAAAAATACTATTGACGAGACATACTATTGGATTGGTAAAAGAAAAATTGCTGCAGCAAAATCAATGGGTTCTAAAATGACTAAGATCTTAGAAAAAAATAAAACTGGAGAATCTCCAAAAACTGGCCTTGATGCTTTTATTTAATTATCATATTTTTTAGAAACACTTTCTATGATTTTTTGTTTTTTTATTATTACTTTATTTTTCATTCCAGATTCTAAATGATGTATACTACTTTTTTTTGCAATTAACAAATTCTCCAATCTGATATCAAATTGATTTTCTAGAAAACTTTTCACCCCTTGAATCCCTCCTTCTATTTCTAAATTATCAAATGCATCTGTTGCTAAATTACTGATTGATTTTTCTAAATATTCTAAAATGTCATTTAAATTTTTTTCAGTTAAAACTGTCATTTTTATTAAGATTCTATTATCCTAATCGCTTGATAATGTGATATCCAAATTCTGTTTTAACTGGCTCAGATATCTCTCCAATTTCTAATTTAAAAGCAACATCTTCAAATTCTTTTACCATTTGTCCTTTTGTGAAATATCCTAAATCTCCTTCTTTTTTTCCACTAGGACATGTGGATGTTTCTTTTGCAACTGCGCCAAATTTTTTACCTTTTTTAATTTCCTCTAGTAATTCTATTGCTTGGCTTTGTTTTTCAACAAGTATGTGTGAACATTTTACTTTATTTGACAACGCAATAACCTCATTCCCTTATCTTTTATCTGTTTTTCTTAACCTGATTTAAATAAAAATAAAAATTATGGAGTTATTTTTTCTAACTTTTCATGGATTTTGTCATAGTATCCGTTTTGCTCCATTGCTGGAACATAGAATGTTGCAGAAATTACATCTCCAACTTTTGCTTGACAGTTTTCAACAACAACTGAATGTCCTAAAACTGATTCAGCAACACAACCGTAATCCGTTGTGGCGATAACCTGTACTTGCTCAGTTACTGATGTTGGAAGTATGTTCCAAGGTGTTACTGTGAACACCAGTATGACTGCAGTTGCAATTGCCACCATCACTATGAATTTTGATTGAGGTGTTTTCTTTTGTATTGCTTGTTGCATTTGTCTTCATTCTATATTGAACAACATTTTATTTAAAATAGTGGTAATCATATATTCTAGTGCTAAATTTACTTTGAATCTCTAGATTTAGGAATGGGGGCGTGTCTAATCTTTTATAATTTTTACATAGTGCCAATCTTAAATCTATACAGTTGACCTAAAATACTAATTTTTAAAAAAATTATTATGAATAAAATTCCGATTCTATTTTTTCTTATGATTATTATTTCAACGAGTCCTGCATATGGCCACAAATTAATTAGCCATGATGGCTCTCACATAGATTTTGATTCAGCACTACAGATACCTGATCATAAAATTTCATGGGCAATTTATGATAATTTAGGTGTCAGTGAAACAAAATTTTATAAATTTGACGCTAAGGCTGATGATTCATTTTATGCAAGTATTGTGATACCTAAACTAGAAGGTCTTGAAAATTATTCCCCTTCTTTAGTTTTAATGAATGATGATTTGTTTACTGGGGAGACATCATCATTAGATATTGAATCAAACATACAAAAATTTCTTTACGAGGGTGATTATCCTGGAAATGAATTTTATGAACCGTTTGGACAAGTGACTTACTGGGAAAGACAAGAAGTAACAACAACAATTCCTGCAGATGGAGAATATTTTATTCTCGTTTTGGATGAGAAAAATCAAAGTGGAAAATATGCTTTAGCAGTAGGTACGATTGAAGATTTTTCTGGTTCTGATTTTTTTAGTACTCTTCCAAAAGCTTGGTTTGACACAAAATTATTTTTTAATGACTATGTTTCTTTTCTAATTGCAATTTCTATATTGATTGGTATCCCTGCATCATTGTTTGTGTTTATCTTAAGGAAAAAAATATTTAAAAAATAATTTTAAATCAAAACTTGTTAGAAATAAATTAAAAATATAAAAATATTTTTCTAATTTTTCTTCTTACTTCTTGGTTTTGTTCTTAAGACTGCTTTACAACAAATACACCTAACGTCATCTAAAGATAGGAAAATTCCACAAAACGTACATCTTTTTTGTCCAATTTCATACCTAATTTTGTTGGGAACTGGGTCTGCTTGATATCTTGTACAAATATTTCTACAAGTTCTACCCAATTTTTACATCTCCTATTTTCATCACTATTTCTTTTTTTCTTTCTCTAATTGTGACTGCACTGATTCCTGAGATTTTTGAAATTTTCAACTGTGACACACGTTCAACTGTTATCGTTGATGCAAGATATACTGCTGCTGCTGCCATTGCCATTGGATTTTTACTAGTTGAAACTTGTTTCTTTGCACACAAATCTAATATTTTAAATGCCAATCTTTGTGTTTTTTGAGAAAGTGTTAATCCTTTTGAGATTCTTGCAACAAACTCTGATGGTGAATATGCTTCAGGACTTAAATCTAATTCTTTGGCAAGAAATCTATATGTTCTTTGTAATACTTTTTTCTTAATGTTTCCTGCCTCTACCACATCCTGTAGTGTTCTTGGCGTATCTGTAATTCTACAAGTAATGTAAATTGTAGCACATAACATTGCAGATGTGGATCTACCTGCTAAAATTTTTCTTGCTGCAATTTTTCTAAATAGATATGCTGTTTCTTCAACAACTGATTCAGGCAATCCTAATTTTGAACTAATTGCATCTAACAGTATGAATGCTTTTTGAAATGATTTAGAAGATGCTGCTGAGCGACTATTTCTATCCCACATTCTTAATCTGTAAAACATTCTTCTATTTTCTAAGGACAATGGTTTTCCTGTAACGTCTCTGTCCTTGGCTTCAATTATTGTTGATAAGCCCATGTCAATCATTTTCAATGATCTTTTTGCACCCACTCTGGAATTATTCATATAATCATTTGGATTCGAACCAACTGATTCAGAACCTTGATCCACTATTTGGTCTGATGATACGATACCACAACTACCGCATGCAATTTCGCCTGTATATGCATCTGTAATCATTTCATTTTTTTTACAATTTTTTTGATGGATTAATTCAGTTAACATGATTCCATTATGCTTTTATTTTATTTAAAAGACTAGAAATTTGTTATCTAGTGGTAATATAGGTAAAAATTACCATCTTTTTATATTTTTTTACCACTAGGGTATTTTTATTTTTAAGGCACTAGTTTTTTTTTAATTATTTCTTTTTATAAAAAATTCAGTGAAACAAAAGAATGCCTCATATTGTGTTAGATGCAAAATTGAATATTTCTGATTTCTCTGTATTGTTTACTCCAATTTTTGAAAAATCACCTTTAATCAGAATTCAAAACATGTATATCGAATCTACTGGAATTAGTGCTTTATTTTCTGTAGTTGTAATTGATGACGCTCACCATGAGTTTTTTATTCAATTATTGTCTGGTAAAGATAGGACTACAATTCGATTATTACCTGTAACTGATCCTGTAAAAACTGATTCAGTAAAGAAATCCTTAGCTCTACTCTGTTTACAAATTCAAAAGCATTATCCTCAGATGAGTATTACCAAATCAAATTTATGGGATTATTTACCAAAAAAAATTGATAATTGACTGGCTGTAATATAGTACAAAAAAGTAATTTAGACTGTAATACTATTTTTAATATCAGCACTGATGTAGAAAATTTTCATAAAATAATGCCAAAATATTTTAAATCTTTAACCATAATTAGTAATTCATTAAATGAAATAATTGTGTCTGAATCAATACATTTCTTGGGCATAAAAATTAAAATTAAAACTAAGCATGTTATTTTAAAACCAAATGTACACAAGGTGTTTATTTTGGATGGTCCTGTGAAGGGTACTTCTTTTATTGAAACATATTATTCAACTTTATCCGGAACCACAATTGAAATTTTGGTGGATTTAAAATTTCATGGTATTCTTAAATTAATTCCATTTTTAAAATTTTTACTAATAAAAAGAATGAATTCTGTTATGTCTGAATTTATAATCTGTGCTGAGATTTATTCTAAATCTAATTAAATTCATATCTAGTTAGCACTATTAAATTAAGTTAGGCTCTATTAAATAGAAAAACCTACAAAAAAATTTCATGTCTCTTCCTACAGTCATTATAGGTGCAGGTGTAGGTGGTTTGACTACTGGTGCTTTGTTAGCCCATGAGGGTCACGATGTAATTGTTTTAGAAAAATCAACCAAGTTAGGCGGTCGAACTGCATCAATGAAATTTAAAAATCATATTCTTGATAATGGATTTCATATTATGCCCTTTTACAAAAAATCTGCAATTTTTACTATTTTAAAAAATTTAGGTATTGAATCTAGATTAAAACTAGCGAAAGTTGATGATATTGCATTTTATGCCACAACAGGATTTCATATCTATCCTAAAGGAATGATTGATTTACTTCGGCTATCTTTAATTCCTTTTAAAAGTAGAATTCGACTTCTTAAATTATTACTTCCATTAGCATTTTCTTCAATTGAAAAAACTGAATTATGGGATGACATACCTCTAACAAAAATAACTCATGATTTGGATGCTGACACAAATGCTTTTTTTGAAGCTGTTTGTATGCTAGCTTTTGCAGACACTGCTGATCATATTTCATTAGGTGAATTTGCCCGAACTATTATTCGTGCTAATCCCTTTAAGGGTGGCACAAGTGAATTTGCATATCCTGATGGTGGTGGATATGATTCAATATGCCATGTTCTTGGAGATTTTATTTTAGAAAACAATGGAATTCTTAAAACTAAACAATCCGTAAAAAAAATAATTATTAAAGATTCTAAAGTTACTGGTGTTGTAGTAACTGATTCCTTAAATTCTGAAAAAATAATTCACACCAATTCTGTTGTGGTTTCATACCCTGCATACACTGCACTAAATCAATTATTTGAAAAAAATGTTATTGATTCAAAATTTGTTGAAAAAATCAATAAATTAAATAAAACAACTTCTGTTGTTGAAGTACATTTTGCATTAAATTTACAACTAGATACTCGCCAAGTTGTATTTCCAGTTGGTAAAGATTATGTTACAAAGGGTATCTTTTTTATATCTAATATCACTCCTTCAGTTTCACCTGTTGGGGAGCATTTGATAATTGCAGGAACTCCTGTATCGCCTGATGACACTGAAGATTCTGTGAAAGTTAAAAATATCGTTACCAAAATGAAGGAAGAAATATCTTCAATTTATCCAAAATTCAATTCTGCATTACTTTGGGAACGTGCTATGGCATGGAAATTAGTTGAATCTGTTGTTAAGGAGCCTGGTAAAGTTTGGAAGTCCAAGATGCCACACCAAATTCCTGGCATTGAAGGTTTATTTTTTGTTGGTGACTCTACAATTAGCTATGGTATCGGAACTGATTCTGCAGCACACAGTTCTATCTTGTGTCACCCAAAAATTAAATCTTTTTTAAATTCTTCAAGTAACTAGTACACTATTTCGCAGGATTTTTGGAATTTCATCCAGCCTAATGTCTTTTATTATATCTCCCTCAAATTTTGGAACATCACCTGTTTGTAATGCATAACCTCCTACCAGTATTGGAATTTTACTTTGCTCTCTAATTTTTTTTGCTAATCTTTGTCCTGCTGCTATGTTATCATTAATTGTAATTGAAATTAAAACTATGTCTGGTTTTTTCATATCTATAAATTCTAGTATGGCATCACCTGGAATTGAAGTTCCCATATTGAATACTTTGAAACCCTTGATTGTTAGATATGTTTCAAGTACATCGCATCCTATGTGATGTTCTTCGCCTACTGGCACGCATAGCAATATTTTCTTTTTATTTCCAGAACCTGAAACCTGCTCCATGATTATTTTTACCAATGTTTGAGCTACGTTACTTGCCACATGCTCTGTTGCAATTGCTAATTTCCCTGTTTGCCAATCTGAACCTATTTTGCTCATTACTGGTCTAAGAATTTTATCAAAGAAATCTGATATGTTAAATATTTGCACGTATTCTCTGTAAATTTTTATGCATTCTTCTATATTTCCATCTGTTAATTTTTTAAATAATTGCTGTCTTGATTTTTTTGTGGCATCTTCTCTTTTTTGTATATCTTGTGGGTTGTAAGACGCTAAAACTGATAGAATTTTAGCATCATTTCTAAATTCAACTGGAATGTCCTCTTTTACCACTAGTGATGCCTTGCCAAGATATTTTATGATCTCTTGTTTTGATGTCTTTTTTTTAGAATCCCAGATACTTTTGACTAAATACAGATATTGCTCAGATTTTACTTTTTTAAACCTGATATACGCCATGAATCTTTTTTATATTGTTCGTATATAATCTGATGGTAATATTATTTTCTAGTGCTAAACATTATTTATTTTTAAATTGATTTACTTGGCACTATGATTCGTTTTTCTTGTTTTTTAAATATCATAAATTAAAAACTTATTTCATGGCAGAAGAACAAGAATGGGCAAATCTACTTGCTGAAATCTTTGACAAACTTACACAAAAACATGCCTCAATCACTTACGATTTTGAAAATCTTGAGATGGCTGGTAAAATAACAAAAGATGGTCAAGTAGTCCCAACAGGTACTGTTTCTCTTAGTGGGAAACTGACTATTACAGCAAAATGAGTGTGGATGACAATGAAAAATTTTGATATCCCTGCTAATTTTTTATCTTACTTAAGTAATGGAAAATTAAGTGTAACTTGCAACGATTCCCCTACAATTAATTTTCATGTGGAAGGAAGCACAAAAATTATTGATATCATTGACATTCCGATAAAAATTACAAAAATGCCTGGATTCCTAAAACAATTATCTGAAGCAAAAGATCTTGCAAAGAATTTAGCAAAACAAAAAACTACAATTGAGGTTAGATTACGTGGTGATCCTGTATTAAAACTTGGAGAAAAAGCAAACCCTAAACTTGCAAAGATAATAACATTGAGCAGTGATATTGAAATTACTGATTTAAGAAAACTAAAAAAATTGAGTGATGTGTTTTAATGATGTCTGAAAAATTTATTCAAAATAAAGCATTTAATATTCTGGTTACTGGATCGACTGGATTTATTGGAAAAAAACTATTGAAACAATTATCTAATTCTGGTTACACTGTCAAGGCTATGTCTCGTTCAAAATATCCTGATACTGAAAATATTCAATATGTTCAGGCAGATGCTTTTGATGTAGATTCACTAAATAATGCTACAAAAGGAATTGAAATTGCATTTTATTTGCTACATTCAATGGAAGGATCCAAAAAGGATTGGGCACAATTTGCAACTAGAGAAAGGCAACAAGCAGAGAATTTCTTAAAATCTGCAACTGAATCTGGTGTAAAGCGAATTATTTACCTTGGAGGATTAGTCAATGAAAGTTTACATTTATCCAAACATATGCAAAGTAGGCATGATGTTGGTAAAATCCTAGCATCTGGAAATATACCTGTAACTGAATTGAGAGCATCTGTAATTGTTGGTGCTGAAGGTGGCTCTTATGCCATGCTACGGTATCTTGTTGAAAGATTACCTTTGATGGTTTGTCCAAAATGGGTTAAATCTCAAACACAACCAATTGCAGTTGATAACGTTGTTGATTATTTGATTGGGGTGATGAAAAATTCTGAAACGTCTGGAAAAGTTTTAGAAATTGGCGGTCCTGAAGTTATGACATATGAACAATTAATGAGATTGTATTCTTACATTCTTAATAGAAATCTAACTGTAATTCAAATACCATTTTTAACTCCACGATTATCCTCTTACTGGATTGATCTGATAACTCCTGTTAAAGCATCATTGGCAAGACCTCTTGTAGATAGTTTAGTTCATGATTCAGTTGTTAAAGATAAATCCATTGATCAATTAGTTCCAGTTCAACTCAAACCTATGACTGAGGCAATTGTAGCAGCTAGAGAAGAATCTAAAGCATTCAAACCTATAATAAAATCTGGGGAGGAAAAAACATCCTACAAAATAAATCAGAAAATACTTTTGATTACTCTTTGTGCAATGGCATTTATTGGAACTACCTACTATTGGATGGATGACCGAAGTGATGTTTGGCAAATCCCATGGTTAGTTGGTTCCTTTATTTGGTATGTTGCAATACTATTTTCAATATCTTTTGTTAGACAAAAAGCAAGACTAGGTTATTTGATTGGTGGTTTGTTGTCATGGGTTACTTTGGCTTTTTGGTTATTTGATAACTTCTATGTTGTATTTGAACTCTCACTGGTAGCCTCTCAACCTAGTGCTGATGTCACTATAAGAAATTTCATTGGTGCGGCAATTGCTGGATTGGCAATATTTTCATCACATAATGTATTTCATAAAGTAAGAGTTTATCAGGCAAAAGGTAAACATGTATCTGAATCTGCTGGAGCTGAAGTCCCTACTGGATCTAGACCTGTATACAATACTGATTTTTCATAATTGAAAAATTAACTTTTTTTTAAAAATAAACAACATTGGACAGAAATATAAAAAATAAACTATTCAAATCAAATAGGCCTGACTATCAATATTGTTTGCAATGAATAATGTTGCAGATTTTAGAATTTAATCTTTAAAATTTTTATCCGTAATTCTATCATCATCTGTGTTTTTTACGACCCATTTTACAATATCATTACTCTTTTCCTTTGCCTGTGCAGATTTTCTTATTTTTTTAAATCTTTGATTAAATGCTTTTTTAATTTTTTTAAATTGTTCCTGGGTGATTTTATCTTCTGCTAACTGTCTTTTCCAATAATCTTGCATATCTTTTTCTAAAGTATCTTCATCAAGTAAATTTTCATACATCGCGACAAAGTCTTCATCAGAAGTATCTGGATATTTTATGAGATGTTGAACAAATTCAAAAGATGTCCATTCTATGTTGGAATCTACATTTGGTTTATCTGATTGTATTTTTAGAACTTTTTGTTTACGTTTCTTAAACCATAGTGATAGACCGACAATCCCAAGCAATGCAACAAAAAGTACAATCATTGAAGAATCGATAAATAATTCTAAATAATTTAGCATATCATTCTATTACACACATAATTTATCAAGTCTTTGTTTAAAATTTAATATTTCAATTTTACTATTTTTTTTATTTGATAGATAAACCAATACCACATCGACATAGGGTGTCCATCATAATCTCAATGGCTACCTTGGTCGTGCTAAAGCAAAGACCAACAGGCAACTAAGCATTACATGTCTTGAAACATTTCTAACGTGTAATGTTTTGGAATTATTTGGTTTTCTATCAAATTATGTGTGATATTCTGAAATTAAAGGTTAATTTTTAAAATCTGATCAAATGTTTATTTTTTATCTAATTTTTAAATAAAATTATCACCTTTTTTGATACTTGTTTACTAGATACTTTTTTGAGACAATCTTGATAGTACGCGATTTACAGGCTCATTACCATACTTTTTTTGTAATCTATTTGATGTAGATATCATACAAAGATCATTTTCCCTTTCACATTCTTTAATTTTGATTTCAATTAATTCATCAATGCGAACACTGTCTACGAATTGTCTATGTTTTGTCTTTGTCTTATCAACTCGTCCAAACATAACTGGAATCAATTAACCTAGTATTTACTGCTTGATGTATAATTGTGCCATTGGCACTATAATTTTTACCAATAAAATAAAATTCTAAATCCCATTTTTAGTAATTCCAACTTTGCCTAGAACAATGTCTTAATTTACCAAAATGAACTAATCCCTTTACTATAATTTAATTCTAAATTTTTTTATCTAGAATTTTAAAAATATTTTCTGATTCTTGATTTGCATACAAAAGAAAATATGTTTGACTAACGAGATATGTTTTATTAAATCTATATGTTATTGGATGTATCTGTGCAAGAGTTGCGCCAATTGTAATTTTACCTTTTTTATAATTCCCTTGTAATTCAAAAAACTTATTCCTCTCCAAAACTGAAAATTCATCAGAAAAAAATCCAAAAACATGCATCAACACATTGCTGTGTGTTTTAATTGTGGGACTAATCTCTAGAGCTAAATTAAGATGTTTCTCATATTCCATTAATATCTCTAATAAATTATTTTTATTGTTACTTGCAACAATTCTTCCCATGATCTTTAATTCTTCTTGACTATGTGCCATAATCAAAAATTTATTTGTGGACTGAAATGAAACTAGTTCTTTTGTTTGCTTGGATTCTTTTACTTCATTGAATCTTTCTTTTACAAATGTATTGATATCTTCTAATGATAATTCCTTGTGATTTTCAATATGTTTTTGTTCTTTAGCGATTATTTTGGGTGTATCTTTATTCACTCTCTAATTACTTTCTAATTTGTATATAAGCTCCAATAAATAAAAATCACTTTAGCACTATATTTTTAGCATTTCTCCAAATTATCTTTTTTAGCACTAGACTTTGATTTGACACCATATTAAATATGACTATTCTATTAATCAAATAATGAAAATCATGCTAACCGCAATTTCAACAATTGCAGCACTGTTACTTGTTACTTCAAGTGTTTCTTCTGTTTCTGCAGAAGTTCCATCTTGGATTAAAAATAACGCAGGCTGGTGGGCAGATGGAACAATTGACGATGCTTCATTTGTACAAGGAATTCAATTCTTGGTCAAAGAAGGAGTTATGAAAATTCCTCCAACTACACAAGGTGTAGGTTCTAGCAATGAAATTCCATCTTGGATTAAAAATAACGCCGGCTGGTGGGCAGATGGCTCAATTGACGATGCTTCATTTGTACAAGGAATTCAATTCTTGGTCAAAGAAGGGATTATGAAGATCTTGCCTGAACAAGCAAGTGATGTGGCAAAAAGCGCTACTCAAAAGGCATCATCTAAAGAATCTAAATCTTCAAGCAGTGACTCTGTTATTGCATCGCTAGAAGATCAACTTGAAAAATGTTCTGAAATTCTAAAATCCTACAAACGACTTGATTGTGAAAAACCACTAAAACAAGAAATCTTAGTTCATACCTACAAAACAGGTGCTGAATTATTTCAAGTTGGAGCAATCAATTATTATTGGTTTGGAGTAAATTCTGAAGGAAATGGATTTGAAATTAGTCCAACTGGACAACCTATTCTATCTATTAGAATGCTAGCTGAAAATACTTCTTCAGGTATTCTGGGTTTAAACTGTACCAGTCCAGCAATCTGTAATTATGATGTATGGGATGGCTCAAAGGCATTCAAGTACTCTGGAATGGATTTCACTAGTGGTCAAATCAATCTCAACCCTGGAACTGCTAAAGAATTCAATATTCTATTTGGTCCCAACATTGGATATGGTGGAACTAAATTTGAATATGACTCCTCAAAGAGTTATGAGTTTAGAATCAATGAGTCATTTGGAAGTCTAAATATTCATCTAGATCTGGAATAATTTTCCCCTTTTTCTTATTTTATTTTAATATTTAGCACTATGCATGGCTAGTGTTATTTTTTTAAATAACAAAAATTAAAAAATATATTATTGAATCTACTTGCAATTATTGTTCCATTACTTGTGTTGTCATTCCCATTGATATTTGCTGAATCCTCAAACGTTGGAAGTGTATATTGGAAACAAGAAATAATTTCTCCAAATTCATTTGTAGATATTTATGTTCACGATGATGATATGAATAAAAAAGAATATCCTAATTTTGCTGATAAATTTACAATAACTGTCTGGTCTGATTCTTCTCCTGGTGGTCTAGAAATACGAGTTGTAGAAACTGGTGTTTACAGTGGTATTTTCAAAGGAAGTGTCTTCATTGCAGATTCTGGAGACACTGCACGAAATCGTCTAGTATCTATGCCTGGTGATGTTGTATATGCTAAGTATTTGGATTTTACAACTCCAAATGGTATCTCCTCTGAAATTATTTCAGCTGCAATTGTAAAAATCCCTGACCAAAATATGGATTCCATTCTTGATCAAATTAATCCTATGTACCGTATATCCAAATCAGTTGAAAAAGTTCCATCTTGGATTAAAAATAACGCCGGCTGGTGGGCAGATGGCTCAATTGACGACGACTCATTTATTCAAGGAATTCAGTTTTTAGTTAAAGAAAAAATTATTGAAATCAATCAGTCTAGCTCTTCACAAAAAGATGATAAAATCCCATCTTGGATTAAGAATAACGCCGGCTGGTGGGCTAGTGATCAAATTTCTGAATCTGATTTTTTAAGCGGGATTAATCATCTTGTAAAGACAGGTATTATTTCAGTATCGAACAATTTACCAAAATCTAATGCATCTGTTTTAGAATGTGAATCAATCTCATCTGCATACAAGAGACTTAATTGTGAAAAAGAAATAAAAGAAAATCTTGAATTTGCTAAATTTAAAGAATCTGCCATTGGTTATAGCGCTGGTCCAGTAACATACTATTATCCTGGAATTGGTAATTTTGGAAATGAGTTTGAAATTAGTTCTTCTGGACAAGCAATGCTTCGATTAAAAATATTAGTTGAAAATACTGGAACTGATATAATTTCCTTAAAGTGCACTGGACCAGCAATCTGTAATTACGATATATGGGATGGCTCAAATGCATTCAAGTATGCTGGAATGGATTTTGTTTCTGGTCAAATTAATCTAAAACCTGGAGCTTCTAAAGAATTCAATATGATGTTTGGTCCTAACATTGGATATGGTGGAACTAAGTTTGAATATGATGTTTCTAAAAACTATCAATTTAGAATCAGTGAAGATTTTGGAGATGTTTTAATTCCATTAAAAATTAAATAGTTTTTTTAAATTTTATAATCTTTGATTATTCGTATACCATCAAATCTTTTTCTTCTAGCAGACTGTGGATTTGGTGAACTGAACGATGAATTTCACTTTCAAGTTTAGCGCCAACACAAACCAATTTTCCTGATGCAAAAATCAAAATAACTGTTTTTGGATCAAGCATTCTGTGAATCAAACCTGGAAATTGTTCTGGCTCGTACATGCTTCTTGGTAGTGTTCTTGCAGCTTGCTCTAGGTTGACTTTGCCACCAAGATTGATTGAAGATACAATATTTTGAATTGTTACTACTGCATCTTTTTTAATTTTAATTTTACCCTTTCTCAATATTTTTACTACATTTGATACTGCAGTTTCTGCCAATTCTTGTGATTTAGCACCTGTGCATACCATTTTACCTGAACTAAACAACAATGTAGCTGTTTTTGGATTCTTTAATCTAAATACTGCTCCTGGGAATTGTTCTGGATGATATTCTACATCTGGAAATTTGGTTGTAATGTCTATCAAGTCTAATTTTTGATCAATAGATGCAGAAGCAACTACGTTTACTATTGCTATTATTGGTTTTGTTTGTGGCATTTTATCTCATCAAGTCCTCACTATACTTTGGTCTAATCTTAGCCCTTTGTATCTATTCCTAATTGTTACTTCTGTTACATTTGCAGCTTCTGCAATATCTCTTTGAGTTCTATCTTCACCATTTTTAACACATGACAAGTATAGTGCAGCTGCTGCAAGACCCATTGGATCTTTACCTGCTGATTCTTCGTGTTCTTGTGCATCTCTTAATACTTTAATTCCATAACGTTTTGTTTTCTCTGATATCTGTAATTTACTTGCAATTTTTGCAACGCACTGTGTAGGATCTACTACTGGCATTTTTAATTCTAATTCTCTATGTAATAATCTATAACATCTTGCAATGTCTTTTTTCTTAATGTTTCCTGCATCTGCAACATCTTTCAATGTTCTTGGGGTTTCAGTATCTCTGCAGGCTGCATATAATGCAGATGCAATTAATGCTGAAATAGAACGACCTTTTACTAGTCCTTTTTCTAATGCTTTTCTGTAAATGTAAGCTGCTTTTTCAATAACTGAATCTGAAAGTGAAAGTTTGTCTTTTAATGTGGCTAGTTCACTTAATGCTTGTCTCAAATTTTTATCCGCTGATGCATTAACTTTACTTCTGCTATCCCAAGTTCTAAGACGTTCAATTGTACTTTTCATTGTTGTTGATAATGGTTTTCCAGATGCATCTTTGTTTAGTGGATTGATGATGGTTGCAAGTCCTCTATCGTGCATTGTTAATGATGTTGGTGCCCCCGTTCTTGTTGGGTCTGCTCCGCCTTCTTTTGAAAATGATCTCCATTCAGGTCCTGCATCTTGTAATGTTTCAGAAATTACAAAACCACATTTTCCACAGAATCTTTCTCCTGTGACATTATCTGTTAACATTCCATTTTTTCCACAACGTCCACACATAGTGTCAGTGTTAGCAATTTCTTGAACCAAAATAATACAGCATCTCCCTGTATTGTTAGTATATAATCTATATCAAATTCTTATAAAAAATTCACTTTTAGGGTAAAATTGTACTAATTTCTGGTTTTTAGGGTCTCTATTATCCTCTCTATTACCCTCTCTTGTTTTGGTTATATTTCCCAAATGTTATTACAAAAGTAATTTTACTAGTTTTCATGACTAGTTATGACGAATTATCTGAAATTTCTTCTTCTGAATGGCTGTCCTTGAATCAATTTTTACAAGAATTAAAAAAAATCAACACTCCTTGTATTTCTGTATATTATCCGTACGGGAAAGGACAAGATACAATTCAATTATTACAAGAAACAAACCGTTCTGAATCATTTAAAAAAATTGAATCAAAAATTGAAAAAAAAATATTAGAACTAAAAAAGAATCCTGTATCTGCTGGAAAAATTGCTAAAACATTATGTATTTTTGGTTGGATTAAAAATAAAAAAATTGAGATTAAGGTGATTGGAACATCTCAAAAATTACCCTATATCTATATGGAAAATAAAAAACCATATGTTAAGCCCTTTTCAGATATTTTAAAAACAAATCATAATGTTTTACTGGTAACTGTTGATCAAAAAACTGCAAAAATACAAAAATTCCAAGGCAGTCAAATTATTCAAGAATCTAAATTAAAAATTGATTTACAAGGAAGACACAAGAAAGGCGGACAAAGTCAAGGTCGATTTTTACGTGCAAGACAAACAAAAATTCATGTCTTTTTCAAAAATGTTGCAAATAAAGTTAGATTGATGGATGTGGATTCTGAATTGATACTTTTAGGTGGAAATGGTAATGGGAAAACAGAATTTTATGATGAATTAAATTCTGAATTAACTTCTAAATGTAGATTTGTTGAAGGTCTATCTTTCACGACTTCAATTAATAATATTCATGAAATAATTATTCATCATTTGTATGAATATAGAAAAAAACACATGGAAGAATTAATCCAAAAATATGAAAATTTAGTAAAGGATGGATTAACTGCAAAAAGAAATAATGTCATTTATCGTGCTTTAAAAATGAGTGCTGTTGAAACCCTGATTGTTTCTACAAACTATCACACCAATTCTCAATTTAAGAATATACTCCAGATGCTAGAACTTGCTAAAAAAACATCTTGTAAAATTGAGTTTGCTACTTCTTCAAAAATAATTAAAAAATTGGAAATTGATGACTCTGTATTGGCTATTTTACGCTATAAAATAAAATAATTATCAATAATTCAAATATTTTTTTTACATTGAATACAAACTTTTATATTTTTAATTAAATTACATGTGCAAACATTGTAACACATTTGGCATTGTGAGATGATAACTCCTAACATTCAAATTATTTATTTTTAATTTTTATTAAAATCTAATTATGATTCTAACTAGATAGAACAACATAAAGAAACAATTGATCTAAAATTTTAATTAAAGATACACATACTATTACATAATTTTAGAAACACTTTGAATCGTCATTAATCCTATCTGAGCAGGTGGGATACAATTAACTACTTTTTAACTAAAAATTCTCTCTCTAATTTCTGGAATATGTTTGTAAATAATATCCCTAACTCTCATTTGATCTTCTACGGTTGGTGGTTTATCTTGCGCACTTAGTATTGCGCCACTCATTCCTAATGCCATTCCCATTACTATTCCATAGATAAATTCTTGAGCATTTTCAACTTTAAGGATTTCTTTATTTTCTTTAATTTCTTGCAAATATCCTGGAATCGTAGATATTGCCCCGTTAATTGTTTGCATGATTATTGCCTCTAGTGGATCTTCACTCATATCTAATTGTAGAAATCATTCTTAATAAATTTGCACCCAAGATTTTTAATCTACTTTTAAAAAAAAAATACATGTCTATATTTTTTACCGCAAATCAGGCAAATGATGCATTACCTGACGTAATTAAAAAATTTGAATATATTTTAGCTACTCAAAAAGAGGTTAGAAAAATAGAAAAAGAATTACAACTTTCTATGTCTACAACTAATTCCTTTGAAGAATACGTTGTGCTAAAAAAGCAACTAAATTCTGCAATAACAAAATTTTATGGGGCTATTGAAATCTTGGAAAGCACTGGTGTAATGATTAAAAGTATTGAACAGTGTTTACTTGATTTTCCATCTAAGAGATTCAATGACGAAGTATGTCTTTGTTGGAAGCATGGTGAAACAGAAATTAAATTTTGGCATGAAAAAGATTCTGGTTTTATGGGGAGAAAACCTATTGAAGTTAATGATGAATCTTTAATTTAATTATTAGTTCTTTTTTTGTCTCTACAAATACCACAAAGATATGTTTTTTGAAATTTTTCTAATTCTTTGTTGAATTCATGTGTGTTGAAATAATTTTCACCTGATTTCATTCCTCCTGGAACTTGTTTGTTACAATTAACGCATTGTATTTTAACATTAAATTTTATTATTTTTTCATCTTTTTTAATTTTTCCAAATATCATGAATAGAATTTAATTTATTTTCATATAAAATATTGCATAAAATACAAACTTATGAATATTATATTAAAAAAATACAATCATCTACGATGATTTCAGTGTGGCTACGTGTTATTCGAGTTCGATTTCTTCTAGCGTCTGTTATTGCAGTTTCTGTAGGTATGGCATTACATTGGTCTCAAAATGGCTCTGTTGAATATTTTGATCTAATTTTGACTTTTGCTGGAGTAATTGCACTTCATGCTAGCGTTGATCTACTAAATGATTATTGGGACTTTAAACGCGGCATTGATACTAAAACAACTCGAACAAAAATGAGTGGCGGGACTGGTGTTTTACCTGAGGGATTACTCAAACCTTCTTCTGTTTATCGTGCGGGTGTTGCATTTTTAATAATTGGTTCTCTAATTGGAAGTTATTTTGTTATGACACATGGAATTTTAATTGCAATAATTTTGGGATTTGCCATATTATCTATTTATTTTTATTCAACTAAAATTGTTGATTCTGGTTTAGGTGAATTCTTTGTAGCTGTAAAAGGTTCGATGATTGTTATTGGTACATTTTTTATTCAATCCGGAGATGTAAATATTGAATCCATTCTTGCGGGGATTGTTATCGGTACATTATCTTCGTTAGTTTTGTTTATTGCATCTTTTCCTGATCATGATGCTGATAAATCTAAAGGCCGAAAAACTTTGGTCATTGTGGTTGGAAAGAAAAAAGCAATAAAATTATTCTGGATTTTTCCACTAATCTCATACGTTGTAATTTTAATTGGTGTTTCTGTAAGTTTGTTTCCTGTTTTATCTTTAATCACTTTACTTAGCTTTCCATTAATAATAAAATCTGGATTGGGTTTACAAAAAAACTATGATACTATTGATGGATTAGTTCCATTCATGTCTTCTACTTTAAAATTTAGCAGAATTACTGGTGTTCTATTTGCTTTGAGTTTCTTACTTTCTCTTCAAACAGACATAAATTTACCGCTATTCTAGGCTTATCATGATTTCAGGATTTGCAACCGCTGACGGTACTCAAAAGTTTCTTCAAAATTCAGGCATAAATTCACTTAATTTTAATAAATTTGAAAACCTTTTCCTTTCCAATGTTGGAATTGGAACTTACCTTGGTGATCCTGATAATAAAACTGATGAATTAGTAAAAAATGCAGTAAAACAATCTATCTTATCTGGCGTTAATGTCATTGATACTGCAATTAATTATCGTTCACAAAAAGCTGAACGGTCTGTAGGTAAAGCAGTATCTGAATTAATTAATGAAAAAAAAATCACTCGTGATCAAATATTCATTAGCAGCAAAAATGGTTATCTGACAAATGATGGTGATATTCCAGAGGATTTGATACAGTATGTTGTGCGTGAACTTGGAAAACCTGGAATTATCCGTGAAGGTGATATCAACTCTGATTATAATCATTGTATGACTCCTGCATATTTGTCTGATCAATTAGATAGAAGTTTAAAGAATTTGAATTTGGAGTGTATTGATTTAATGTATCTTCATAATGGTATTGAATCACAGATTAAAGATATTTCAAAAGAAGAATTTCTAGAAAAATTAAAATCTGTTTTTAAATTATATGAACAAAAACGTACTGAAGGAAAAATTAAATTTTATGGTATGGCAACTTGGGAATGTTTTAGAGTTACAAAGGAAAACCCCCAGTATCTTTCACTTGAAGATATTGTTGAGATGGCAAAAGAAATTGGTGGTGATAATCACGGATTTAAATTCATACAATTGCCATTTAACATGAGTTATGATCAGGCTTTACTTGCAAAAAATCAAACTGTTGAAAACAAAAGCGTGTCTGTCTTAGAATCTGCTGTCACGCTAGGCATTGGTGTGTTTACCAGTGTTCCGTTTATGCAGGGAAGACTACTTTCTCCTGGCACCATGCCTGAATTTAATGACTTGAAACCTTCATTGCGTGCTTTACAGTTTATTCGCTCATCTCCTGGAGTTCTCGCTCCGTTAGTAGGCCAAAAAACATCTGAACATGTTTTAGAAAATTTGGAAATTATGAATATTTTGCCAATTACTTCTGATGATTTTTTATCTTTGGTAAAAAAACTCACAACTTAATTTTAATTCTTAATATTTTATACAAATACAACATGTAGAACTTTTTTAACACATTGAATGTGTCTTCTAAGATTTATGATCACATTTCAATTTACAACTCACTATTATCTGGTTATTCTAAAATTTGATTCACTGGTATGATTCATCAGTAGGGCTGATTACGCGCTGTTTCTTAATGTATAAATAGAAATTAACGGTAAAAAAATTCGTGCCAGTTGATCCTGTTTGTGGACTTGAATTTGATGCAGAATTAGGAATAATTCATGATCATGAGGGAAAAACATTTTATTTTTGTTGTAATGGATGTCGTAAAATTTTCATTAAAAAACCACGTAAATATAAAAATAATTCTTAGATTGGAAAAGCTCCACACATTCTACAGAATTTTGAATTTTTAACTTCATGTTTACAATACGGGCATGTTTCTTGAGAATTATTATCTACTGGTGAACCAAACATTTTCTTAAAAATTTTATAGTAATACATTGATTCTCTACTTCTAATTACTACTCCATCTTCTTTTTCAACTGTTAATTTTCTTTCAACATATGATTCTTCACTAATTATAGATTCAAACAAATTTGTTAATCCTACTGTTCCGGCTCCTTCCTGCATTGGCGATTTTTCTCTCCATGCAATTTGATGCGGTATGTATTTTTCAAATGTTTTACGTAAAATCCATTTTCCATATCTTTTTCCGTTCTCTTCTTTTACTTTTACATTGGTTGGAATTTGATTAGCCAATTCTATCATGTTTTGATTTAGAAATGGTGATTCTATTTCAATTCCTAATGCTTTCCCAATTTTTTGTGTTGGAAAATGCATTATTGAACATAGTCTTTTAATTTCATTTTCTAATTCTTTTTCTGGTTTATTGATTAGAAAGTTATAACCTGCAAATAATTCATCTGCCCCGTCCCCTGTAATTATTGATTTTTCATTATTTTCTTTTGCCCATTTCATTGCTAAATACATTACAACATTATTGCGAATTTCGATATCGTTAAAATTTTTTAAAATTTTAATTGTATTATCAATTGCATCTAGTATGATCGATGTAGGTACATTGTATATTGATAATGGAATTTTCATTTCTTTTGAAATCATTTGACAATATGTTAGATCTGTTGAAACAAAGTCTTCGGAAATAATTGCAACACTTCTTGGATTCTTTTCCTTAAGAAAATATGCTATGATTGAACTATCTAGTCCTCCTGATAATGAAATCAAGTTAGATTTACAGGAATTGCAAGATTCTTCTAAAACTTCATATATTTTTTTAGAAATATTTTCCAATACCATTTATTAATTTTGAAATTAAAATAGCTATGCCTAATGGTGATTTTTATTTTCTATCTGCATATTGCAAACTTTAAATTCATATCTGCATCCTTGAGAAATCATGTTGCTTCCTGCTGAAATTGAATCTAAAACATTAATTCCTGCATTAAGAGCAATTTTGGCTAAAAAATTAGCACAAGAACATGATATTCGTGAAGATGAAATTTCAAAAATGCTTGGAGTAACACAGGCTGCAATTAGTAATTACATTCGTGGCACTCGAGGTGATCCGTCTTTAATTGCAAAATTATTACAAGAAAAACAAGTTTCACAATTAATTAATGAACTATGTGATCATCTATCTTCTGATTTAGCTTATACTCCATCAAGCCTTTCTAAATTTATTGGATTGTGTAATTACATTAAATCTAGTTTGTTAATTTGTGAGATACATCATAATCTAGAATCTAATATTGATGAACAAGTCTGTAAAGAATGTGAGAATATGCTTCTAAAAGGTCCTGGTAGCGTTTACTAATTTTTATTTATAATTATTTCAACTGTTGATGTCATATTTCCAATACCTGCTTCTGCAACAGTATCTAATTTGATTTTTTCAATTTTGTAGATACCTGTAGCCATTGTTCCTGTAATTATATTTGCAACTGCTACTGCGTTAGGAATTGATTGACCTCTTGCTTTCAAAATTATTTCATTTTTGATCATAAGTTTTGCTAACACTTCTGTTGCAGTGAGCATTACTGGATCGTTACCGATGTTTATTACACCATTTACTTGATTTGATTGTTCATTAATCTCTTCCATGAGCATTGTACATTATTAAACAATTTTTTGTTCTTTTAAGTTTTATCGACGATTGGTTCTTTTATTCAAAATAGTCTATTGGAATATTTTGATAATCGCCGTTTGGTAATACCCTTCTAATTGTAATTGGTATTACTCTTTTTTCTAATTCTACCATTGAAATATCTAAAGAAATTCTTGCATCTTCTGGAATTTCAATAAATGGTGGTGCTCCTAATGATAATTGTAATGCTCTTGCTCCCATAATTCTTGCTTTTTCAAATCTTGTTAATGTAGGCGGACCAATTGTAATTTTACCTTTTTCACATGGAATTTCAACTACTTCATGATCTTCTACTTTTTCAATAATTTGTCTTTCTTGTATTTCTGTAATTCTACTTTCAAGTTTTGCTTGTTCTTTTTCTGTTAAAGGTTCTAATTCATTATCCATATTTTTTTCAATTAATTTACGATAAGCATCTAATGCTTTGTTTAATCCTAAATTTGGATCTGTTTCTATTTCTATTACTTCAGTAAGTGGTGTATCTAATTCGGGTTCTTCAGGTGTAGTTTCTGGTTCTTCAGATGTAAATTCTGATTCTTCAGGATTAGACAATTAA
>ERZ889078.936-NODE-936-length-24549-cov-48.072140_pt1 | contig 24549 bp, 25 predicted proteins | sample MGYA00521266_ERZ889078 | MGnify/ENA primary metagenome ERZ889078 (study PRJEB32303, sample SAMEA104408618) | aquatic metagenome | biome: Brackish water; feature: Pelagic; material: water | place: Baltic Sea | collected 2014-06-16T06:34:00 | depth 76,534 m ...
AATAACTGATGTTACGATAATCTAAATCTTCAAATTTACAAAAAGTTACAGTTTGAAATCATTCGGCATTAAAGATGCTTTACATAGGACATGCAACAACTACAAGACATATACATAAACTTCACAATAAGTTCATTTGAAAAGATAGAGATGACCAAACTCTCAAAGCTAACAGCTAAAAGTCATGATACATTCACAAAAAGCTTGTTGCTCAATACTTCCCTTGATGATGACTAAAGCTTATGGAAATCAATAAAGCCATTCTTACGAGATTATGAGAATGAAGATAGTGGCTGTATAGTTATCGATGATATGCTTATGCATAAGGCCATGGACGAAAGCAAACGATATAGTTTGCTGGCACTATGACCATGTGTCTCAAACGATGCAAAAAGGTATTTTGATGCTGAACTTTCATTATACAGATGCTACTGGTATATCTATCCCTTTGGGATATGAAATAATTACAAAGACGCAAGACAAATGGAGTGATGAGTACCAAAAATATGTCAAGAAATCTTGCTTTACAAAAAATGAGATAATGCAAGATAAATTACAAATTTTACATCACAATAATTTAGTAAAATACAAATATATTCTATTTGACAAATGGTTTGCAAGTACCAAGAACTTGGTGTTTATTGAAGAAGAACTCAAAAAGAAATTTGTATGTCCCATAAAAAGCAATAGAAAAATAGCACTTACTTTAGAAGAAAGAAATAAAGGAAAATATCAAACAAGTTGTCAAAAACGGCGATGATGGCGAATCCAATTATCTATATCTTGTTACAAATGATATAGACTTATCTTTCAATGAAGTACTTGAAATCTACAAAAGACGGTGGAAAGTAGAGGAATACCATAAGTCACTAAAACAAAATCTAAAAATAGAACACTCTCCAACAAAAGTTGAAACTTCACAAAGAAACCATATATACTTAGCTGTTCTTGGCTTTATCAAACTAGAAAAACTTCGATTAAATTATAAAATGAATCATTTCGCCATTAAGGAAAAAATCTATATTGAGGCTCTCAAAATTGCTTACCAAAAAGTTGGAGAATTAATGGTTGCATGAAATTGTAGCAGTTTTACGAATTTCTCAATTTAGATTATCGTAACATCAGTTAATATCATTAAAGAATTTTTCTATACTATCACAATATTCTATTGCAAATTTAATTTTGTATCTGTTTTTTGTTTGTTAATTGCTGCAAATAATTTGAAATATTTACTAATGAAAATGTAACTAAAAATATCATAAGTCCTGGGAAAAAACTTACCCACCATGCTATCTCAACAACATCTTTTCCCGAACTCATAATAGTACCCCAACTCATCTGCGGAGCGACAATTCCTAAACCTAAAAAACTAAGACCTGATTCTGAAAGTATAGCTCCCCCTACTCCAAAGGTAAAACTTACAAAATAAATCGGTGCTAATATAGGTGCATAATATTTTAAAAGAATTTTTGTTTTACTCACTTTTGCAATATTAAGAATTTTTACAAAAGCTTGTGAAGAGATTTTAAAACTCTCAGACCGAACAAGTCGTGCTGTTGTCATCCAACCTGTTATAGAGATAATTAAGATTAAAACCCATACTGATGCGTTTATATAACTCACAAGAGCTAAAAGTAAAAAGAAAGTTGGAAATGTTAAAAATAAATCTACAACTATTACAAATGTTTTATCCATATAAGCTCTAAAATATCCTGCCATCGAACCAAAAATAAACCCTACAAATGAAGCAATAAAAGCACTACCAACACCAATAGTAAGTGAAATCTTTCCACCTTCTATGAGACGGGCTAGTATATCTCTTCCAAGTCTATCTGTTCCTAATAGATAAGAGAAAGAAGGCTCTGATAAGATAAAATTTTTGTTTAAAGTATATGGACTAACATCATAAAAAAAATGTCCAAAAAATGAAAAGAAAAAAATAGAAAATAAAATAAGAAGGCTGAATTTAGGCATAGAATATTATTGTTTGATACCTAGTAATGTTTGCATCATCTGGTCTATTGTTGTAATAACTTTTGCAGCCGCACCATAAGAAGTTTGATATTTGATAAGATTTGTCATCTCCTCATCTATGTTTACTTTTGAAGTAGAAAAATATTCTAATTGTGTAGCATTAAACTGAGTAGAAACCGTTTCATTTTTTAAAATTGCTGCATTTGTGTTTGTACCTACATAAGTTGCCGTAATATCGAACATTCCATATGTTGTAGTGTTAAATGCTTGAGAGCCAACATTAAAATCATAGTTTTCAAATTGATGTTGCACCATACTAATTGCCGCTCTATTATCACCTGCTGTACTTGCATACCCTGCACTGATGTTTGTAGGATTATCTCTTAGACTTAAATTTAACTGTATATCTTGAGCACTTTCACCATCAAAGTATCGTCCTAGCCCTAAAGCCCCTGCAAAATTACTTCCAGAAGCGAATGTAGCATCTTTTAAGTTATCCGCAATTGCAAATGTATATCCTGATGATTCTGCTGCTGGACTTACACCTAAACTCAATCTATATTCACCTGTTCCAGGAGAGAGTTGATAATTAAACTCGGTTAAAAGGTCATCTACATCATTTGTTCCATTAGAATCACTATTATCATCTTTATTTGCTTTAAGCTGATTTTCTATCGAATTTGTATTTGTTCCACTTGGATCGCTAAGAGTTGTTCCGGCATCAATGTTTATTTTTCGTCTTGAAACTTCATTTCCATCTATATCATAGATAACAACATCAAAAGCACCCTCTTTTATGTTTATATCTGAAGAGACAAGAGATCTAGTAGATAAGTCAATTTTTGTATTGTTTGACTCTTTTCTTGTGGTTGCACTAGCAGCATAAAGATTATTTGTAGACTCTATCAGCCCTTTTGCAAAAGAATCAAGTTGTGTAACAACATTTTGGATAATTCCATCTACAGGTACCCCACTAGTTGTATCTAATGCACCACCTCTTAAAGCAAAAATAGCACCTATCTTACCACCAGTTATCTCTTCATTCATTGGAATAAGAATACCATCTTGTCTTTCATATGAGACATCATAAAAACCGAAAGCATTTGTATCATTTGTTAGTTTTAGGGGATGAAATGTATTACCATCTACGATGTTAAAACCATTTACACTTACTGTATAACTTCCTGTTTTTAAATTAGAATTACTGTCTATTTGAATATTAGCACTTAACTGTCCCGAATTTACATTTGCACCAACAAGACGAGAGAGTGATTTTTCCATAAGATTGCGTTTATCTCGTAAATCATTAGCACTATAGCCACCACCTGCTTCGGCAATATCAATTTGTATATTTAAATCAGCTAACTGGGATGCTATATCATTTACTTCATTAACATTTACCGACAACTGCTCATTAATCTGACTTTGCAGTCCTAAAACTTGATTTTGTGTTTGCTTAATATGCTGTGACAATGTTGTAGTTTGTTTTGCTAATGCTACTTTTATAGCATCGTTATCAGGATTATCTGAGAAAGTTTGCCACATATTATAGTATTCTGATAAATCGGCTTTTATCCCTACTCCATCTATTTCTGGAAAATATGTTGAGAGTGTCTCAAGTTGTTGTGTCTCATAATCACTATATTCTTTATCTGAAGAAACAGAAGTGTATCTATCAAATACAAAATTATCAAATACCCTTTTAATATCTTCAACATTTGTACCATTACCAACTTGTCCTGGTCTTGATGTTATAGGAGTAGCAGCTGCTGTAATCACACGCTGTCTTGTATAACCATCAACTTCTGCATTTGCAATATTATGCCCAGTAGTGTTAATCCCAACTTGAGCTGCGTTTAATCCAGTATATCCGATATTGAGTGAGTTAAATATTGATGCCATTTTAGACCCTCACTTCAAGAATTGATGGGTCCTTAGATGCAACTTTTTTATATCCTTGCATCTCGGTTGGCACCAATCTTTCTAAAAAATTATTATATACATTACTTACAAGTAAAACAAATTTTGCATACTTTTTATTGACTTCTCTTAAATTGTTTAGTTCTATTTTTAAATCATCTAGTAAATCGTGTTGTTCTTTGTTGAGTAATTCTGGGAGTTCTACATTAGGATTTGTTGTCATTAGAGTTGATATTTCATGATCTATCATCGCTTTTTTTTGCTCAAAACTTTTTAACTTATCTTCTTTAAGCGATAATCTATCGAATTGTGAATCATTTTGTGCAAGTTTTATATCTTCTATATCTGACTCTGTTATTTTTATTAAATCTTTTAAATCAGCTAAAGCACTCTGTAAATGATGCGACAACATATCTAACTCCTCTTATATTTTAGTACATTAACTCGTCAGCAATCTTTCTTGATAATGCCTCTAAGTCGATTTTATAATCGCCTGATGCGATAGACTCTTTTATTTGTTCTATTTTACTTGTATCGCCCTGTTTTGAAACAGTTGTACTTGCACTTGCTTTACTTGTCTTTGTGTCACCTAGACTACTTGCATAAGCACTAGTAATTGACGAACTATTTGCTTGAGAAATCATCATTTATCCTTTTCTGCCGTTTATATTTTATACTATAACCACATCGGCGTTTTAGATAAATTTTTTAGCTTTTTTGACTCAAATAGTCATAAAGCATCTGTGAAAAACCAAACCCTCCTGCACTTGCTTTAGAAAGTTCATCTCTGTACATTGATTTATATATTTTATCTCCTGGATCTTTTTGATCTGAAAAGAGATTTTTTTCATCCTTCATCGAATTATCCATCAGCATTTTAATAATCACCGACTCAAAAGCATCTGTTTGCGTACGAAGCTCTTTATTTTCTGCTTTTGGGTCTATTTTAGGAATAGTGTTTTGCTGTGAAATTGTTTGTATATTTGATGTCAATGCATTCATTCCATAAAAACTCATTATATAACCTCCAAATCAGCAGATATACTACCTGCACTTTTTATAGCTTCTAAAATAGCAATTATATCTTTTGGTGATGAGCCAAGTTTTTGTAGAGCTCTCACAAGATTTGCAACTGTAGTCGTACCATTTGTTGTGTATAATTCATTCTCATTCATCCCAATAACAAGATTATTATCAACAACCATTGAACCTTGTGGTTGTGCTGCGTTTGTATTTTCTACTATCTTAATCGTAATCTCACCATGTGTAAGCATCACAGGTTTTATTGCGATTCCTACTCCAGCTACAATCGTTCCAGTTCTCTCATTTATTATGATTTTATTTTTTACTTTATAGTCCATTTCTATATCTTGAACCTCAGCTAAAAACTCTATCATTGATTTATTTTGCGGACGCTTTAGCTTTACACTTCGTGAGTCTACTGCTATGGCAACTTGTGTTGAATAAAACTTGTTAATAGCTTTTTGTACAGCGACTGCGTTTTTAAAATCTGCCTCTTTTAAAGAGAGTGTTGCATACTCTTGATTATAAAGGTTGATATTTATCTCTCTTTCTATCAATCCTCCGCTATATACAACTCCTGTTGTTGGGTGTGTTTGAGCACCTGAACCTCTCGTATTTCGTCCACCTATACTGATACTTCCTTGTGCAAGTGCGTAAATTTTTCCATCAACCCCTTTTAATGGTGTCATTAAAAGTGTTCCACCTTCAAGTGATTTTGCATCACCTATAGAAGAGACTGTTATATCAAACTTATCGCCCTGTCTTGAAAAAGGCTTCATAGTTGCAGTAACAACAACTGCTGCAACATTTTTTGATTTTATATCTGTTGCTAACATATCAATATTCATAGCTTTAAGCATATTTGCGATTGATTGGAGGGTAAACTTTGATGTTGTTCCATCCCCTGTTTTTTGCAAACCTACAACAAGAGAATAGCCAATAATCTGATTGTCTCGAACACCAACTACACTTGACACATCATTGATTTTTGTTGCCAAAAGTGAAGATAAAAAAAGTGCTAAAAGTATAAAAATTTTCATAAACTATCCTTGAATTACACAAGGAATAGCAATATGTATTCCATTTTACTCTTCGTGAAGGTATGTAAGGCTAGTATTTCCAAATTTCTTTGATTTTGTGATTTTATAGTTTCCTAATGTATCAGGTATATCAAGACCACTCATGTGTTCTATAATAATAAGCTCTACAACTTCAGAAGGTAAACTTGCTATAAGTTGCATAGTTTTATCATAAATATCTTCCATACCTTCACGAATACTAAAAGGTGGGTCAACATAAAAATAAGCACTTTTATTTTGTTTTTTGAGTCTTGCTACAACTTCTTTGATATTACTAAAACTATCACCACCATAAACACTACAAGCACTTGGATCTGTTAAAGATATATTAGACTTCAATGTAGCCAAGGCATCTCTATCTTTTTCCATAAAATAAATCTCTTGAGCACCACGACTTAAAGCTTCAAGTCCGATAGAACCACTTCCTGAAAAGACTTCTACAAATGTTGCATCAACAATATCAAACTGCAAAGTATTAAAAAAAGATTCTAAAACGATGGACTTAGAACTCCTTGTTGTTGTCTTAGAAGGAAGTTTTAAAACCTTGCCTTTAAACTTTCCAGAGATAATTTTTTTACTTAAATTTTTAGAATTATTTTTCATAAAATGCTTTTACTGCCCGTAATATATTCTCTTGATACTCTTTTGTTAAATATTCTATACGGTTTTCTAAAATACTGAAATCCATTCCTTCATTAGAAGTGTTATTACTACTTGTAACAACTTTTTCTTCTTGTCCATGTAAAGTTTTATATTTTTTTTCTAACTCAATAATAAGCTGTGCTTTAGAAAATGGTTTTACTAAATCAGCCCCACTTTTACTTGAAATATAAAAACATCTCTTATCATTAATGCATTCAACATCACGAATAACAATGTCACTCTGTTTTGTAGAAGTTAAATATTTTGCTAAAAAAAGCTCTAACGACTTTTGTAAAAGCGGTGAGTGACACTCGACTGCTACTTTCATCTTCATCCTTGTAAGTAGTAATTTATACTATATTTTAAATCGTCATCTAAATCAGAAAGACTATTTAACATCCATTCTAAATATGCTCTATCATTGTGAGCAATCTCTTCTATATATTTCCCTTTGTGTTTTCCAAAGTTCAGTTTTTCAAGTAAAACATTTTGACTACTTAACAACTCCATTTCTTCTACACTCGCCATATCTTGCAGATATTGAAATAATAGTTCAACAACAAGAGCATCGCTCAAGGCATGATGTGCAAACAAAGCACCTTTAATTCCATACTCTTTTCTTAAGGCTTCTTCTTGTTTGTAAAGCCTAAGTTCATAGCGCAAGATCTGTAAAGAAAAGAGTTCACACTCAGGGATAAGATGCTTAGTTGTACGAAGGGTATCTATTACTCCACCTTGCCACTCTACTCCAACACCAGAAAGTGTTCGTAAATCAAACTTACTGTTATGTGCTACTAAAATATTCGCTCGAGTATTATGCTCTTGCAGATACTTATACACTTCGCTTTGTATAAACGCAGGCTTATCTCTAATCATCTCATTGGTAATATGATGTATACTTGATGCCTCTGTTGGTATCTTTTTACCTTCATTTAAAAGTTCATACTTGTACTCTTTTGTTGTTGTGTTTAGCAAGGCGATTGAAACCATTTTATCATTTTGTTCCAATCCTGTAGTTTCTATATCTAAAAATATCAACATCTTTTTATTGTTACCAATCTACAACGAGAACTCAACAAGATAAATGATATATACCCCGCGACTAGAACAAAAGCATAAAGCACATAAATACTAAACCAATCAAATGTAGCTTCATAGGAAGTAAATAATTTGGTAAAAATCAATGCTATTATCATTTGTGCACCAACTAACCAGATTATAAGCATTAACCATTTTCTCCATACACCTTTTATGTCACCATAACCAACAACATCGATTGTTTCACTATTTTCTTTTTTCATACAAGAATTTAGTTTCATTTCATATCCATTATTGCACTGATTGAACACAGTTTTTAATGTACGAAACAGAGAGATTAAAAGTGTGATACTCCATGCAAGAGAAAACCAAAATTTAAAAATATGAAACAGTGCTTCGTACACTTCTTTGTTTAGAGGGGAACTACCTTGATTTATATAAATATAAACTGTTATAACAAAGGAGACAAATCCAGCAGATACTACACTAGTAAATGTTAAATGAAGTAACCATTTCAACCAAATCAAAAAATAAAATCTACTCAACTTTTTTCCTAAAAGGCTCCATCATTGTATGATAATGCTCAAGTGTCATAAAACTTTTCTCAAATCGATAACGAATAATAAATTCTACTACCTTGTTTTTCAAATCTACATCAACATTCTCTACACGACCAAAATATGCAAGTGAAATATTTTTACTTTTTATGATTGCTTTTTTATCATAACTAATGGCTAAAACTTGTAAGTATCGCCCCTCTTTTATCTCGCCCAGACTCTCACTAAGCAGAGAAGCACCAGAGAGATTGATCGCTTTAAAGTTAAAAAGTGATTCAAACTTATCTACTTTTTTATCTATGCCTATTTCTTTATAGAGTTTTTCTAATATAAGCATATTTTCTTTACGTGCCATTTCATAGCTTGATATTTTAAGGCTTAAGTTTTTTAATCTATCTAAGGCTGAACTCATCGATTGTTCCTTTAGATAAAAGTATATCAAAATATTAATTAGATATAATGTTAATACTTAACTATTAAAGAGACTTAATGGACTACTTAAAAACAAAAAGTGTAAAATCACTCAGCGGTACAATACAAATATCAGGTGCTAAAAATGCATCACTTCCTCTTATTGCTATGACAATTCTTGCCAAAAATATTGTCAGTATCAAAAATTTACCACATGTCGCTGATATTAGAACACTTTTAAAACTACTCTCAAACCTTGGTGCTGATGTTGCATTTTTAGATGATAAAGTGACTGTAGACACCTCTGTTTTAACACAAACAAAAGCAACTTATGACATAGTAAAAACCATGAGGGCTTCTATCTTAGTTTTAGGTCCTATTCTCGCTCGTTTTGGACACTGTGAGGTTTCACTTCCAGGTGGTTGTGCTATCGGGCAACGTCCTATAGATTTACACCTTAAAGCACTGGAACAAATGGGTGCTCATATAGAAATAAAGTCAGGTTACATTGAAGCAACTACTCCAAATGGTCTTATAGGATGTGACATCATTTTTGATAAAATCACAGTGACTGGAACAGCAAATATTATCATGGCTGCGGTACTTGCTAAAGGTAATACTACTATCACAAATGCAGCAAGAGAACCTGAAGTTGTACAACTATGTGAAGTATTAAATGCAAGTGGTGCTCGTATTGATGGCATTGGAACAGCTATTTTAACTGTTCATGGAACAGATGGCGAACTTATCAATATAGATGAGTTTAGTGTTATTCCTGATAGAATTGAAGCGGGAACATACCTTTGTGCTGGGGCTATCACAAAATCAGAAATAACACTCACAGATGTAGAACCAAAACACTTAGGCTCAGTGCTAGCGAAATTAGAAGAGATGGGTAGTAGTTTTACCATCACAAAAGACACTATTACTATCCATCCAGCCCAAATTATTAAACCTGTTAAAATTGTAACACAGGAATATCCTGCATTTCCTACCGATATGCAAGCACAGTTTTTAGCACTAGCAACACAAGCAAGTGGTGTTTCTATCATTGAAGAAAAACTTTTTGAAAATCGTTTTATGCATGTAAGTGAACTCCAACGTATGGGAGCAGACATCTCACTCAATGGTCATACAGCAACTGTCAGTGGGCAAACGCAGCTTAGTGGAACAGATGTCATGGCAACAGACTTAAGAGCTTCAAGTGCATTGGTTTTAGCAGCACTTATTGCTGATGGAGAAACAAATATTCATCGTATTTATCATTTAGATCGTGGGTATGACTCTTTGGAGAAAAAGTTAGAAGGTGTGGGTGCTCAAATCGTGCGCTTAAAAGAATAGCTAATACTATTCTTCAAAGATTATCATGTCATAGATACTGCGTTTAGTAACCAATGCCTTATCATGTGATACCGAGTGAGTATTTTTAGCTTTTAAAACCTCATGTCTTAAAGTAGCTATCTCATTTTCCATCTCATCTACATTCTCTTTTAAACGCAAGATTATATCAACACCTGCAAGATTCACACCAAGTTCACGAGTTAAACGCAGTATGAGTTTTATTCTATCAATATCTCTTTGAGAATAAAGGCGGATTCGACCATTTGAACGCGATGGACAAATCAAATTTTCGCGTTCATACTGACGTAGTGTTTGTGGATGTATCTCCAAAATTTTGGCAACAATACTAATTAAGTAAACTGGTTCATCATATTGGTGTATCACGGTTTACTCCTTTGGTAACTTCTCTTGCATTATTGAAACTAAATCTTTATCAAGTTCATCAACTTTTGGTAAAACAATATTCGCTTTAAGATATAAATCACCACGCACTTTTGTTTTTCTATTCATCGCACCCATCTCTCGTACACGGAAACGTTGTCCATTTTTTGTATTTTGAGGTACTTTAAGTTTTATCTCTTTTTCTAAAGTTTGTATAGCAATTTTATCACCAAAAAGTGCTGCATGAAGTGGTACATTAAAACTTTTTACCAAGTCATTGTCTTCTCTTTCATACTCAGGACTAATTGCCACAGTGATTTTTAAAAACAAATCCCCTGCTCGACCATTTTGTGCATGACCTTTGCCTTTAACACGCATTTTTTCACCACTTCTTACACCAGCAGGAATCTTAATATCAAATCTTTCCCCATTAACACTTACCGAGTGAGAACCACCTAAGATGGAAACAATAAAAGGAATAGTTACACTTGTTTCAAGGTCGAGATTTGGTTCTTGATGAAAGCCACCACCACCAAATGGACTACCGCCACCGCCACCGAAAGGATTTCCTCCACCACCGAAGCCTCCACCCTGAGAAAACATTTCACGCAAAATATCATCTAGATTTCCAGAGCCACCAGCATTTTGAGAAAAGTCATGAAAATTTTGACCACCAAACATTGAGTCACCATGCATATCATACTGTTGCTTTTTCTTTTTGTCACTTAAAATTTCATAAGCAGAGTTAATCTCTTTAAATTTATCTTCTGCAGATGCTTCTTTATTTACATCGGGATGATATATTCTTGCTAATTTTCTATATGCTTTTTTTATCTCTGCTTCACTAGCATTTTCAGAGATTTCTAATGTTTCGTATAATGATTTTGCCATTTTGTAGTCCTACAAAGTATGTTATATTTATTTAGGGGAATTATATCATAAGAGTTGAGTGCATGTCAATCAAGGTTAAACAAAACCTTGATTTAAAAAAAGAAGATTAGTTTTAATGTAAAAAGTGTCTTACCTCTGAAAAGTATAGACTCATACCAAACTCATTGGCTGCTTCTATAATCTCTTCATCTCTAATACTTCCGCCAGGCTCAATTACATTTTTCACACCAGCAGCTGCTGCTGCATCTATACTATCACGAAATGGAAAAAATGCTTCCGATGCTAGTGCAGAACCTGTTACATCAAGTCCCATATCTTTTGCTTTTTTCAAAGCACACTGTGCAGCATCTACACGACTCGTCATGCCCATGCCAACAGCTACCATTGCAGAATCTTTCACATACACAACACAGTTAGACTTTGTAAGAGAAGCTATCTTATATGCTATCTCCATATCTTTCATATCTTGTGCTCGTGCCGCTATTTTAGAAACAAGTTTTGCATTTTTAACTTCATCTGCTCCAACAACATCTGCATCTTGGAAAACAAATCCACCATCGATGTGTTTAAAATCTTTTTTGTCATTTGCTAGAACTAACTTATCACTGCCCATCTCAAAAAGTTTAATGCGTTTTTTCTTTGCGAAAACTTCCTGAGCTTCAAGAGTGATACGACCAGCGATAACAACTTCTAAGAAAATCTCATTCATCTTCTGGGCTAATTCTTTATTTACTATACCATTTACAGCCACAACTCCACCAAACGCAGAAACGGGGTCACACTTGAGTGCCTCTGTGTAAGCTTCTAAAAGTGTATCTTTGATAGCAAAACCACAAGGGTTACCATGCTTAGAGATACATACTGCGTTTTCTTCACCAAAACCTCGTGCGATTTTAACAGCGCCATTAAGGTCATTTAAGTTGTTAAAACTTGCTTCACCTTTGAGTGTTGTAAAGTTATTTGAGAAGTGTTTGTCAAACTCGTACAAAGCACCATTTTGGTGAGGGTTTTCACCATAACGAGTATCCATAACTTTGTTTCCAACTATAAACTGCTTTTCACCGAAACCTTCATTGAAACGCTCGTTCATATAGTTTGCTATCATACTATCATAAGCTGCTGTATGCTCATAAGCTTTTATCATATAGCCACGGCGGAAATCTTTTGTATTTTTCTCATTTTCTATCGCATCAATTACTTCACTATAATCTTCAACATTTGTGACGATGATAACCGCATCAAAGTTTTTTGCAGCTGAACGAACCATAGCTGGTCCACCAATGTCGATATTTTCAATAATGTCATCAAAATCATCAGTTCTCTCAATAGTCTCTTTAAACGGATAAAGGTTTACACATACTAAGTCAATAGCTTCAACATTAAGCTCTTTGGCTTGGTCAAGATGTGATTGTTTGTCACGACGGTGGAGTATTCCACCATGAACATAAGGGTTCAAAGTTTTAACTCGCCCTTCAAAACACTCAGGAAACTTTGTAACTTCATCTATCTCTATTGCACTCACACCACTCTCTTTTAAAAGTTTATAAGTACCACCAGTTGAGATAATCTCATAACCGTTTTTCACTAATGACTTACAAAAATCAACTACACCTGTTTTATCGCTAACACTAACTAATGCTCTTTTCTTCAAAAAGTTTCCTTATTTATTAAATATCTCTTTCTATTACATTTTTAAATGTATTGAAATAATTATCTTTTAAACTGTCCATACTTAAAGTAACATCATTAACTCTAATCGTATCGCCACCAACTGTTCCGATTTTTTCAACTGCCATACTCTCATCTAACATAGCTTCAAACGCAGCACAATTTTCTGGTTTTACTTCGATAATAGCACGACTCATTGACTCAGCAAAAATGTCTCTCTCATCTGTAACACTCATCTCAACATCACAACCAAGTCCACTCGTTGCACTCATTTTAGCCAGTGCAATAGCCACACCACCACTTGAAGCATCTTTTGCACACTCTAGTAAATTTTTCTTGTTAGCTTCTATAACTAAATCCCAAAGTGCAAGTTCATTTTTGTAGTTTATCTCAGGAAGAGTTCCTGCAACCGTTCCACAAATCTCTTTCATATAAAGAGAACCACCAAACTCTGATTTGCTCTCACCAACAAGATAAAGTGCATTTCCAGCTTTTTGGAACGAAGACATTAAAACATTATACTGGTCATCATTCACACCAACAGTTGCAATAGATGGCGTTGGAAATACTGAAACACCATTTGTTTCATTGTAAAGTGAAACATTTCCACCAATAACAGGAGTTGTAAGTTCTGCACAAGCTTCTTTTATACCAAGACAACCCTCTGCAAACTGCCACATAACTTCTGGATTTTCTGGATTACCATAGTTAAGACAATCGGTAATCGCTAAAGGACGAGCACCACTCATAGCAACATTTCTACCAGACTCGATAACAGCCGCCGCCGCACCACCCTTAGGGTCGATGTAACAGTAACGAACATTACAATCAGCACTCATAGCAAGTGCTTTTCCATTTTCTTTAACACGCACTACAGAAGCATCAAGCATCCCACCATTTTTTATAGTGTTTGTTTGTACCATTGAATCATATTGAGTATATATCCAAGCTTTATCAACTACTTCCATGCTTTTTGTAAGTGTCTCAAACGCAACTTGGTTTGAAACTTTTTCAAAATCATCTATACTTACAGATGCTAAATCTTTTAAGTATGCTGGTTTTTTTGTAGGACGATTAAGCTCTGGTGCTTCTTCACTTACTGGGTCTACTGGAACCTCAGCACATTTCTCACCATGCCAGAAAAGCTCCATGTTGCCAGTTCCTGTTACTTCACCAACGACAGCAGCATCTAAATCCCATTTTTCAAAGATGTCGATAATCGCTTGTTCACTTCCTTTTTTTGCACAAAGAAGCATTCTTTCTTGACTCTCTGAGAGCATAAAATCATAAGGAGTCATCCCTTCTTCACGAGCAGGAACTTTATCAAGATGCATAATCATTCCACTTCCTGAACGTCCTGCCATCTCAAATGCAGATGATGTAAGACCAGCTGCACCCATATCTTGAATACCTATTACATAATCAGTTTTAAAGAGTTCTAAACAAGCTTCAAGAAGTAATTTTTCAGTAAATGGATCACCTACTTGAACAGTTGGACGAAGAGATTTTGACTCTTCTGTAAAACTATCAGAACTCATAACAGCACCACCAAGACCATCACGACCAGTTTTTGCACCAACATACATTACCGGATTTCCCATACCTTCAGCTTTACCGTAAAAAATTTCATCCGATTTTGCAAGCCCTAGAGTAAAAGCATTTACTAAAATGTTTCCATTGTAACACTCGTCAAAACTTGTCTCACCACCAATAGTAGGAACACCCATACAGTTTCCATAACCGCCAATCCCCTCGGTAACACCACGCACTAAATATCGTTGATGTTTTGAGATATCATCATCATTTAAAACATTTCCAAAACGCAGTGCATTAAGGTTCGCGATAGGACGAGCACCCATAGTAAATACATCACGCATAATCCCACCAACACCAGTTGCAGCACCTTGGTAAGGTTCTATAAACGAAGGATGGTTATGTGACTCCATCTTAAATACAGCAGCATATCCATCACCAATATCAATAACACCAGCATTTTCACCTGGACCTTGAATAACCCAAGGAGCTTTAGTAGGAAAACCTTTTAGATACACTTTAGAAGATTTGTAAGAGCAGTGTTCACTCCACATTGCAGAGAAAATACCAAGCTCCACAAGATTTGGTTCGCGTTTAAGTATCTCTTTTATATGTGTATAATCAAGTTGTGAAAGCTTATGGTTAGCAAGTTGTTCGTCAATGTTTTCTAATTGTTGGCTCAAAGGAAATCCTAAAAATTTAATTTTTGGTTTTTAAAGAGGGATTATATCTAAATACGGGTAAAAGTTGTTTTAATGGAAAGAAAAGTCTACTTTTGTTCGGATGTTTTTCTTTAAAAAGAAAATGTTTTTATACACTATAGACTCTATTTGATACTCTTTTTTTGTTTTAGGTAACTTTATTTTAAACTCGTCACCCGCTTCTTTACCTATCATAGATTTGGCAAGCGGAGAATGCACGGATATGAGCCCATTTTCTGGTTCACTCTCTAGTACTCCACATATAGTGTAAGTCTCTTCTTCTTCTGTATCTATATTAGTCACTGTTACTGTACTTCCAAAACTTACTCTATCATGATTGTGTAGTGAGGGGTTTATGACGACTGCGTTTTGTATCATTTTGTTTAAATAAAAAAGCCGTTTATCTATAAAACGCAACTTCTCTTTTGCTGCATGATAATCAGCATTTTCACTTCTATCACCTTGGGCAGCTGCAACAAGTTTTTCTTGCGCAACTTTCGATTTTTCAACTTCTAGTAAAAACTTAAACTCTTCTACTAAAACATCATACCCTTCTAAACTCATCGGCTCTTTCAAATTAATGTTCAAACCCTATAATATAGTAAGTTTCTTTTTTCTCTACTTTCTGAATTTTAACTTTAAATTTATCACTAAAACGGCTCACTTTTTCATGTGCTTCTTGTGCTATTTCTGGAGTTTTAGAATCTATTTTAATTTTAAAATAATCATTTGTATTTGACAATGCGACATAAGCATTATCCACTTTTAAGTGATCATGTAAATCCATAATATGCTTTTGAATTTTCTCATATCCTGTTGTGTTTTCTTCTATTTTTTTCAACTGTGTAAGTAATGCCTCATTTGGTTTGTAGCCAAGTTGTGTCAACATCGCATCTCTATACATTTTTAGTCCTTTTTTAAGTATTTTAAAAATAATAACAGTTTTTTGTAAATATTTAAGAATATATTTACTTCTTAAGACTATAATTGTGTCATTAAGTAAATCAAAATAAAGAGAGAGACAATGACAGAAGAAATACTCAAGAAGATTAAGCAACTTCCACCACTTCCAGAATCTGCAATGCAAATCGAAGCAGTTTATCAAGATCCAGATAGCAGTTTTAACGATATGGTAAAGATTCTAGAAAAAGATCCTCTATTAACAGCAGATATTTTAAAAGCTGCAAACTCACCACTTTATGGTTTCTCACGTGAAATCAATGCAATCAGTCAAGCTGTTGGTCTTTTTGGTATGGGAACTGTTCGTGGTTTTGCTCTTGCTTCTATAGTAAAAAAGAGTTTTTCCCTTAATCTATCTCCATATGGCATTAACAACGACATGTTCTCTGCTCTTTCAAAAAAACAACATGGTTTAATGATTGGGTGGTGCTTAAGAAAAGAAAATCGTCTCTTAGGTGTACTCTCACCAGCTGCGTTTCTTGTTGAAATCGGAAAAGTTTTAATTGCACAACAAGTAATTGCAGACAACAAACAAGAAGAATTTCGTGATGCTTTGGTAGAACTTGGTGATGTTGAAGCAGCAGAGAGACAAGTTGTCGGTGCAGACACTCCAGAAGTAAGTGCTATGATCTTTTCTCAATGGAAGTTTGAAGAGAAACTTGTTGATGTTATAAGAAACTGTCAAAACCCTGAAAAGGCAGCAGAGGAAGATCAACGTTCCGCACAAATCTTACATGTTGTTCGTATCGCTGTCCCTATCAATGGTCAAGTAACTGATGCTAGTGTAGAAGCAGCAAGAGCACTAATCGAAAAATATGGTTTAGATATGGAAAGTTTTGATACAGCGATAGAAAACGCAAGATAAGCTTCATTTGAAATCTTTACTTATTAGACTCACTCATGGTTTGAGTGAGTTGGACATATCCCCTTCAGAATCTATTCACATTCAAAATTGGTTCAACAAAAAATACCTTACTAAAATAGAAAATGTCTATAAATTCAACTCCAAATATCGGGCTGGAACTTTAGGTCTTGTTCAAAAGAACACTGCATATGTCCATGTCATAGGAGAAAATGTTCGTGATCTTTTTATAGAAGAAGGCAATTTAGGCATAGCTACACAAGGTGATTTAATAATTGCACAAAGGCTCTTAGGCAAACGTGGTACTCCAAGTGCAAAAATTGCTGAAATAGTTGGACGCGAACAGAGTTATAGTGTTGCTTATATCATAGAAAAAAATGGACATAGAGCTTTAGTTGACTTAAAAACAGAGTATCCTACAGGAGCTGAGCTTTCAGCAGAAAAGCTCAACACTTATGAAGTTGGCGATGTTTTTAAAATAGATAACCAAGAGCATGCAGTTCTTGAAAAACTTGGAAACATAAACGACCCATTAGTGGATGAGTTTATAGTTCTCGCACAATTTAATAAACATGATGCTTTTGAAGAGGATGTTTTAGAAATAGCAAAATCATTTCCTCCTGTTGATGCTAAAAAGTATCCTAAACGCAAAGACTTACGTAATCTTGCATTTTGTACTATAGACCCTGTAACTGCAAAAGATTATGATGATGCCATTTACTATGACTACGAAAACACAACACTCTATGTAGCCATTGCAGATGTAAGTGAGTATGTAAAACCTTTTGGTGCATTAGATAATGAAGCGATTTACAGAAGTTTTTCTATCTACTTGCCACATCGTTCCATCCCTATGCTTCCAAGGCAACTAAGTGAGACTTTATGTTCACTGCAACCTCATGTTGATAGACTTGCATTTGTGTTTGAGATGAAACTTGATTTGAACACTTTAGAAGTCAAAAAATCAAGTGTTTATGAAGCGATAATTCATTCAGATAGAAGATTTAACTACGATGAGATAGACTCGTTTTTTACAGGAACTCTCCAAGCACAAAATGCACAAGAGAAACAAATCTTTGAAGATTTGAAAAAGCTTCGAGTTGTTACGGATATGCTCAAAGTAAAACGACTTAAAGTTGGTTATGATTTTCGTTCAAAAGAACTTGAAATGACAATAGACGAAAAAGGCAATTTAGTCTCAACGCAAGAAGCAGATGAAACGCCATCTCATGCCCTAGTTGAAGATTGTATGCTCTTAGCAAACAAAGAAGCAGCCGCACAGTTTAAGAGAGGAATTTTCAGGATTCATGAATCACCTTCTCAAGCAAAATTGCAAACTCTTTACCAAGAACTCGCAGGTATTGGGATGAATATTGACATCAAAGGTACGATTAAAGAGACTATTTCAGACATCCAAAAACAAGCTCGTGATATGGACTTAGAAGCAGATGTTGATACTCTCATTATCCGTTCTCAAATGCAAGCAAGATATGCACCTCTCAACTCTGGTCACTTTGGACTTGGTTTTGAAGCTTATACACATTTTACTTCTCCTATACGTCGTTACTCTGACCTTATTGTTCATAGGCTCATAAAAGCAATAAACGCAGGAGATACAGAAGAAGGCTCATATGTTTTACGCAACATTGAATCTTTAAGTATGACTATCAGTGAAAAAGAGAGAGAAGCAAGTAGAATCGAAGTCGATTTTATGGCTCGTAAATTTGCTCGTTGGGCTGAAAAAAATATAGATAAAGAGTTTAAAGCAAGAATCGTAGGAACTGATACAGAAATCAAAGCTGATCTAAATGATGAGATAAAAGGTGCAAAACTCAATATTACTTCAAGTGGAGACGTTGTACTTTTTGAAAATGTCATAGTCAAAATAGAAAAAGTAGATATAGCTAAAGCAAAAATCTTTGCAAGTGTTGTGGGCAAAGTAGATGTATAAAAATGAGTTAGACAAGGCCATTCAAAACAAAAGTGTTGCGAACAGTTTTGTCTTTTTTGGTGAGTCTATCTTTTTGATTGATATGTATACAAAGATGATGACAAGAGTTGAAGATGCTAATGTATTAACCTACTACCATGATGAGTATGATTTTAACTCTGCAAAAGCACATCTTTCACAAGGTTCACTTTTTGGAGATAGAAATATACTCATTATAAAGAGTGAAAAAAAAGTTCAAAAAAAAGAGCTTGACATCTTACTAGAGTATTGTGAAAAAAATCCTGACAATATTTTCGTTTATGCTTATTATGGAAGTGACCACAAAACTTACAATAACAAAAAAACCTTTGGTACTAAAAAAACAATGAGTGTGCGTTTCTTTCATCCAAAAGAGTATGAAGCACAAAACATTGTAGCTCACGAGGCAGAAGAAAAAAAGGTCAATATAGACAAATATACTATTTCTCATCTTTTAAGTATACATAACGGCGATGTCGCTCTCTCTTGTAATGAAATAGAAAAATTTCGCGTTTACGATAGAGAGATAACAACAAAAGATGTAGAGAACTTAGTCTATGGACTCAGTGAAGTAAATCTTGATAATTTCATCAAAAAGATACTTACTAAAAAAGAGTTTACAGAGGATTTAAAAAATATACTAGAACATGGCGAAGATGAGATACGAGTCATTACTGCCATCACTGCTTATCTCACTCAGCTTTATATGTTTAACATCTATATAAGAGTAAACGGTGCTCCAAATGCCCTAGAAATTCTAGGCTACCCTGCTCCAAAATTTGTAGTCGATGAAAAAGCGGCACTAGCACTAAAGTTCAAACCAAATACCTACTCAAAACTTCATGAACTACTACTAAAAAGTGAACTTAAAATGAAAAGCTCCCACATAGATAAACATGCGATTTTACTTTCAAGCCTAATAAGAGTACAAAAGTTATTATAAAATTTTTGATTTATGATACTTAGATTTGGATGTTTGTGAGAAGGAGGCTACATTAGTAGCTGACTGAACACATCATCCGAAGATGAGTGTCAGAAAGTAAAAAGATTAGTTTGTATCTGTGTTTACGATTTTGTTTGCACTGATCCATGGCATCATTTCACGAAGGTTATTACCTGTTACAGTAATAAGTTTCGTTTTGTCATTGTTACGTTCAGCATTCATACGAGGATAACCTGCTTGACCTTCTAAGATGAAATCTTTTGCAAATCTACCATCTTGAATCTCAGTAAGGATGTCACGCATAGCTTGTTTTGATTCGTCATTGATAACACGTTTACCAGAAACATAATCACCATACTCAGCAGTGTTAGAGATAGAGTATCTCATATCTGCGATACCACCCTCAAACATTAAATCAACGATTAGTTTAAGTTCGTGAAGACACTCAAAGTAAGCTAATTCTGGAGCATAACCAGCTTCAGTAAGTGTTTCAAATCCAGCTTGAACTAATGCTGTAGCACCACCACAAAGAACTGCTTGCTCTCCGAAAAGGTCAGTTTCTGTTTCATCTTTAAAAGTTGTCTCGATGATAGCAGTACGACCACCACCAATAGCAGAAGCATAAGAAAGTGCTAACTCTTTAGTAGTTCCTGAAGGATTTTGACCAACAGCGATAAGGTCAGGAATACCACCACCACGAACAAATTCAGAACGTACAGTATGTCCAGGTGCTTTTGGAGCAATCATAGTAACATTGATGTTAGCAGCAGGTTTCACACGACCATAGTGAATATTAAAACCGTGACCAAAAGCGATAGTAGCCCCATCTTTTAAGTTTGGTGCAATTTCATTTGCATAAATTTCAGATTGGTTTTCATCTGGTAAAAGAATCATTACAACGTCAGACTTTGCAGTAGCTTCAGCAATTGTAAGAACTTCAAAGTTTTTAGCTTCAGCTTTAGCCCATGAAGAACCACCTTTACGAAGTCCTACACATACTTCAACACCAGAATCTCTTAAGTTTTCAGCGTGAGCATGTCCTTGTGAACCAAAACCTATCATTGCAACTTTTTTGCTCTTGATTAGGTCTAAACTTGTATCTTTGTCATAATAAACATTTAATGCCATTGTATTTCCTTGAATGGTAATAAGATCGGAATCTTAAAAATTTATCGCATTATACTGCATCTATGTTAAATCTTTTATTAGATTAATATTTGAGTCTGTATAATATGAAAAAAATTCAGGACTAAAGATGAAAATATTTAACCTTTTTAATGAAATAATTACAGCAAACAAATATGAACTCCAAAAAGCCATCAACTCTACACGACTCTTTGGAATTAACATCAAAGGTGAAATTGTTTACGCTCCATTTAAAGAACAAGAAATCTTAATTTACGAAGGCAAACATACTCCTAAACCAACAAATGCTCTCATGCCTGCAAAAACACAAACACTTGAGGAGATAATGGGAAAAAACTATCAAGTTCTTGTAGATGATGATAGAGTCCTTATAAAAGCTTTTGCAAATTGGCAAGAACTCATTAGTGTAAATATGCCGCGAGCTTCTTATGATGATACAACTAGCGATGGACTTGATAAATTTGCTGAAGATTCTTTAGAAGATATCGGTTGGCAAGCAGCTGAGTTTAGTATTCCATATAGAGCTTTAGTTGAACTGCTTGAAGATAACTGTGAAGGAACTATTATTTGTATAGAAAAAGAAGAACCCTCTTATCAATTTAGTGGTTTAGGCTTTATCGCAGATGAAAAATGTGCACAAGAGATAATGTTTAATTACTGTAAAGACAAAATTAACGAAATTATCACACATAATGAAAACTTTAAAGATGAATACTTAAGTGATGACCAACTAGAAGCACTAGAGTTTTTTAAGCTTCGATAATATGCAAGAAAAAAAGATTTATATAGAAAAAAAGTATAGAGGTACTCTAAATTTTCCCCAGACAAAAGATGTTAATAATATCTTCTTTCGAGTAAAACAAGCTTATGCAAATCATGAAGAAATGAGTGTTAAACTCCTTTTTTCAAATAACAAACTCCATAAGTTAAAACAGTATCAAAAAGGAAGTTCTCAAGAAGAGCTTTTAAATTTGGACTTTTATATAGAACTTGGTCAATGTTTAGATTTTAACATACAAGATGCTGTGAGACTCAAAAATTCCATTATACTTACTAATGATACAGCACATACAAGTTTTAACATCACAAAAAGACTCAAACTTATCAACAAAAAACATAAATCAAATGCAATGCAAAGTTATCTTTTTTGGGATATTGAAAACTTTTCTAGTATCTCTTCAATCTTCTCTGAAATTATTGATAAATATGAAATAAATGACAGTGATATTTTTATGGCAGCAAATCCTGACTCTTTGTACCTTAAAAAAGCAGAATGGGAAGCGAACTTATACGACTATGGAAAGACTCTTCACTCGTTTAACTTCATAAAATGTGATCATGGAAAAAATGTGGCTGATGATGTTTTGCTGCAGGAATTTCAAGATGCAAAACTCCAGAACTCAAATGTCTTTATACTTACTTTTGATAGGGAGCTAAAAGAGAGATTTACAGAAGTTACTCATATAAGTAACAATCTTTTTATAATGTTAAAGTAGAATTTTTTAAAATCTCTGGGAGTGGCTCTCCCATATAATAACCTTGTGAATAATCAAGACCAAGCTCCTTAATCATCTCATAAACTTCTTTTGAGTGTACATATTCTGCAACAATTTTTTTATTTAGCTTTCTAGCAAAAACGATAATTGTTTCAACAACAAGTCGTGCATTTTCATCTGTGTCAATATTTTTAATCAAAGAACCATCTATCTTCATAAAGTCTGATTGTATTCCCGTCATGTGAGTAAAGTTTGCATAACCGCTTCCAAAATCGTCTATTGCTATATTTGCTCCGACATCATAAACCTCTTTTGTGAACTCTTGCATAGCTATCTCACCATCATGTTCTTGTGTTTCTAAAATCTCTATTGTAAGTTGAGAAGCAATCTTGTACTCTTTAATCTTTTCAAATAAAAATATCTTTGTTTTCTGATTTATAATATCCGAAAAAGAGAAATTAATACTAAAATTCATACCCGTTTCTTGAAAATAAGCAAATGTTTTTTCTATCATTATTTCTGTAATTTTTGGATAAACTTTTATCTTTTCACTAATCTCTAAAAAGAAAAATGGCGCAACTACCTCACCATTTTCTTTTATTAGCCGAACTAAAGCTTCATATTTATCAACTTTACCTGTTTGTATATTTAACAAAGGCTGGAAATAAGGGACAATACCATCATGGTTAATAGCATATTTTATAACTTTTGCCATCTCCAAATTTTCTTGATACTTCTTTGATAGCTTTAAATCTTCATTGTAAATGATATAGTCTTTTGCTGATTTTTTAGCTAGTTTTAATGCCATATCGGCATTTACAAAACCTGTTCCATATGTATTAACAACTGCTGTTGCGATAGTTACTGAGACATGTATTAAATTATCTTTTATTAAGAACTCTTCGTGGGCAATAATATTTAAACAATTTTTTATTTTTGTTATCTTTTCTTCTCGTGTTCTTGGTCTTTGCATAATCAAAGCATACTCGTCAGAAGGCAACTTGAAGACTTGTACTCCATCATCTTTTACAATTTCTTTTAACAGTATTGCCATTCTAACCAAGACTTGATCACCTATCTCATGCCCATAAAAATCATTAATAGTTGCAAAATCATCTATATTTAAAAGTATAATAAGCTTTCCTATTGAAGATTGTAACTGTTTAATAAAACTCAATCTATTTGGTAGTTCTGTTAATTTATCAAAATAAGCTTGTCTATAAATATAGTCTGAACTATCTTTTACTCTTTGCTCTAAACTTTCATTGAGTTCTGCTAATTCTTGTGAGACTTTATTTGCCAAGTTAGCGATAACATGCTCTGCTCGAATATCATAATCATGCGGTTTTTCAGAAATTTCTCTTAAAGTATTGTGAGATACTTTCTTGTTTTCACTCAAAGCAAGTAGAGTCATTGTTTCATTTAAGAGTTGATTATGATCTCTACCATGAAAAAACTCACCATAAGTAAAAAAGCCTGACACACTTCCTAAATTACTAAGTATTTCAAGTTCATCAATTATATTTTCATTCATAAATCTTCGTCTTGCCATACATGAATAGATAAAAACTGCTTCTGATTCATACTTTAAATCTTCCATCATCTGACTAATGTGATAGTTGCTATTTTGTAAAATCCGTTCTATGTTCCCTACTCCAAAACGAACTTCCGTTCCCTCTGGTATGTTTCCAGCAAATGTTAAAGAACCATCATTATGTTTAAAAAGTACAGCACGTCCAACACTCACACCATCTTTTTCAAAGATAAGAGGAAACTCTATTCCGATTTGGGGAAGTCTATTCGCAAGTTCGTAACCAAAATATTTAGCATATGTATCTACGGCAGACATTCCCTCTATCTCGTAAATTCTGTTTTTAATAGCTTTTGTCACTTTAAGTTTTCTTCCTAATGGCATCCAATCAAAAGTATATTTTGTTGTTACATTAAGATATTCACCGTTTAAAGAAACACCTACTGCACCAGAAGATACAATCTTGTTTTTGTCAAAAATATA
>ERZ889078.937-NODE-937-length-24543-cov-32.992976_pt1 | contig 24543 bp, 17 predicted proteins | sample MGYA00521266_ERZ889078 | MGnify/ENA primary metagenome ERZ889078 (study PRJEB32303, sample SAMEA104408618) | aquatic metagenome | biome: Brackish water; feature: Pelagic; material: water | place: Baltic Sea | collected 2014-06-16T06:34:00 | depth 76,534 m ...
GCCAACAGCACGGGGCTGCTGGCCGGCCACGGGCCGAAGCTGTGAATTCGGTCTGCCGCGAGGTCGAGCATGACACTAGAATCTCTGCTTCCACCCTCCGGGGGAACCCCCTTCTGGGATTTTTCCGGAAGCCCCCAAAACCCTTTAAAAAACCAATCACCATGGCCATTCGCATTGCCATCAACGGTTTCGGTCGCATCGGCCGTAACGTCTTCCGCATCATGCACGCGCGTAGCGCCGATTTCGAAATCGTTGCGCTAAACGACCTCACGGATGCCAAAACCCTGGCGCACCTGCTCAAATACGACACTGTAGGTGGCCGTTTTGACGGCAAGGTGGAAGTCGATGGCAGTTCCATCGTCGTAGATGGCAAACGCGTGCAGATTCTGGCCGAACGGAATCCAGCGGACTTGCCGTGGGCCGCATTGGGTGTGGATTTCGTGGTGGAAGCCACTGGCATCTTCCGCAAGCGCGCACAATGCCAGATGCACCTCGACGCCGGCGCCAAGAAAGTGGTGCTGACGGTGCCGCCATCCGACGAGATTGACAACATGGTCGTCCTGGGCGTCAACGATGAAACCCTCACTGCTGACCAGAAGATTCTGTCGAATGCTTCTTGCACCACGAATTGCTTAGCACCGGTGGCGAAAGTGCTGCACGAGTCTTTTGGCATCAAACGTGGTTTGATGAACACCATCCACGCTTACACCAACGATCAGCGTATCCTGGATTTGCCACACAGTGATTTGCGACGCGCGCGCGGTGCGGCTTCCAACATCATTCCAACTTCCACCGGCGCTGCCCGCGCAGTGGGCAAGGTTTTACCTGCTTTGGCGGGCAAGCTGGATGGTATGTCGATGCGCGTGCCCGTGCCTGCCGGCTCGGTTGTCGACTTGGTTTGTGATTTAAACCGGGAGTCTGTCACCGTTGCGGAAATCAATGCCGCTATGCAAGCTGCTGCAGAAGGCCCTATGAAGGGTATTCTGCAATACACGGAAGATCCTATCGTTTCTTCGGATGTGTTACGCAACCCACACAGTTCGGTGTTTGATGCGCTTTCCACCATGGTGTTGGATAACAACATGGTCAAAGTTGTGTCCTGGTACGACAACGAATGGGGTTACTCAAACCGCGTTTGCGACTTGATTTTCAAGGCGCACAACCTGTAGAGGCTGAGCCCTCCGCGGAGTTTCGCTCCGCACTTGCCGCCGCACTCTTTGCAGGTGCGGCGGTTTTTTTTCAGCGCTGCTAATCTATGCGCCATGAGCCTCGCCAAACGGACCCTTGATTCTGTCGATTTCGCCGGCAAACGCGTTTTTATTCGGGTCGATTTTAATGTGCCCATAAAAGATGGGGTGATCGGCGACGACACCCGCATTCGCGCTGCGGTGCCCACCATCCTGGCGGTGCTGGGTGCGGGTGGATCGGTGATTGCCGCTTCTCACCTGGGTCGTCCCAACGGCAAAGTCGTTGAAGAACTGCGCATGGGGCCAATAGCGCAGCGCTTGCAATTGCTACTCGGCAGTTCCATCGATGTAAAATGGGTGCATGATGTACGCGGCGATTTAGCCAAGGCTGCTGCCGCTGATTTGGAGCCTGGGCAAGTCTTGGTGCTCGAAAACCTGCGTTTTGAAGCTGGGGAAACGGCCAACGATCCAGCTATGGCCGCCGACTTAGCCGCGATGGCCGATGTTTTTGTGCAAGATGCATTTGGCACGTGCCACCGCGCCCATGCGTCCACCGCAGGTTTGCCAGGACTTTTGAAACCTGCCATTGCCGGCAAGCTCTTGCAAAATGAAATTGATGCGTTTGACATGGCCTTTGGCAAACCGAAACGCCCGGTGATTGCCGTCATCGGTGGCGCCAAGGTTTCAGACAAAATTATGGTCCTTGAAAACTTGCTCGATAAGGTAGACACGGTGCTGATTGGTGGTGGCATGGCATACACTTTTTTAGCGGCTACTGGTATTGGTGTGGGAGCTTCTTTGTGCGAAGTGGAGAAGTTCGAGGTGGCGCGCGCGGTGCTGGCCAAAGCTGCCGCGAAAGGAGTGAAGCTACTACTGCCCATGGATCACGTCATTGCCGATCGCTTTGCCGCCGATGCTAACACCCAACGCGTGACCGGTGCCATCCCCGCTGGCTGGATGGGTTTGGATATCGGCCAGAAAACCACCGAGCTGTACAGCGCCGAAATCAGTGCGGCTGCAACAGTAGTGTGGAATGGCCCAATGGGGGTTTTTGAGCTAGAGCCTTTCAGCCATGGCACCTCTGCCATTGCCAAAGTTCTGGCCGCAACCGATAATCTTTCCATTGTTGGCGGCGGCGATTCGGTGGCCGCCATCAAGAAGAACCAAGTCGAGTCACGCATCTCACACATCTCCACCGGTGGCGGCGCGTTTCTGGAAATGCTCGAAGGCAAAGTGCTACCCGGCATCGCCGCGTTGGATAACAAATAAACCGCCACCCACGCAAGGCCATCCTCCTTGGCGTTTCCATAGAAAAAGATTCTGCACTTAAATGTGCAGGATCTTTTCGCTTTTCATCACACTCACACGCTTGATGCGTGACAACGGCACAAACTGTTTCACTGGCTCATCGTTACCGTGGCCACTCGAGTGCTGAAACTGCGTGCCGAGAATCAGGTGATCCCCTTTCAGCTCCATGACCTTGGCTTTGTAAAATCCAGCTCCAAGACGATGGCCGACGGGCGCATCCTCATAGGACTCGGAGTTGGCCACCGTGACCACGCTGCCAACCAGTGCGCGCAAGATGTCGGGAAAAGTATCCAACGCGTGGGTGGTCATGAATTCTTGAGAATTTTCTGGGTGAGAATCAGGCATGGAAGGGGCTACGAAAATGGGCTCAGAATGGTACGAAACCATCCTATTACCCTTTCGGCATTCGGTGTAAAGAATTATGCACCAATTACTCTTAAAATGGATTTCACCTGATTCTGTAATCTATGGGATATCCTTTTGCTGGGAATGACATTCACTCTCCTGCTGCTCCTAGCGGTTGGACTGTCGATGACCCTGGCAGTCCTGTTGCTCCGACGGCTCGAGGTTCGCAATATCGAATCGCGGTTGGAAGAACGTAGTAAGGCGCGCCAGACCGGCAGCCATACGGCCCGCTTGTTGTATCCCCACGTTGATTTGTCCCGTTGTATAGGCTGCGGGTCGTGCGTGACTGCCTGCCCGGAAGAGGGCGTGCTGGAGCTCATTCACGGTCAGGCTTTGGTGGTCCATGGAGCGCGCTGCGTCGGCCACGGGCGCTGCGCTACCGAGTGCCCTGTAGGTGCAATTGCGCTCACCCTTGGGGATTTGGGCGAACGCCGTGATATCCCGGTGGTCACGCCTAGCAATGAATCCGAAACCACGCCGGGCTTGTTTTTGGCAGGTGAAATCACCGGTTTCGCCTTAGTGCGCACCGCCCTGGAGCACGGCCGCGGCGTGGCTGCCGAAGTGGCGTTACGCGTGAAAAAATCCAGCTCCGCGGCCACCAGTGTGCTGGATTTATGCATTGTCGGCGCCGGCCCAGCGGGTATCGCCTGTGCACTGGAGGCGAAACGCCACGGTTTGAAATTCGTGATGTTGGAACAAGACAGCCTAGGTGGATCGGTGGCGAAATATCCACGCCGTAAGCTCGTTATGACTCATCCTATTGTGTTGCCCCTCGCCGGTAGTCTGGATCGCGATTCCTACACGAAAGAGGAGTTGATTGAAAAATGGGAGACCATCGTTCGCGAACAGCAACTACCCCTACGCAGTGGCGAGCGCTTCACCGAACTGGAGCAACATGCCGACGGCAGCTTTCAGGTGAAAACCGTAGACAGCTCCTTTCACGCCAACCATGTTTGCCTAGCCGTCGGCCGCCGTGGCACACCGCGAAAACTTGGTGTACATGGTGAAGAGTTATCGAAGGTTCATTACAGCTTGATTGACGCCCATTCTTTTCAGCAACGCCATTTGTTGGTGGTTGGCGGTGGCGATAGCGCGGTTGAGGCGGCTATGGGTTTGGCCGATCAACCCGGCAATCATGTCACTCTTTCCTACCGCAAATCTGCGTTTTTCCGCCTGAAGGCACGTAATGAGGCACGCTTATCGGGTTGTATTGCTAACGGCAACTTGGAAGTTTTGTTCCACTCGGAAGTCGAAAGTATTCGCGACCAAGAAGTGCTGTTGCAAGTGGGCGCTGAAGACAGCAGCGTCCGCCAAGTCACTTTGCGCAATGATGAAGTGTTCATCATGGTGGGTGGAATTGCTCCCTTTCCCCTGTTGGAACAAGCGGGATTTTCCTTCGACCACGCTGGGCGCGAAGCTGCGGAAGAGCTTAAAACACGCGGCACTGGGCTCCTGCCCGCACTGGCCTTTGGCCTTATTGCCACAGTTGCGGCCCTAATTTGGGCTTACCTGCACCGCGATTACTACCGATTATCGGATGTGCTAAGGCCAGCGCACCCCTTGCATGCCTGGTTGCGTCCGTCGCGTGCGTTCGGGCTTGGCACCGGAATTCTGGGTGCGTCTTTGATTGTCATGAACCTCAGTTATTTGCTCCGACGCGCACCCAAGGGCCCGATTCATTTCGGCTCCTTGCAAGCATGGATGACATCGCATGTAGCCACCGGTTTGCTGGCCTTGATTGCAGCGATGCTGCACAGCACTTTTTCACCACGGGATACCGTCGGCGGCCATGCCTTCTGGGGCTTGGTTTTTCTCATTTGCACCGGCGCCATCGGCCGCTATTTGTATTCGTTTATCCCCCACTCCGCGAATGGTCGCGAGTTAGAGCTAGATGAAATCCGTGCGGAAATGGCCACCCTCGCCGCCGAGTGGGATCGTGACAACCGCGATTTCGGCCACCGCGTCCAAGAAAAAATGGACGCGCTGATTCGCACCGGCCGCTGGAATGGCAACCTCGTAGTGAGGATTGGATCTCTGGTGCGCCAGCAGCGGCAACTGCGGCGCAGCTTACGCGCACTTGGCAACGAGGGCCGCGCAGAAGGTATTGCCGAGGATCAAGTGTTGCGTGTGTTGGAGCTTGCGCGCCGCGCACATTGGGCCGCATTGATGGCCACGCATTTTGAAGAAATGAGGGGAATCCTGGCTTCTTGGCGCTATTTCCACCGTTGGGTGGCGTTGTTGATGGTTCTGCTGTTAGGCGTTCACATTTATTCCGCCCTACGTTTTTCGAACATCACCTAGGCTTTCTTTTGAGTAAAAATCTTTCTCGACTAGCGCTCACACTGATCTCTCTAGGATTGGTGTTGTGGTTGGCGTTCGCAGACCTCAGCAAAACCAACCCGGGCGAAATCAGTGCGGCGCACGCTTCCATTAGCACTCTATTGGGCGGCCCTACCTGTAGTAAGTGCCATGGCGAAAAGGCGGAGGATTTGCCGGCTGCGTGTTTGGATTGTCACCAAGAAGTTCAGAGCGATATTCAAAACAAGCATGGTTTACATGGCACTCTTGTCGCCCCGGGGGCAATGGAATGTAGCCTCTGTCACAGCGAACATCACGGCAGCGCTTTTGCACTCGTTTCCGAAAACAGTTTTTCCCTGGCAGGTGTGGAAGATTTGGCGGCTTTTGACCATGTGATGTTTGATTTTCAGCTAGAAGGCAAACACTTGACCATCGCCTGCCAGAAGTGTCATGAGCTGGCAGAGATTGCGGTCTTAGAGGAAGGCCAACGTCGTTATATGGGGCTGTCGCAGGATTGCGTGACTTGCCATGAAGATCCGCACAAGGGCAAAATGAAAGAGGATTGTGCCAGTTGCCATGGCCAAAGCGAAGCCTTCGATTTGGTGGCAACCTTTGCCCACGACGAGCGTTTTCCATTGCGTGGTGTGCATGATGAAATCGGCTGCGTGGAGTGCCATGCAAAAGACGATTTATACTCGGTGGAATCCATCGGCGGAATCAATCCTCCGCAGTGGCGAGCTTGTGCGGATTGCCATGAATCGCCGCACGCAGAAAACTTTCTTGCTACGAATTATCAGCGCTTTCCGCAGGAGGAACAAAACTGTGCCGCATGCCACTTGCTGGAGCACACCGATTTTGTTGCTGCACGCGCCTACTGCACTGCCGCAGAGCACGAAGCCTCTGGCTTTGCCCTGATTGCTCCCCACGACCAGCTTAGTTGTGATCAATGCCATGCGGCTCCGCCACAAGATCGCAGTGCGCAGGCCACCTTGGCCACCTATGCCGCACGCTTCCCAGGGCGTTCGGCAGAAGACTGTGCGGCTTGCCATAAGGACCCACACGCAGGGCAATTTCAAAACGGCGATTTGGCCGCCGAGAATTGTTTGTCGTGCCATGATCCCTTGCAGTTTCAGCCGGCAAAATTCGATAACGCGCGCCACGCCGAGACTGGCTTCGTGCTGGATGGCGCCCACGCAGCAACGGATTGCGCTCTGTGTCACGTGGATGAAAACCTCGATGATGAGCTAGGCCCCGTTTATGCGGCGGTGGATAGCAAATGCCAATCGTGCCACTTGGATGCACATGATGCCTGCTTTGAGGAATTTGCGCTGGTGAGCGATCGCTCCTCACTGGATTGTAATCGTTGTCACGACACCACTTCTTTTCAACAAGTGCTGGCGCCAGGATTTGATCACGGAGTCTGGACCGCCTTCCAGTTAGAAGGCAAGCACGCGCGCAATGATTGTGAAACTTGCCACCAACCCTTGCCCGCACCAACCGCAGCCGGGCGTAGCTTTGGCACTGCCACGGCACTGCTGGAGCGGAACCAAGATTCATGTGATTCTTGCCATGAAGACGTCCACCTAGAAAGTTTCGACCGCCCTGGACTTCCACTTTCCGTAGCAGGCCGTGAAAGTTGTGCACGTTGTCACGGGCAAGAACAATTCTTGCCCGTGCCGGCTGCTTCTTTCGATCACGCGTTGTGGGCCAGTCATGAATTACGCGGCGCCCATGTGCGTGCAGAATGCGCCAGTTGCCACACGCCAGAAAGCCGTGCGCTAGGCAAAGCGCGGCCGCCACTTGGTAAAGAATGCGCCGCTTGCCACGCTGATCCGCACGACCAACGTTTCGACGCCTTGAATTTGCCCGCGTCGGTCAACGGCAACAACAGTTGCGCACGCTGCCACAATGAAGAGAGTTTTGAGGATATGCGAGGTGCACCTTTTGACCACGAAGCCTGGACCGATTTCGCGCTGGTAGATGCCCACCGTTTCGCGGATTGCGCGGCCTGCCACGGCCGCAGTAACGCGGTGGCGTCAGCACCTGCAACGCGCAGTCTCGGTAAAGTTGCTGACTTATTCCCCGGCTCCACCAATCGTTGTGAAACTTGCCATACGAATCCACACGGGGATAGTTTCCGCGTGGCGGGAGTGCCCAACAACCTCAATGGCAAAGAAGGTTGTGTGCGCTGCCACAGCCAGGTTTCATTCCGCGTTGCCGAAAACAATTTCGACCACGATCGTATGACTAGCTTCGATCTCCAAAGTGCGCATACCAACGTGGATTGTTCCAAGTGCCACCGCCCACTCCAGCGGCGCGGCCGCGATGCACGCAGTTTTGATCGCGCCCTCGGCACGACTTGTGCGGACTGTCACGCCGATCCTCACGTCGGCCAATTCCGTAACTCTAAGAACGACCAGTGCCAAGACTGCCATGCAGATCAAGGCACCTTCCCAAGCGGCTTGTTGTTTCGCCACAAAACACATAGCAGCTACCAACTCGACGGCGCGCATGATGATCTTGCTTGTGCTTCATGCCATGTTGCCTATCCCCTTGCCAATGGTCGCACCGTGGTGCGCTACCGACCGTTGGGAACAGAATGCAGTGATTGCCACGGCTTACGATGAACCATCCCCTCCTCTTAATCCTTTTATGTTTGCTGTTTGGAACCAGCAATCTCAGCGCTGCGCAGAGCGGCAATCACTTGGTCGAAGGCCGGGTCTTGGTTGCAACCGGCGACTCCGTCGAAATCGATCGCGGCCTAGTGGATGGCTTACGCCAAGGCGATGCCGTCACGATCTATGTGCCGTCAGGAACTGTGATTACCGGCCGCATCACCACGCTGGATCAGCGTTCGGCAACGGTTTCCGCACCCGGCAGCAGCGGCCAGATTGATATTGGCGTGCGTGTGGAGATTCGGATTCCAGCGGGGCGCACCAACAATACCGGCACTGGCAACACCGGCAAAACGGTGGAGCACGCGCCATGGGAAAACGCGGTCGAAAATTGGCCCACTGATAAACCACTGCTAGCACCGGTTTCAGGCCTCTCGGCGGCCGATCGCGCCACCACCATCAGCGGTCGCTTGTATGCCTTCACCGATATGGTTTGGGATGATGAGCGTTCCACATCTTCAGTATTCTCGCGCGCTGGAATGGATATGCGAGTAGGCAACGCCTTGGGTTACGGCGGGCAAATACGCTTGGACCTCGAAGGGAACCAAGCGGATTTCACTTCCGCCGACGGCCTCCGCGATGAGTCCAACAGTGATTTTCGTCTCGATCGAATCTCTTATGCCGTTGGCGGTGATCGCCATCGGCCGGTGCGTGTCGAAGCTGGCCGTTTTCTACAACACGAGTTTCCGCAGTTCGGCGTACTCGATGGCGCCGAAGTGAGTGTGCGTTTACGCAATGGCCATCGCCTGGGCACCAGTCTCGGTTATATCCCGGTGCTCTACGGCAGCCACGCCGGCACCGGCGATGATTTACAAACCGCGGTTTACTATCGCGCGGTTTCCAAAGATGAAAAATCCAACGTGGGCGCGGGCTACCAAAAAAGCTGGCACCTAGGTGATGCCGATCGCGATTTAGTGATCCTGGAAGGCTCCACTCGCGCGGATAACGGTTTCTATTTTCACAGCTCCGCGTGGATTGATTTATATGATTCGAACGATCCGGCACGCAGTGGTACGGAACTTTCGCGGCTCGTGGCTAGCGGCAGTTACCGCAACCAAGACGGCAATGGTTGGATGGTCAGCCTCAGTCAGTTCCGCTTTCCGAATCTTCTGCAACAGCAAATTTTTGATCCGACTGCATTGGTGTACACGGATAAAGAAGTGCGCCGCGGCGACGTCAGCGTGTTCCGCAAATTCACTGCAGATTCCACCGGAACGGCGCGTGCGCACCTTTGGAACGATGAAGATAACTCCGGTGGCGGTGGCGAGCTGCGCTGGGATACGCGCAATTTGTGGCTGGAGCGTAGTCGGGCAGGCGCCGCTGTTTTTGCCAGTCAGGGGCAGTTTAGTGACTTGCTCGGATTCCGCATGGATGGTGGTTTGAGCTTCGATGCGGGTAACCTACGCTTGATGTGGAATAGCACCACCTACTCCAACGTCGGTTTCACCAACAGTACTTCCGACTTACTCCAACACCGCGCGCGTCTTTCTTTTGATACTGCGCTGGGCCAGGGTTTAAGCCTTTCCCTTTACGGCGAACTTCGCACTGGCGATGAACAGGACTCGCGTTCTGCCGGTTTTTACTTCCAAAAATCCCTGTGATCCCGGATTTAGCATGAAACGACTCACAGCAATCAATCCTCTCTTTTTCGCCGCCATCCTAAGCCTGCCGATGATCATTTTGCAGGCCTGCTCCACGGCCGACAACCCGCAAAATTGGTACGAAGGCAACGGCCCAGTGATTCCGCACGATGATTTTCCAGGCGACTGCTCGCTTTGTCACGAGGGTAACGATTGGAGCGAAGTGCGGCTGGATTTTGAATTCGATCACCTGGAGAAAACGGGGGTAGCACTCGAAGGAGCGCACGCCCAAGCACAATGTTTACGCTGCCACAACGACCGCGGTCCGGTCGCCACCTTTGCCGCCGCCGGCTGTGCGGGTTGCCACGAAGATGTGCACCTCACCCAACTGGGACGCAATTGTGAATCGTGTCACGGCCAAGAAACTTGGCAGCCACAAGGGCAGATTGAAGCTCACAACATGACGCGCTTCCCGTTAGTCGGTGCGCACGCTGCGGCATCCTGTTTTCGCTGCCACCCCGGCTCCGAAGTGGGTTTGTTTAACCCTACCGATACTGCCTGTGAAGCATGCCATGGCGATCTCGCGGCAAATGTTACCGCCCCCAATCACCTCGCGCAGGGCTGGGTGAGCAACTGCCAAGATTGCCACATGGCCACCACTTGGCGCAGCGTCGGCGGCTTCGGTCACGATGATTGGCCACTGAGTGGAGCACACGCTGCAGCCGATTGTTTGGATTGCCATAGCAGTGGCCAATTCACCGCACTCTCCACCACTTGCTTCTCCTGCCATGATGCAGAATTCCTTGGCACTACCGATCCCGATCACGTGGCTAAGGGCTTCGCGACCACTTGCCAAGATTGTCACGGCACGAGCACCTGGCAGGGCGCTATTTTCAATCACGCTGGGATTTCAAATGGTTGCGTCACTTGCCACTTAACAGATTTCCAGGCCACCACCAATCCAGATCATGTGGCCTCTGGCTACCAAACGGATTGTGAAGACTGTCACGGTACCGTGACTTGGGAGGGCGCGAATTTTAATCACGTCGGCATTGTGGATTCGTGTGTCACTTGCCACCTAGACACGTACCAAGCCACCAATGATCCAGCTCACCAAGCGAACGGCATTCCAACCACTTGCGAAGATTGCCATAGTACGGATACTTGGTTAGGCGCAAACTTTGATCACAACGGAATCAGCTCTTCCTGCGTGACTTGCCACCTTGCCGATTACCAAGGCACCACCGATCCGAATCACCAGACGGCCGGCTTCCCAACCACCTGTGCTGATTGCCACGATACGGTGGATTGGGGCCATGGTACCTTCAACCACAGTTTCCCGATCAACAGCGGCAAGCACAGCGGATTTAATTGCGTGGAATGCCATACCACCGGCACCACCGTGTTCAGTTGCATTGATTGCCATGAACATCGGCAGAGTGAAGCCGATAGCCACCACGGCCCCGAAGTGACTGGTTACCAATGGAACACGGCAGCGTGCTATTTCTGCCACCCTGATGGCGTGGCGGAGGATTGATTCAAACCCGTTCCGCGAACACCAGACGGTGGCCAGAGCCCACCCGGAACAACATCGGATCCTGATGGATCTTGAAGCCAGCAGCTTTGGCCATGGCGTGCACTTGCGCGCGGCTCAAAGTGTTCTTCGGATGTTTTTTATTGAGGCCCAAGGCGGTGGCCGCGCGGCGTATCAGATTCTTCAAACTCGCGCGATCAAAGTAGGTGAAAATCACCCAGCGATCGGCAACGCGAAACAACTCTTCGATGTGCTCGCGCCGTACCACTGGATCGGCAAGGTGATGGCTCAAACGCATGGAAAACACCAACTCTACCGCCCGATTTTGCAATGGAATACGATGACCGAAGCAGCGCATACGCCCCAGCAAGGGGGTGTCTGGAAAGACCTCCGCAACTTTGGCTAACATACTGCCGCTGTAATCGGCCTCTAAAACTTCGGCGCCGTGGCTACGCAAATAAGGCATATAACGGCCCCAACCACACGGCAAATCTAAGGCCGTGGCCACCCCGCCTACCTGCGCAAAATAAGCATCGAGCAACTTATGCTCGCGGCGGTCACTGAGCTTGCGATGAAACTTGTGGTATTCATCGAGGTACTCCTCCGCACCTTCCGCGGCGTGGTATTGAGCTAGTCGTTCGGGAAGAGTCATGAGATGGATTAAGGGCGGCGGCCGCTCCAGATTGCCCCAAGATAATAGGCGATGCGACGCAGTTTCTGACCCCATCGCGAGCGCAATCCTGGGCGAAACTTCATCACCCCGGGTACAGGATCTAGGTCACCTTGATACCCAGCCAAAATCTGGGTCACCTGGATGGGTGTGAATACCGCATGGCTGCCGGCCAAGTCTTCCAAATCAAGACGTCGAATGCGGGCGGGCACGCCGCGGAACCACAAACAGGAATACGGCGCATCCAGCAAGCTGACGGTGTAGCCAGGCGCCTCCCCTACCATGAAGTTTTTCGCCTGCATGCGAAAATGGCCAAAGCCCGCATCGTGTAGTTGCCGCGCAATCCGGCCAACTTCCAGACACAGAGTTCCTGCAACCTGCGGAAACTCTTCGAGAGCCTGCGGTAACGGGATGACGTCGCCCAGAGAGGCGGTGGCCACCACCGAAAACTCCAACTTGGTACCGCGACGTGACTCCGCAAACCACATCGGTCGGCCCACGGGCAGACCAGCGATATCCATGGCCAATAACGCCTTCCATTCGCGTAAAGCGCGGCTGCGCGCCGCAGCTCCCAGCGTTTTGCGTTGCGGTGGCAAACGGTATTCCTTCAAAAACAACGCACTGCCATCCGGCGCAGCACCTAGCCAAATGCGCGTTTCCACTTCCTCTTTCACCGGCACCGCCGACGCGCGCGAATCGGTGTAGGACTCGGCACAGAAATCGGGGGTGGCCCAGTCGATCTGCGGATGCGACTCGCAGCGGGTGAAAACTACCATTCCCGCCCAAGATAGCCGCGCGCCGCCTGCATTCCTACGCCGACGCCACCTAATCGGGCGGCGGCGGCGGCGGCGGCGGCGACGGCGGCGGCTGTTGTTCTGGCAGAGGCGGGCGGCCGGGTCGCTGCGGTTCCACATCCAACTCGCCTTCCTGCAAGCGCCCCTGCTCCACCAACAACTGGCGGAGCAGGAACTCCACTTGCCCATTCAAGCTACGAAACTCCGCATCCGCCCACCGCTTTAAGGCAGCGTGCACGCGCGGCTCCATGCGCAACAGGAAAGATTTACGCGCGGTCACAAACTAGTAAATACTGCCCGTGTTGACCACTGGTTGGGTGTTTTTATCCCCACACAAAACCACCAGCAAGTTCCCCACCATCTGTGCTTTGCGCTCATCATCTAAATCCACGATGTTGCGCTCACTGAGTTTGGCCAGGGCCATTTCCACCATCCCCACTGCACCTTCCACAATCATCGTGCGCGCAGCAATAATCGCCGACGCCTGCTGACGCTGCAGCATGGCACTGGCGATTTCCTGCGCATAAGCCAAATGACTAATGCGTGCTTCAATCACTTCTACACCTGCTTTATCCAGACGCTCCTGCACTTCTTCTTTGAGCTTGGCGGCAATCTCTACGGTGTGACTGCGCAACGCGATGACATCGGTATCGATTACTCCGGCTTGGCCTTCGCGTTCTTCATGCGAATCGTAGGGATACTGGGTAGCCATGTTGCGTAATGCCGCCTCACTTTGCACGCGCACAAAATCTTCGTAGTCATCCACTTCGAACAGAGCTTCGGCGGTATCAATAACTTTCCACACCACCACCGCGCCGATCTCCACCGGGTTACCCGCTTGATCATTGACCTTCAGTTTGTCGCTATCAAAATTGCGCACCCGCACGGAGATTTTCCGCTTACTCATAAACGGGTTGGTCCACCATAGGCCGGTTTTGTGCACCGTGCCTTTGTAGTTCCCAAACAAAGTCACCACGCGCGCCTCATTCGGGCTAACCGCCATCAGGCCAATCAGCGTGAATAAAAAGCAAATCATGCAAAACAGGCCCAGTAAGACGAAAAATCCAGTAGTACCATCGCTGCGGGATTCACTTGCCTGAACAAAGCTCAGAATCGCAGTAAGGAGAAAAGCTGGTGCCACGACCAGCAAAAACAGCAAGCCGGACTTAGGGTAGAAGGTGTTTTCCTTGATCATGCCCTAGTATACGGGCAAGATATCAAAGTGATATCACTTTTCTTCCTGATAACGATCTTTTAGCAATTTTTCGCCTTTTTCTAGCCCTTCATCGACTTGTTGGCCAATCTCCTGGGCACCGCGGCGCAAAGTTTCGTTGGTGCGCTCCTCGCCAGCGATGAAGTAGGAAGCCACCAGCGCAATCGCCAGCAGCAGCAGGAAGAACAGAAATAAGCGCAACGCCACGCGCAGCAGCGCCACACCTACCACCACGATCACCACCCCCAGCAAGACCGCCATGATGGGGCTGGTATCGAAATACTCAAAGTAGTCCTGAAGCAGCGGGGGCAATTTGGCAAACATGGCTGCAGATTACCGTGAAAAACGTCGGCAGGATAGTGCCGGATAGAATGCCAAGATGAGCCTCCCCATCCGCATCGCCCCATCCCTGTTAGCTTGTGATTTTACGCGCCTGGGTGTGGAGATGGCGCGGGTAGAGGCTGCAGGGGGCGATTGGCACCACGTTGACGTCATGGATGGGCATTTTGTACCCAACCTCTCGATTGGCCTGCCGGTGGTGGAAGCCATGAAAAAGGTCGCGAAACTGCCGCTGGATGTGCACTTGATGATTGAGCAGCCCGGTCAATGGGCGGAGCGTTACGCCGAAGCAGGTGCTGCCATCCTCACTTTTCATTACGAGGCCGCCGCGAGCAACTTTGAGGCCACCCTGGAGCAATATCGCGCTACTGGCTGCTGCGTGGGGGTCTCCATCAACGGCGGTACCGAGCCCGAGCCGCTGCGCCCCTACCTGGATCAAATCGATATGGTGCTGGTGATGTCGATCTACGCTGGCTTCGGCGGCCAGAAGTTTATGCCAGAATGCCTGGAGCGCATCAAAAAACTGCGCTCTTGGGGGTTTAAGGGTGATATTCAAGTAGATGGCGGCATCACCGATGCCACCATTGGCGCCTGTGCTGCTGCGGGGGCCAACGTGTTTGTGGCTGGCACTTACTTGTTCCGAGCCCCGCTCATGAGCGAAGCCATCACCCAGTTGCGCGCGGCAGCGGCAGCGGGCAACGCAAATGAGGCCGACGTCAGCGTTTCACGCGAGGTAGAATAGAACTCATGGCTTTCCGTTTGCGTAAAAAGAAGGATATGCCGGGTGGGCTCTGGAGCAAGTGCCCCTCTTGCACGAAAATGATCTACTCCAAGGATTTGGAGCAGAATATGTCGGTTTGTCCTGAGTGCGGTTTTCACAACACCATCTCCGCGCGCAAGCGCATTGAGATCACCGCCGATCCCGGTACTTTTGTGGAGTACTTTGCGGATCTGCAACCAAGTGATCGTCTGTCTTTTATCGACAACATTCCGTATGCCGAAAAGATTGCCAATGCCCAAAAGAAGACTGGCAACGCCGATGCTTGTTTGGCTGGTTTGTGCCGCATTGGTGGTCATGATGCCGCCTTGGCCGTGCTGGATTTCACCTTCATGGGCGGCTCCATGGGAGAAGTCGTTGGCGAGAAAATCGCGCTGGCTGTGGAGCTGGCCACCGAGAAGCAAATCCCAATTCTGCTGTTCTCCGCATCCGGCGGCGCGCGGATGCACGAAGGCGCCATTTCGCTGATGCAAATGGCAAAAACTTGCGGCGCTCTGAAGAAGTATTCGCTGCAGGGCGGCTTCTCGATTTCGGTGATGACCAACCCCACCACCGGCGGCGTCACCGCGAGCTTCGCCAGCGTCTGTGATATCACCGTGGCCGAGCCCGACGCCCTGATTGGCTTCGCCGGCCCCCGCGTGATTCAAAATACCATCCGTCAGGAGCTTCCTGAAGGTTTCCAGAGATCCGAATTCCTCCTTGCGAAGGGTCAGGTAGACATGATTGTCACCCGTGATCAGTTGCGTGAGAAGCTGGGTCAGTTACTCGGATATGCCGCAGAAAGAGCGGTATCCCGCTGATTACAGGCCGCTAACACTCTCAAGAAAAGCACTGGTTCAGCCGATAATAGCTGAGCTCCCATGACTAACAATGCGCACAACGCCCAGCCATCTGGAGATGGTTTGGAAAGAGATTCCGTTACCCAAGGTGGCGTGAACCCTTTGGCTAGCACCCACGCTTTGTTGCTGCTGGAGGATGCGAGTGTTGCTGCGCTTTTGCATACCCATTTGGCGGTGCTGGGAGTGGAGAGTTCAGATGCCCGCAGCCTCGCTGGTGCGGCGGCTTTGTTGCAGCGCGATGAAAGTTTCGGCACACCTGCTGATTTTCTATTTGCCGATGAAAAAATCGCCGGCACTTGCGGCAAGAGTATGTGTGGCGCTTTGATGTTGAAGCTGCGCCACCGCCCCACGGTATTGCTGGCTACTCAGGGTGAGCGCGCTGGTAGCTGTGAGGATGTTGCAGGCAGTTGTGTGGATGCGATGTTTGATTTCCGAACATCGGCGGCGGAGTTGGGTGTGTTGCTCCGGCAATTGCGGAAATCTTCGCTGTAGGGTTGGTGTTGATTGTGTGTATGTGTGTTGTTGTGTGTATGTGTGTTGTTGTGTGTGAGTGAGGTTGTGGTTGTGGTTGTTGCGGTGGTTGGGTGATGCGTGCGGCGGGCGGGGCTCGCTGGGTGCGCTTCACGGGGCGAGTACGCCCCAAAGGCGCGCCCCACAGCGACCCACCCGGCGCACTTCCGCCATATCCCTGCCAGCCCCCCCTGTCCGCAATCCCCTGTCCCGTCCACCCCACCCTGCAGGAGAATGAGTTTTGCGGGGGTGGTCATTGGGTGACGAGAGGTGGCTGCGTGATTCGCTGGAAAAACTAGCCAGCGGCCTCAGCGGCATGTATACTTCGCCGCTCATCATCCCCGATAGCTCAGTTGGTAGAGCAGCTGACTGTTAATCAGCTTGTCACAAGTTCAAGTCTTGTTCGGGGAGCCAAACACGAAACGCCGCTGGAGAAATCCAGTGGCGTTTTTTGATAGAGCAACATCTTTTCTGTAAAAGTGGCAGGTTCATCAAATGCCTTCCATGAGTAGATAAGTTTTTCCAGTTTCCCATTCGTCGCTGGTTTCCACTGTCCCGTGTAACGAAACTCCTTTACGTATGACCTAGCAGTCCAGGGGGTCGATTCCTGTCTCTCAGCGCTCCCATCAGGGAGCAGGAGAGAGACTGAGATGGATGAGGCTGCCATCTACACCGGAGCAAAGCCAAACACTGCCTCGGTTCACCAAACCTCCTGGATCGGCATCAGCAGAGCCCACGCCGAAATCAAGAATTCCATCTCCGGTTACATCGCCAATGCTAGCAATCGGAATTCGGGTTTCGGCAAAGGAGAGGCCGAGATCGAATTCGTAAAGCACTTCTACACGTCCACCATAAGGTTGTTGCGCCAGCGCTGGTGAGGCACAAAGACCGTAAATGGACAAGAATAAGTAAATGAGACTGGTTCGCATGCCAAAAGAGCCCAGTGAACTTTGAAGCCAAGGCCCGCCCTAACCAGCACCGAGGATTGGCGCTGCCGCGGAAATCTACTTCAGATATGTGGATGAGAATGTCGATGAGTCCCTGGTAGCAAAAATGGAGGCCATTTCTTTACCCACATCTCGGATGTCAACTGAGGATTTCCGCCCAAACACGCGCTGCTGGGCTGGCAGTAGGCGGTTCTTCTGCCTGTGTGCGGCAGCAGTTTTCCTGGTGCTCCCTGCGCGAGGGCAGGATTCGGTCAACCCCCTCCCACAAAGTGCGGCAAATAAGCTTGAGGAAGGGCCTGAGCACCGTTTCGTGGAACCGATTATGACCGAGGAGACCATGCCCAACCCGGTCGGAGACTGGGACCTCAGAATCAGCACGGAGTACCGGCGCCGTGATGACGTAACCACTGCCGCCCTTCCTCGCATCCAGTTCTTCGGCGGTCTGTTTCCACGCGTCGGAATCGAGATTGGGGTGCCCCTTGCCTATCACGAGGGCGATGACAAGGCGCTTGGCATTGGAGACGTTGAGATTACGCTAAAGCGCCTGATGGCTGGTGATGGTCTTGCCACCACCGCTGTCGTTCTCGGTTTAGAAACCGGTCTTCCGCTTGGAAGCGTGGCCGACGACCTCGGAGAGGGCGCCTACGAGCTGGCACCGTTCGTCGCTCTCCTGCGCGACTTCGGTTCGTATAGCCTTCAGGGCAACACCGGCTGGTCCACACAAATGGCCAAACGCGACGGGGAAAATGAGAGCCAATGGTTCTACAACATTGCCCTGATTACGTCGGTCTCCAAGAGTCAGCTACATTTGATTGGCGAACTCAACGGCGGATGGTCCGATGCCGACGGCAGCTCTCCTCAGTCGGCAGCTTTGGGAATCAAATACCCGGTCAGCGACGGTGGATTCCTTGCCCTTGGGATTCCCTTCGGATTAAACTCCGATGCCGACGATTGGGGAATCGTAATACAATTCCAGATAGAGATCTGAGAGGCATCCGATGCGTCTCCAAAATCCTGGGAAAAATTCTGCACAGCCACTATTGGCTGCCCAGGCTCCGCGCTCCGCAAGGCTCTTGGTTGTAATCACGGCGCTCGTTATAGCATCGGCCTCGGCTGCAATCGTATTGCTGGAAAACCAACTCGAACGCGCCTGGACCACACAGGTCTCACTGGTCGAGATTCAGGCACAAGTCAATGCGATCAATGCTTCCGAGTGGGCGATGATTGCCCGGTCGACAGACCAGAAGGCGCTTCTGGAAGGCACCACCGAGATTCAAGAACAGATTCATACGGCCCAGAGCCAACTGAATGGAATCGAACAAAGCCTTCCACAGATGGCCAACATCCTGACTGGGTTCGATAGCTACAGCCAAGCCATTGCTAGAGAGATGTCCTTTCTCCTTGACGGACGAATCGAAGAGGCACTGGAAGTGGACGAAGAAGCAGTCGACCCCGCATTCAAGGGTCTGACTGAATTGCTTGCGGCCGCGGGCGTTGTGTGCCAAGAACAAACGCATTTAACCAAGTACATCGCGCAGCTCGGTATTTTCGGAATCGTATTGCTCACCATAGGAGTCATCAGCTTCCTTGCCAAAAAACTGGCCTTTTCTTATACACAAGCCGGATTGTTGGAACTCGAAAAGAGCGTGCTCGATTCCTCCAACTTCGCCTTGCAAGCCGAGATTGCCGCTCGCACACAAGCTGAGAGGGAGCTAATGATGGCAAAGGAATCGGCCGAAGTAGCGTACAAGGCCAAGAGTGAATTCCTGGCGACCATGAGCCACGAGATCCGCACGCCGATGAACGGAGTGATTGGCATGAACGCCTTGCTTCTGGACACACCACTGACGAGCGAGCAACGCGAATTTGCGGAGATGGTCCATGACAGCGGAGAACACCTCTTGGTTCTCATCAATAACATCCTGGACTTCTCAAAGATTGAGGCTGGCCATCTTGAGCTTGAGGCGATTCCTTTCGACATTCAGGATATCCTCGAATCTGTCTGCAATGTGATCGCCCCGCAGGCTGAGCTCAAGGGTGTAGAACTGATGTACCTGATTCGGCCAGGCACAGCTGAGCGCTTCATCGGCGACCCGAGCCGCTTACGTCAGATTTTTCTTAACCTCGCAAGCAATGCTATCAAGTTTACCGAGCAAGGCGAGGTGGTGATTGAGGTCAATCTGGAGCACCAAACACCACAGTTTTCTAGGTTGCGCATTACCGTCCGCGACACCGGCGTCGGGATTCCTCCCGATCGCCTGCACAGGCTGTTTCAACCCTTCTCCCAGGTTAACTCGTCGACTACCCGCCAGTTCGGCGGAACTGGCTTGGGACTGGTAATCTCGAAACGGCTCGTAGAACGAATGGGAGGTGAAATAGGCGTAGAAAGCCAGCCGGGCCAAGGTTCAACTTTCTGGTTTACTGTCGAGCTTGAAAAGCAGGTCATGAACGCTTTGCCTGCGGATGTCTGCGGCAGGCTCGGGCGACTGCGCATCCTAATCGCCGACGAAAACGTAACCAGCAGTAACATTCTGTCGCTGTACACCTCAGCTTGGGGTTGCACTCCCGACGTCGTGTGTCACAGAAGCGAAGCCTTGGTTGCACTAAACGAGGCTGTTAGCGCCGGCCGACCCTACGACATCTTGCTACTCCACCATCAGATGCCGAACTTTAGCGGCGACACCATCGTGCGGCAAATCCAGTCGGAAGAAAGGCTACACAGCACGAGAGTGATTATGCTCTCCTCAGTTACTTGCAAGCACAACCTCACCGAACTGAAGTTGCCGGGAATCCATGATTATCTGACGATGCCGGTCAATCCGTCCAAGCTCTTTGACTGTATCGCAACAGTGATGGAAGCATCGCAACTCGATCCCGCAGCTGCTCCCTCGCCAACAGTTGTTGCACTTTCACAAATCCAGAACAGCTTCCGCTTCCGCAGGAGCAATAAGGATATATCCATCCTTGTGGCTGAAGACAATCTGATCAACCAGAAGATCGCCGCCACGCTGCTGAAAAAAGCCGGCTACCATTGCCAAATCGCACCTGACGGGCAGCAGGCTCTGGACGCTCTGAAAGAGGGGCATTTTGATCTGGTCCTCATGGACTGTCAGATGCCCGAGGTGGATGGCTATGAAGCCACGCGACGGATCCGCTCCCAGGAACGTGGGACTGGTGCGCACTTGCCCGTGGTGGCAATGACTGCCAACGCTATGGAGGGCGACTGCGAAGCCTGCCTCGAAGCGGGTATGGACGACTACCTAACCAAGCCTATCGACAGAGAGAAGCTTTTTACCACTATTGAACGGCTGCTGCGTAGGAAGGAGAGATCAGGCAAGTAATGGGCACTTGCTCGGCTGAGTAAGCGATGACGATTCATCCCGAAAATTCACTCCGGTACGGGTGGAAGCGCATCTTTCAAAGCCTGTACGGTGACCGGAATCGCGAAAGTCTGTTCCGTATCGGCCTCCTTCACATCAATCGCAAAAGAAGTGCTCCCATTTTCGAACCTCACCGGCGGTGGAAGCTTGGCAGGGCTCCCCATCCACGATGAGTACATAAGGAAATTGAGAGTGACTTCCCAGGATCCGGCGAAAGGGAGTCCTTCCGCAGGGTAATCCGTAACGCTGGCAACAAGGCTTCGATGTATCGAGTGTTGCTTGTTGTTACTGTCCGTTGCTGTGAGAACCATCCTCCAGTATGAGTTCTCGGGAAGAGGAACACCCTCCGGTGGAACCACTCGAACAGGAATACCGCTTACAAGCACGACCTTCGCTTCACCATTGGAACGGACCTCTTGTGGACGATAGCCGTCCACACGGAGTTCAAAGTCAACGATGGCTTCAGGGGCGAAAAAAGTAAAGGGCTTCCCAGGCTCCCAATGGCCCATTGCATGACCGTATTCGGAAACGAGCACGAGAGGGGTTGGATGCGGTGTGCCTTTAGCTTCCATGTGAAGGACATGCTCAAAAACCTTTCCCCGTAAATCCCAGTCAGGGAGTTGCTTGCCCTCGCGAGAGGATTCAACAACCTCGTCAACTGGGACCAGTTCGGCCAAGGCCATGGAGCTGCTGCGCACTTGAAGGCGAACATTTTTGAGGTTCACTCCAGTAATCCGGAACCGTCCGTTCTCCTGTTCCAGAGCGGACCACGTGAGAACTTCTGTTTCCCCTGGTTCAGGCCAAAGCGGATATGCCTGAACATGCAATCTCTTATACCAGTCCGGGTCATCAAGAAGTACTCGACCAGAAATTTCGCCTTGTTCAGGTTGCGAGATAATCAAATCATCTTGACCGAATAGGAAAGGAATAGAGATTCCCCAATCCAAATGAAGTGAAAAGGAATATTGCGGGTAGTCGACTGACCCAGCAAAACGGAATCGCCCAGCGTTATCTGTGTGGAGCTCAACGCGGCCAATCTCGGTTCCACTCATGCTGCCTGTACCCCTCGGATCGTTGATGCTTAAACTAAGTCGTTGCGCGGCGGCAGGATTTCCTTCTGAATCGACGACCATGCCAGCAACGATTAAGGATTCTCCGAGCGTGGTCTCCAGAGGTTCTTGATCAGTCGGGGGAGAACTCAAATAGAACTCAAGTAATGCAAATGAGACTTGCCCACGAGTTTCGCTTCGTCCGCTTGGATAAAGAAGGAGCCGCGCTTGTTCTGCCCTCCCCTTCAATGCCTCATCAACAGAGAGCGTGATCCAACCATTTTCATCACTGGTTTCATCAATACTCATCCTCTGCCACTTACTCTGGCGATCAAAAAAATCAATCCGTGCAAAAATTCCAGTTTTCGACAACGGGTTCCGATCCGGTCCAAGGGCGCGGACTTGAAGATGGGGTGCCTCTGAAGGGAAAATTAACTCCAATCGGGAAACCTCTCCCAATCGGGTAGGGCCTGAACCAGTCACAAATACGTCTTGGCTGGTCTTCGTCGAATAAGTCCGTACCAAGAGTTCCGTATGAATCCCCACCTGCTCGAAGGTGGCGACTCCGTCTTTAATCCAGGCTGTTTGCCTGCCTACTGTTTCGTCATTAAAGTAGATAGGCTTGCCATGATTCAACTGAAGATGTACAGCTGTACGGTCCTCGAGCGGCTTTCCGTTTGAATATCGGCATGCCACTTGGACGCCACCAGTTACGGGCATAACGAAACGAAGATCTTCTTTGCCAATTGTGGCTTCATAGGCATCGGCGAATTGTGGCGCGGCACTGGGGATGCGCAGTCCAATCGTGCATTGTCCGTTTTGGCTATGTGCTAAGAGAACTTCAAGATGTCGAAACTCCACGGTTCCTTGATTGTTCGTTTCCAGAACCACGGAGTTCAACATGAATGGAGCAGTGTTCCTGATGGAGAGCCCCACTGCGACACCTGCCAGCGGGCGCCCACTTTCATCCACCACAACCACACGCTGGCTGATGACTGGGCGGAGTAGCAGCTCGGCAAAACTGCTGTCTTCTTTTTGATTTGCGAACTGTTGAAAGTACGCGAATTGATTCCCTGCGCGGGCACCGATCTCAATGTGCCCGGTCGGAAGTGGAATAGGAACCTCTCCAGCCTCATCGGTGGTGTGCATAACCCCGAAACGTTCGAGCTTTTGTTCCAAATCAAGAGGTTCTTCTTCAGGTTTGAGCGCCTTAATTCGGGCCTCAATCATGTGATCAAGGATGAATACTTCAGCGTTAACGACAGGCTCCAGGGTATTTGCGTCTCGCACAATGACGACAAAGGGAGTCTCGGTTTCTGCCGAATCGATTGCCGTATTCGTGGAGGCCTCGTGTTCGAAAGGAGATCGTTCAATAGTGGTTGCGGCTTCACCTCCAATGATGCCCGTCTCATCTCGCGGTGCGTCCAATGCAACCACTGCCTCCCCTAACGAATGCTGGCCACTATCCGTTGGTGTCCATGAGTTCCAAGTAAAAAGCGTTATTAGGGTCAGTGCAGCAAGGCCAACAAGTACTTTGGTTTTTAGGGTCATCGTCAATACCGTGATGAGGCCACCGCTGGTGACCTTGGTTAAGGGAACAGTGAAGACTAAACATCGTTGACGCCAATCCTTGCCGAGGGTGGAGGACAGTTCGCTTCGCATGAGCGCCAAGCCGCGGTGAATGCGCGCGTGCGTTGTGGATTCCGGAGCGTTCATGCGCTTGGCGATTTCGCGAATCGTAAGCTCCTCAAAAAATCGCAAGTATAAAGTTTGACGATAGGGCTCTGGCAACTCCGCCAAAGCACTGGCCAACTTACGGACGGCATCCATGCGATCAACCACGAAGTCGGGCTGATCAAATCCATCATCCCCCCATTCTTTTGCCTCTCGAATCTCCGCCGCTACGGTTTCACGCCGACGTCGCGCCTTCTGTTCCCGCCAATGATTTCGTGCCAAGATGCGCACTACCCCACCTAGCCAGGCGCGTGGATTGACTCCTTTCCCCGGTGGGCTTTCCAGCGCCGCCAACCAAGTTCTCTGGGCTACATCCTCTGCCGCAGCGGAATCCGCCATGAGGCTATGAGCCAAAGCGCGCACCCATCGACCGTGCTGTAGCAGGGCGTCGAAATCCAAAGGTGAAGAGGAGCTGGACATGGTCTTCCCTGAGACATGGTGCTGCAAAGGGGAATATCCAATAGTTTATGGAAAATATGGTCTAGCATCCGCCTCAGCTCATCAGAGACCAAGCAAAACGCCTCGACTTGGCAAACAGGTTCCGCGGAGGAAAGATATCTTGTTACGATTCCATCTGAGCTTTCTAGCCATCATGAGTTTGAATCCTGTTCCCATGCCCAAACCACCCATGTTCATTCGATTCCCACAACTAGCCATTTCTGCACTTTCCTGCTCCCTACTCTTCACTAGCGTTTCAATCTCAGGCAACCAACCTTGTGCCAGGGGATACGAATTTGACTTGGGATATCTTCGTCCATGACAGCCAAACAGGTGTGACCGAACGTGTGAGTGTAGGTTGGCTCGGTACACAGGGGAACGATGGCAGCTACTATCCTTCCATCTCTGCAGACGGACGCTTTGTGGCGTTTAATTCTCAGGCAAGCAACCTCGTGTCCGGGGATACGAATGTGACCTCCGACATCTTCGTTCACGATCGCATGACCGGAGTGACCGAACGGGTGAGCGTGAATTCACAGGGCATACAAGGGAACCTCCTCTGCGAAGACTCCTCGATCTCCGCCGACGGGCGTTATGTGGCGTTTAGTTCGTCTGCGAAAAATCTCGTGCCCGGGGATACAAACTTGAAATTGGACTCTTTCGTCCATGACCGTCAAACCGGGGTGACAGAACGGGTGAGCGTGAGTTCACAAGGTATACAAGGGAACAACCACTGCAACGGCTCCTCAATCTCTGCCGATGGTCGATACGTGGCCTTTTATTCGCTTGCGTCGAACCTCGTGCCCGGGGATACGAACGCGTGTGACGACATCTTCGTCCATGACCGCCAAACCGGGGTAACAGA
>ERZ889078.938-NODE-938-length-24515-cov-7.540352_pt1 | contig 24515 bp, 22 predicted proteins | sample MGYA00521266_ERZ889078 | MGnify/ENA primary metagenome ERZ889078 (study PRJEB32303, sample SAMEA104408618) | aquatic metagenome | biome: Brackish water; feature: Pelagic; material: water | place: Baltic Sea | collected 2014-06-16T06:34:00 | depth 76,534 m ...
TAATAGATGCCTAAACCCCGACTGTAGCTTGTATGCTGCCAATGAGATTGGTAGTGGTTCTTATGTTCCACCAGCGCTTCCGGGTGATCCACATCGTTATTATTTGACTGCTGGCGGTGGCGCACCTATACCATACATACCATTTGCTGAGTATCGATTTTTTGTCAGTCCGGCTGTTCAAGATATATACGGCACTACTATAGTAAATGGTCTTGAGACAACTTTTGGGGTAGGTGATGCTCCTTGTCTCATTGAGACTGTTGACCTCGCTCCGGCTTCAGCTAGTGTCTACATTGGTGATACAGCACAATTCCATGCCAATGGTCGCTCTGGCCCCGATGCTTGTTCGGCAACTGGGCAGCAACTTTCTTGTGTAGCAAATGCTAACCCAACTTATGATTGTGCCTGGTCTTGGGATTCTAGTGCTGGCGCTATAGCTTCTATTCCAAGTATAAATGCGCCAAGTAATACAGCTACTGCTCTTAGTGTTGGTACTACTTTTATAAATGCTCACGCCAATCAGGGAGGATTTGCTTTTACTGATAGTAGTAATATTACTGTAAATACACGTGCCAATCCTGGCGTCTACAATCCACAACCACTTGGTCCTGGCGCTTGTCCCAATGGTATGGTATCAGCCAGCTTTACCGAGCTTATGGAAAGAACTAGCGTTTTCGATAACTTTAAATTATATCAAGAGAGTCCAGTAGATATCTCTGGTATGACCTGTGTGTTTAATGGATCTTGGTGGTGTGAATTACCTTTGGACAATATTGTTTTTGAAAATGATACTTTCTTAGAAGATACTACCGCGTCTTTGCGTCTAGCTGGCTTTATGGCTACTAGCACTACTCATAGGGCTATGATATATGGAGGCCCTAGTGGTGTTTTGAGTACATATGGTATGGACCTTGATGCAACGGCCATTAATTATGATATTGATGGTGGAGGCCCAGATGGTTTTAGTTGGGCCTTTGACACTGGGGCAGAGCTTTGCGCCATTAGTCACACTGTGCTTGAGCCGGCAGCTGATACCTTTACTTGTTCTGCTACTAGTGGTTGTTGGGGTGATATAAGTGGTGCTAGTGGTAATCAGCATGCTTATACAGCTCATACCTATGATATTCGTGGTGAAGAATTAGTTGTTGATCAACACGATTGGTCAATACAAGAAGGTCTTATCACAGGTGTTCCAGCAGTGACGACAGTCTCCAATCAAATAGAGGGTACTGCTACCAACCAAAACGGAACAGAGATCTTGACAGTGACTGTTTCTGATTCTGATCCGGCTGTCTTGGGTACGGCCAATTCTAATGCTAGAATTGACTTATTTATATGTGAAAATCCATGGCCTAGTTATTCTAGTTTCCCTTGGACACCTTCTTCAAATTCTTATAATTATTCTACTTTTTATTGTCAGGATTCTGGTGTAGAGGGGGCAGAAATTTTGCCATATATCAATCCAGCAACTGGACCAACCAACCCAACTCCTGATGGAGTTTTACCTCAGGGTGAACATATATTTTTAATCTACTCTCCAATTTCGGCTGCTGGTAGTAACTTAGCAGATGCTGCTTTTGGCACTTTGGCTTATAAAAATAATAGTAATAAAAATGATAATTTAGTTGATGAAGATAAGTGGTATCATGAAATAGCCAGAGATGTCTTTGGTATTCCAAAAGCTGACGCTGGAGCTATAATTCTTGCTTGTACACCTATGTCGCCAGCAAATATGCATATAGCGTCTTATGATGATACTCATATAGAGCTAGATTGGCAAAGACCAGCAACTGGACCGGTGCCCACATACTATAGACTTCAGCGTAGGATAGTTGGTGAAACTCTTTGGGGCAATTTGGCAAACGGTATTGTCCCCACTGATTATGATGATACTACAGTAGTAGCTGGTGTAGAGTATGAATATCGGGGCTGGTCTTTCTATGCTGGTACTAGTGGCCTTCCTCCGTGTCCAGAAGTAACTGGTTATTGGAGTCCTTCAGCCTCTGGTGCTATTTCTCAAATGGCTACCGCCGAAGAGCCAAGTTGGGATTTGATTGGTATTAGAGTAATGAATAACATTTATCATTTATCAGTCAGTGATTGGTATCAACAATTTGCCCCAAATCCAGAGGTGGCTGGCACTTTGATGCAAGTAGATGGTTATGAAGCTCTTCAGGTAGGAAATACTACTTATATAGCGGCTACTAATGTTAGGGCTGGTGGTGTTAACCAACTCTGGACTAATGTTTATATTATTGCCCACAATATTGGAGCCAGTCCAAATACTATACAGATTTATAATGAGATGATAGAAAACATGAAGCTGAATGTAAATGTTGATCAGCAAAATAATACCTGCTCTCTTACTGTCGATACAATGTGTTCTAGTGATTTTGATTGTCCAATTGGCGAAGAATGTAATTCTCGTGGATTAAAATTAAGGCGCGATACTAGGCGCTTGGCGGATTTGATACATGTAAGTGATGCAATCGAAGCCTATGGTCAGTCACACAAAGCTTGTGATACTGCCCCAGAAAGATCTTGTTATAGTGATTCCGATTGTGCTTCAGTTGGTGGTTCTTGTATACCCCTTTATCCAATTTTAGAATCAGGGTCTTTTGTAAATGGTCTATCTACTAGCAATTGGCCAGAGTCTTGGGGTACAAATTTCCCAAATCTTTTGAGCGTAGACGCTTTACCAGAAGATCCAATTGGTCTATTTAATGGTTGTCCAGATGATACTATGCCTGGCGGTCCCGCTGATCCTAATACTTGTTGGAACGAAGTAGATCAAATATTTACTTGTCCGCTTGATTCATTGGTTTATTTTTATGATGATGCCCCATCTGACGGTAGAAATTATTTTATTGGTGCAAACTTTGAATACGATGATTCTCCATATGGAGCAGTAACTTTTAGAAACTTTTTGATAAATACAACTACTTTTGCCGGAACAGGTGTAATCAATATACCTCACGTAGACTCTACCTTAGACTTAAAGTGTAATGCCACTACATATTCTCCAGGGCCTGTTACTACGCCTCTTTGCGGAAATGGCTTACCAGATGGTTTAGAGGAGTGCGATGGTAATTTTAGAGAGCTTTGTGATGCTACTGTGGGTGCTGGCAATTGGTGGAATGAGCGACTGGGTGGTTGTCATATACCTGGTACACCAGACGAGTGTACTTGGTATACTCCAAATCCAGCTTTGACAGCAGCTGACTGTGGTGGTTATTGTGGCAATGCCAATATAGACGTGCCTTATGAGAGTTGTGACGGTGCTGCCTTTGATGGATTATATACTTGTTATTATCCAGATACCGCTACTTTTGAAGTACCAAATTGTGATGCTAATCTTTGTCAGCCACTTTGCCCTACTAGTGGTATGCTAGCTGCTCCTTGTGGTGATGGTTATTGGGACCCTACTAAAGAACAATGCGATGCCTCAGGCATGCCTGATGGATTAGCTGGTTGGGATTGTAGTGGTGGTAGTGCTTATTGTAATAATTGCCAAATATCATGTACTGTCGGAGTGCTCTATGGTGGTGAGTGTGGTGATGGAGTTGTAGATGCTTATTGTGACAATGATCCTAGTGTAAATTGTGCTGATGACCCTACTATTTGTTTGCCTGGTGGAAACTGTGTTTTTTATGAAACTTGTGAGCCAAGCTCTTGGGTAGTGCCAGATCCTGAAAATGCGACCGATATTAACCACCAATATTTATGTAATCCTGTTACTTGTCAAACTTTTGCCGGCTTCTGTGGAGATAGTATGCCACCTTATCCAGCTGCTGGACCACCAAGTGGTTTTTACCAGCCAGAATTATGTGATTGGGACAGCTACCCTATCCCTTCTCCGATTCAGAGTGATTCGGGCTGGCAGTACATCTGTAGTGATGGAACTGATACTGATCCAGAAACGGGAGCAGTAATAGGTGCTTGTGATATAGGCGGTGGCTGGTGTGGTGATGGTTACACTTTTGATAGTAATGGCAATTCTCAATTATTATTAGACATGAACTGTGGTCTGCCAGAGTCATGTGATGATTTTGATAATGTAGATACCAATGTCTGTACCAATAATTGTCAGTGGACTTGTTATATCAGAGAAGATGTTTCTTTTCCAGCATGCTCAGGAGCAATAGATGATGACCCAATTCAAGATATGTTGATTGGCGCCTCTACTCTTGATGTATCAGAAGGTTTGTTGTTTGACAATGCACCAACTATTGATCTTTACTCTGGTGATAGCACTTTCCTTAATTTACGTAAGTGTCGTGCATCAGGACCAGTAGCAGTGGATGTGACTATAGAAAACAATGAAAGTTATGCGGGTATAGTGTTTGTCAGTGACCTTTCAGGAAGTATGGCTGGTGCTAATGTAGCCGCACTTAGAACAGCTATTGCTGGTACGGGCAATGCGCTGGATACTATCTTGGATAGAAATCCGGGCGCTATGGTAGCCTTGGTTACCTATGACGGCGCGATCAACCCACAAGGTTTAGATACTGGATTTTTGAATATCGCTGATAATATAGATTTTTTGAAGGCAAAAGTTAATGCTTATTCTGATAATGGCTCGACTAACCATGAAGTTGGATTGGCTAGAGCTAGACAGCTATTAGCCGCCGAGTCATTTGAGAATAGTATAGTTATATTTATGACTGATGGTGGTAGTGCCTCTTCTCCTCCGATAGCTCAAGCCGAACTTATAAAATATGACCCAGTGGTCGGCGTTATGGGTAAAATATTTACCGTTGCTATGACCACAAATACTGGCCTAAGAGGGTTCTTGAATAGTATTTCTTCAGCTACAGACTACTGTACTTACACTGGCACAGGTACTGGTACAGCTGGACAGTGCGGTGGTATAGATCATCAAAATCAAAATTGTCATTCTGTTTCATCGGTTGCCACAAGTAGGCATACCTACGAACAGTGTGATCCGGAAGTGGATGCAGATTGTTATGCTCCTGGTGCTATGGATGGTGGTGAGTATGTAGAATGTCGTTGGACTCCAGCATCCTTGGAAACAAACTATTTCTACTATGGCGCTGATGTAACTGGTATGTATAACGAGATTTCAGGCTCCATCCCAGTTAATACAGTTGAACTTCAATTAAGTTATCTTACTGGTGGTCCTTCACCGCCAACTAGCGTTATTTCAAACGGCACTTACTATATAGATACTCGTGGTGGTGGCGTAGATTGTACTGATCCTTATGCTCCAGACGATAATGTATTTGAATTAGAAGCTAGTTTCTCTGGTAATCCAGCTGCCTTCTTGAGATTATCAAATCCAAGGTATTCATTCTGTTCATGGGATAATTGTGCCTGGTGTGATTAAATTAATATATGAAATATATGGATAAAAAATTGATAATTGTTATTACTATAGTTTTGGTAGTAGTTTTGCTTGGCGGATTCTTTGCTTATAAATATTGGCCTTCAGATAGTTTCCCAGTTCAATGGGGTCGGGATTCCAATACCAATACCTCCTTGCCAGCTGGCAACAATGCCAATACTAGTTCTAGTGGGTCAGATGAGCCAGTAGTCACTCAGGTAACAGATAATTATTTAGAGGTGCCCTTTCTGAAAAATTTATCAGACGAAGATTTATTTTTACTTCAGCGTAGCGACAATTATCTTGCCCTAAGTAAGCTAAATAATATCTGTGGGAGGAAAGAAACAGAGCAGGAGAAAAATGATTGTTTAAATACTGTTAAGATAAGACAAGTTAGTATTTTAGGAAAAGCTGAGCTTTGCGACCAAGTTTCAGGCTCCAAGAAAGATGTTTGCTATAGAAACATGGCTTTTAAAGATGATGACCTAGGGCTTTGTGCTTCTATTGATAATCAGGATATCAGGGAAGACTGTCAAAATGATCTGACCAAGTTTAAGGCACAGAAAGATAAAAACATTTTGCTTTGTTTAGACTTAAACGAGGATAGTAAAAATCAGTGTATTAGAGGTGTTTTCAGCAACGAAACAGATGTTGCTTATTGTGATGTTGATGTGGTAGTCAATAATGGTATATCAGATATTTGTAAAAGTATTATTTATACCAACCAAGCTTTCAGTCAAAACGATAGTTCTCTTTGTGAGCAAATACCTTTATTTGAGTACAAGGAGGGTTGTATCACCGAAATGGGAGCGGGTGCCTGATTATTAATTTTTTTATTTTTTTATGTTTGATGATTTAAAACAAGATCAAAATCAAGTGGGTACTTCGCCTGTTTCACCAAATAGCACAGGTCAAAGTGTGGCTCCGACTAAGTCAGCTATCGATGATATGTTTTCTTCTACTGATCCAGCTCCAGTTTCAGATACTCTGGATAAGCCTAGCGCTATTCAGTCAGGCCTAGTTAAGCCAGTAGGGCAAACCAAGGCTCCTGAAGCAGTAGCTCGGCCCAGTACTCCAGTCAATATGCCGTCACAGCCTAGTGGACCTATGCCGCCAGCCGATATGTCAGTGGCTAGTAGTGGGGGAGGACTCAAAAAAATCTTTATTATTTTGATAGCTATCATAATGGTAGCCACTGTTTCTTTTGCTATTTATTATTTCTTTTTTAGAGATTCTGGTGGCGACAAGGTAGTGATGGAAAATAAAAATTCAACTGTAGTAAACGAAAATACCAACGAAACTCCAACACCAACAGACGATGACCTAGATGACGATTCTGATGGTTTGAGTAATGCCGAGGAAAGACGTTTGGGTACAGATCCTCTGGAAACAGACACTGACAATGATGGCTTGTTTGATAGAGAGGAAGTCAAAAGTTTCAAGACAGACCCAACCAAAGCAGACACAGATGGCGATGGGCTCTCGGACTATAGTGAGATAAAGGTGTGGTTCACCAATCCATTTGAGACTGATAGTGATGGTGATGGTTATAGTGATGGTGAGGAAGTAATAAATGGCTACGATCCTCTAGGTACTGGAAGCCTAGATAATGTTTCTGGGGATGTTGAATATATCACCTATGTAGAACAAGAGTTTGGTTATTCAATTGCTCAGCCGGATAATTGGGTGGACATTTATGATAAAAAAGAAGAACCTGTATTTTATACTTCGGTTGATTTTTTGCCAAATGTTGGTAGCGCAGAATATATAAGCGTGAGAGTGATCAAAGTGGACTATGGAAGTCAAGAGGAGTTCAAAAATATTTTGCCAACGGAGTTTACTTGGGAAGACTATACTTTGAATGGAAAACCAGCTTACCGTAGTAGGAACAAAGGTAGGGTCATGGCTTATTTACCCCCAGAAAATGAAATGAGCGAGGGTAGAGTTTACACCTTGGCTTATGAGGGTAGAGAATTTTCAGGTGGAGTTTATTTGGGTATATTCCAATATATGTTAGATAATTTTTATTTTCCGAATAATTAATCTAGATATTTTATAATATGTTTGAAAACAAAGATTCGTCAGCACAGAATTTAAACAATAATCAGAGCCAACTAAGTGCCTCTAATCAAGGTCCAAGCAAAGGGGCTTTGACTGGACAGACCAAAGATATAGATGTGCACGTGATGCCTGGTAAATTTTTGCCACAAACTCCCCACAAAGAAGGCGACACCAAGAAAAAGGCATCCTTAGTAGTTATTCTTTTGGTGATTTTTTTGGTAGCCTTGATTGGTGGAGGAATTTGGTTTATTACTACCCAGCAAAACACAGACAATGAGCCGGTAAATCAACAAGTTGTAGCTAACGAAAATTCTAATACCAACGAAAATAACAACGAGAACAGTAACGAAAATTCTAATACCAACGAAAATAACAACGAGAATACAAATACTTCATCAACAGCCGCTTCAGATGATGACAATGATGGTTTGACCCAGGAAGAGGAGATAGTTTTTGGTACCAAGGCTGATGATGATGATACTGATAAAGATGGTTTTCGTGATGGTCAGGAAATAGCCAATCTTTATGATCCTCTGGTACCAAGGCAGTCGCTCAAGGATTCTGGTTTGGTCACGCAATATGTCAATAGTTCTTTTGACTATAGTCTATTGATACCACGTTCTTGGTTGGCCAATGATACACAAGACGATGGTTCTCAGGTGGCCATTTTGTCAGATTCAGAAGTAGGGGATTCAATTCTCGTTCAAGTCACTCCAAATACAGACAGCCAAAGTGTCACCGAATGGAGAGACCTTGATTATCCAACCACTATTTTTGAAAATTATACCTTAGGTGGGCAACCAGCTTTATTGTCTGATAATGGTTTATTTGTACTGATGACTACTGTTGAAAACAAATACATTATTTTTTATAGGAGGGCCAGTAGTGATGATATTTATTACCCAACTGTTTTTGAAATGATTATCAATAGTTTTTCTTTAGAAAAGATACCAAATACTATCATTAACGATGAATCATAAAATTTTAAATATAAACAAACGTTCTTTGGTGGCAGATTTTTCTTGGCTACCGAGCTTAGAAAAGATTATTCGCAGTAGATTTAAAATTAAGCGACAAATTTCTATTGCTTTGGTGTCGCCTCAGGAGATAAGGGAGATGAATCGAGTTTACCGACGCAAAGATAAAGTAACTGACGTATTGTCTTTTAATATGGATGGTCAAGAAATTTTGGGGGAGATTATAATTTGTTTACCACAGGCCAAGAAGCAAGCCAAGGAAAAGAAGGGTACTATCAAGGCTGAGTTACAACTTTTGACAGTTCATGGTATCTTGCACTTATTGGGCTATGATCATGAAAAGAATAAAAAAGAACTTTTACGACAGCTAGCAACAGAACAGGATATTTTAGACAAACTTAACAGAAAATAATGATAAAAGGATACAGTAGAAGTTTTGGCTTTGCTTGGCGGGGGCTTAAATTAGTTTTCAGGACAGAAAAGAGCTTTCGTTTGGAAATCTTGATAGGAATCTTAGTACTAGTAGTTGCTTGGTATCGAGGAATTTCAGAAATTTACTGGATAATGTTACTACTGGTGATAGCCTTGGTTCTAGCTTTGGAGGTGTTTAACACAGCTATTGAGAGATTAGTTGATATGCTAGCACCAAAAACTCATAGTTTTGCTAAAGAGATAAAGGATTTATTGGCTGGTATGGTATTTTTGGTAACTTTATTCGTAGCCGTAATTGGTATAATAATTTTTTCGTAAAAAGTTTGGCAAAATTTGATTATTTAGTTATAATTAATTATCATTTAAGGGAAAAAACGTAGTGAACAACAAAGACATCATAACCGGTCTTGATATCGGTACCAGCACTATCAGAATTGTTATGGCCCAGAGACTGCCAGAAGGTCGTCTTAAGGTCATTGGTGCGGCTGACAGTCCTGCTCAGGGAATTTCTCGTGGCAGCATTTCGTCTATAGAGGATGCTGTTTCTTGTATTTCAGAGACAATTGAGAAATGTGAGCGTATGACAGGCATAAACATTGATAAGATGGTAGTGGGTATGTCTGGTACTCATATTAAGACAGTAAATAGCAAGGGCGTTGTGGCAGTTGCCAAGGCCAATGAACAGGTAGAAGATTCTGATATTGAAAGAGCTCTAGAAGTGGCCGAGAGTACTACCACCATGCCAAATTACGAGGTTTTGTATGTTTTGCCTATTAGTTATAGCTTAGATGATCAAAAGGGCCTTAAAGAACCCCAGGGTATGTCTGGTGTTAGATTGGAAGTAGAGGCACAGGTAGTTATGGCCCTGTCTTCCCAGATAAAGAATCTGACCAAATGTATTTATCGTACTGGCGTGGATATAGAAGATATTGTTTTTTCTGTTTTAGCTACCGCCGAAGCAGTACTGACAGCTAAGCAAAAAGAACTAGGCGTAGCTTTGGTCAATATTGGTTCAGCCACTACTTCAGTTCTAGTTTTTGAAGAAGGTAATGTACTTCACTCAGCGGTTTTGCCAGTTGGTTCTGGTCATATTACCAATGATTTAGCCATTGGTCTCAAGACTTCGGTTGATACTGCCGAAGCTGTAAAGCTAGATCATGCTCAAGCAATTTCAGAAAGTGTATCCAAGCGTGATGAAATAGACTTGAATAAGTATTCTGAAGATGAGAAAAAGGGGTCTTATGTTTACAAAAAAGATATTGCCGAAATTTCCGAAGCTAGAATGGAAGAGATATTTTCTTTGGTCAATGAAGAACTAAAAAAGATAGAAAAAGATGGAAAATTACCATCAGGCGTAGTGTTGACTGGCGCTGGTAGCAAAATGCTCTTGGCAATTGATCTAGCTAAAGAGGTGTTTGAGTTGCCGGTATTTTTAGGGACACCAGCTGAAACTGGTTTTCCAATTGATAAGTTAAATGACCCTGAATATACTACTGCCTTGGGCTTGGTACTTTGGGCTGATAGAAATTTGGAATACCGTGATGGCTTTTTATCTAGTTTTTCTTCAGTTGGACAAACTACAGATAAAATGAGAAAATGGTTCAAAGGGCTTTGGCCTTCATCGTAGTATAATTTTTTTAAAGATAATATAAAACAATGGTCAGAAAAATAAAAGAAGTTACTCCACCGGTAGAAACTTTTGCTAATATCAAGGTAGTCGGCGTTGGTGGTTCTGGTGGCTCGGCGGTAAATCGCATGGTCTCCTCTAAGATTAGGGGAGTAGAGTTTATAGCTGTCAATACCGATGCTCAGGCTTTGCACAACTCTATTGCTCCTAATAAAATCCACATTGGCAAGACCACCACTAGAGGTTTGGGTGCTGGTATGGATCCAGAATTAGGACTCAAAAGTGCCGAGGAAAATGAACAAGACATCATGGCCGCCCTTGCTGGGGCAGATATGGTGTTTATCACCTGTGGTATGGGTGGTGGCACTGGTTCAGGAGCCGCTCCTTTGATTGCTGATATTGCCAGAGAAGTTGGAGCACTTACAGTAGCAGTTGTGACTAAGCCCTTTACTTTTGAAGGGGTTCAAAGAAAAGATATTGCTCATCGAGGTTTAGAAAAGTTGATAGATAAAGTTGATACAATTATTACTATACCCAATGACCGTCTACTGCAAATCATTGATAAGAAAACGTCACTCCTAGAAGCTTTTTCTATAGTAGACGAAGTTCTTAAACAGGGTGTTCAGGGTATTTCCGAAGTTATTACTGTACCGGGGCTTGTCAACGTTGACTTTGCTGATGTTAAGACTATTATGAATCAATCCGGTTCTGCTTTGATGGGAATTGGTAAAGCTAGTGGTGAGAATAGAGCTCAAGAAGCTGCTAAGGCAGCTATTGATAGTCCACTGCTTGAGTTATCCATAAATGGCGCTACTGGGGTATTGTTTACCATTGCTGGTAGTTCTGATTTATCAATGTTTGAGGTGAATGAAGCAGCAGAGGTAATTACTGCTAGTTGTGATCCTGAAGCCAAGATTATTTTTGGTGCAATAATTGACGAAGCCCTAGGTGATGAAGTTAAGGTTACAGTTATTGCCACTGGTTTTAAGGGCGGCGATGGAATAAAGACTGAGCCAGCTGCGGTCCAACCGACTATGTCTTATCCAGAAACTTTTGCCAAGAAGACAGAAGAAAGAAAAACAAAAAATGCTTTTAGAAAAGATAGACAAGATCAACAGCCAGAAGAGAAAGAGGTAATTGACGTGCCAAAGAGTAGGGAAGAAGAAGAGCTTGAAATTCCCGCCTTCCTTAGAAAAAAACTTAAAGAGAGATAATGAGCGATGAATCCCGTTAGAAATTCTTACACTTTTATATTAGCGGGTAGAGTAATCTGATAATTAATTTCTAACGGGATGAATTGTCCAGTTTGTAATAGTAATAATACTAAAGTGGTAGACTCTCGTCTTAGTGGCGAGGGTTTTAGCATTAGGCGTCGTCGGCATTGTCAAAAATGTAAATTTCGTTTTTCTACCATTGAAGAGATGGAAATTTTGGACTTGATTGTTATCAAACGTGATGGACATAGAGAAAATTACAATCGAGACAAACTGATCAAGGGTATTGTAAAATCTTTAGAGAAGCGGGCTTATCTGGAAGATGATTTTCAAAAACTCATTAGAGAAATAGAGAGAGATCTCCAGAAAAAAGGAGGCAATGAAATAACCTCTAAACAATTAGGTGAAATTGTCATTAAGCGTCTTAAGTCTTTTGATCAAGTAGCCTATATTAGGTATGCGTCAGTCTATCATTCATTCAAAGATGTAAAGACTTTCCAAAAAGAGTTAAATAGGTTGCTAAAACAAAAAAATAACAAAAAATAATTCTATGAGGGTTATTTTTTTACTTTCAATTTTATCACTGACTTTATACGGTTGTGGTCAAAAAGAGCCGGTTAAGCCCAATCCTATCACAGCGCCACAGCAGTTTGTTGATGAGCAAAGAGCGGATTTACTTGGCCCATGTTTGAGCGATTGCCAACGTTATTGTCAGGCTATTGGCGGCGCAGAATATTGTTCAGTTAGTGGTAAGTGTCAGTCTGATTGCCAAAAAAGGTTTAGCAATTAAGCTTATTTGCCAAGGATATTTTTTTCTGCTAAGCTATATTCACTTTGACAATCAAATCAGGGAAGTGAGGTGAAATTCCTCCACAGTCCTAGCTACGGTTTCCGGCATTTGCCGGATGAAAGTCCGACACCTGAGAATACTATTCTTTTTCCTAAGGAGGGAAAGGCTAAGTTTATTAAACATAATAAATTTATCTCTGCTCTTCTTAGGCAGAGTTTTTTTAATCGTTCATTCAATCTCAGGATAGAAAAACCAAGGAGGAAGACTCTTGAAAATGACCCGACAGACTTTTTTGGTCTACTTGTTTCAAGGCTTTGTAGCCTCTACGTTGCTTTCGTTTAGCGCCTTTCTGGCTGGTTGCCGGCAGGTATTAGCTCCCGAAGAGGAGCTAGAAGCAGTAACAGAATCAATTCTGGTCAAGAGCTTGATTTACGAAGATCTGATCCAGCCCGGTTCTGTGGCCGATTTCTTACGCCGTCGAGGCCTGGATGTCGAGTACAGTGATCGGATAGATTGGGACTTTGGTTCTGAACTTCTTTTTTTGACTCGTTTGGGGCAACATGGCGAGGAGGACTATGAATACTTTATTGGTGGAGTTAAACCGCCAGGGGCTATCAATCGAGTTAGCTTCAATGGTCAGCAAAAGATCGTGGTCAAGCGCCATGGCGCAGTAGTCTGGGGCTGGAAGCCTCCGGTACGACCAGATGTCGATGCCCACTTCCAAGCTGTCAATTTTGATGGTCGCAGCTAATCTATCCGGTGTGGTTCGTCCGCACCTTATTTCAAGAATAATTTATTAAAAAATATTTGCCCCGTTAGAAATTGTATTGACGGAGGTAGAGGATTAATTTTTATTGTATGTTTAAAAAAAGAATTTCTAATGGGGTGAAAAAAGTTTCATTTTTAATTTTAGCTGTTTTTTTGGCTATTAGTCCTAGTTTGATTAGGGCTGACAATAGTGCCAGTATTTCTTATCTACAAAGTCAAAATCAAAATGCTTGGATCACCCAAGCTTTGGTAGCAGCCGGTGTATCAAATCCAAATGTGACTTATGTTGATAGTTCAACTAATGATTTGATGACTGCTGTCAAAAATCTTTTGGCCTTATCGGCTGTAGGTAGTACTGACATAAGTGCTTTAGAAAGTTTACTAGCGACGATTGATGCTAATATGTCAGGTGGTCAAGTTGGCTCTAGTGATTTGCTCAATGATGATTTTTGGGCCCTTCTAGCTTTGGCTAGCGTTGGTCAGACAGATAGTACTGATACTATAAAGAACTTTATTTTAGACCATCAAAACGATGATGGCGGCTGGAGTTGGTCTACCACCGGATCTTCTGATAGCAACGATACAGCCGCTGCGATTATGGCACTTTTAGAAGTGGGGGTAGACAACAATTCAACTGAGATGACAGCAGCTTTAGCTTATTTAAAAAATACTCAAAATACCGATGGTGGTTTTGCTTATGATGTAGCCGGTAGTTCTGATGGTGCTTCTACAGCTTGGGTAATAGCGGCCTTAAATAAAATTGGGAGTGATTCTAGTGCTTGGGAGGTATCAGACAATGATCCACTTAGTTTTTTGCAAAGCTTAGAGCAAGAAGATGGATCTTATCTATGGTTGCCCTCAGATGAAAACGGTTCAGCAATGGTAACGGCTTATGCTCTAGTAGCTTTGTCTGGTAAGTTTTATCCAGTAAATTATATAGAGCTAGAAGAAGAGCAAACTTCGGTTGGTATAGATTTAAGAATTGAGGGACCAGACAATACTATTTGCCTAGCTACTGCCTTGGATGTTGGCACGGTTCTAGATGTTTTGGCAGCCGGAGCAGAAGTCTGTGGCTATGAGTACGAGACTCAAGATAGTGCTTATGGAGTTTATGTTTCTTCTATCGATGGGATTGACGCTGCTGGCATGGATGGCTGGCAGTACTTTATCAATTGGTCTGGTGGTACTCAGGCAGCTGGGGATTATCAGCTAAGCGAAGGTGATGATGTTTTGTGGGCTTATGGTGGCTGGCCGCTTTATGCCGCTAAAGTAGAAGTAAATACAACTGATATAGCCAGCAACGAAAGCCTGGTAGTAACAGCTACTTATTTTGATGGCACTACTTGGCAAGCTCAGTCAGGTGCTAATATTTATATTGGCGATCAATTATACCAAGCCAATAGCTCTGGACAATTAACTATTGCTATGGCCAGCGACGGTATTTACCCAGTTTGGTCTCAAATAGCGGAGCAGTATACTAGGAGCAATAAGATTTATCTAATAGTAGGTAGTGGAGTTTCAGAGACAGTTGATCTTTTGGTTGATATAGACAATGACACTGGTGGCCCGGGTCAAGACACGATTGCTTTTTCAGTCAGTCAATCCAGTATAAACTTTGGCACCTTATCAGCAGGGCAGTCTGCTCAGACAACTATAGCTTTGACCAATACTGGTACTACTAATATTTATATTGAAGCTAGTGTTATTGGAGATTCGGTTTTTTCAGATTATACTAGCCTCAATCAATCAATCTGGGAGGACTATAGTGTCAGCATTGCTCGGAGCAACTCATCCGCCGTCAATGTAGGCTTGGCTTTACCAGCCAGTCTAGATACCAATGGGCAAAAGACTGGTCAATTGATTTTTTGGGCTATCAATAATTAAGTTAGATAATGAAATTTGTTAAAGCACTAGTCTTATTATTTTTGTTTTTCCCTATTGGCGTAGGGGCAGTTGGGGTATCTGTCAGCCCATCGTCTTTAGAGGTGCTTTATCCAGACAAACAAGACCTAGAACTAGTTATACAAAATATATCCCTAGAGCCAGTTTCAGTTTATATTTACCCTGATGACTATAAAAAGTCTATAGTAGCATCACCCGATGAAATAAAACTATTACCAGATGAGTTTGGGCGTATTAGTTTGAGTTTAGATTTTTCTGGTGAGGAAAGTGGCGTAAAAAATACTCAAATATCAGTAGTAACCAAGGCCATAGATAAAAGAAGTTTCAATGCAGCCTCTGGTCTAAAAATTCCTATATCCATAAATATTCACCAAGAGTCTTGGCGATGGTCAGCGGCAGCCGTTTTTGTGGTAGCTTTTGGGAGTTTATTTATTTTAGCTATAATAGTACAATTGATTTTCATACTGAGCAGACCACGCAAAAAAAAGCATTGGTATAACCTCAATTTTCTGTCGCATCATAAAAAAAGAAATATTTTTGGTAAATAAAAGCAGTGTTTTAATAAGACTGCTTTTTTGCTATACTTTAGATAATATTAAGTAATAAAATAAAATATATGCTTGATCCAGAAACCAATAAAATATTTAAGAAAAATCAAGAATTGTTAGAGGATTTAGAAAAGCGAGTAAAGAAGATCCAAAGCCAAATGATGTGGAATACAGTTTGGGGAGCTTTGAAGGTTTTGTTTATAATTGGACCAATTATATTTGGTATTATTTATCTTTCACCCTATGTCAGCAATTATTTCAAGGCTTTTAGGCCCGTCTTACAGGCTTTGCAGTTGGCACCTTATAAGGAAGCGCTTGAAAATAAAGACGGAACCACTGGTGATCAGACTAACCAACAAGTAATTGATGCTCTTTGTGATGAAGAGGTTCGTAATTCTATGATTGATCAATATTGCCCTAAACAATAAAATTTGTGGAAGAATTAAAAAAGAAAATAGTAGAATTGGCAAAAAAAGTAAGTCAGGCTGTCAACGATCTTCGATTAGATGAAAAAGAAACTAAGCTCAAGGAGCTCAAGATCAAAATGTCACAGTCTGATTTTTGGCAGGATCAAGAAAAAGCTAAGGCCGTTAGTCAAGAGGCTAGTTTTTTGGAAGATCAAATATCAACTTGGTATAGCTTGAATGATAAAATATTGAGTTTAAGTAGTATGACCAAGGATCAAGAGGCGGAGGACCTTTTGTTAGATCTAGAGAATAATTTTTCTACTCTATCTCAGGAATATGAGCAATTATCCAAGGCGTTATTTTTACAGGGCCCACATGACAATTATCCAGCTATCATTACTATCAACGCTGGCGCTGGTGGTGTGGATGCTCAGGACTGGGCTCAAATGCTTGAGCGGATGTACCTCAGATTTGCAGAAAATCAAAATTGGAATTTAGTCCACCTTGATCGTTCGGTTGGCTCTGAAGCTGGGATCAAGAGTAGCACTTTTAAAATCACTGGTCCTCAAGCCTATGGTTACCTCAAGAATGAAGCTGGTGTCCATCGTCTAGTTCGCTTGTCCCCATATGATTCAGACCATGCTCGTCATACTTCGTTTGCTATGCTGGAAATTTTGCCAGAGATCATAGATGCTAAGGTAGAGATAAATGAGGATGATTTAAAGATTGACACTTTTCGTGCCTCAGGGCATGGTGGTCAGTCAGTCAATAAAAGTGATAGTGCAGTTAGAATTACCCACCTGCCTACCGGCTTGATTGCGGGTTGTCAAAATGAACGTTCACAAATGCAAAACAAGAAGAACGCTTTGATATATCTTAAGAGTAAATTACAACGTTATTTTGAATTAGAAAAAGAGGAAGAGAGAAAGGCCTTGAAGGGGGAGTATACTGAAGCCGCCTGGGGCAATCAAATTCGCTCTTATGTACTTCATCCTTATAAATTAGTAAAAGATCATCGCACCAATTATGAGGTGTCTGATCCTGATAGAGTTTTGTCGGGAGACATTATGCCTTTTATTGAGGCCAAGTTACAACAGTCACTTACAGAAAAATAAACTCATTCATTTTTAGTTATTTTTGTGTTATAATATAGCCATGTTTGAACATTTGGGTCACATCCCAGAGACTACTCAAGGAAAAGATACTACTCAGTGGAAAAAATATCTTAGTTTTTTGTTGTCCACAGTTTTTATTTTTGTGTTGGTGGCTTCAATCACTTCTGGTCCAGAAACCAGTGCCTCTCAAGTAGTGGCAGGAGATTATATTAATGTACGGGTAGTGGCTAGCAATGTTAGTAAGGAGGTGGTGGCTAATACGCCTAAGATAACAATTTTTGATTTTGTTATTAATACTGATACTGTGGGTGTCAGCTTGAGCAGGCTCAAAGTACAGCTTATAGGCACTTATGATTTTTCTTTGTTTTCCAATCTAAAGTTGGTTTATAATGGTACCCAGTTGGGTAATATTAGCCAAGTTGATGATCAAGGTAATGTGTATTTTGATATTGATCATTTTAGTTTGCCAACAGGAGCAAATATTTTTAATTTGATTTTAACAACTCCAGATACAATTAACCCAGGTGATGTACTGAAAGTGGGCATAGAAGATCCAAATGATCTGATGTTTACTTATAAAGGTCATCCTTTTGCCCCAGATGGAGATTTTCCGATATTAGGTGGTACAGTTTCTTTTGTTAGTCATGGTCAGATCAAAGCCTATAATAATTTTAGAATTAGAAAGTTTTTAGCAGTGGAAGGCGTACCTTACCAAATAGCCTCTTTTTCTTTGATGAATGAAAAAGAAATGGCCGATGTTAAGAGTTTGATAATCAGTTATGATTCTCAAGAAGATTTTTCAGGAGCACAATTTTTACTTTTGCAAGATAAAAAAATATTAGCTCAAACTGTTGCCCAGGAGGAAGGTAGGATAGTTTTTAATTTTGATAAACTCTTGGTCCTTAGGCCAGATCAAAAAGTAGATTTTGACCTTCATTCTCTGGGTTTGCCCAAAGGTGAGTATAATTTTTACTTATCTTCAGCCGAGGCCAATGGCTATGCTTCTAAAGAAAAATCATACCTAGACAGAGAACTTTTACTCAGCCATTTAGAGGTAGTTGATTATTATCCAGAATTTAGCTTAGGTGATTTAGATGAGGATTTGACTTTGGGCTGGAACAAGATCTATGATCTAAAGATCAAGGCAGTTGGTAGCAAAGATATCAAATTAAATAAATTAACTTGGTCCTTGGATTTGGACAAAGTGGGTCTTAGTGACGTCGAATTGGTAATTGACAATAAGGTTTATCCAGTGGATTTAATTTTGACCGACGACAAGGTGGTTGCCAAGTTTAATTGGCAAGAGCCACTACCAATAAGCAATACTAGTACAGAGATTGTTTTGTTGGTAAAAGTAAAAAATATAGAGCCAGGAGCCAATATTTTGACTTACCTGTTATCTGATCAAGAGCCATTGGCTGAAGATGGAGTTTCAGCCAATATAATTTGGTCAATTGAGGATAATTTGTATAATAGCTATTTAGTGCCTTATTTGCCTTTAGATCCTAGCGTGTTGGGCAATTAAATTGACAAAAAACATCTTTTTATTTTAAAATAGGCTTGTGAGAAATTAAGCGATTTCGATGAGCAAAAGTAAGATTTTTCTTTTGGCAAGCCTTGTTTTTTTATGTGCAAATTTTATTTATTTGCTTTATTTTGATAATCAGGAACATAATCCTGATTTTGTTTTTGGTCAGTTTTATAGTTTTAACGCCAAGGTATCAGATGCTGACAAAAAATTACATGGTTGGAATTTAATATTAGATCCCAAGGGTCTAGAAGATTTTTCTGGTAAGATTTTAGCTTACGTTAATCTCTATCCAGAGTATAAGCCAGGAGATGTTATTAGTATTTCTTGTAAGGTATATCAACCAGAACCAATTGTTGGTGAAGATGGTAAAAATTTTTCTTATGACAAATATTTAGCCAAGGATGATATTTATGCTACCTGCTATCGTCCGAGAATAAAATTGTTAAGTCAGGAAAAAAATTTATTCTTTTATATTTTTAAAATAAAGAATTATTTTTGGCAAAATCTAAATGATTATTTGGTGGAGCCAACCTCATCTTTAGCCAAAGCTATGCTCTTGGCGGCTAGACGAGAAATCCCAGATCAACTTAGGACCAGTTTTGCTCAGGTGGGCCTCAGTCATGTGGTGGCAATTTCTGGGCTCCATATTGCTATTATAGTCTGGTTGATTCAATCCTTTTTATTATTTTTGGGTCTGTCGCGCAAAAGATCTTTCGGTCTCTTGGTTTTAATCTTATTGATTTATTTGTGTTTGATTGGCTGGCCGAGTTCAGCAGTCAGAGCTAGCCTGATGGTGACGATGGTACTACTGGGGCCATTTTTGGGACGCAATACACCATCAGCTTATTCTCTGCTGCTGGCGGCTAATATATTTGTTTTGTTAAATCCCTATGTCTTACTTTATGATATTGGCTTTCAGCTATCTTTTTTGGCAGTACTAGGATTATTGTTTTATGTAAGATTTTTCAATAAAGTTTTAGTCTTTATTCCTGAGAAATTTAAAATCAGAGAAGTTTTTTCAGTTACACTAGCAGCTCAAGTCTTTACTTGGCCCTTGATAATCTATCATTTTGGAATTTTTTCTTTGATTGCTCCCCTGGTCAATTTTTTTATTTTACCATTACTACCTCTGGTGTTGATACTTAGCTTTGCCCTATCTCTGTTTGGTTTTTGGGCACCACTAGCTCAAATATTTGCTTGGCCTTTATTTCTAGTACTTAAAACAATAATTATAATAGCGCAATATTTTTCTAAGATTCCTTATGCTTATTTACAGATAGAGGATTTTTCTTTGCTTTATTTATTTTTAAGTTTGGGATTTATGTTTTTACTTACTTATATCTTAAAACCACAAGAGTATGAATAAAACATTTGTCATTCCGGGCTTGATCCGGAATCTGTTTGATATTTTAGATCCCCGCTTTCGCGAGGATGACAGTGGGGGACAAGAGTATGAATAAAGAATATTATGTTTATATTTTAGCTAGTTATAAAAACGGCACCTTGTATGTTGGCGTTACTAATAATTTAATTCGTAGAGTTTATGAACATAAAGAAAGTTTTAACAAAAAGTCATTTACAGCAAGATACAAAGTAAATAAATTGGTCTACTATGAAATCTTGGAGGATATTTACGAGGCTATTTGTAGAGAAAAATACATAAAGAATTTATTAAGAATTAAAAAAGTTAAGTTAGTAGAGAAATTTAATCCAAAATGGTGTGATTTGTATGACGATTTATAGATTAATATAGTCACTCTGGACGCTGGAGCGTAGCGATAGCGGATAGAGTCTACACTAATTATCTTTGGTAGATTCTATCAGTCGTTTCACTCCTTCCAGAATGACATGGGAGATAAATTTATGAATAAAATTAAAGTTATTTTTTTATTAATTATCTTAAGTACCGGAGCTTTGATTTATAGTCTAAATACTAAATCAGAAAATCTAGAAGTATATTTTTTGGATGTTGGTCAGGGTGATGCTATTTTGATCAAAACACCTCAGGGGCAAAATATTGTAATTGATGGTGGCCCAGACAATCTTTTGCTTTATGAATTGGGGCAGGCTTTGCCTTGGTGGGATCGGACAATCGATTATTTGGTAATTAGTCATTATCATGCGGATCATTATATGGGTTTTCCTGAACTTTTGAAAAAATACAAAGTAAAGAATGTTTTAGTAACAGCGCACGAGCCAAATGATCTATTGTATTTGATCTGGCAAGAAGCTTTATCTGACTATAATTTGAATCCAAAAATTGTAAAAGTAGGGGAGAGGTTTGTGATTGATAGTGATCTGTCTTGGCAGGTACTTCTGGCTGATGATAGCCATGAGGATTTCAATGACAATTCTCTGGTTTTACGTTTGAGCTATAAAGAGACAGATTTTTTGTTTATGGGAGATCTACCTATAGCAGGAGAGGAAAAATTATTAAGCCTAGGTTTTGATTTGAGAAGTGAAGTATTAAAAGTAGGTCACCATGGCAGTAAATATTCCTCAGGAGAGGCCTTCTTGGCCGCTGTAGAGCCTCGGGTGTGCGTTATACAGTCTGGAATAGACAATAAGTTCAGTCACCCACATCCAGAGGCAATAGAGCGATTTAAACAGATTGGTTGTAGCATAGAAGATACTCAAAATAAGGGTACTTTTAAGGTAATTAGCGATGGTAGGCAGGTTTTATTTGATACCATACCTTAACCTTTTTGCGGGGTTGATTTTTAGTATTAGCTGACGTATAATAAAGGCATTAAAAACATTAATATTAGACAAATATGGCGGATAATAAAATCAAAATTTTACTTGTCGAAGATGAAGAAATGCTGGCCAATATGTATGAGGTTAAGTTTAAAAATGAAGGTTTTGACTTGATCAAGGCATTAGATGGTGCTCAAGGATTGGAAATGGCCAAGAGCACTCAGCCAAACTTTATCTTACTTGATATCATCATGCCAAAGATAGATGGTTTTTCGGTACTAAAATCTCTCAAAGAAGAAGAGTCTACTAAGGATATTCCAGTTATGATGCTTACCAATCTTGGTCAAGATGAAGATATCGAACGCGGTAGGCAGATGGGGGCAGTTGGTTATTTAGTAAAAGCCAATATTACTCCAGCTGAGGTAGTAGAAGCTGTTAAAGTAGAATTGCAAAAGCTCGGTAAATAAAAAATTATTGACAACAAATTAAAATCACCCTATGCTAGGCCTAGCAGGGGTGAATTTAACTAAAATAATATTTAAAACAATATGGATTTTAAGAAAGAAAGAACTTACGTCATGGTCAAGCCTGACGGAGTTAGGAAGGGTTTGATTGGTGAAATTATCAGACGCTTTGAACAGCGCGACCTTAAGGTAATAGCACTTGAAATGTTTATGCCTACCACTCAGCAGATTGACGATCATTATCCAAAGGATGAAACTTGGATCGCTCGTCTTGGCCAAAAGACATTGGGCACTTATGAAAAGTACGGTGTTGATGCCAAAGAAGCCTTGGGTACTGACAATGATTTGGAGATTGGCAAGATGGTCCGTACTTGGTTGGTAGACTATATGACCTCAGCTCCATTAGTTAGAATGGTAATTGAAGGTATTCATTCAGTTGATATGGTCAGAAAGATTTGTGGTGTTACCCTACCTAGTTTAGCTGACATGGGAACTATTCGTGGTGACTTTTCAGCTGATTCTCCAGCAGTAGCCAATAGTGAAAAACGAGCTGTTATGAACCTAGTTCATGCTTCAGAAACTCCAGAAGAAGCTGAGCATGAAATCAAGCATTGGTTTGGTGATAGAGAAGTCATCTTTGACTACAAACGTTTCACTGATTAAGTAAAATTTTATCAAAAAAACTAAAGGAGCTAAGACTAGCTCCTTTTTGTATTGGATTTGCCAGGCGTTCTAAAGTGGTGATATACTAAACATGTAGCTCATTACTTTTATATTATGTAACTCTACAACAATGTTATATAGGGAGCTCTATATTGATCAAGACCTTGGTCTCTGATTTGCGAGCACCCACCTGTGAAAGCAGGGGAAACATATATTAAAGGTTGGAGCTGCATAAGTCGTCGATTAGTAACCAGACACAAACTATGTCAGAGGATGACTTGCAAAAAGGCGTTATATCTGTTTTATAGACGATAAAGACGCCTTTTTGTTTTAGGTGCTCTGGCATTGCTCTCTGATCTTATTTAGGTCGGTTTTTTTATTTGTAGAGTTTTGATTCTTTGCTATACTAAAATAGTATTTATTATTAATCATAAAGTCATGAGACAAGATTTATTGGATAAACTTTTACAAGGTAAGCAATGCACGGCTGTTGTCTGTAATCAGTGGGGGGACACGGGTAAGGGTAAATTGGTTGATTTGCTGTCTAATTGGGCCGATATTATTATCCGTGGTACTGGTGGTGCCAATGCTGGACACACTATTGTTGTAAGCGGAAAGGAATTTATTTTTCATTTACTTCCCTCTGGTATTTTGCATGATGAAAATGGCAAAATAAACGTCATTGGTCGAGGAGTAGCTTTTGATCCTAGAGTCGTGATCGAAGAATTAGATGTTTTGGTTGAAAATAATGTTGAGATAAAAAATTTAAAGATTAGTCATCAGGCACCATTACTGTTGCCATATCATATTTTGGTTGATAGGATAAGTGATCAAAAACAAAAGATTGGTACCACTGGTCGGGGCATTGGTCCTTTGTATACAGATTTTATTGCTCGGCATTCTTTGTTTGTAAATGATATATTTAATAAAGAAGTTTTTAAAGAAAAACTGACAAAATTTTTGGATACCAAGAAAAGAGTTTTGGCAGTCATGGACAGAGACTTGGCAAAAGAAGTTTTGTCTCATGAACATTTGAGCGATGGGATTTATTTTAACAAAGAAACCATTTTGGATTTAGAGGCGGTAGTTGAAAAGTATACCGGTGAGTTTGCTGATAGACTCAGAGACTATGTGGTTGACTTGGAAGAATTGACCAAGGAAGCTTTGGATAAAAATAAAAAGATACTGCTTGAGGGAGCTCAAGGAGCATTACTGAGTATTGATTATGGTACTACCAAGTATCAAACATCTTCTGACTGCACTATTGCTGGTTTAGCCAAGGGTTCTGGTATGCGAGAAAATCAAGTTGATCATGTCTTTGGTATTACTAAGGCTTTTTATATGACCAGAGTGGGTAATGGTCCCTTTCCAACTGAGTTTGGTGGTCAGGCCAGTGAAGAGTACTGCGCTCAAGGTGTGACCAAACAAGAAGAAAAAGAAAAGTATGCTAATAAAGTTGATGAGTATCTCAAGTCGGGTGATGATTTTAATTTGGGAGTGGCAGTACGTTTATTGGGAGGGGAGTATGGCGCTACCACTGGTCGGACTCGTCGTAATGGTTGGTTGGATCTAGTAGCCTTGAAGTACGCTACTCAGTGCAATGGCCATAATTTAACCTTGACCAAGGTAGATGTTTTGGATAAATTTGCTAAAATAAAATTGTGTGTACAATATAAATATGAGGGTCCGAATATTTTTTATGCTGGTAAAAAATTAAAAAAAGGAGACGTTATAGATTTCTTTCCTCGTTTTTCGGAAATTCTTTATCATTGTCAGCCGGTCTACAAAGAGTTTGATGGTTGGCAACAAGATATTAGTCGGTTAGAAAATTATGAAGACCTACCAAGGCAAGTAAAAAGCATCATTTATTTCATAGAAGACTACACCAAGGCAAAAGTAGATATAGTTTCAGTTGGACCAGACAGACAACAAACTATTTTTAAAGTATAAAAAAACCGCCCGCGTCAGACGCGGG
>ERZ889078.940-NODE-940-length-24510-cov-16.057003_pt1 | contig 24510 bp, 21 predicted proteins | sample MGYA00521266_ERZ889078 | MGnify/ENA primary metagenome ERZ889078 (study PRJEB32303, sample SAMEA104408618) | aquatic metagenome | biome: Brackish water; feature: Pelagic; material: water | place: Baltic Sea | collected 2014-06-16T06:34:00 | depth 76,534 m ...
ACTATATTTATCTTTGTCCCGGTCTCCACGGGGATTTCGATCTGGTTTCATACGGCGCGGACGGCCAGCCCGGGGGTGAGGATAAAAATGCCGACATCAACAGCTGGGAACTGGACTAGATACCTGATTATACTGCTTAGAAAAAGAATTTGGACGCTGATGAACGCAGATTATCTCTGATTTTTCTTTTTCATGATTATCTGCGCTTATCTGGGGAAATCTGCGTCCCCAAGTCTATTCAGCAGCGGTGAATACCGCAGCGCCATAGCCGACAACCCATCTGCCGCGGCCCTCGGGAAAATCATCTCCACTGTTTCGATAATACAGGACGGTTCCTTTCCTGCAGCCTTTTAATGCCGCATATCTCATGGCGGCCACCACCGGCGCCAGACCGCAGAATATCTGTTTCGAATAGCTCCAGTCTTTCTCAATACCCGAATAATCCATCAAAGCCACTTTTTTAAGCGTGGCCCTGTCCGTCCTCCCCACCAATTCGTAATCGGCATCATGGAGCATATCCGTACTGGCAACCACCAGGATCTTCTTCTTTTTTGAAAGCCCCTCAAGGGCGGTCACAAGATCGTCCAGGGTCTTTGAATCGTGATCCCCGATGATCCCCACTACGATTTTGGCGCCGGGCAAGGCTGCCTGAACGAATGGGATCTCATTTTCGGCAGAATGTTCTCCCGAATGGGGGGCATAATCAGCAAAAATCCTCGAACTCCCTGCAGTCAGTTCTTTCAAGGCTTCTTTGTCGATCTCCACTTCTCCCAGCGGGGTCTTGACTATGTCGCCATCCATCAGGGCAACCCCTTTGAATCCTCCCCGGTGACTCAATCCTAAAACCACCACGGTCTCGGGGCGATGGCCGGCAGCGGCATTATCCTTGATCGCCCGAAAGGTATATCCTGCCACCTTTCCTGAATAGACATATCCTGCATGGGGTGCAATGGCGCTTACAATAGGGCCGCTCAGTTCCGCCGTTCCGGCATCCGCCATATACCCTTGCACCATGCTGCCCAATTCTCTTTGGCCTCCGGGAAACCATCTGCCGGCCCCCAGTGCCTCCCTGATCACTTTATCGGATTTCTTGGACATTTCACGTTCACCTCCACCCATGGAAAAGGTTGCGGAGAAAGAGATACTCGTCATTACCGTCAACAGGAAAAACACCAGCATTGATGTTGTATTTGTTTTCATCTTGAAGTCTTCGTTTAGAGACGAGACACATAAACACGCTTTTCTGATCATCAGAAAAAATATTATAAAGATCCTTGACCCTCCTTGTCAATCCTGATCTATATATCTTTCTGAAACCTCTCTTTACATTTCCCAAGCGATTCTGATAGTATCCGTATTTATATTTACTCCCCTTTAAAATCTGAAAGCAACATGAAGAACAACTCCAAACGCAAAATGCATCGCCGGATCGAAGGGATTGCCGGATTTATCACCGTGGATATCTGGCGCATCCGACTGGAAGATCTCCCTTTTGGGAAATCTTTCCTTATCAGACAACTCCGGGTGATAGCTCTGGCGATTACCCGTTTCAATGAAGACAGGTGCTTTCTGCGGGCATCGTCGCTCACTTTTTACACGCTCCTTTCCATTGTTCCTGTGGTCGCTATTCTCTTCGGGATTTCAAAGGGTTTCGGCTTTGAGAAAATCCTGGAAAAGGAACTTTTAGAACAGTTTCAAGGACACCGGGAAGTGGTGGAAAAGGTTATCGAGTTTGCCCAGTCCCTGCTTCAAACCACCAAGGGTGGTTTAATCGCCGGAATAGGTCTCGTTATTCTTTTCTGGTCTGTGATAAAAGTGCTCAGCCACATCGAGGCATCCTTGAATGAAATCTGGGAGGTGAAAAAAGATCGGTCCTGGAGCCGAAAATTCAGTGATTATACTGCCGTGATGTTGATCAGCCCCCTGCTTATCCTCCTGTCCAGCAGCGCTACCGTATTCATCACGTCCCATGTGAACGATATTTCGAACCACGTTGCCCTGTTCGGTTTGATCAGTCCACTGATTTTTTCATTTCTCAAACTGATTCCCTACATCCTGATATGGATATTGTTTACCGTCATTTACGTTTTCATGCCCAATACCAAAGTGAACATGACCTCAGGCGTTATCGCCGGCCTGGTTGCCTGCATCATTTATCAGATCGCCCAGATTGTTTACATCAGTTTTCAAATAGGCGCCTCGAAATACAATGCTATCTATGGAAGTTTCGCGGCGCTGCCCCTCTTTCTCATGTGGGTACAGATCAGCTGGTGGATTGTGTTGTTCGGGGCCGAACTTTCTTTTGCCAACCAGAATGTTCACATGTATCAGTATGAGCCCGATTTTTTGAAAATAAGCCCTTCACTGAGGAAACTGCTTACGCTCCAGGCGGCCCATCTCCTGATTCGGAGATTTGAAGAGGGCGAAAAACCGTTAACCGATTCTGAAATTTCAGAAGAGCTCGAAATTCCTGCTCGAATGATTCACCGAATTCTTTTTGATCTTGTTTCATCGGGATTGTTTGTGGAAACAAAAACGAATGACGATAAAAAGTTCGGGGTTCAACCGGCTATGGATATCAGTAAACTCACCATCCATTCTGTCCTGGAGGCACTGGAACATACCGGCGCAGATACCGTACCGGTGAAAATGAATGAAGAATTTGAAATACTGAACATTTCATTGAAAGAATTCAGCAAGGCCATGGAGAATTCGCCGGCAAACCGGCTTCTTAAGGACCTCTAAGGGCCATCCATGCATAGATACCGTGACTACAACAGTTACCTGAGAGAAATATTTGGCGAACGGGTACAGAAGATATCCCTTGATGCAGGGTTGGACTGTCCAAACAGGGACGGTAAAATATCTGAAAAAGGCTGCATATTCTGTAACCGCCATGGATCGGGGACGGGGGCATGGATAGAACAGGGGCTTTCTATTACGGAACAGATCAACCGTGCAAAAAAAGCCCTTGCAAAGAGATATAAAGCAAAGAAATTTATTGCTTATTTTCAATCCTTCACCAATACATACGCACCGGTCTCCCGGCTGAAATCGCTTTATGATGAGGCGCTCAAACAAAGCGATATGGTGGGTCTTTCCGTGGCTACACGTCCGGACTGCATTGACGGGAAAATCCTGGATCTCCTGAATTCCTACCAGGAAAATCACCTGGTGTGGCTGGAATATGGCTTGCAGTCTTCCCACAGAAAGACACTGAAAAGAATTAACCGAGGGCATGGGGTAAGCGATTTCATTCGCAGTGTACGCCGGACAAATGACCGGAACTTGAATACCTGCGCCCATGTTATCCTGGGCCTTCCCGGAGAAAATCGCGCCATGATGCTGGAGACAGCGCGATTTCTTTCCCATCTACCCGTTCAGGGTGTCAAGATCCACCTCCTGTACGTCATCAGAGGAACAGAACTTGAGGCAATCTACAGGAAGGGCGCCCTGCACTGTCTTGAAAGAGAGGAGTATGTGGGTCTCGTAACGGATTTTCTGGAGCTCCTTCCTCCCCATATGGTGATCCAGCGGATCACGGGAGATCCTTCAGGAGAAGAACTCGTCGCACCGTTATGGGCGGAAGAAAAAACAGACAATATCCAATTAATCAGAGAGAAACTGGAGAGAGAGGACCGATGGCAGGGGAGACTTTTTCAAGAATATTCTGTTAGAAAATAGGTAAAGATGCAGCTTCAAAAAGCGTGAAAAGTCTTATTCAAGAAAGAGCATCCATCGCTTTTTCGAGACTCTTGACGTCCTGCACGTTCAGGATGGTCAGGTCTTTCGCGGAAGATGCGATTTTTCGAATGAGTCCACTCAAAACCCTTTTGGGGCCTACTTCCACAAAGGCCGTAACTCCCTGGCTCAACATACTGCTCATGATATCGTACCACCGAACGGGATTCACCAACTGCCGCGCCATGATATCCTTGATTTTATCTCCATCCGTTTCCGTTTCTGCCGTGGCGTTGAACAGCATGGTGCATTCAGGCGCCCTGAAAGAAAACCCTTCCATAAACTGTCGGAATTCATCCACTGCATCTACCATTAGTGCAGAATGCCATGCGCCGCTTACATTCAACGGTATAGCCTTGGCTTTCTTCAGCTCCGCCAGTTCAATCGCCCTGGTGACCGGTTTTTCCTGTCCTGTTATGACAATCTGCTGCTCTGTATTGTGATTGGCTACCGCTAAAATATCATTCCCTTTTGCTTCATTTACAATTTCAAGGACTTCCTGTATATTAAGACCAATCAGGGCAGCCATTGCTCCAGGGTTTTTGATGGCCTCCCGATTCATCAGCTCCCCTCTTTTCATAGCCAGACTCAGGGCATCTTCCACCGTGACAACACCTGCTGAAAAAAGAGCGGCATACTCTCCTACGCTGTGGCCGGCGACAATTTCCGCTTCGATTCCCGCTTCTTTCAGGAGAGAAAAACAGGCCAGGTTGACGGCAGTAACCGCGGGCTGTAAATTTTCTGTCAATGTCAGTTCATCCATGGGTCCTTCAAAACTCAGCCGTGAAATGGATTTTCCACAGATTTCATCCACATTTTGAAAAATATGTTGAACCGAAGGTTTCTCATCGTAGATTTCTTTCCCCATTCCCACAAACTGGGATCCCTGCCCTGGAAATAGAAAAGCGGTTTTATTGGCCATCCATAACTCCTGAAGGTACGTGCTCTATCTATTTTTCTGGAATTCCGACTTTTTTTCTAAGCAGTTCATCCAACGCGATATCATACTCAACCGAGCCCTGTTTTAACGATTTGGTCTTTCCCAGCTGTGTTACGATATCCTTTTCCATCTTTTCAAACTGGAGACTGATCTGGCTGATGACTCTGTTGATTATGTGATAGATATCCTCATCCGTGCCGAAAATCTCTATAATAGAAGGTTCTTCTATGAGAACTTCCATAAGGTACTGAGTCATATACAGGGAATAAGGGTTGGGGCGGAGAATAAGATCCCGTATGGGCGAAATAAAATATTTGAAATCAAATTCTGAACTGTTCAGGGCCTTCTTCAAACCTTTTAGAATGGAATCAGAAAAAGCACCGGCGTTGTCAGTTTCCACAACTCTTTCTTGAAGCAGCGTCTGGCATAGCCTGTTATGGATTTCCATGATCCGAAACCTGAAAAACCTTCCCTGTTGGAAGGATCGCTGCTTTTCGTTTCTTTCAAGTTTCTTGATCAACTGGTCCTGTACTCTTCCGCTATCCCTTAGATACATAAGTTATTCCTTTTTTTTGGACGAGCCAGCGGAAGTAGTCTTTTTGCTGGGACTATCCGATGTGCTATTTTCTGAACTTGCGGATTTTGGTTTCGCCTCAGATTTTTCCGAAGGGGAACTATCGCTTTTTACGCCCTCGGAAGAGTCGCTTTTCTCCGCGCCTGAAACCCCGGCAGACTTGGAGGCGTAATCGGTAACATACCATCCGGTACCTTTCAGATGAAACGTGCTCTGGGAAATAAGCTTTTTCACGCCGCTGTTGCAGAGTTCGCATTCGCTCACAGGGGCATCTGATATCTTCTGTATCGCTTCCATGTGGTGACCGCATTTTTCGCATTCGTATTCATAAATCGGCATTCTTAAACCTCCTCCGTCTTGCTTTCTTCAAAAGAGCAGATTGCACATTCTGTGATTCTCATAAGAATCAAGGACATAATCAAGACTTGGCAGGGAAAGCTTCCGCAATATCTCAAAAGTAGTCCGGTGTACAACCTTTTCCTCTCTGATCTTTTCCTCTTCGTGGGCATCAAATCGCTGAAAAAAATTACAGAATCTCACAATATGTACCAGTTCATGTGTAAATACATACACAAGAAGCGCCATGAGAGACAGGTTCCTGTCCCTCTCCAGGACCTTGAGGATCAAAGGATCCTGCAGGCATATAAGATAAAAATCGAGGTTTTTTGCCTTCGACCCAAACCCGTCCATGATTGTCTTTCCCTTGTTCAATACCGCTAAAGCCACAGGATTGACCTCATAACCGTCCATGGAGGAAAGGGTTTTTACGTCATATCGGTGATTTTTCCATTGCCCCAGTGAGAACTTGAAATGGTTGCCTGTGGCGTCTTCGGCAATGTCAAGGGCATCGCTCAAGGTCATAAGCTGGTGGGGTTCGAAAAAGGTCATTGTGGAAGCTCATGCCAAAGTACAAAGCGGCTACAGAGCGGGTGTGCTCATCTTCCGTTACTGCTTCGGTCCATCAACCCACACCAATGGAGCCGCCTTTTCCTGCTTACCGGGGTTTGATCAAAAAAACTCGCTTCTTGATCTTGAAAATAAGGTCGGTTGAAAATATGTCAACGTATGTGGATCTTTTTTTCTGTGGTGGCGGTGACTGGATTTGAACCAGTGACCCTGCGGATATGAGCCGCATGCTCTGACCACCTGAGCTACACCGCCAAAAAAACAATATAACAGTTTATCCAGATTTTTCTTTTTGTCAATGAAAAATTATGCTGAGACGGCCTGAAAAAAACCGTTCACGGGTTACATTTACCAGTTCACGGTTGAATAACCGGATTCCGGGTCAAGCCCGCCAAAAAGTCAGCGGACAAGCCCGGAATGACGTTAGGCCATTTTAAAGGTATTTTTTTATTTCCTCTGTCAGTGCCGGGACCACTGCAAAAAGATCTGCAACCACCCCATAATCTGCTTTCTGAAATATAGGGGCATCAGCGTCTTTATTGATGGCCACAATCACTTTGGAAGTACTCATCCCGGCCAGGTGCTGTATGGCGCCGGAAATTCCACATGCAATATACAGGGTTGGAGAAACCACCTTGCCGGTCTGCCCTACCTGGTCGGTATGAGGTCTCCAGCCGGCATCCACCGCGGAACGGGATGCGCCCACACTGGCTCCTAACAGGTCTGCCAGATCTTCCAGAATCTTATAGTTCTCCGGGCCTTTCATTCCTCGCCCGCCGGATACAATCTTATCCGCCTCGGTGAGATCCACTTTGCCGCTTACATCCTTGGTTACTTCAACCACCTTTGTTTTTAGTGCATCATCTGCGAGACTGAAAGAAGCATCAACAATCTCCGCGGTTCTTGATTCATCGGGTGCAATGATACTCATTACATTGGGCCTGGCCGTGGCCATCTGTGGAAAGCTATTTTCGTAAGTCAGCTTCGCATAGGCTTTTCCCGCATAAATGGGTCGGGTTGCCACCAGGTTGCCGTCCTCAATCGCAAGGGCAGTGCAGTCCTGTGCCATGCCCACATTCAGACGGGCAGCCAGCCTTGCGGCCAGATCCTTTCCCTGAACAGACGCGCCCAGTATGAGAATGCCCGGATCACCTGCCTTTACCAGTTCTGAAATCACGGCAACATAAGCATCCGTAGTGTAAGGTTCCAGCCTTGGATCGCTTGCCACAATAACCTTATCCGCGCCGTATTTCGCCAGTTCCGCGGCCTTATCCTTGATATCGGAACCCAGCAAAACCGTTGTCAGTTCCTGGCCGAGGGCATCCGCCAGGCGCCTTCCTTCACTTACCATTTCATAGGTGATTTTACGGAGCTCTCCTTCTCTCTGCTCAGCAATTGTCCATACTCCCTGTGCCATATCGTATCTCCTTGAAAAATAAAAACAGGTCTTTTCGCCGGTAACTCTGCGCCAAACTTTGGAGGTTTAGTGCGAGGCTTCTGATTAAAATACTTTGGCCTCCTCATGGAGCAGTCTGGCCAGTTCAGCAGCTTTATCCTGAGGACTTTCTCCTTCAATAATTTTGCCTTCTCCTCTTGCCGGTGGAGGCGTCAATCCCAGTATCTTTACCTTTCTTGCGCCAAGGCCGAATTCAGCGGCATCCAGCCCAAGATCTGAAAGTGTTTTTTCGGCGAGAGGTTTTTTCTTTGCTTTCATGATTCCCGGCAAGGAAGCATACCTCGGCTCATTCAAACCCTTCTGGGTCGTGACAAGGGCTGGAAGAGAAGTCTCTATGACAAGCGTTTCCCCCTCAACAGGTCTTGATACTTTGATCGATTTCCCATCCTCAGCCGCATCCACCTTAATGGCTAAAGATACTTGCGGGATATTCAGCATTTCAGCGACAGATGCCCCGACGAGTCCAAGGTCATCGTCAACCCCGCGCTGGCCGGTGAAAATGAGGTCATATTCCACTTCTTTGATGGCTGCAGCAATCGCTTTTGCAACGGCAAGTGTATCGCTGCCTTCCAGTGCGTCATCACAGATCAGAATGCCTTTGTCGGCCCCCATGGCCAGGGAAGTGCGGATCGATTCAGTGACCCTCTTGGGGCCAAGTCCCACAACCGTGACCTCACCCCCGAATTTTGTTTTGAGCCTCAAGGCCTCTTCAACGCCAAACTCATCATACGGATTCATTACCCATTTTACGTCATCGCTTGCGATAGACACGCCATCTGATCCTATCTTGATCTGGGTTTCAGTGTCCGGTACCTGTTTTAGACAAACTATAATGTTCACTTTGTCCTCCTTCCTCCAAATAATTTGGGATGAAACTCCGGAAAATTTTTGTTTATGCCACACGGTATCCCGTGCAACTATCGTAAGAATTACCCTTGCGAATTCACCATGATGCCAGACAGAAAATAACCACTGATCTGTTCGGCGGTTATCCGAATATCATATTGCTTCCGACTTGACAATACCCAATATCGGGAAACTTCATCCAGTGCTCCAAAAAATGCCCTCTTTGCAACAACGGGGATGATTTCCTTCTTGAAAATCCCCTTTTCCTGGCCGTCTTTTATAATATCTTCAATAATGTCAAGATACTGAAGAAACTTTTCATTACGATATTCTTTCATGAATTTGCCGCTCTGCCGTAATTCGACCTGAATGATTTCAGCTACATCCGGGTTTCCTTCAATCAGTCCCAAATGGGTCATGGCAAATTTCTCAAGCTTTTTTACAGGGTCGTCTATTCCGGCAAGATGACCCCTCATGTTGTCAAGGACCATCTGCATCTGCTCTTCAAAGAGACAGATCAGGATGTCGTCTTTGTTTTCAAAATAGATGTAAACAGTTCCATCTGCAACCTGTGCTTCTTTCGCAATTTCACTTATTTTTGACTGATAAAAGCCCTTTTTTGCAAACACGGTGGTAGCGGCGGCAATGATCCGGTGATATTTTTCGTTGCTTTTTTTCTTTCCCATACTTTATCTTTCTTATTTATGAATGACTATTCATTCATGCGCTTTCTGATAGCATTCCCATAATGAGGTGTCAAGCCTTTTCCTCCGGAAGAGTTCGGCCTGCTTCTTTTTGAAGGAGGGGAAAGGCACAATTCCTGTCCCCTGATGTCCTGACTTACTTCTTGACAAGAAAGTTGAAGTTGCATACCATTCCTTCTCAAATCCTGGGAAAAAGGCTGAACATGGAACGTCACCTGCTCTCAGAACTGCTTGATCCAATGAACGCCAATATCCTTTTCTTTTTCCATATGTTCTGGGTTCCGGAACATCAGAAGGCGCCTGTTAACCTATGAAAGCCTTTCGCGGTGAACCAAATATTTTCGCCTCGACACTGCCTGAGGATAGATTGGCGGATCTGGAAGTGAAGAATCTTACACTGTCATTGGGCGGTATTGCCGCTTTGAGTAAAATAGACCTTTCGGTCCAGACCGGTGAGTTGGTTGGCATAATCGGTCCCAACGGCGCGGGAAAGACCAGCCTTTTAAACTGCATTACCGGTATTTTCAGACCCCGGAATGGTCAGATATTCTTTAACGGAAATGAAATCACTTCCCTCCCGGTTCATCGACTTGCCAGACTCGGAATAGCCCGTACCCACCAGAATGTAGAACTCTATCTGGACAGTTCGGTGCTGGCCAATATGCGCCTGGCACGCCATATACATTCAAGATATCATTTGGGAAAGGCATCTTTTTTTCTCCGAGATGTGCGGGAAGAGGAAGCACATCACCTGGAAGTAGTCGAGAATCTGATCGATTTTCTGGAAATACAGCCCATTCGAAAACGGCCTGTCGGTTCGTTGAGTTACGGCATGAGAAAGCGCGTAGAGCTGGGTCGTGCACTGGCTCTTGAGCCGAAGCTTCTCCTGCTGGATGAGCCTTTTACCGGGATGACCATGGAAGAGAAAGAAGACATGGCCAGGTTCTTAATAGAATTGAATGAAGAATATGATCTTACCATCATCCTGGTTGAGCACGACATGTCCATGGTCATGAGCATATCAGAAAGGGTGGCTGTTTTTGATTTTGGTGTCAAGATCGCTGAAGGAGCTCCTGATTTTGTACAGAACCATCCCCATGTCATCAAAGCCTATCATGGAGACGTTTAAGGCGGCAAGTCGCAGTGTTAAGTTTTAGTCCCGCCCGTGGCGGGATTAAGTTTTGAACGAAAACTTCAAAGTGAAAATGCGTGCGGTTTCAATAATCAGGCTTTTATGAGTTGGAATTCGTTCCATAATTCAAAAATCCAAAATCGTGGCTGAATCACGGTAAGCGTAATTTTCGTTCAGGCTCTGGATAGTCGGATGAAGACCAACAACAAAAAAATCTCACGAATGGACAGCGAAGCTGTCGCTTCCATGCCCCGCTACACACTTCCCCAGATATTGTCAAGACAGACCGACCGGCTGGGATCTGAAAAGGTGGCTTTGAGAGAAAAAGCCTACGGGAAATGGAAGAAATACACTTGGAACGAATATCTCACGTTCACAAAATTTACGGCCCTCGGCATGATCTCTTTAGGGCTTAAAAGGGGCCAGAACGTTGGGCTGATCCTTGACAACGGTCCCGAATGGCTGTTTGGAGAATTAGGAATCCAATCCGCCGGGGCGGTGCCTTTCCCCATGTTTGCATCGGCCGCCGCAGAGGAGCTTTCAGAAGATCTAAACCGCATCAAGGCAGGTTTTGTGATTGCGCAGAACCAGGAACAGACAAATAAACTTTTAGCGCTGAAAACCGAACTATCCTTTATCGAACATATCATCTACGTTGATCCTACCGGAATGAGTCCTTACGAGGATGATCCGTGGCTGGTCAGTTTCAGCCAGCTGGTCGAATTAGGAGAGGAACTGGACAGGGAACAGCCTGACCTGTTTATCAAGGAACTCTGGGAAGGGAAGCCGGAAGACATCGCCCTGGTGATGCATACTTCCGGGACAACCGGAACTCCGAAAGGCGTCATGCTCTCCCATGCCAATTTTACGGATATGGCGTGCAGTTGGATCAAAAATGCGCCCATAGGAATGGGAGACAACTGGATGTCCATGAACAAGACGGCATGGATTATCGACCAGATGTGGGGTGTCGGGATTACGCTTTGTGGCGGGCTTGTTATAAATTTTCCTGAATCTCCTGAATCAGCCATGGATGATTTCAGAGATCTGGGTCCGGAAGTAATGATGGAACCTTCCGATTTCTGGGAAGATCTGGCATCAAGTATCCGGGTCAGGATCCAAGATGCAGGCGCCATCCAGCAGCGTCTTTTTAACTGGTCGCATCAAATCGCAACAGAAATATTGAACCTGGAAACAGAGAACCGTTCCGTTTCAGTAAGACTCAAGATTCTGAAATGGCTTGCCGGGAGAATGATTTTCCTTCCGCTCCTCGATCGTATTGGAGGCAGCAGCATACGAGTTGCCTATGTGGGAGGCGCCCCTGTTGATCCTGAAATGATCCGTTTTTTCCAGGCCATCGGATTAAATCTGCAACAGTGCTATGGGATGACTGAAACGTGCGGTTTTTTTCCCATTAACTTAGATAAAACAGGGATGACCGGAGCGGCGTATCAACCTTTTCCCGGAACAAAATTACGCCTGACGGACGGGCAGGAGATCCTGGTCCTGAGCAAGGCCAACTTCGAAGGGTACTATGAAAATGGGGGAGCAACCACGGATTCTCTGAAGGACGGATGGCTTCATACAGGAGACGTTGCACGGTTCGATGAAAAAGGTCAGTTGCTGATTATCGGGCGCAAACAGGAAGCCATGAGCACCGATGGGGGACGAAATTTTTCTCCGGAATTTATTGAAGCCAGGTTGAAATTCAGCCCTTATATCAAGGAAGCCGTTGTCCTGGGTGAAGGTCAAACCTACCTGGCGGCTCTTATCAACATCGATTTCGAGAATGTGGGAGGTTGGGCTGAAGAAAGAAACATCCCCTGTCACAGTTATAAAGAGCTTTCTCTTCAAAGTGACATTGAGCAGTTGATTCGAGAGGAAATTGCTCAGATCAACACGGCCCTCCCGGAAAAAATGAAAGTACTGAGAATGATTCTTCTCTATAAAATGTTGGATGAGGATGACCATGTGCTGACGCGAACGGGCAAGGTGAAAAGAGATATGGTCTTAGAGGTATACAAAGAGATGGTTGAGGCAATTTATGCGGATCGGAGCGAACTGCCGGTAAAGGGCAAGATACGTTACAGGGACGGTACAGTCTGCGATATGGAAACCAGGGTAAGAATCCTGGACGTATGACCATGGAGAGGGTTTTTCCGTAATGGAGTTTTTTCTTCAAGTTCTGATAAATGGCATTTCCCTTGGGGTCCTCTACGCCATGGCCGCTATCGGCTTCGTCATGATCTATCGCACCAGCCTTGTTCTCAACTTTGCACACGGTGGGCTCATGGCCATGGGCGCCTTTATCTTTCTTGCCCTCTCTTCCTGGGGGAGACTGCCCAACCTTTTTTCTTTTGTGTTGACGCTGGCCGGGGCCTTTGCCATCGGGTTGTTGATTGAAAAGAGCTTTCATCGCTCCATTATGGAATCAAAACCGATCCATGGCGCCATCCTGACCATTGGTCTGGCTCTGATTTTCAAGAGCATCTTTACTTTTTTATCCGGGATGAATCTGCCCGGGTATTCCGCGCAGTTTTACGAAGCGCTTTCCGTCACCTGGGGAACCGTGTCTATCCCGGCCTCCTCTGTTACGGTTTTCATTTTCAGCGTGTTCTTTTTCGTGCTTTTCGGCCTTTTTTTGAAGAATTCATCCTTGGGAATTACCATGCGGTCCACCACGGAAAACCGGGCGGCGGCCCTCGCTCTCGGCGTTCCCGTAAAGAGGGTGCTTGCCCTGTCCTGGGCCATTGCAGCGATGTTCTGCGCCATCGCCGGCATCGCCCTTGGAATGGTGAGCAATGCGAGCATCCAGGAGTTAGGCTTCATCGGTCTGAAAGTTTTTCCTGTTGTGGTACTGGGAGGTCTGAACAGCATTGGGGGAGCGATCCTCGGCGGTATTCTGATCGGTGTATTGGAAGCCTTGACAAAAGGTTATATCTCAGCCTCATTTGGGGAAATAGTTCCTTACGTGGCACTCTTTCTCATGATTGCACTGAAACCCGGCGGCTTTTTCGGGACTGCCGAAATAAAACGATCCTGGCAATAAAGGTGACGTAAAAGAAAGCAGAACAAATGCGAAAATTTCAGTTCCATCCATGCGGCAGCTTTAAAGAAACCTATCAGGATGAGCTTTTCCTGTTCAAAACCGATTTCGGCCGGCTATGGGTATGGATCAGCCTTATCCTTCTGTTCGTTGTTATTCCTTCTTCATTCGGAATTCAGACCCTTAACTTGTTCAGCCTCATGGGGATTTATGCCATGGCTGCTCTGGGGCTGAATATCCTTACAGGGTTTACCGGACAACTTTCTCTGGCCCATGGTTCTTTGTTTGGAATTGGGGCATATACCGCAGCGATTCTTGGATCCAGGGGAGGTTTTCCTTTCTTCGCAACCATTCCGCTTGCCGCCATACTTGCTGCGGCAGTAGGCATCATCCTCAGTTTTCCCGCTGCAAGGCTCAGGAATCTCTATCTTTGTATCATTACCATTGGCGGACAGTTGATTATAGAATACGTGCTGTTGCATTGGAAAGGACTTACCGGAGGGGCGGAAGGGATCGCAATCACGGCGGGGGAATCAGGGCCTCTTTCCGTCAGTCAAGGGACGACTTTTTATCTTGTGGTGTTCATCGCGCTTGCAACCATGATCTGGGTGGCTGCGAACCTGATGAGAACCAGGTTTGGAAGGGCATTCGTTGCCATAAGAGACAATGAAACAGCCGCCGAAGGAATGGGAATACCCATTTTCAGATACAAGCTTCTCTCTTTTGCCATAAGTTCATTCTATGCCGGTTTTGCGGGCGCTCTGTTTGCCTACCATGCCAGGGAAATTTCTCCAGGACTCTTCAGTATGGGGATGTCTATGGAATTTTTGGCAATGATCGTCGTAGGGGGCCTGGGAAGCATTCCCGGCGCAGTCTTTGGATCCATATTCATTGTTTTCCTCAACGAGTTGCTTGGTGTGCTGGCAAGAGTTTTTCTGGAAACCGGGGCCGTGACTGCGATGATCCCGATCCGTGAATTCTTTTATGGAGGGTTTATTGTTCTTTTTATCACAGTAAAACCCAAAGGTATTTCGACCATCTGGGAAAGAACAAAATCCGTTTTCAGGCACTGGCCTTTCTGATTCAGACCTTTCAGTCCATAACAACCCCGTATCCGGTACCCATGTCATGCTTGAGATTCGACACATAAGCGCTTTTTACCCTTTCAGGATCCAGGTACTGGAAGAAATCTCCATGATTGTCAAGGAACGACAGATTGTTGCGTTGCTTGGAAGGAAAGGAGCCGGTAAAACGACCACATTAAAAACCGCTTCCGGTCTACTCAGCTTTGAGGGGGGAAAGGTTGTCGGAGGATCCATAAAATTCAAAGGAGAACCGATACTGCATTTGCCGCCGGAAGAAATCATTCAAAAAGGAATGATTCAGGTTCTGGAGGGGAGACAGGAATTTAAACATCTGACCATAGAGGAAAACCTGAGGGTGGGCACAGCCGTTCGCAGGGGAAAACCCTACAGAAAGGACCTTGACATGGTGTATTCCTACTTCCCTGCGCTCCTGTCACGCAGGAAGGTCCTTGCCGGTCGGTGCAGTGCCGCGGAACTTCAGATGGTAGTCATCGGCAGGGCAATGATGTCGCACCCGGAACTCCTTCTTATTGATGAACCCTCATTAGGTCTGGCGCCTCTGCTTGTGGGAGAAATCTTTCGGATCGTGCAACGCCTGAATCGGGAACAGGATAAGACGATTATGTTGGGCGGACAGAACATGAACATGGCGCTGCAAATCGCCGATTACTTCTATCTGCTGGAGGAGGGGCGCATTGTGCGGGAGGGTTCCGCCGAACCGCTTCGGAAAGATCCCAACCTATCCGAACCCGGACTGAGCGGTTATCCCTTTAACAGAGTCTAAAATGGAACCTATTTACGCCTTTCCCGAAAAGGTCTTCTGGCAGGAAGGCCCGTTCCAGTTCATAAAGCCCGAGGATTTTGAAGTCTTCGGGATTAATCCGCTGCACGTTCCGGTAGGCACGTTCGTTTCCCTTAAACACCCGTCCCAGCTTCGAAGCAGGTTTGGCGGCAATGCTTACGGCTGTGGACTTTTTGAAGATTTTGACCGGCTCAGACCCAAGGAAATCAGAAACCTGCAGTCCATATCCCTTGAAAAACCTGAAGAAATAAAAGTCCATTATAAAGAAATTAATGAAATTTACCGGAAAATGGGGTTGTTGATCCGGTTTTCCAGATTTGGCAAACCGTACTACCTTATTCCCGTTCATCTCATCTCCAATACGATCACCCGCACCCGGTCCAGGGTGGATGAGATCAGTAAAGTTATTGATTTTCATAGAAAAAAATATATGAAAGAATATCACTCTATCGGGGTTTTGTCTCGGCAGGACGAGTTGATCCTTCATGAACTCGCTCTCCGTTTCAAGGAACACCATTTTGTGATACTGGATTCTCTCGAAAAGATAAGAAACTTTGATCAAAAACTCGACCTCGTCATTATCATGAGCGATCTGAGCGACATCTTCCTCATGGAAGAATTCAGTTACCTCACAAAGGAGACCTTTTCAAAAAAGCGTTTTTATCAGTATGGTATTTATGTTCTCTGGAAAGTTTTTAATCTGCTTGATCAAGATGGTGAAATCTTTGTTATCGCAGACCATTTTGTGGAAAAGACTGCGAAAACAACAAAGATGATCTTCAAAAACGAACAAGAGGAAAAAAGTTTTTCCTTATTCTGCCATATATTTAAAACGAGAAAACGCTATGAGTTGATAGCCCATGAAGTACACATCAGCCTGTATGATTTGCATAAATACCTGGGCTCTCCCTATATGGAACAGGATGTTTTAGATCGCCTGCTGGGGGAGAAATCTTTCGAGGAGCTTTCTCTGGATGAAATCTCCGCACTGCCCTATCTGAACACTCCCTTCACCGACCACCCATTCTTAGAGAACCAGGAAAAGGCATGGCCAAAGATCTTCTCTGTTTTTTTTGATGAAATATTTCTCAGACCGGCCGTTCCCGAAATCGTTAAAAATGACTGGCAGAGCAGATTTTCCTGGGACGGTTATACGCCGGATTTCCTCATGACCTACCTGGGACAGAAGAAAGCCATAAACCCGGTCATCGCAACCGTTGAAAACGATGTTGCTTCCTCTAATCTTATGGGATGTTCCGCAGCGCTTGTGGCTGATTACAAAGATTCCTTTGAGTATGTCATTCGGACTTTACGAATTCTTTCGGGAATAAAAAGCAGCGAAACCAATTCCCTGCCAAGAAGCCTTAGTGATCGGTTAAAACAACCTTTTGAAAACAGACGAAGAAGGCACAGCGCCCTTGGGCATGTCATAAAACTGATAGGAAAGGTAGGCCTGCTGGAGAGAATAAGGAGTTCCCTGAATCCTGATGAAATAGAGGGCCCCCGAACGGCTTTGATTCAAAACCTTTCCGTCCTGGCTTTTTTCGGGTTTACTCGTCCGGAAGTGGCAGAAATTCTTCTTATCGTGCTTGGACACACCCCATATGGAAGGATCATTTCCGGCAAGGCAAGTGAGAAAGCCCTCAAACCGGTATCCGATATGGCTGGGAAATACGACCAGGAACAGGCATTGAATCTTTTTCGTTACTGCCGTCTGATGACCATGGCCGAGACGGAAGCGGCCAGGGGAAAAGTTCTCAGCAGAGAAGAAGTCGTGCAGCTCTTCTCCCTTTATGAATCAACGGTGCGGGTCATTATCAACGAAGAACTGGACTGGGATGACCTTCTTGAGGAAAAAATCTCTTCCATGGGGGGAGTGTATAACAAAATTATTCAAAAAGTGCTGATGATGATGAATTATGCGGAGTTTCTGGCTGGCTGGCCTGAATTGAGAAAAAAGGGCCGGATGCAAAAAGAAGCCCTCGCTGATTATGACGAAGAAAAGCTGGCCAGGATAGAAAATGTGATCAGGCTCCAGAAAACGGTTAACCAATTTGAGGAAATGTACTTTGCGTTCGATCCCCTTCAACACCCGGTGTTTTACCGGAGATTTCTTGAAATGGAATTTCACGGGACCGGGCACCTCTTTCAGCAAATGGATAGCCGGAACGTTTTCGTCCTTCTCTGGATAGCCGTTCATCTTGCCCATGGAGAGATCATCAATTTTAATCCCGTACTGGCTGATGTGGAGATGGAGACCGTTGAAGATCGGATACGAACAGTGGGGCAGGAGGCCGGTTTTATCAATATCAGGCATCTTGATCTGCCGATGCTCAAACATTTCAAGGACCAGTTGGACCAACATCAGTTTTCTTTTGTGACAGGAACCGGTTTCCAGTTCAGGATTGACGAAAAGACAAAAGCGCTCGAATTGCATTTTCAGGATATCCAGGGAAACATTGAACGTACCGAAAGCCTGTTGAAGGAGATAAACGGCATTGCGGCAGCCCATATTCCTGTAGAAAAATTCCGCAGGCTTGAAATCTTCTTTTCCAGCCTGGAAGCCTTTTATAAGAGTCACCAGAGGCTTCTGAAAGGAAGTCATTCTTTCTCTAAGCTGCCCTCGAGGCACAAGAGGTGGGTTGAAAGGATTTTGCGGTTGCGGAAAAACCTCAAGGACAGCCTTCTCCTTGTTCTCTTCAGCCCCTCGCGCCTTTTTTCAGACCTCGATCTCCTTTATCACAACGCCCCTACGATCCTGGACTTTCTGATTCCTGAATTTATGGCATTGAAGGATCTTGACATTTCCGGACAGCTTTACCTTACTTCTCCCGTCACGGTCTATATCATGGCCGCCGCTAAAAAATTCCAGGCACTGATCACCCATGAAAAACAGAACTTTCAGGATGAAAAATTCCTTCACAGTCTGGCGCAGAAAGAATTCGGCCCCATGGCCACCGGAATCGTGGGAATCAGTGAAACCCAGCTGGAAAACCTTGAAAATATTGTCAACCGTCTCAGGGATTATCCGGATCTTTTTGATGCCCTCACAAAATCTTTTCTATTTCAGGATATTGGCAGGGTCCTCGAACTGCGGGAAAGATACAGGGATCTCATAAACCCGGCAGACATTGCCCACGCAGGCGCGATATTTCTGGAGAAGGAAAAGGTTGCAGCACGCTATCATTTTTCAAAAGAGGCGAATTTTTTCCTGATTTTCCTGGTGAAATATCACAGCCTTCTCTACCGGAATCTGAGGGGGGAAATTGCTCTCGCTGCACTCCGGAACGTTCTCCTCCCAAAGGACAAAAACCTTTTTGATGCGTTTTTCGTGCTGTCCGTCATCATGCTTTCAGCCATCCGGGAAGACCTGATTTTAGAGGATTTTGCGGGTCGGCTCTTTCAAATACGGTCCATGTGCCACAAAATTATCGATGGGAAAATGACGCTTGAAGACCAGTTTGATGAAGTCTTTGAAAAGAAGGGCATCCTCTTTTATGCCTTGGAACAATATAAGAACGAGGGTCTGCCCGAAGGCTTGACGCCCGCCGGCTTTCTTGAATCGGGAGCGTGGGACAAGATAGATCGAACCAAGCTGCTCCGTGCCGGAAAGATGATATCGGCAATGGAAAGAATTTTCAAACTCAGGGGCATCCGGTATGTTGAGTTTCAGGATCTTGTAAACCTGGAACTTACGTTTCCCCTGGAATTCATTCACAAGAAAAGGAAACTTCACAGTGTTGGCTATGCAACGTTCGAAAAAGAGGTATACGAAGCCTTCCGAATCTACAAAACCCTTCATAAACTGCCGGAGGATATAAGACATTTCATCCTGGAAAAACTTATGGGAGACCAGGTTCGCATTTCCGGATATGAAAAAGCAAGCGGTTACCTGCGATATGAAAACCAGATAAATTTGCTGTTCATAGGTCTGTTGGGAACCACAAGAATAAAGACCTTTCAGAGCCCTGTTTCCCTGAATTTTCTTCCAATCAGCGAGAAAATCGAAAATCGCTACGAGGCAGTCAACGAATTCCTGACCAACCTCCCAATGGAAAAACTCTGGAAGGGAAAAGACCGGTTTCATGACCTTTTCAAGGCCAGGGCTGGAATCATCCTGAAAAAAGAGAATCATCCGGATCTCCTGTCTGTGGATTTCAGGGATAAAAACCATATTACCCATAAAATAGCGTACATGTCTTCCATAAAGGACCTTGAACAACTGAAGAACTATTTTCACTACAGTATCGGTTTATTGACGAAACAACCGTACTACAGCGAGGATTATGAACTCCAGCTCAAGGAAGCCTTCGACGCCAGAATGAAGGAGATCACGGAGATAGCCTTGGACAGGGTCACAAAACAGATGGATCTTGTAAAGGATTTTGAAGATCTCCATACGCTTGTAAGGGATCTGCTGGGACGGGGGTGGGAACAGGTTTTTTCGCGTGAGCAGAAGCACCTGCTTGATTATCTTTATGAAATGCGAAAAGACAAACTGAAAACGGAAAAGCTCCAAGAAATTGAAACAATCCTTGGCAGTATTCAGGTTACCCGGGACCTCATAGATTACTGGGACGGCATGAAATGGTACCTGCAACGAAACCGTCGATTCTTCGGGAAAGAATTTGAGAATCTGATTGCCCGAAAGTTCGACCAGGCAGGCGCAAAACTGAAACCGGGTTAAAAGGTTCGGTCACCCCGTACGGCCAGCGTAACCTGGACGCCGATATCCTGTAAAAGCAGAAAAGCCGGACGATCATACCCAGGGGAGTCATGACATGCTCCCGGGTTTCACATATACTCTTTCAGTCTGGCGCAGGGCCTACCACGGCCTTGCGCCAGTATCCGGGGGACGAGCTAAAAGGCGGGTACACTCTGAGACTATCATCTCTTTTGAAGAGTCGTATAAATTTCTTGCCAAGTTTGCCCTTCAATGAAATACTGTCTACTGGTGTGGGGAAAGACTTTTTACAGCCCCATGCAACAAAGGAGCCAAACAGTATGTCGGTCCATGTTACAATAGAAGTGCCGGAAACATCATTTTCTATCCTGCGCACCACACCCAAGGCATTTGCGAAGGAACTACGGCTGGCAGCCGCAGTCAAATGGTACGAAATAGGTAAAATTTCGCAATCCAAGGCCGCAGAACTGGCTGGAATAAGCCGGACGGAATTTCTCAAAGCCTTGGGACAGTTCAACGTCTCGCCGTACCAAATCACACCGGATGATCTGGCTGCGGAGGTGGGAGATGTCTGAACACCGGTGGGTGGTCAACGCTTCGCCCATTATTTCGCTTGCCAATATTGAACAGGCTCATATCTTGCCGAACTCATGCGACCGGATGATTATTCCACAAGCTGTTGAACAGGAGATTCTCGACGGCCCCGATGATGATCTTGCCAAACAGTGGATCAAGACGACCGGCCAGCGATGGGTGCAGGACACGGGGCCGGTTGTTCCGCTTGTTGCCGCATGGGATCTCGGCCCGGGCGAAAGCGCTGTACTCTCCTGGAGCTTCCTGCATCCGGAATATCAATCGGTGGTTGATGATCTGGCCGCGCGGAAGTTTGCCAAAGCCTTTGGCATTGCATTGTGCGGAACCATAGGAGTGATTGTTGTTGCTAAAAAAGCCGGTGTCATTCCCTTCGTCGGGCCGCTCCTGACACGCTTAATTGACGTGGATTTCAGAATAGATGACCGGCTCTGTCAGACCGCCCTTCGTTTAGCGGGCGAAACAAAATAAGCGGATGACCGCATCCTCAAACGCTATGAAATAGTGATGAGCCCGTTCTTTTCTTTATATTCACGTATCTTATCCGTGAGCATGGGAACGACTTGAAACAAGTCGCCTATAAAGGTCACATCGGATGCGGAGACAATGGGAGATTTCCTGTCGGTATTAATGGAAATGACATATTTGGCTTGCGACATCCCGGCCAAATGCTGAATGGATCCTGAAATGCCGCAGGCGATATATAAATCCGGCTGGACCGTTTTCCCCGTCTGGCCGATCTGGTGATCCTGCCCGATCCAGCCCGCGTCTACGGCGGCTCGCGAGGCCCCTACTTCAGCCCCCAGTTCTTTCGCCAGGGCTTCCAGCATTTCAAACCCTTCCCTGCTATTCACGCCATGGCCTCCGGCGACGATGATCCCGGCATCTTCCAGTTTTGCATGTTTCCTGGTTGAGGCAACGATGTCCAGAATGCGGGTGATGAAATCCTTTTCCTCCAGTACCATGCTCATCACTTCCTTGGTACCGGTTCTTTCCGGATCGCGAAGGCCCTTCTTCATCACGCCCGGACGCACCGTGGCCATTTGTGGCCGGTTGTCGGGGCAAACGATAGTGGCCATGATATTGCCGCCGAAGGCCGGCCGGGTCTGCAGCAAAATACCCTCTTTTGTGCATATTTCGAGAGCCGTGCAATCCGCGGTCAACCCGGTTCGCAACCGGTTGGCCACACGCGGGGCAAGATCCCGCCCCTGTGGAGTCGCGCCGAATAGGAGAATCTCGGGCTTTTTCTCCCTGGCAATGTGAACGATTGCCTTGGTGTAAATATCCGTTTGATACAACCTGAAGGGTTCATCCTTCATAATGATCACGTGATCCGCACCGTAATAAATCAATTCATCCGCGATACCGCCCAGTTCATGGCCGATCAGTATCGCTGTTACCAGTTGGTTCTTCCCCAGCCTCGAAAACTCTTTGGCCAGTCCCCGTGCCTTTCCCAGCAGTTCCAGCGACACCTTTGAAGCGGTCTGATTGCCCTGCTCGATAAAAACATAGATCCCTTCGAATGGGGCGACATCCATGCGGATCCTCTCCTCGGAACCTTCGAAGGTGATGGCGTCAAATTCACAGGAATCGATGCACGCCCCGCAATTGGTGCATCCCGCGTTCAAGACCGCTTTCTTTTCCTGCATGCTTATTGCCCCGTAAGGACACGCCGCGGCGCAGAGTTTGCATCCCTTACATTTTTCTTTGTGAACAACCACAGACATAATGCATCCTTTTCTTCTATTCGGTTTCCCGCCGGTAAAAGCCGGGTACCTGACTACTGGTCGCCTTAAAATTTAAAAAGGGTCTTCTCCAAAAGATAATTCAGGATATCCTCCGCCATCTCCCCCGGTTGCTTTTCGATCACAAGCCCGTCACGGTTGTGACTGGGTATGAACGTCTTTCGCACCCAGGTGGGTGACCCGTTGATACCGATTCGCATGGGATTCAGCTTCAAATCTTCCTTTGTCCAGGTTACCACCTCTTTGTCCCGAAAGGCCCTCAGGACCCCGTTCATGGTCTTAAAGCGGGGCCTATTGATCCGTTTGGTGACCGTGATCAATGCGGGCGTCTTCATTTCGATCACCCGGGTGACGCTGTCGAAATTACTCTTCACGGTCACCAGGTTCCCCTGGATGTTGATCTCCTCGGCATAGGTGGCCTGCGGAAGATCCAGGGCTTCGGCTAATTGCGGTCCAACCTGTCCGGTATCGCCGTCTATGGCCTGTCTTCCACAGAGGATCAGGTCGTATTCTTTTAGTTTTTTAATCGCCTTGGAAAGCACGTAGCTTGTTGCCAGGGTATCAGCGCCTGCAAAGGCCCTGTCGCTCACAAGGACCGCCCTGTCCGCGCCCATGGAAAGCGCTTCCCGCAAGGCGCTTTCGGCCTGCGGGGGACCCATGGACAGGACCGTGACCTCCACATCCTCATGGCCGTCCTTTATCCTGAGCGCTTCCTCGATGGCATTTTTGTCTTCCGGATTGATAATGCTGGGGACACCCTCCCGAATAAGCGTGCCTGTTTTCGGATCTATTTTCACTTCCTGGGTATCCGGAACCTGTTTTACGGTTACAATGATCTTCATGAAAAACCTCGAAGGAATTTTTTCGACCTTTGCGGTTGAGTTTGAGCTGCGCGGACCGAGAAAAACCTGTATTCACCGCAGAGACGCGAAGGACGCAAAGATAAATGCTTTTCTCTTTGCCGTTGAGAGGACGGCAAAGAGAAACTACTCAATTTAGCCAATCACATAAAAATGAGATTTAACGTTGATTTATTTGCGTGTCATTTTAAATATATTTAGATAAAGCAGCATTTGATTATGCTAATCTATGGATGGCTATCTCTTTTTGTTTTTCGGCCTCTCAACGAAAAACAAAAAAAGAAGTACCTCCGCGAACTCTGCGCCTCCGCGGTGAAATGCCTAATCGCACAGGTTGAACTTTTTTATCCAGTGCCTAACAACCGATTGCCCGCGAAATCACGATCCGAAGGATTTCGGATGTCCCTTCACCGATTTGCAGAAGGCGTTGATCCCGATAAAAACGCTCCACCTCATAATCCTTGAACAAACCGTATCCTCCATGGATCTGAACGGCTTCATCAGCCACCTCCCTGGCGATTTCACTGCAATAAAGCTTGCTCATGGCGGCCTCTTTGCCGAAGGGGCGCTTATTTTCAGCCAGCCAGCATGCCTTGTACAAAAGGTTTCTTGCCAGTTCGATCTTCAATTCCATATCCGCCAGCTTAAAGGCAATGGCCTGTTGCTTGCAAATGGGACGTCCGAATTGGACACGTTCCTTGGAATAACGCAGGGCGGCCTCGTAGGCCCCCTGGGCGCAACCGAGCCCCATGGCCCCGATGGAAAGGCGCCCACCGTCGAGGGTGGCAAGCATCTGCTTGAACCCATCCCCCGGATTCCCTAAAACGGCATCGCTTGAAACACGGCAGTTGTTTAGAAAGAGTTCGGCGGTATTGGACCCCCTCCACATGAGTTTTCGTTTCAGCGTGTTCAGGGTGAAACCGGGTGTACCGTTTTCCACGATAAAACAGGTATAATCGGTTCTTCCGTTCGGTCTGACGCCGGTCACTGTCTGAACAATCGACCCTTTGGTCATCGGGGTGTCGGCATTCGTGGTCAGGGTCTTTCTGCCTCTGATAATCCACGAATCCCCGTCCTTGACTGCGGTCGTATTGGTGGCGCCCGCATCGGAACCCGCGTTCGGTTCGGTGAGACCAAACCCCATAAGCGTTCTTCCCCTGCAGAGATCGGGAAGATATTTTTTCCGTTGGGCTTCCGAGCCGAATGCATCGATAGGCCAGATGCCCAGGGAATTGCCTGCAACAAGGGTGGCTGCCTGTGAACCATCCACCCGGGCGATCTCCTCCATGGCGATGATATAGGAAATATAGTCCAGACCCTGGCCCCCATACTCTTCCGGTACAAGCATACCGAACAAACCGATATCACCCATCTGTTGGGTCAAGGACACGGAGAACT
>ERZ889078.947-NODE-947-length-24404-cov-12.499035_pt1 | contig 24404 bp, 23 predicted proteins | sample MGYA00521266_ERZ889078 | MGnify/ENA primary metagenome ERZ889078 (study PRJEB32303, sample SAMEA104408618) | aquatic metagenome | biome: Brackish water; feature: Pelagic; material: water | place: Baltic Sea | collected 2014-06-16T06:34:00 | depth 76,534 m ...
GCATGGTTACAAATTAGCCCTGCCCGCTTCAAGCAAGTTTACTCTGACAAAGCCGCTCTGCGCCTTCCCAAATTTTGCTATTTATCAAATCATCTACGGTAGAAATCAAATTATCCAAAACTGCTAAGTTAGCACTAGTCATTGGCCTAGACGAATGGTGAACTAAATGGGCACTACGCCAAATAGGGGAGCCGTCGAATCCGACATAAGCGAGCTTGCCGCTAGCTACATCGCCCGAAATTGCATGATGTGGTAAAATCGAGCACCCATAGCCGTTTGCAACAAGATCTTTTATACTGCTGTAACTGTCCACTTCTATTGCCGGATCACTAAACAAGTTCATCATGCGTAGCTTATGTTCAACCATATTCCTTAAACCATGCGTAATAGTTGGCAGAATTAATGGCATATTCAAAAGTGCATCACGTGCATTCAAAACCTTTAATGATGCTTCTTTGGGTAATAATACAACGAGCTCTTCCCTTAGAAGAGGCGTACTCACAATACTTGGTTCTGATTTGTCCATGTAGAGAATTGCCATATCAACACGGCCTTCATTTAACCATTCACGTACAAAACCACTCATCGCCTCTGAGATTATTATTTTGATTTCCGGATAGTTTTTTCGAGTACGGGCAATCAATGGAACCGATAAAATTCCACTGATAGTACCAGGCAAACCAATACGAACGGTGCCAGAAGGTTGATGACCTAAACTTCGGATTTCGGCTTCTGCACGCGATAGATCCGCCACGATAGCCCTTGCGCGCAATAACAACAGTTTTCCGGCTTCAGTCGGCTTCACGCCATGAGGTCCCCGCAATAAAAGTTGCGTTTTCAAATATGCCTCTAACTTTCGTACTTTAACTGATAAAGCAGGTTGCGCAATTCTGAGGCGAAGCGCAGCCCTAGAAAAGGAGCCCTCTTCAACAATAGTAACGAAATAGCGGAGATCTCTGATGTCCAAGTACAATATCCCAGCAAGTCACAGTCTTTCTTTCCTATAACTAAAAAATATAGGGGGCAATAAAAAAGTGTATTTGATTTATAACAGTGGTGTGTGCCTTACTATAAGGAGGTTGTTTGGTAAAAATAAATTTTTAGGAGGAATGTATGTCTTATACTCATGTTGCGTACCAAGATATCCGTGATGGAGTGCGCGCCCTATGCGCCGGATTCCCTCCTGAGTATCACCGAAACGTTGACAAGGAACGGCGTTATCCTGAAGAATTTGTAAACGCCTTAACTTCCTCCGGTTGGATGTCAGCCCTAATACCCGAAGAATATGGCGGTTCAGGTCTCGGCTTAACTGAGGCCTCCGTCATTATGGAAGAAATTAATCGTTCTGGCGGAAACTCTGGTGCCTGTCATGGTCAAATGTATAACATGAACACACTTGTGCGGCACGGTTCCGAAGAGCAACGTCAAAAATACTTACCTAGAATTGCCAGAGGTGAATTGCGGCTTCAATCAATGGGTGTAACAGAACCAACAACAGGTTCAGATACAACTAAAATCAAGACAACCGCGGTTAAGAAAAAAGACAAATACGTCATTAATGGTCAAAAAGTATGGATAAGCAGGGTTCAGCATTCTGATTTGATGATACTCCTAGCGAGAACTACACCCTTGAATGAAGTCAAAAAGAAATCTCAGGGCCTCTCTATATTCATAGTAGATATTAAAGAGGCAATTACCAAAGGTATGACGGTTCAACCCATATCAAACATGGTCAATCATGAGACTAATGAACTCTTTTTCGACAATTTAGAGATCCCACAAGAAAATTTAATAGGCGAGGAGGGAAATGGCTTTAAATACATACTTACAGGGCTCAATGCAGAGAGAGCTTTGATCGCTGCAGAATGTATTGGAGACGGCTACTGGTTTACAGATCGTATAACCAAGTATGTTAGCGAAAGACATGTGTTCGGCCGACCAATCGGCCAGAACCAAGGGGTACAATTCCCAATAGCAGAAGCCTTTATTGAAGTGGAGGCAGCGAACCTCATGCGTTACAAAGCCTGTTCATTATATGATGCAGGTCTGCCATGTGGCGCGGAGGCTAACATGGCAAAGTATTTAGCCGCAAAAGCGAGTTGGGAAGCTGCAAACGCTTGCATTCAATTTCATGGGGGCTTCGGGTTTGCATGTGAGTACGATGTAGAACGAAGATTTAGAGAAACCAGACTTTACCAAGTGGCCCCTATTTCAACAAATTTGATTTTATCATATATTGCCGAACACGTCCTTGGTATGCCGAGGTCATTCTGATGATCTCACAACTGCCTCTACATGGAATTAGTGTAATCAGCTTAGAGCAGGCTGTTTCTGCGCCTTTCACTTCCGCTCGCCTCGCGGATGCCGGCGCCGAAGTAACTAAAGTGGAGCGGCCAGGAGGCGATTTTGCTCGTGGTTATGACAAAGTGGCCGCCGGCCAATCAAGCTATTTTGTTTGGTTAAACCGAGGTAAAAAATCAGTGACGCTGGACATCGCATCTAAAGAGGGCAAATCTAAACTGATGAACCTAATCTCAACATCCGATGTTTTGATTCAAAATCTCAAACACGGCTCTTTAGCTAAGTTAGGCTTTGACTTAAATCAGTTAAGAGAGAATTTTCCAAAATTAATTATCTGTTCTATAACTGGATATGGCGAGTGTGGGCCCATGTCTGACCGCAAAGCATATGATTTGCTGGTTCAAGCAGAAACGGGCCTGTGTTCAATCACAGGGGGACCAGACGAACCTGCTCGGGTTGGCATATCAATCGTCGATATTGCTACGGGCGCAACGGCTTATTCTGCTATTCTTGAAGCCTTGATTCGACGAAGCCTTACTAAGCGAGGGGCGCAAATTTCTATTTCGATGTTCGACGTCATGGCAGAGTGGTTGACTGTTCCATTGTTGAACCATGAGGGGGGCCACCCCCCTAAACGCATTGGCCTCGCACACCCATCAATTGCTCCTTACGGTGTTTTTTACACAAATAAAGGCCCTGCAGTGCTTATTTCCGTCCAGAGCGATAAAGAATGGGTGGATTTATGTTCCAAATTTATCGGCAAACCAGACCTAGGAGTCGACCCAAAGTTCGCAACTAATGTTGCTCGAGTAAAAAATCGGCGAGAGACTGACGCAATAGTTGCTGATGCTTTCAAGAAGTTCGATTCTAAACGCGCCACTTATCTTCTAAAAAAGGCTAGTATTGCTTTCGCGTCAATGAATGACATGGATACATTGTCACAACACCCTCATTTACGACGCATATCAGTAGAAACACCGAACGGAATGGTCTCAATGCCAGCACCTGCCCCAATTTGGGATGGGGAAAGTCGCCAGTTCGGACCAGTACCCGAGCTCAATGGACTGGAGCCTCAGAATGGACATTGATTATCTTAGAACGTGGGTTGGCCGCGAAGAATATAGAACAGAAGTCCTTTCTGATCGAATAATTCAACAATTCAATGCAACATTTGATCTAACGGGAGAATATGAAGACGGCGCCGACGCGCCACCGATGATCCATTTGTGTTTGGCGCAACCAACGGTGCCAACGAGACTGTTGGGACGTGATGGCCACGCAGAGCTCGGATTGTTTTTACCCCCCATACCACTTTCACGCAGAATGTGGGCAGGTGGTTCCATTCGTTTTATATCGCCAATATGTGTGGGAGACAAAGTTACAAGGCGCTCGACAATAAGGGATATAACTTACAAAAAAGGTCGCACCGGAGGGCTGTATTTTGTAACGGTAGACCATGAATTGACCAATAATGGACGCATTCTTATCACTGAGAGGCAAGATATAGTTTACCGGCTTGAGTTGCCTGACAGCAACGATTTTTCCAAAAATATAAAACCCTTGGAGCCACCTCCCGAAGGAAAGTATTCTCGCAGCATCAAACCAACTTCAACACTTTTGTTCAGATATTCCGCAATGACATTTAATGGTCACAGGATCCACTATGACTTTCCTTATTCTAATGAAATTGAAGGGTACCCTGGCCTCATAGTGCACGGCCCACTACAGGCCACCCTTCTTTGTCATTTTGCGATAGAATTGAAGGGAACCATTCCAACTGAATTTAGCTTTCGTAGCTCTGTGCCTATATTTGACAATGCATCCTTTAATATCAATGCGAATCCTGATGGAAATGGGCTTACACTTTGGACTGCCGCCGAGGATGGATCAGTTGCAATGGAGGCGAGCGCTGTATGGTAAAAACCTTATCTTTCCACTCACCTATATTTGTTCCCGCGAATAGGCCTGAACGATTTTCGAAGGCAGCCTCCTCTGGAGCGGACGCCGTCATCCTCGATCTAGAGGATTCCGTCGCTGTAAGTGAAAAAGTATTTGCCCGCTCTATGCTATCTGACAACTTCACGGAATTACCAATTATAGTGCGTGTTAACGCCGCTGGAACAGAGTGGCATAATGACGATATCGATGCTGTCAGAAATCGCAAATATACAGCGATCATGTTACCAAAATGCGAGTGCCCTAGAGCAGTGGAGTCAGTCATTACTGAATCAGGTGGGCGCACACCAATATTCGCCATCATAGAAAGCGCCGCAGGTCTCGTGCATGCACGTTCGATTGCGGCACTGGCAGGCGTAGATCGCCTTGTTTTTGGATCTATAGACTATTGCGCCGACATGCGCTGTGCGCATCACCGCGACATTCTACTCCCTGCTCGGCTTGAACTTGTACTTGCGTCAAGATTAGCCAACATTTCAGCCCCCATAGACGGTGTCACAACCCGTCTCGATGACATGTCTATCACCAAAGAAGATGCCGAGCATGCTCGTAATGTTGGAATGGGTGGAAAACTTTGCATTCATCCTAAACAAATTAATTTGGTGCAAGCTGCGTTTACTCCCTCTAAGCAAGAAATTGATTGGGCCAAGCGCGTACTTGCTTCAACAGGGGGAGTTTTGATGGTCTCAGGTGAAATGGTTGACGAGCCTGTTAGAATACGCGCCCTGCAAATAATGGAAGCAGTATCGGATGGTTAAATGAGATTTTATTTAATGACTAAATTCGTACATATCAATTAAGCTCTAAAGCTTTGCGTTAAGTAGCTAAGTTTCTAGCAAGCTATAAAATACGGGGGTAATATGTCATTTATTGAACAGATTATTGAACTGAGCCAAATGCAGGTCAACCAAATCTCTCCAAAAGCAATTAAGCTGGCACAATATTCCCTTTTGGATTGGTTGATATGTGGCTTCGGTGGAACCAACGAACCGCTGGCTAATAAATTACGCATATTCGCAAAGAATGAAGCTGGCGCAGAGGTGGCGTCAATATTTGGGGGCTTCAAGGCACCTGCACGCATGGCCGCACTTGTAAACGGAGCTACAAGCCACGCGCTAGATTATGACGATACACATTTCGGTCATATTGGCCATCTGTCAGTTGCTATTTATCCTGCGGCTCTTGCGGTTGGAGAGGAATGCAGGAAGTCTGCAAAAGAAGTTGTAGAGGCTTTCGTAATTGGTGCAGAAGTCGCTATAAGGATAGGAATTAACCTCGGTTCTGGACATTATAATCACGGGTATCACCAAACAGCGACGTCTGGTGCATTTGGGGCAACTGTGGCTGCGGGGCGCCTTTATGGATTAACCAAACAGCAAATGCGCAATGCAATAGGGCTATGTTCAACCCGAGCGTCAGGACTTAAATCTCAATTTGGCACTATGGGAAAACCGTACAACGCAGGGATTTCAGCTATAAATGGTGTGGAATGCGCTCAGCTCGCTGCTTTGGACTTTATATCATCCAACGACGGTTTAATGGGACCACATGGCTTTTGCGCCACACACGGGTTTGATCTAAAATCAAAATTGCCAGCACTACCTAACCCATCGCAAATGTTTTTATTTGAAGACAATAAATACAAGCTTCACGCATGCTGTCACGGGCTACATGCTATGATTGAAGCATTGAAATCCAATGACTTAACAGGTTTGACACTTGACGAGATCGGATCAGTTTTGATCTTTACGCACTCTAAATGGTTACTAGTATGTGACAAAAAAGAACCGCAAAGTGGCCTAGAGACGAAATTTAGTTATGCATGGCTGGCTGGTATGACATTGCGTGCCGATGACACAGGTAATGATAAAAATTACACAGATGGGCTGACCCGTGATCCGCAATTAGTACAATTTTCAAATAAAGTACGTGTTGTTGCCTCTCACGAGCTTACAGACATGCAAGTTAAGGTAACGGTAACGCTTAAAAACGGAAAAGAAATTCATGTTGCTCATGATTTGTCCATTCCTGTTCCCTTGGAAATACTGCGTGAAAAACTACAAAAAAAGGCTTTTTCTGTTATTGGAGACAAGGGAAAACAGTTATGGAATTCACTAGAAGAAATCGAAGACTTGTCAGCAATGGATATTGGTCAAATAATAGTGAGCTGAATATTTTCATCTATGTAAAAATTAAGCGCAATACTGCGGTTTAGTTTGTGTTGAGTTGAGTTGAGTTGAGTTGAGTTGAGTTGAGTTGAGTTGAGTTGAGATGGAAATACATAAAAAGATCTTGTTGATAACAACAAAACCCTTTTTAAATAAATAAGCGTACATAATAATATTTATATTATTCAAATCGTTAGTTAAAATACTTGATAATTAAATACCCGCCGGGTTTTCCATTGCGTGGCCTACCATTTTAAGATCAGAGTATCTATCACCAATCCTGTGATGGGGCCTGCCGGAAGTTGAAGCACCAAGGGCTACAACCAATTCATCATGCGCAGGTGCATCTGAAATTGAAAATTGAACTGTTAGATAATGGGATCTACGCCCAGAATCATGTTTATCCATCAACGGAATTTGTATTTGGCTGTTCGCGGGGCCGCGGCCATTTGTAAACCCAAGATAAGTTTTTGCGCCAACAGCTTCACGGTAAAAGTTTCCGAAAAGAAGGGTGTGAATTAAAGCGGAGCCGTGCTCCAGTTCACAATCAGTTCCAGCAATGGACGCTTTTCCATATGCCTCTATTGTGTTGCCAGACCCAGCCATCTTTATTAGCCGATCAGTGAGTAATTTTCCCAATATAGGGGCCATTCTGTTGATATCTGGGTTGATATCACTAACATAACCCTTTCCATGCCATGGATTTTTAACAACCGCCGCCGCAGCCAAAATTCTTAAAATGGGCTCGGCCGTCCTGCCCCCATCCATATGTATTTCTTCTTCAAATGTTACGACTTTACGGAGCTCAGGTAGTATCATGTTTATGCAGTCCCCTCTAAGTTTTTAAGTAGTCTATATGTGCCTTCTGTTTCATTGCCTTGATATAAGGTAAAGGCTCCATGCCTATACTCATCCCGGTAACGCTTCAGCATTTGGCATTCTGCGTTGTCCACGATCAAAAGCCAATCCAATTTTTCAAGATCATAAAACATAAAGTTTTCGTTTTCCTCGCCGCTAACAGTTCCATGATAAAAAACACCTTGGCTTACAGATAAACGATCTTCAAAAACTGCATACAGAAAATCAATCACTACTTTAAAACCTATATTCATAAGTTTAGAATGTAAAACTTCAATTCCGGCATAAACGCTTGGCACGCGAAGGCCACCACTTTCTAATTTTTCCAATAAAATGTCAGTTCCACTCCGAAGAATTGCCCCTACTCGGACGCGATTATTATTAAGAGCTGCTTCCGCCAGGCTATCAGCGAGCCCTAGAGAGAAATAATCCCCGTTAAAATAACCGAGCGGCGGACCATCATTCTTAGTAAAATCCACAATGCGTCCAATTAAAATAATATGATCGCCAGCATCCACAGTATTTTCTTTTTCACAGGAGAACTGAGCAATACATTCATTAATTAGTGGTGTGTTATTAGGCCCTGGGTGCCATTCACATTTATCAAACTTATCAGGCACTCTCGATGCAAAAAGTCCGGAAACCGCTTTTTGTTTGTCCGAAAGAACATTAACCGCAAAATATTTTGCTTGAATAAAGCTTTCAAGGCTATGGGCTGATTTTGCCAGACAAACCAGCAAGAGAGGAGGGTCAAGTGAGACAGAGGTAAATGAATTTGCGGTAAATCCTCTTGGAAATCCATTTTCTTGGCGTGTTGTAATGACCGTTACGCCTGTAGCAAAGCGCCCGAAAGCCGCTCGTAATTCCTGTAGATTAATAACGTTCGATTTTGGCTTCATTTAGATGACCTATGAATTTTTCAAGATTACTTTTTGAAAAAATGCTAGGATTGGGCCATTTACAGCATTTGGACTTTCCACCAAAGCCATATGGCGCAATCCCTTTAAAATAATTATTTTTGATCGCCTTATTTCATTGGAAATTTCTTGAGCCATTTCTGGTCCATTACCGTAGTCCTCGTCCGCAGTAATGATCATTGTTGGGCAACTCAATGATGGATTAGGTGCTACAACTTCTTCTACACCGTCGACCAAAATACGATAAATCTGATGATAAACTTCAGGTTTGTTTGCCATAACCCAGTCGCGAACCAACCGCATAGTGTGTGGTTCGGCCAAGCGAAAACTCTGCGTAAACCAACGCTCTAAAGCAGCCTCTACCGTCGACGCAGGGCCATATTTTTGCGCATTTTCAACTCTGGCTTGAATATTTGTTTTTTGTTTTTCTGTTCGTCTGTGTGGAGTATTCAATAAGCACAACGCCGACACTTTCTCTCTGTGGTCTTGTGCAAACTTTCGAGCAATCATACCACCCAAAGAAAAACCAATTATCCCCGCTAGATTTATTTTTAAATGTGACATCAGTGCAAGCAATTGATTAGATAAATCCGACAGATTAGGATTAGCTTGAGGATCCTTGCTTTGGCCATGTCCAAGTAAATCGTAAGTTAAAACCGTATAGTTGCGAGAAAGCACAGGAATAATCCACTGCCAAATTTCATTTGTCAAACCAAGCCCATGAATCAAAACAACAATCGGCGCATTTTCTTTGTAATATAATTGATAATACGTACCTTGATGATTTTTCCCCATCATTGATTGTCCAATGGTCGCCAAGCTATAACTTCTATTTCCACCCGGACATCGACCAAGAGTTCGTTGACGATTGCAGACCGTGCTGGGGGATTTTGCGGAAAATATTGCCCATATATAGAATTAAATTCAGCAAAGTCTGATGGGTCCCTCAACCAAACCATGGCCTTTACGACATCTAGACGGCTACACCCTGCCTCAGCTAAAGTTTTTGTTATATCGTCTAAAACTGCGATTGTTTGCTCGACTATACCACCTTGCGTCATTGGCACCCCATCACTCATTGGGATTTGACCAGTCAAATACACAGTATCTCCGGCTCTTATTGCGCGCGATACTGATAAAACGCGGCCATTAATTTCTATTGGTTCTCCGATGACTTGCTTTTCTCTTACCATAAAATTTCTCGCTTTTATTTACCGTACATTCTCAAGCTACATTAGCCTCGCATCCACGATTTAAATATTTGTTTATATTTCGACACGGCTTGTCGAAAAATCCTAGCCGTTAAGTCTGAGAGCAGACTTAATATCCCTAAGGCTTTGCGAGGATTTAAATATGGCTAATGTGAAATCATATAAGATGTTAATTGACGGCGAATGGGTAAATGCGTCGGATAATGGACTTTTTAAGTCGAGCTCCCCTATTTCTGGCGAGGTTTGGGCAAAAATACCCGAGGCGACACAATCGGATGTTGACCGTGCTGTTAAAGCTGCACACAAAGCTTTTTCAACTGGCCCCTGGTCTGAAATGACTCCATCGGAGCGCGGAAAATGCCTTCGCAAGCTTGGTGATCTTTTGGCGGAAAAATCAGAAGAACTGGGTCGTATCGAAACAATCGATACGGGTAAAATGTTAAAAGAGACTCGGTGGCAAGCCAAATATATTGCCGAGTTTTTTCACTTTTATGCCGGTTGCGCCGACAAGATAGCAGGCGAAACACTACCAATTGATAAGCCAGATATGTTCGTGTTTACGAGAAGAGAACCTTTGGGGGTAGTGGCGGCTATTGTTCCTTGGAACTCTCAACTGTTCTTGGTTGCTGTAAAAGTTGGGCCTGCTTTGGCAGCAGGAAATACGATAGTATTAAAGGCTTCAGAACATGCATCGGTGGCAATCTTAGAATTTGGAAAATTGATTGAATTGGCAGGATTCCCTTCTGGAGTCGTTAATATTTTAACCGGGCATGGAGAGCCTTGTGGAAAAGCGTTAACATCTCATCCTTTGATTGCAAGAATTTCATTTACCGGTGGGCCACATGCTGCAAAGCAAGTTATTTACAACTCTGCCGAAAATTTTGCACAAGTCTCATTAGAGCTTGGTGGCAAGTCTCCTTTTGTTGTTTTTGAAGATGCTGATATTGAAAGTGCCGTAAATGGCTCAATCGCCGGCATTTTTGGTGCTACGGGACAAAGCTGTGTTGCTGGGTCACGCTTGTATTTGCATGAGGATATCGCCGATATTTTTCTAACACGCATGCTTGATCACGTTAAAAATATCCAAATTGGTGATCCCCTTAATGTAGATACTCAAATGGGGCCGCTCTGCACCGAGGGCCAACTCAAACACATTCAATCGGTTGTTAAACAGGCACAATTAGAGGGTGGGAAAGTGCTATGTGGTGGGCAGCAACCTAAACATCTTATGGGAACATACTACGAACCTACCATAATTGAGTGCAATAGCCACGACATGTCTATAGTGGATACTGAACTTTTTGGCCCGGTTTTAACCGTAGAGAGGTTTAAAACAGAAGCAGAGGCAATATCATTAGCAAATGATACAAAGCATGGATTGGCTGCAGGGATTTTCACTCGGAACGGCGCACGGCAAATGCGTATGTCTAAAGCAGTGCGATGCGGAATTGTATGGATAAACACTTATCGCGCAGTCTCGCCTATCGCTGAATTTGGTGGCGTAAAGGGTTCCGGCTATGGGCGCGAAAGTGGGTTTCAGGCAATGTATGATTACACGCGACCAAAAACGGTATGGATAAACACATCAGACGATCCAATGGCAAACCCATTTGTCATGAGATAAAATATCCCTTTTTATTCTTTAAAAATCATTAATTTATAGAGAATTTAGACAAGATAATAGGAGCCAGTATGAAGTTTCAACTTGCCATAAATCTGGAACGAATAGACGATACTATAGATATGAATGAGGTCGCACGCCATACACTTGAAATGGTGCAGATGGCCGACCGTGGAGGTTTCAACATAGTTTGGGCTGCAGAGCACCACGCATTAGAGATGACAATTGCTCCAAATCCTTTCTCTATTTTAGCTTGGTGGGCAACACACACGAGCAATATCCGTTTGGGCACAGCTTGCGTAGCGGCAGCATATTGGCACCCAATAAAAGTAGCTGGAGAGGCTGCGCTAATTGACCTGATATCAGGTGGACGGCTAGAATTCGGTTTGGGGTCTGGTGCATATCAACGTGAGTTTGATCGTATGAAGCCAGGGTTGAAACAATCTGATGCTTGGCGCTATATGCAGGAAATGTTGCCGATCGTTCGCGCACTTTGGATCGGCGACGTGGCTCATAATGGTGATTTTTGGTCGTTTCCAACTTCTACATCTTGTCCTAAACCAGTACAAAAAGAAGTACCGGTTTGGATTGCAGCAAGAGCACCCATAACCTACGACTATGCAGTAAAAAATGGTTGTAACATTATGTCTTGGCCATTAACTCGCGACATGTCAGAGGCTGCGCTTTACATGGACCGATTGAGTGAAGCCATGACCAACAATCCGGGAAGCAGGCGGCCCGTAATGGCTATGATGCGTCACACTGCAGTTTATGAAAAAACTTCTGATTGGATGGTCCCGGTCCACGCGGCGCAACGGCAACTGTCTCAATTCGAAAATCTATTTAAAAATATGGATAATGTAACAAATGGTTTTCCGAAGGGAATTCCCTTAAATCAACTAGGAAATCGCGCAGAATATGATCCCGAAATGCTTTCACAGAATTTGATGTTTGGAACTCCAGAGCAAATAATATCCAAATTAAAATTGTATCAAGAGTTAGGCGTAGATGAGTTTATTTACTATGCCAGCTTGGGACTTGGCATTGCTGAGCAAAAAAAATCAATGGAACTTTTCTGTTCTGAAGTTATTCCAGCATTTTCTTGATTTGAGGTTAGAATGAATAATGTAGAAGTCACCAGAAATGGTCGCATTCTCGAAGTTAAACTAAATAAGGCTAAAGTTAACGCAATTGACGTTGAAATGAGCCAGGAACTAGGGCGCGCATTTAAACTTTTACATGATGATCCGGACCTTTGGGTAGGGATACTTACCGGAGAAGGCGATAAAGTTTTTTCCGCAGGGTGGGACCTAAAAGCTTTAAACGCTGGCGAAATGACACTAGATAATTGGTGGGACACAGCTGATTATGGCGACGGTGGATTTGCTGGATTAACTGAAAATTGGATACTCAATAAACCAGTTATAGCTGCGTTAAACGGCTTAGTAATAGGCGGCGGGTTCGAGTTAGCATTAGCATGTGATTTGCTAATTGCTGCAGATCACGTCGAATTTGGATTGCCGGAGCTACCTTTGGGAATTGTTCCTGACGCAGGAGCGCTGCAGAGGCTTCCCAGGCGAATTCCTCACAATATAGCCATGGAGATGTTTCTATTGGGCAGGCGCATGACTGCAGTAGAGGCAAAGCATTATGGATTGGTCAATAAAGTTGTTCCCAAAGAAGACTTGATGTCGGCGGCTCGCGCTTGGGCCACACAAATTTCTCAAAGTGCGCCTTTGGCTATGCAGTCAGTAAAAGAGGTAGAGCGAGCTATTGAAGCCATCCCTCTGGAAAAAGCTTTTTCATTGATGCGTGAAACAGATCTACCAACATATCACGCTATGCTAAAATCAGACGATGCAGCAGAAGGCGTGAAAGCATTTGTAGAAAAAAGGTCGCCGATATTCAAAGGACGTTAAATGTATTTAGATCCAACAAAAATTAGTCGCGTTACATCTATAGGAGCAGGCCCTATTGGTGGCGGCTGGAGTGCTCACTTTCTTGCCAGAGGATATGAAGTAACATCCTATCTGCATTCTGAAGATGAGGTTGATTCATTCATGGGGTATATAAATACGGCTTGGAAAAGCTTAAAGCAACTTGGTTTGGAAAAGGGTGCATCCCTTGATAATTTAAGAATAACATTTGATCTCAAAAACGCAGTGCAAAACGCTCAATTCATACAAGAAAGTGCGCCAGAGCGCCTGCAGATAAAACAGGAATTATATGCCAAGCTTGGCGAGTGGGCACCTAAAGAGTGCATAATAGCGTCTTCAACTTCAGGTTTGACCATGACCGAGATCCAACAAGATTGCAAAACTCCAGAAAGAACGGTTATTGGGCATCCGTTTAATCCACCTTATTTACTTCCACTTGTGGAAATAGTTGGGGGCAAAAAAACCTCAAAAGCAGCAGTGGACTGGGTCGTCTCTTTTTACAAAATAGCCGGAAAAGCTCCACTGGCGATGTTAAAAGAAAATCCTGGATTTGTAGCAACAAGACTCCAAGAAGCTATGTGGCGCGAGGCACTTCACATGGTCGCTAACGAGGAAGCGACGCCAGATCAAATAGACTTCGCATTAATGAACGGTCCCGCGGCAAGACTAATGGTTCAGGGCCAATGTATGGCATTTCACGTTGCTTGTGGAGAAGGTGGAATGGCAACTAACCTGGATCAGTTTGGACCTGCTCTGAAATGGCCATGGACTAGGCTTGAGGCACCAGAACTCACAAATGAGTTGCGAAATCGAATGGTGGATGGATGCAACGAAATCGCAGCAGGGAGGCATTTTGAGGATTTAGCGGCTCAGCGCGACCGCGAAATAGTGTCTATTTTGAACGCACTTCGTTTGGAGAGGGCGAAAAATTAATCTTATTTTTTTTTGCTTGAAACTGAATGCGCTCAACAAATGTTGCCAAAGTCCCTGGCCAGGTAGGCGCACTATCTTCTTTAGGCCATGCTTGGCGATAATCTGATGGTCTCCGCCCAAAGCATTTTTTAAAAGTAAACGCAAAGTGGGAAAGAGTATTAAATCCAGAGGCGACCGCTACATCACGTACACTTAGTTTGGTCGAAATCAATAAAACACGCGCGTGTTGTAAGCGACAAAGAGTGCTGAATTGAACTACTGAGCAACCTATATGATTGTGAAACTGTCGTTCCAGTTGTCTTTGTGATACGTTTAAAGCTTCTGCGATGGATGGAACTGAAGGTGGGTCAGTAATATTACTCTCAATCAAATTGATAACTTGACGGACAATAGGATTAAGTGTGTCTACCCCATGCCCTAATGTCCTCCTCTGGGGAGTGTGTGCTTGACGTACAGGATGATATAGCATTTGGTCGGCTACTTCTCCAGCAACAGCATCTCCATGCTCTTGCGAAATTAATTTGAGGATAAAATCAACTCCGGCTAGCCCCCCCGCGCAAGACATGGTGCCTTCGTCATTTATGAACAGCTGTTCGACCACAGTTATATTTGAAAACTCTTCAGCAAAACCGGCCGACCAGGACCAATGAGTTGCTACCCGTTTATTAACCAGCAAGCCCGTTTTTGCTAAAATATAACAACCCAACTCTACCGAGCACATCTGCACGCCCTCTCGGGCTTGCCTCCGAATCCAAGAAAACATATCTTTATTATGGTAATTTTCCGCCCCCCAACTTGCCAATAAAAAAAGCATTTCTCCTCGACGGTTGCGCTCACTTGGACTATTTGCATTAATAGTCAAACCATTACTTGCAACGACTTGCAATCCATCCAGCGATAAAATTTCCCAGTCGTAAAGAGTTACCGGTGATAGGTAATTTGCGATCCGAAGGGGTTCAATCATTGTTATTAGTGTTGCCATGTTGAACCGCGGAACTATCAAAAAACTCATACGAATAGGCACGATCAGTCCATCAATAGTTCGATGATTACTTGTTGGACGGTTTTTTTCGGTACGAATTTTCGACATGTTAGCAGCATATCAGTCGAAAATTTGATATTAAAGTAAAATTTGACGATCAAGATCATAAAAAAATAGGGGGGGAAAATGAATTTTGATGTTGTCGTAACCTGCGCAGTAACTGGAGCAGGAGATACAGTAGAAAAAAGTAAATATGTCCCAGTGACCCCAACTGAAATTGCAAATGAGGCCATTGAGGCGGCAAAAGCGGGCGCTTCAGTGGCTCATATTCATGTCAGGGACCCCAAAACTGGAAAAGGATCAAGAGACCCAAAGCTTTTCAAAGAAGTTGTAGATCGAATACGCGATAGCGGAACAGACATAGTTATCAATTTGACAGCGGGCATGGGGGGAGACTGGGTTCCGGACACCAATAATTGGTCAATGCCTGGCGCTGGAACCGATATGATTGGGCCAGATGAACGACTAATTCATGTACAAGAGTCCCTTCCTGAAATCTGCAGTTTGGACTGTGGCACGCTTAACTTCGGGAACGAACACTCAATTTATATATCCACACCTCCAATTTTAAAACGAATGGCAAACCTAACAAAGTTGTGGGGTGTCAAGCCAGAGCTAGAAGTTTTTGAATTGGGCCATATTCGTTTTGCCCGCCAAATGATAGATGATGGCTTGATTGCATCACCTCCAATGTTTCAGCTGTGTTTAGGTATACCCTGGGGAGCCGATCAAACTGTCGAGACCATGAAGGCAATGAAAGAACATCTTCCTGCAGGTTCAAGTTGGGCTAGTTTTGGGATAAGTCGCATGCAGATGCCAATGGCTGCCGCTGCCGTAGCAATGGGGGGAAATGTTCGCGTCGGCCTTGAGGACAATCTATTTTTAGATAAAGGGGTTTTGGCAACCAATGCCCAATTAGTTGAACGGGTAATTGGAATAATAGAACGCATGGGAGCTAAAGTTCTGACCCCCCAACAAGCTCGAAACAAACTTGGTTTGTTTGGTGCGGATACAAAAATATGAATGACACTAACGGATCGGAAGGTTTAGTTTTAACAAAATTGACAAAAAACTTTGGCAGTTTTTATGCAGTAAAAAATGTTGATCTCAATATCTCAAATGGTGAATTTTTAACTCTCTTAGGGCCGTCAGGATCTGGCAAAACAACACTGTTAATGATGTTAGCAGGTTTTCAGGAAATTACGTCAGGCGATATTTCATTAGGGGGGCACTCTATTGTTAACCTTTCGGCAGAAAAACGTAATTTTGGAATGGTTTTCCAAGGTTATGCATTGTTTCCCCATATGACCGTTCGAGAAAATATTGGGTATTCCTTATCTGTCCGTAAGCGCTCGAAAGCCGAAATTGATACACGCGTAGATCAAATGCTTGATCTGGTTCAACTGCAAGGCTTTGGTAACCGATTTCCTCGTGAGTTGTCCGGCGGTCAGCAGCAAAGAGTGGCGCTCGCCCGCGCTTTAATTTTTGCACCGCCCATTCTGCTTTTAGATGAACCTCTTGGAGCATTAGATAAAAAACTGCGAATTGAGGTTCAAAGCCAACTTAAAGAGATTCATAAAGTGGTTGGAACCACATTTATATATGTAACACACGATCAAGACGAGGCCATGTCAATGTCCGATCGAGTGGTTATTATGCGTGAGGGTCAGATCGAACAGATAGGGTCTCCCGAGGAGCTCTACCAATTTCCTAAAACCAAATTTTCAGCTGGTTTTTTAGGGAAGAGTAATTTTATAAATAAGGACAATAAATCCTTTGCTATACGCCCTGAAAAGATTGACTTATTCCCTGCTGGTACGGGTAAAGGAGATACAATAATTAGCGGGAACGTAAAAAGAAAAACTTATTTTGGGTCCCTCTTGAACTACGAAGTCCAAACCTCCGACTATGGTGTTTTGGAAGTAGACGTTGATGCCTGGCGTAGTGGAGCCCAATTGCAAGAGGGCGCAGAAGTAGACCTCTGCTGGCTAAACACGGCGCCGATACAATTGACAGACTAATTACTAAAAAGATGTTGGATCAACCAGCGCATTCTATCTGAAATTAAATCAATTAATACAACAAGGAGGAATAAAATGCACAATAATAAATTTATGCGGGATACTGTATTTGAGGGCGCAAAAGCCTATAAAGCTGGAAAGCTAGACCGTCGCAGCTTTCTTGTATTATGCGGGATGGCGGGTATAGCAACCTCATCAGTTATCGCAGGCGATGCTGAAGCCGCTGCCAACCAAATTGTGATGTGGAATTGGGGAGGCCAGTCAGAAGAGTGCCATGGCTCGGCTATTGGTGCGCCCTTTACTGCGGAAACGGGAATACCATTAAGGTTTGACACATCTGGTCCGCTGCAAGGTAAAATTAAGGAAATGGTCGAAAGCGGCAACGTAACAGCTGACGTTTGTGACGGCGATCTTTTTGATGCGGTTGCATTAGGAGGGACGCACCTAGAAGCCATTGATTATACGGTTGTCAGCAAGGACAAAACTTTACCACAATATGCGCTGGAATATGGCACGTCGATCATTCTTTATGGATACGCCATGATGTATGATACTCAGGCTTATCCAGACGGAGCGCCAACAGGATGGGCTGATTTTTTTAATACAACAAAGTTTCCTGGAAAACGGTCGCTTTATAAGTGGGCAAACGGATCACTCGAAGCCGCTTTAATGGCAGATGGTGTAGCTAAAGACGCTCTTTATCCTTTAGATATGGATCGTGCACTTTCCAAAATTAAGTCAATCAAAGACGATACTATATATTGGGGTTCGGGTTCGGAAGCACACGATATGATTGTGAATGGTGAAGTCTCTATGGGCATGGTCTGGCAAAACCGTGGTCGAAACATAGAAGTTGAGACCAATGGGCGTTTCAAAATGGTAATGAATGAGGCCCTAGCCATGCCGGGAGCTTATATAGTACCGAAGGGTAACCCTGGGGGACGTGACGCAGTTATGAAATTCATTGCCACTGCTCAAAGTGTTTCCGCACAATTGGGTTTATTTTCATGCTTAGGTATGACCCCCTCAAACCCAGAGGCATTTGATCAACTGTCGGCTGAAGATGCGCCTTATGCAATTACATCTGCTGAGAATATCAATATTGTAGCGTACAATAACCCTACTTGGTGGGGAGAGAATACAGACATGGCAGTAAACGCATTTTTGGATGCAATAAGCTAAGCTGATTGGCGGCGCAAAAAAGCGCCGCCTTTTCCGCTCTAAGGAATGCTAATTTGAAAATCTCAATTTGCTTGCAAAAAAACAGTGGGTGGACATTTATAGTGCCGTTTTTGTTGCTGGTTTTAGCTCTTTTTATTGGACCAATTACCAACATCTTGTGGCTGTCAGTATCTGAACCTAAACTTGGTTTGGATAATTACCAAACTCTTTTTATTTCTGAATCTATACCAAGAATTTTGTGGACAACTCTTAGAGTCTGCTCAATTACAACTTTTTTTAGCGTTGTTTTTGGATACTCCATTGCGTTCGCTATGGCGAATTTAGCGGCTAACAAAAGAAACTTAATGTTAAGTCTAATACTTATTTCATTTTGGATATCTGTCTTGGTAAGGACATTTTCTTGGTTGATGTTGTTAGGACGAAGTGGCGTAGTGAATACTACGTTGGAGACAATGGGACTAATTTCCGAACCTATTACTTTTATGCGTAACGAGCTCGGCGTATTAATCGGTATGGTTCACTATATGATACCCTACGCTGTCTTGCCGATTTTGGCTTCTATGCAGAACATTGAACAAAGTTTGCTTTCTGCTTCACGTAATTTAGGAGCAACAAAAGCACAAACTTTTCTGAGGATATATTTGCCGTTAACGCGACCAGGCTTAGTTGGATCGTCACTGTTAGTTTTCATCTTGAGTCTTGGCTTTTATGTAACTCCTGCAGTTCTTGGTGGGGGAAAAGTGTTAATGGTGGCGGAATATATCTCAGTGCAAATTTTAATTACTTTAAGATGGGGAACGGCCTCTATGCTTGCGGTTGTTTTGCTATTCGGCGTTTTAACTCTAATTTACGTAATGTCACGATTTATTAAGTTATCAAGTGTATTTGGTGGAGCCAAATCATGAAACATTCCGGAGCAATGCGCTTAAATACTGCGGTAGCATGGATAATGCTTTTCTTTTTAGTAGCGCCGGCATTTATAGCCATACCAGTTTCTCTGACATCTAAGACTTTTCTTTCCATGCCATACGAAGGGCTATCTCTTCGGCATTATGAGAAACTTTTCAACAGTCCGGAATGGCTTTCTAGCTTTGCACAAAGCACCATTATCGCTTTTTCTACAATGTGTTTAGCAACCAGTTTAGGTACCCTGGGCGCAGTTGGTTTGTGGCGAATATCAAGCAAGTTGGGTGAAGTCATACGCGCTTTGTTGTTGTTACCCCTGATTGTTCCACCAATTATCACCGCAATGGCATTTTACAGAACATTTGTGCCACTGGGATTGATTGATAGCATGACAGGATTAATACTTGCTCATACGGTTCTAGCTGCACCGTTGGTTTTAATAACTGTTTCTGCATCCCTAGCGGGATTTGATGTTAAACTTGAGCATGCATCCCTTAGCTTAGGCGCATCGCGATGGACGACATTCCAGCGAATAATAATTCCTTCTATCAGGCCTGGTATTCTAGCAGGCGCAGTATTTGCATTTATTTCGTCGTGGGATGAGATTGTGGTTACGTTATTTTTATCAAAATTCACAGTGTATACATTACCTCGTCGAATGTGGAACGGAATAAGAGAAAATACAGATCCTACCGTAGCAGCAGCGGCAGTTATTTTATTAGTAGTTACAACTTTTTCTTTTTTAATTTGGTCTCTCATACAAAGAAAAAAAGTTTATTCAGGCAGGAATTAACGCTATGACTTACAATTTGGATCACGAAAATGAATTACTAATTTCGACAGTAAAGGCCTTTATGGAAAAGGAGATTTTTCCACATGAGGATTTCGTCGACAAAAGTGGTGTGGTACCGGACGATTTGGGTCGCCAGATAGAAAAAAAAGCAAAAGAGGCTGGTTTATATTCAGCAAATATGCCTGAAAATATTGGTGGAGGTGGTTTAAGCAAAAAAGCCATATCATTAATTGAACGTGAATATGGAAAAACCAGTCATGCACTTCACTCATGGATTGGCCGACCTACAGAAATTTTATTAGCGTGCGTTGGCGATCAAATTTCTAACTATTTGCAACCGTGTGTGACCGGTGAAAAGCGAGAATTATTTGCACTCTCAGAGCCAGGCGCAGGCTCAGATGTAATGGGAATGAAGTCAAACGCGCGTCGTGATGGAGCTGATTGGATATTAAATGGTTCAAAACATTTTATTTCTGGACCCTGCATGCCCGATTTCGCTATTGTTTTTGCTGTCACGGGGTTGGATGATACGAAGCGTGGTCCTAGAAAAAGAATTACTGCATTTCTCGTGGATGTCGGGACAAGAGGCTTCGAGATCAGTGAAGGCAATAAGTCAGTAAGTTATCGTGGATATAAAACTTTTCAATTATCCTTTAATGATGTCCGTTTAGGTCCCGATCAGGTTTTAGGAGAAGAAGGAAACGGACTTGAATTAGCCGGAAAATGGTTAGGTATGGGCCGGATTTGGGTTGGTGCTTGTTGTTGCGGAAAAGCGGAACGCATTATTGGTTTAGCGAATGAATGGTCCTCGAGTCGTATTCAATTCGGGAAACCAATCGGTCAATTTCAAGCAACCGGTTTTAAGTTAGCCGACATGGCTATAGGTTTGCGAACTGCAGATCTACTAGTTTCCGATGCTGTGAGACGTGCAGAAGACGGTGTGATGACCGATGCTGATGCCGCAATGGTAAAGGTTTATTGCTCTGAAATGTTAGGCCGAGTTGCCGACGATTGTGTACAGATTTATGGTGGGATGGGGTTGATGGAAGAACTACCTATTCAACGTCTATGGCGAGATTCCCGCTTGGAACGTATATGGGATGGAACATCAGAAATTCAACGACACATTATAGCTCGCTCAATTCTCCGCCCCTTAGGCGCATAATAATGCGTAAAAATAATTTAAATCGTTTATTCAAGCCCAAACATATAGCCTTTATTGGTGGCAAGGACGCTGAGGTAGCGATTTGCGAAGCAAATCGAATTGGCTATGAAGGTAAAATTTGGCCCGTGAACCCAAGGCGAAGTCAGATTTATGGCCACCCCTGTTTCGTCAACGTTAGAGATTTACCAGAGGCCCCTGATGCGGTATTTTTAGCCATTCCGGCACGAGCCGCGGTAGATACTATCAAAGCGCTGGCAGAGATGGGCGCAGGTGGCGCTGTCTGTTATTCAGCGGGTTTTAAAGAAGCTGGCGAACTTGGTCTATCTCTCGAAAAAGAATTAGCGGACGTAGCAAAAGATATGGCCGTCGTAGGTCCAAATTGTTATGGTGTGATTAACTATTTAAACAAAACAGCTCTTTGGCCTTTTGCACATGGAGGTCGGTCCATAGGATATGGTGCAGCAATTATCACACAAAGCGGTATGTTGTCGTCAGATATAACAATGACCCAGCGCTCAGTTCCAATCACGCATATGGTATCTTGCGGAAATCAGTCCATTTTACATGTTGAAGATTTTATTGAGTACTTTTTAGAACAGCCTGAAGTCAAAGTAATAGGTGTTCACATTGAAGGTTTAATCGACGTAAGACGTTTTGCGGAGGTGGCCATCATCGCAGCAACACGCGGTATTCCGGTTGTGGCCTTAAAAACGGGATCATCAGTGATTGGATCCAGTTTAACCGTCAGCCACACGGGGTCTTTATCGGGATCGGATAATCTTTACGATGCACTATTTTCACGATGTGGCGTAATTAGAGCGTATAGCCCAGCTTCATTTCTTGAAACTCTAAAATTCCTCAGCATAGCCGGACCTCCTAAAGGGTCGCGCGTTGCAGGGTTCACATGTTCGGGTGGTGGCGCCACAATGATGGCTGACTACGGCGAAAAAATAGGGTTAAATTTTCCAGCATTCAAAGAGACACATATGGAACGTTTAAAGTCTATTCTGCCATTAATCGCCACAGTTTCTAACCCACTAGACTACACAACACCGATCTGGGGCAACGCAGAAAAAACAGAACCTGTTTTTTCTGCTGCAATAAATGGTATTAAAGCAGATGTTGCCATATTGATCCAAGACTATCCTGCCGTAGGTTTAGATGAATCTAAGCACTACTATCTTGCCGACGCAAATGCCTTTATAAAAACCGTCAAACGTGCGGGAATACCAGGCGCCGTTTGTTGTATCTTCTCTGAAAACATGGATGAACACACAAAATCGCACTTAATCAGTAACAAATTAGCGCCTATGCAAGGTTTAAACGAGGCGTTAGATGCCTTAAAGGCTTCAATTCATTGGTATTCTAGGCACGCTAAAATTCTACTTGATAAACCACTCCCTTTGGAACCAATAAGGCCGCTAGGTAAGCCAATCGTTTTAAACGAAGCAAAAAGCAAAACTTTGTTGAAAAATTGTGGCTTACCAATACAGAGATTTATAATTTCCCCTGAATCGACGTTGATCGAGGCTGCAGGAGATTTGAATTATCCTTTAGCGCTCAAAATGATGGGGCCAAAATTGCTCCATAAGACAGAGGCGGGAGCCGTTGCTCTTGGAATTATGGATCCAGACAGATTGATATCAGCATGTCGCGTCATGAAGGAAAGCGTTTTGTCATTTAGCGCTGCATCTTTAACAGATACCTTTTTGCTAGAGGAAATGGCTGAAAATCCGATTGCCGAGCTCCTAATTGACATAAGATATGACAAACAATTTGGTTCAGTTTTAACTTTGGCGTCCGGGGGAGTATTGGTTGAACTTATAGGAGATAGCATCACAATTTTAATGCCCGCCACAAAAACTGAAATAATTGAAGCTTTAGCGAAGTTGCGGGTTTTTAAACTATTTGAAGGATTTCGGGGTCAAAAGCCTGTCAACCTAAACATATTGGTCGACTTTATTGCAAATATTGTGAGGGTATTTGAAACCATTGATCCAAAAATTATCGAAATAGAATTAAACCCCGTTTTTGTTTACACTGACTCAGTTTTGGTTATTGATGCACTCATTACGCAGTCATCTAAATGAAAAAGGTAAAAACAATACCCAACCCTGATCTTTTTGTGCAGAGCAACAACAAGCAGGGCTGGAACCAGCCTGAAAACCGCCGTCACGGCTTTCATAACACTTATAGACTTTTTCGCCGTGGTTTAATGTCACGAGCAAAAGAAATAGTAATGTTGGAGGCTAAGTTAGACCAAAAACTGGAGGAAGCAATATTATTTAGTGGGTTGTGCAATCTCCCGAGTTTTTCGGCACTGGTGATAGCCGAAAACGGAGTAATTTTACACCAATCCGCGGCTAAAGATTTTGATCCCGGATTGCCGCATTCCATACAATCTATTTCTAAAATGTTTATACACCTAATTTATGGCCAACTGATTGCCACAGGCTTAATTGACCCGAAAAAGATAGTTTCGTATTATTTACCACAAGTAGGTTCTGCCTATGCCAGCGCAACCGTTCAAGACGTTTTGGATATGAATGTTACCAACGATTTCTCCGAAAACTACGACGATCCCCTCGCCGATTGCTATCGAGAAGAAGAAGCATTGGGTTGGCGCATACCCTCGCTTGATGCACAGGAACCTACTCTTGAAGAGTTTGTTATTAGCCTAACTGGGCAAAATCTAGAAAATCCTACAGATTTCGCCCGTTACAAATCCGCGAATACGGATATTTTAACCGTTATAGCTGCACAAAAAATAAATCTATTTGAAGCAATTGAACAAATAATTGATGCTGCAGGCTTTGAGGGCGCGCTGTATTGCAGCATTTCTAGTGACTTACTACCTGCATTTTCTGGGGGCATCAGTCTGAGCGCGAGAGACCTTGCTAGGTTTGGCTTATTGCTCGCACGAACAAAAAATAAATCAAATCACCAAATTTATGGGAAAAATACATCCTTTACGGTAAATAGCGTCCGCAGAAGCGCTCCAAAAATTTTTGGCAGAGAGGGGCAAAGATATTCAAATCATCTGATGACAAATGGGTATTGGATTGGTCATGCTGGGTATGGAGGTCAATTTTTAATGGTTGATATTGAGAAATCAAGGTCAATAGCATTTCTTAGTGTTTTAGAAAACTCCTCCGGATACGATGAAACTTATATGGCCGAAGTTATTAAAAAATTAGAAAAACTTTTGATTTTGTAAAATAGTACACCAGGCAAATACTGAAAATCCAGAAACTGTCCTTCTCTCCTTAAAAGAGTGCCATTAATTTTGCTAAACTCAGTTAAGGCGAATAGAAAGAGAAAAGGCTGCAAACGTGTTCCAACCAATCAATCGCAGCTTCACGATGTTGAACACAGTGTTTTTGGGTAGGTCGC
>ERZ889078.948-NODE-948-length-24390-cov-9.999959_pt1 | contig 24390 bp, 18 predicted proteins | sample MGYA00521266_ERZ889078 | MGnify/ENA primary metagenome ERZ889078 (study PRJEB32303, sample SAMEA104408618) | aquatic metagenome | biome: Brackish water; feature: Pelagic; material: water | place: Baltic Sea | collected 2014-06-16T06:34:00 | depth 76,534 m ...
TGGCAGATAAATTACTGCCATTTTCCTTTGGTGTCATATGATACTAACTAAAAATAAGGAAGTACTTCCGGTAGGTGATTCACGCGCAGAGGCTAAATTAATATAGGGATATCTCGGATTGCTTACATCATTTGGATCCAGATAGCGTGTCAAAACTATACCAAACAATTGGCCTCCCTGCTGAATTCCTCTGCGATAATTTGATAAAAACTTATGAGTGGTTAAATTGCCTATTATCTTTGAAAAAAATCAAGAGGGGGCTCCATGTTAAAGAAGGTAGTTCTACAGTTTGCGATTCTCAGCCTTGTTACCTGCTCAGTTCAGCAGGAAAATATCCGCTATCTCATCCGACTTGATGATATGGGGATGTGTCACTCAGTCAATATGGCTATTGAGCAGGTCGCTGAAACAGGGTTGCCCTTTTCCACATCAGTTATGTTTGCCTGTCCCTGGTACGAAGAGGCTGTGGAGATATTAAAGCAGCATCCCCAGGTCAGTGTGGGTATCCACCTGACTCTCAATGCTGAGTGGGCAGGATATCGTTGGGGACCCATATTGGGACCCGAAGCCGTGCCCAGTCTGGTGGATAGTATGGGGACCTTTTTCCCGTCACGAACCAGGCTTTTCGAGAATGATCCAGATGTGGGAGAGATCACCAGAGAATTAAGAGCCCAGATAGACCGCGCCATGGATACTGGATTAAAGATCGACTATGTTGACTACCACATGGGGGCGGCAGTGCAGACCATGGCACTCAGAGAGATAGTGGAAGGGTTGGCCTCAGAATACGGACTTGCTCTGTCAGGATATTTCGGTGAAATATACTCCAACATCACCTATGCCACTGAAATAGGAAGTAAAAGTGACAGCCTTCTCGCCCATGTTGCGCAGATGGGAGAGGGCTTGCATATGCAAGTCGTCCATGTGGGTCTGGATGAGCCAGAAATGCAAGCCATGCAGGATCTAAATGAGTTTGGACTTAAAGAGATGAGCAGACACCGACAGGATGAGTTAAAAGCCATTTTGAATCCTGAGTTAAAGCAATTGATCAAAAAGCGTGGAATTGAGCTGGTTACCTACAGCAGTCTGGGCAGAGATGGGGGGCTGGAGAGTATGGAGCGACCAGAGATTGAGGAGTATGAATAGCAGTTCATCTTCAATCAGGTTCGCTGCATAAATTGCTGGTTCTTAATTGGCAATAAAATTAAGTTGAGCAATGTCCGTACTTAAAAATTTAAAAATTCATGTCGTCGACGACGATCCAGATGTACTGGTAGTCGTAAAAGCTTTGCTTGAAGATTTTGGAGCCAAGGTTAAAACCAGCACCTCCAGTAAAAAAGCTTTGAGCGAAATCATAGAAGACAGTCCTGATCTTGCTATCCTCGATTTGATGATGCCCGAAATGGATGGACTGGACTTGACCCGCCTCCTGCGCAAAGAGACAGATTTGGAAAAACTAAAGATAGTCATCTTTTCCGGAAAGTCTTATGAACAGGACCAACAACGTGCCTTTTCTTTTGGGGCAGATGGCTATCTGACGAAACCTCTTATCACCGATGAGTTTATCGCGAAATTGCAGGATATTGTTGAGGAGAAAGTTGAAGTAACCTATTGGGGTGTGAGGGGGACACTGCCAGTTCCCGGTGAAGGTTCTCTTCGTTATGGCGGCAACACCATGTGTACGACAATCCAATTCCCCAAAGATAACCTCTTTATACTTGATGCCGGATCGGGTATCAAACAATTATCTGATCACCTCATGGGACAGCAACGAGAAGCATTACACGCCAAAATTTTTATTTCACATCCCCACTGGGATCATATCAACGCCCTTCCATTTTTTGTTCCTCTTTATATACCAGGGAATGAGTTTGAAGTCTTTGGCGCATCCCATGGCAGCGTCACCATGCGTGAGTTAATCTCGGCCCAGATGGATGGGGTGTATTTCCCGATCAGGATTAAAGAATTCGCTGCCCGAACCTATTTTCGGGATTTGAGAGAAGAAACATTCAAGATTAATGATATTCTGGTTAAGACCATGTTGCTATCGCATCCAGGCACCTGTCTGGGATACCGTCTGGAATACAAGGATAGATCTGTTTCCTATATAACTGATAATGAGTTATTCCCTGTGGGCACACGGGACTATAATTCAAATTATTGGAGCAAATTGACAGAATTTATTCGGGGAACTGATATCCTCATTACCGATGCCACCTATACCGATGAGGAATACCTCAAAAAAAGTAAATGGGGTCATTCTGCAGTATCTCAAGTGGCCAAGCTTGCTCATGATGCCGAGGTCAAAGAAGTACACCTGATCCACCATGACCCGGATCAAAATGATGATGATATTGATGCCAAGCTGAAAACAGCCCAGGATCTTTTAGCAGGTTGGAATTCAAAAACAAGGTGTGTCGCCCCGCAAGAGCGTCAAAGCTTCAAAATAGTCTGATGTTTTGCTTCCGTTCTGGAAGTGTGTTTTCAACAGAACAAGAATCCCTTCGCCATTACAAAGCATAAAAATACTATAAATAAAATTGCAGGATTGGATTTGTAGACGAGGTCATTATCTTAATACTCGCGCAAAGGAGCTATTGCTAAATGGAAAATGATATTTCAACCCTGGTTACTGCAGCTGCGTCAATAGGTTTTATCCACACTGTCCTGGGTCCAGACCACTATTTGCCCTTTGTGGCCATGTCAAAATCCGGCCAGTGGAGTATCATTAAAACCGCAACAATAACCTTTATTTGTGGGGTAGGGCATGTGGCTGGTTCTATCGTACTTGGTTTTCTGGGTGTTTCCCTTGGATTGGCTTTAGGGAAGGTGCAGGCTTTGGAATCCTTCAGGGGCGATCTTGCTGCCTGGGGTCTTATAATCCTTGGCCTTTTATATACGGGGTGGGGTGTCATGCACGCCGTGAAAAATAAGCCTCACACACATATTCACATCCATAAGGATGGGGAGCATGAACATTTCCACGGTCATGTGGATGAACACGGCCATGTCCACAAGGTGAAAGGCAAAGCCTTGTTTTCACCCTGGGCACTTTTTATCATTTTTGTGTTTGGTCCCTGTGAATCATTAATCCCCCTGCTCATGTATCCTGCATCTGAGGGGAGTACCATCGGCCTGGTTCTGGTGACTGTGGTTTTTGCCATTGCGACAATCGGGACCATGTTGGTTATCGTACTTGGCGCAAGTTATGGTATAAAAATGATCCCCATGAAAAAGCTGGAACGCTTCACACACGCCATTGCCGGAGTGACTATTCTCCTCTGTGGTATTTCCATACAGTTTTTGGGACTTTAATTCAGCCCCAACCCTGATCCTGGAAGATCAGGGAGTTGTTTCCCTTTGTAAGTGGAAACACCCATGGATTTTATGATGGGACACACCCTGGTAAATCCCGTCTTCAAAAAGAAGGGTACCAAAACTTAAACACAACTTCAGCCAAAATATCCTTGATCGTACCCCCAACTGAGTAGGTAAAAATATCATTCAAAGTTTTTGAATGATTGACTGTTAATCCTTGTTCTACTGGCATAGAAAATGCATATGAATGCTCGGAAATGAATGATGATAAAATTAGGAATCTATACATAATGACCGACCCAAAGAAACAATCAAAAACGCTGCAAATAGTCGTAAGAACATCCATCTTTCTTCTTTTGAATGCTTTGCTGGTAATAAGTTTTTTGAAGTAACACATCCTTCCTTAAAAGGCCTCCAATTGGAGGCCTTTTTTTACCTGTAACTTCGTTGTAGGCAAATCCATATCTGAGAATCAGGATTATCACACACGCCAAGATTTAATGAATCAAACGATTAGCGCAACTATTCCCGTACTTGACTTTGCAGTCCAAATATGATAGAATGTATCACCTAAACAAATCAGATTGGATCTCAAGTGGGTATAAACCTTCGTAGAACATATAGTCACCCCCTTTCACAAGAAGAGCTCATGGGGAAATTTGCCAATTTCCAAAAGATCGAAGAAATCCCCTTCTCACTCCAAATTGCCACTCACTTAATCTCGCTGAATGTGAATCATGAAGAGCTCCACTGGTGGTCACCAGAGATGACACTACGCCTTGAAAATGAGGAGGGTGAGACCACTTTCTATGAATCCATTGGCCCTAACTCATCAATGTTTACGCTGGCCATGTTTTTTGTGATTTTTGGTTCAGTTGTATTTCTCGCCGCTCTTATGATGTCTTTATCCCAGATGACCATTGGTGACTCACCCTTGCTAGCCCTGGTTACCACATTATTTTCAGGACTCCTCATCGTAGTAACTTTCGGGATCTTAGCCGTTGGAAGGATGAAGGCGGCTGACCAGGTATCGAGGTTGAGAGATTTTGTAAGTCGAATTATCGAGAGCTAGCAATTCTTAGTGTTTTAAAAATCTCTGTAGCTCCTGACAATCAAATCAACATCACCTCCCTGGCACTATTGTCCCAAAAATAGAACTTATTAATTGATGAGTGTATGCTCAAATGAGACCTGTAATCACCAACTGGAAAATCTGGGTTTGATGTTTATTCCCTGAGTCTATCTTTAGGCGGAAGTTCCAGTGAGATATCACACCTTCCAGACATTTCTTTTGAAAATTGTGGGGAGCAGATAAGGAAACATATGCTGTCTAAAAATGCGCTTAAGACAAAAAATGGCAGACTGCTGGCGTTTTCTCTTCTCTATCTATCAGAAGGTATTCCATTTGGGTTCAGTGCCATTGCCCTGGCGACACACTTACGTATGAGTGGGGTCGGTCTCACAGAGATCGGATTATTCACAGCCTCCCTCTATGCCCCGTGGGGACTAAAATGGGCCTGGGCACCTCTGGTTGACCTTATAGAATTTAAACGATTTGGATCCAAACGGACCTGGATTGCCGGTGCGCAGGCAGCAATGATAGGTACGCTTGGGGTAGTGGTCTTTTTTGATTATTCAACCAACATTCAATTGCTAACCACCCTGATTGTTATTCACAATATTTTTGCAGCTACTCAAGATGTAGCCATCGATGCCCTGGCCATAAAAGTACTACCGGAGCATGAACGAGGCATTGCCAATGGATTTATGTTTGGTTCTTCCTATCTGGGACAGGCTATCGGAGGAAGTGGGGCATTACTCATCGCTGGCAAGTTTGGATTCGCTCTCTCATTCCCATTCGTCCTGCTCATGCTGATACTGATCCTCATTTTTGTGACTCTACGTATACAGGAGCCTGTATCTGAGGTCATTGACAAAGCGGTTTCCCATGAGAGTGTTATCGGAGAAATTATCAAGACGCTTAACCGTTTCTTCAAAGAGCTATTCCAGGGCTTCTTTAAATCTGGGACTGGTCCCATCGCCGGTGTGATCTTCTCATTGTTACCTTTCGGAGCATTGGCTCTGGGTCTGGTTCTGGGAAGTGCCCTCCAGGTGGATCTTGGTATGAATGAAAATCAAATAGCAAAACTGACCATGCTGGGTACGATTTTCGCAGCATCAGGTTGTGTCCTGGGAGGATGGATATCTGATAGGGTGGGACATCGGAAGGCTCTGGGTGCCTGGTATGTTCTAACGACCATCCCCACCTTTTTTCTGGCTCGGCAATTTACGGGAATTGATGGAACTGCCGGTGTCACCATCGACATGTTTTTTTATGTGTCAATCGCCTATAGTTTTACCAGTGGATTGGTACAGGGAACTTCTACGGCAGTTTTCATGGGCCTGACCAGCCCTGCTGTGGCAGCAACGCAATTCACCGGCTACATGGCGCTTCATAATTTTGTCTATTCTTATTCCAGCTTATGGCAGGGCAAACACGCAGATTTATATGGCTATGCAAAAGTGTTGTTCATGGATGGCTGGATTGCTTTTATACCCCTCATTCTATTACCCTTTCTCAAACCAAGAAAACAGTCTGCTCAAGCGACCTAGTATGGGTAAAAAAGGACCAAATTGGTTCAATAAACCCTATCCACTGGTCTCGCGTTTCCGGGATCAGTTCCTGATATCCTTTTCATTTGGCCCAAATGAGCTTTCAAATGCAGCAATGGTGTTAAAATAGAGGTTACTCATGGTGGCATATGGTGCTTACGGATCCAGGAGCTCCGCCAGCTAAACCTTTTTCAATTGATGCACCCTTGACAGTGTCTCCAAGAAGACCGCCTACCAGAGGGATGTATTTGTTGGGGTAGTAATCCATATCAAAGGTTTTACCCTCTCCATTTGCATACAGGACACTTACCTTTATCATACCTTTTCCATAATAATCTTTCTATTCGGCTGTCATTAAAGAAACAGGCCTCATGGCGGTTACCAGACCATACGCATTCCTGACACGTAGACTCAAAAAAATATTCCATTTGTAAGCAGGATAAGTTTTTGAACCCCTGAATCTATGAAGGATGGACACGCAGCAAAGCATAAACATGACAAAATAAATCACATTGCACGTCCTGATCTCCTGGAATACTTTGTGGGTTGAGATGGGTATAGAAGAAAGCAGAGAAAATCAGGGTGATGAAGCAATTGATTAAATACAATAAAATAGTGCCCGGCGGAGTGTGCGCTTATGGGTAAAGAAATCACATTGTCCCAATTCATTAGTATCTATGAAACCGGAGATATGCGAATTCTTGATGTTCGTGAAACATGGGAAACGCCCCTGATCAGAGGCGAAAACGTAATAAATATTCCAATGAATCAACTTCCTCAAGCCATTGAAATGATTCCAAGAACAGAAAATCTGGTCGTGATTTGTCAGCATGCTATCAGATCAAAGAAGGTCATTGAATACCTTGAGTCTCACCATGGCTATGACAATTTGATTAATCTTAAAGGCGGGATCTCTACTTATATCAGGGAAACTGCCTAAAACCTTTTCGATTTCGCTGGTCTCGAATTGAGATCACAAGGTGTATACTAGTCTAATTGCATATAAACAGCTTAACTAATCTGGATCAGGTCAAGGCTAATATTACTACTATTGGGTCGTTTTTCATGGGTGGGTAGAGAGCTATTTTATTTTCGGTTTAGAATCTACCCAACAAATTTTTCTAAATGTTGCCAATCGGCTTAAGCGTTGAATGCGTTTGGGGTGGTCTTAACTTATCAGCACATCAATCTGAAATACATCCAATAAAGGAGAGTGCCTCATGAAGGCTGAATTGATTGCCACCCTATTGATCTCTGCGGGCATTGTGTTCCTCTTATTTGCCATATTAAAAACACGGCGTCTGCTGGCTCTCATAAAAGGCAACAAATTTGAACGCAGTTGGCAAATACACATGAGCCTCATGGTCTTGTTCATTCTGGCCTACTTCATTACCCTGCTGAAGCTTTCCGGCTCAACACACCCAGAGCTATCAATAATCATAGGTGTGATTTTATTTATGGGGTCCATCTTTGTCTGGTTGGTCGAGATGAATGGTTACCGTACCATCAAAGAGCTTTTCGACACCGCTGTCTCAAAGGAATATGTAGAAAATATTGTCCAATCAATGGCAGATTCCCTCATTGTGGTACAGCTGGATGCTGAATCCCTCATTACCACTGTAAATGCTGCAACTCTGGAATTGTTGGGTTATTCAGAATCTGATCTCATAGGTGCACCGATGAGTAAGATTCTAGGTGAAAATCATGATCTTAATCTGGGACAACGACAGGAGATTCTTCCAATCAAAATCCAAAACGAAGAGACCCAATATCGTTCCAAATCGGATGATTTGATCCCTGTTTTGTTTTCTGTCTCTGAAGTATACAATTTAAATGGAAGCCTCGACGGATTCATCATCGTTGGAAAGGATTTTCGCAAACTAAAGGAGGCCCGCGCCGCCCTGGAAGCCTCCGAGACAAAACATCGGAACCTTTCGAATGAGCTGGCACAATCAAACACCTTAAAAGACCTGCTGCTCGATATCATCACCCATGATATTAAAAATCCAGTTGGGGTTATTCAGGGTATGACGGAATTACTGGCCATGGATGATGGGGAAGATGAGAAAATTCAACTCCTGTCTGACAGCACAGAAAGATTGCTGCAGGTGTTAAAAAATGCCACTACTCTCAGTAAGGTTGCCATGCATGAGAGCCTCGAGAAAGAGGATATGAATATCTCCGAACTGCTGGAGCCGGTAATCCGGACCTTCCAACCCAGCTTTGAAAGGGCTGGAATTGAAGTAGTAAACGAGATCGATAACAAGCTCATGATTTTGGGTCATCCTGTCATTGAGGAAGTGTTTACAAATTATCTAAGCAATGCTGCTAAATACGCAACAACGGGCAAGCAGCTCAATATCTCTCATGAAATTACTGATGGCTGGATCATCATTAACTTTGCTGACAATGGCGAGACCATAAAGGAAGAGCTGCGAGACAAAATATTTATCAGGAGTGTTCAACTGGAAGAAGGTCAGAAGCGAGGACGCGGTCTTGGATTGGCAATTGTCAAGTATATCGCCGAGTCTCTTGGAGGCGAGGTTGGTGTCAGGCCCAATGATCCCCAGGGCAATATTTTCTATATTAAACTGCCCCTTGAATAATTCTGGAAAGCCCTCAAATCCTGTTAGACGCAGTGGCCGCCACCATCATACAAATTTGGTGGAGGTTTCCAAGCCAGTCATCCGTTAGAAAAATAATATCGCGCATAACGCGCAGTAAATTGTTGACTGTCGAGGGATTTGTCTTATTATGGAGGTGGGAATGAACACTGCGCAGAATGAGAGGAGGCCGTATCAACCCGAAAATAAATATAACAATCATCGGTAGTGGCATCTCTGGCACTTCTGTAGCCTCTTGTTTACAGCTTGAAGGCAATGTGTTCATACAAAAATTTATAAATACCGAAAACAGGATTTAAATTCATGAAAAAAGTACTCCTCTTCTCCATCCTCCTCACAGTTGGCCTGGTAGGCTCTCAACTGCTCCCAGGTTATTTCGGAGATTCATATCATGCCATTTCTGAGCTAGTTACAGGCTTCACACTGATTGGTCTGGCATTTATCATGATACACGTCGGTTACGAATTTGAATTGGATAAATCCAATCTCAAAAGCTATGGCTGGGATTATGTAGTCGCCATGACTGCCGCTGCCTTCCCCTGGATATTTGTTGCCATCTATTTCGTATATGTCCTGGGTCCTGAGGGTGCCACTGGTTGGGAGGATTGGAAACCAGCTCTGGTTATCTCACGATTTGCTGCGCCCACATCCGCAGGTGTTCTATTCTCAATGCTCGCGGCTGCAGGTCTCAGCTCAACCTGGCTGTTTAGAAAAGCACGTGTGCTGGCAATTTTTGATGATCTGGATACAGTATTACTCATGATTCCCCTGGGCATCCTTATGGTGGGAGCATCCTGGCAAATGGGTGTCGTTGTTCTGATTATGGCAGTTCTGATCTATTTAGCCTGGACCTACCTTCACCGGTGGTCAATACCCATTTCATGGCCCTGGGTGATAGGTTATTCCGTAGCTATTGTTGGCATATCGGAAGTTATTTACCTCACCAGCAAACTCGTCGATCAGCAAGTTCCTATTCATATTGAAATCCTTTTACCCGCCTTTGTTCTGGGAACCATGATGAAACGTCCAGAAGGGTCAGATCCCCATCTGGATGACGGCAGGGAAGGCCATCTTGAGGGACCGGAAAGCCCCGAGGAGCAAAAAGTTGCCTCTATCATATCTGCTATTTTCATCTTTTTGGTTGGACTGAATATGCCACTTGTATTTAGTAGTGAGCTGGCCAGTTCAGGTCCGCAGCTTAGTCCTGGGATGATCGCCTTCCATGTATTCATGGTCACCATAATTTCAAATGCGGGCAAGATGTTTCCAGCCTTTGTCTATAAGCGTGAAGCTCATTGGAGAGAGCGATTGGCTCTGGCAATTGGCATGTGGCCACGTGGTGAGGTGGGGGCCGGAATTCTGGTTTTAGCTCTGGGTTATGGCATTGGTGGCTCTATGGTTACTGTCGCTGCTTTGAGCCTTTCCGTAAATCTCCTGCTAACTGGCGTCTTCATATGGATGGTCAAAGCATTGCTTAATTCAGCTCCAATTGCCGAGGAAAAGAAATGAAACACAAAAGTAGTTTGATCAGTCTTACCATACTAATGACCCTCATAACCGGAGAAACACTCATGGCCATAGAAGAAGCAAAATACAGCGTTGTACAAAAAGATGGTCAGTTTGAAATTAGGAATTATGAATCATACCTGCTGGCCGAAATCAATATTGAAGGTAGCATGGAAGGTGCTTCAAGTATGGCCTTTCGCCCCCTGTTCAATTATATCTCAGGCGCTAATCGGTCTCAGTCAAAGGTGGCCATGACCAGCCCGGTATCCCAGGAAATTGCCAGTGAAGAAATAAAAATGACCACTCCAGTATCCCAGGAGCGCAATCAAGAGTCCTGGGCAGTCAGTTTTATGATGCCCCATCATTTCACACTTCAAACCATTCCTATGCCCGAGGATGATCGAGTCCAAATTCGTGAGGTGCCTGGACGACAGGTAGCAACCATCAGATATTCTGGATTCTGGGATGAAAAGGGATATTCCAAGCACAAAGCCAAGCTTGAATCCTGGATTGCTGCTCAGGGTTTGGAGCCAGCGGGACCCGCAATTTGGGCTCGCTTTAATGCACCTTACACACCCTGGTTTTTGCGTCGGAATGAGGTACAGATCCCTATTGAAACCCCTTAGGTGAATACCTGACCGTAGAATTGATCAGCTATTGGTCCGTGCTGTCAACAGGCAGGTAGGACATGAGCCATTTATTTAACTTTTCGTGATTATTGAAATATTCTGTAGGGGGTGTTGATCGATACTCGGCTAAACTCTTGAGTCGATTAGCTTGAGCGCTTGAGTCGTGATGGCGTAGTCCAAATTGATGTCGTATATAATCAAGTTGAATATACCATGGCATATTATGTATCCCATCATGGGAACACATTCTTCGTAGGCTACCATCCAGCAGGAGATTAGCAGTTTTTTCGGCCTCTTCAAACTCACCTTTAGCCAATCTGAGTAATAAGATATGAGATAAGTCAGCCACCATAACGGCCTCCGTACCCTGGGCTTGAGAGTGACCCCTATAATAGCCTTTGGTAAGACCCTCAAAATATGCTATGCCCAAAAGCAAAATGATAAACAGAGTTGCAATCTTATGCTGAAAGGCCGAGACAACAAATTCCCAGATCGATTTCCAAAGACTGAGAAATGGAACACCATCATATATTTTCATTTGTTCCTCCTTGGATATTTAACAGAGCAGGTTTGGACTAGTGAGATAGCGGATCATCTTGAGAAGTAGAGATAGAATGTGGCTGTCGAGAAAAGATACTAATACTTTGAGCTAGGACAATGATTCAGGTAAAAACGGGGGGACTCGGAATTCGTCTTCGCTTGACAAGGTTTTCTCCGACTGCATGCAGTTTATCCCATCCTACCGAAGACGATTCTTTTTGGTCTCGTTCAAATAAACATTATCATTGAGCATTACAGACAATGCTGATTTCCAGTTGTATATAAACGAGTTCAGGTCAAACATCTGATTCAAGGCCTTACAATTTCTTTGGAGAAATAACATTATGATTGAGAAAAATCTATTCAAACCGCATGGGCTACCCCCGGGAACGCTTATCTATGTTGGAAACAAGAAGGACCATGATATTCAAATAAGAGTCATTGATTATAATCGTGAAATGCTAGATGAAAAAATTATTCCGGATATCAAGAACATTGGATCATTTAAGAAAGCTGATACAGTATCCTGGATTAATGTTGATGGTGTTCATGATATTGAGCTCATCCGTCATATTGGTGAAATTTATGAGTTGCACCCCTTGCTACTTGAGGACATCGTCAATACTGCCCATCGCCCCAAGGTTGAAGATCATGAGAAGCATCTCTATTTTACGTTTAAAATGCTGACTTTTAATGAAGAGACATTGACGCTTGGATCCGAACAGGTAAGTATTGTATTGGGTCCATCCTATGTTATCTCCTTTCAAGAGACACCACATGACATTTTTGACCCCGTGCGAACTCGGATCGAGACTGCCAAAGGGCGCATCAGGGGCAAGAAGACGGATTATCTGGTTTATGCACTCATCGATGCGGTTGTGGATAGTTACTTCAGTTTTCTCGAATCATTTGATACATATATAGATAAACTTGAAAACAATATTCAATTCAATTCAACTCAAGACGATGTCGCACTAATTCTTCGTTTGAAGAAGCAGCTATTATTTCTCCGGCGAACCATTGATCCTCTGCGCGAGGCGATTAGCTTCATGCAGAATACTGATTCAAAACTTCTGGATCCAGGCACGCATAAATATTTTAACGATGTACATGACCACTTGCTGCATGTGATTGATTCCATCGAATCAAACCGCAGTCTATTAGATGGCCTCATGGAATCATTCATGTCTAATATGTCGAATCGCATGAATCAGGTCATGAAAGTGTTGACCATCATTGCCACCATCTTTATTCCCCTGACCTTTATTGCTGGCATCTATGGTATGAATTTTACCTATATGCCTGAACTTGGCTGGAAATATGCCTATCCCAGTCTCCTGGGGGCTATGGGCGTTATATTTATTGGTATGTTGATATTTTTCAAGAGGAGTAAATGGCTATAATCATGGTCTAGAAACCATAGCCCATACTAAAAAATACTCGAGGGGCAGTAACCTCATCATTGATGGGATATGCGGTTTCCAGTCGAATTACTCCAATTGGTGTGATATAATGCAATCCCACACCAATATCCTTTCTCAATTTTGATCCGCTAAGCTCAGAACGATCACGCCACACATTACCTGCATCAACAAAGAATGCAGTCTGGAGTGATTTATAGACGGGAACCCGCAATTCAACCACATTCCAGATAAGGTGAACAAAACCACCCTGAGGATTGCTACTGGCATCCATGGGTCCAACACTTTGATATGCAAAACCTCTCAGGGAATTCGGACCTCCAGCATAAAATCTCTCCTGGAGAGAAATGCGATAATTCCCGCCATAGGATGAAAGCGATCCAATTTCCAGAGATGATGCCAAGACACTGCCTCTGAAAGTTGGTCTTTGATAGGTCACACGCAAATTTGATTTAAAAAACGCATTGGAGCTGGAAACTGGACCACCTGCAATTTCATTGAGCCAATCAATGAGGATTCCAGACGTCGGATTAAATAAATTATCACGAGTATCCCAAGTTAGTTGTCCGCGGAGACTGTGAACATCTGCAGCCAATGCACCGTCCAGGGTATCAACAATTACGTTTGAAAGTTGGTTCAATTCATTTCTCTGTGAAAGCGTGATAGAAAGACGTCTATCTATTTTCTTTTGCAGTGCAACCCTTGATGCAATTCGGTTAAGATCATAACTGGGTTCAAAATGCTTTTCCAGGCCCTGGGTCACGTCAAGCCGCCAGCGCGACCCTCTAATTCTTGGATTTGTAAACTGGGCCTCTACTACTCGTTGTATTGAGCTGAGTCGTGTACTGAGGCCAATTTTCAGAGCAGTTCCCCTGAGGTTCGCCTGATAAAATTGGATCTTAAATCTAAACCTGTCGATGGATCCATAGCCTGCTGAAAAATTCAGTTCTCCAGCCTGCGATTCTTTCAGTTCAATGTGAATATCCCGCAGAGTACTGTCGGAAAGGCTGGGCACTGGCTGAAGATAGACCCTCTCAAACAGCCCCGTGAGGTAGAGGTTTTTCTGGCTGCTTAAAATCCGAGAATAATTGGCAATCTCATCAGTTTTAAAATCCAATTCTCGATGAATGACATTCGATCTTGTTTTGTCATTGCCATCTATCTCGACACCTCCAATTTTATATTGAGAATGCTCTACAATGACAATATCTACGAAAGCTTTATCCTTAACATCATTCAGGCGCGTGGTAGGTTTTACTGAAGCCTCCAGATATCCACGATCAGCGTAATATCTGAGGAGTTGTAAAGTGGCTTTTTCAATCTGGGGGGCAATCAGCGGCTTGCCAGGTTCAAGTCCTGAAACCTTTAGAAGGGTTGAATCCGAGTAAGTATCATTCCCAAGAAAGCTAAGATCTTCAATCCGTGCTCTGGCGCCTTCTTCAACTTGTATTGATATATCAACCTTACGCTTGGTTGAGTCGATGGTGATGACAGGATCAAGAATTTCTGCTTTTAGAAACCCCTGCCGATTATAGTATGTCCCCAGTGCGTCCAAATCATCAAGTAAAATGGCTTCCTGGAAAACCACTGGATTAAATAAATGTGAAGGTCTCATGAGAATCACTTTGAGAAGTGTCTGGCTATCGATTTCTATATTGCCACGAAACTCCACTTTCCTGACTTTAAATACATCCTTTTTGGATGCAGCCATACCAGAGCTAAACAGGAAAATGAGCAGTATTGTGAAAAGTCGAAATCTCATTTAAAGCGCCAACCCACTTTCAAATCCAGACCTGAGCGTCCTTGTTGATCGGTTTGCCCCTCAACTGAGATTACATCATTAATCTTGTAATTCAACTGGACAGATTGATCAGTGCTGTGGCCTACAGTTGTCTTATAGGTCAATGTCGTTTTTTCTGTGAGTTTTTTTGAAGCCAGGAGCTGGGGTCCCCAGTTCTCACCAAAATCAAAAAGATTGCCTTCAATACTCATATCATCCAGGTGCATCAGGCTGCCAAGACGTTCAGAAGTGTAAGCGGATATTCGCTGGCTCGAATAGTCCTCCAATCTGGCTTGTACTGCTTTTGTTACAGCAGCACCATCCATATTGGGATTGCTTGAAACAAGATCTTCTCGAGTGGCTCCCATGGTGAGCAAGGCAAGAATATTTGGGGTGTCTAACTCGGGTGTTGAGCGAAGATTAAACGTTGCGGCATCAAGGGGACCATTTAATTCCAGGTATATTTTGTAATTCTTTTTGGAGCGGGTCTGGTAACCCTTCATTTCGGTCATGGCTTTAAGTTGAACCGTTGGATTTATCCGGTCAGCGGTAGCAAAATCCAGAGTTCCTTCCGTAACCGCAAAGCGCCTATCCAGATAGAGGATGTATCCCTCGGTGACCTGAATTCGCCCGAGTAAAGTAGGGTCTTGCAAACTGCCGATGGCACTCATATCAAAACGCAGCTTTAGATTCGCAAGATTATTATTCACGACAATTTGCTCTTTATCCTTAAAACGGAGTTGAACCCTTGTGTCCAGCAAAAATTGGGGCGTCTGATCACTAACCCGGGCGATACTCTTTGATGCTAAAATCAAATCCTGGGGGGCGAAGCGTTTCCGGTATTGAGCTGCACCAAATAAAACACTCCCGGATAAGAGGTTTGTTTCTGCCTTGGAGACATAGCTAAAATCCGCTGCTTGTACCTTGACCTGTAGACTTCTATCCTGTTTGAAACTGATGTTTTGTACTGAAGTATTTAGATTGAATTTTGGTGGTGCGTCTGGGTTCAAGGTCATGTTGCCTGAAGCACTAATTACTCCCGTTGTACCTTGAGCGAAGCGGAGAGAATCGAGTGTCACAGTTCTTCCTGCACTCCTGATCGAAATGGACCCATTTTTAAGCGGTGATGTAAGGTAAGAACTTTTAATACGATCTACCTTTGCGTTTAAATAGCCAGTCATTGAGGGGGCAGAGGGCTCTCCTTCAATTATCAGTTCGGCCTGGGCCCTGCCACTGATTTCCTGGATATATGGGATAAAGGTCTGCAAAATGGCAATATCCAGATCCTCAACACCAAGACGTAAAGCCAGGGCTGTTGATGAGATAGATCCACCTACCACAAGCGATTCCTTACCATATAATTCAAGATGTTGATTTAGTGTAAATTCACGCCAGTTTTTATGTCTGATCTGTCCCCGCAGGAGAAAAGGGATTCCGTTGACCGTACCACTCGCGGATTCAATTTGGATATCAGGGTCTTGAAAGTCACAATTAACCTCAAGCTTCTCCAGGAACGGACTGGTTTCCCCAAGATGATATGATCCTTGAGTCAGGCTAAGGTGACCGTCTAATTCAGGTTTATCTGTCAACCCATGTATGCGAAAAGAACCTGATATTTTACCACCGATTTTATCTGTGCCCTGAAGAAAAGGACTTAATGTGCTCAAATCTAATGACTGTAGGGAAAGTGTATGGTTTACTTCCTTGCCCATTAATTTCAGGGATAAATTTCCAACGCTGCGCCCCTCCTGTCTAACACCAATGGTCACGCCATAATCTTTGACACCGTTTTGAACAAAGGCACCTGAAAGACCAATCGCTGTATCATTAATTAGATACGTTTTGAGGGGTATCTGGACTTGGTTTCCCTTAAATATCAACTCCATTGAGCGGGCGAAAAGTTTCCAATCATCTGGAGCGACCAGATCCAAATTTTCAACGCGGACAAAGCCCGTCAATAGAGGCTGCCTTGCTTTTCCTGTGAAACTTACGTTCCCAGTAGTGTGACCTTCTATCAAGATATGATTTGAGAGATATGGATTGGCTAAAGCAAGATCAAATTTCTCCCACGAAATGGATCCATCAAGGGGTTTTCTCAGATCAACCTCAAATGAGTTGGCCTTCAATTTTCCCGTGATATTTGTCTGGATTCGAGAGTTTCCTTGTTTCACATGTAAGGATTCAACAATGAATGAGTCACCATCAAGACCGCCTTTCACCTCTATACGATCCACCCCATCCTCTTTCCAGCGGGGCTTCACCAATACTGCTGAAACTTGTGTTTCCAGTGCCAAATCAACCTGTTTCAGACTTATGGATCCAGAAAGGATGCCGGACAGAGATTCCAGTTCAGTTGAGAGAGACCGCAAGAGGCTGAGATCAAAATATTGGATTTTGGACTCAAGCGTCAGGGAGGATGGCTGATATTTTAAGGTCAAGTTTAATTGCCCCATCTTGCGAGAAATGGTGTTTTGAACCTGAGTGATATCAAAATTAAAGTGGCCCTGTGCTTTCTCAATAGCCCATGTTCCTGAGACAATTCCAATATTATCATTTTTGAATACGGCGGTTTTGTTTAAATCGAGAATTGAACGATTGGCAGAGATTTGTATTTTCAGGGAATCAGCAGAGTAACCGTTAAGAGCGAAATCATGAACCTGTGCATCTAAATTCCCGGTGAGTGTTTCCAGAGATCCCCGAAGCTTTCCTGATACCCTTGCCTTGCCCTCCAATTGCTCCTGCTTAAACCAATAATTCAAGTTGCGCAAATCCAGATGGGAAGCTTCAAAAGAACTATTTTTTATAATCCATTGAGTATTACTACCGCTAACCTCAAACATGGCCTTATCGAGATGGTTTTCCTTGTAGTTGACAGCTCTCGCTTGCCCTTGAACCTGCCAGGTCAAGGCAGTGGAATCCTTTTCTAATATACCAGAACCAGAACTGTGCCCAGTGAGTCCCACCAGTGGTGTTAATGCTGCCAAAGGCCCCATTTCAATAAAACTGAAATCGAATGCTCCCTTTGAAAAAAGGCTTGAATCTATCTTTCCCTGGTATCCAATTCGATTCACACCCTGGCTCAGGTTGATATCAATCTGACCACCGCTCATACTCACTTGCCCCTGGACAGAGGGAATTGATTTTCCTTGCCAATAGGTATCCTTCACTCCAATGGAACCTTGTAAGGAGGTCTGATCAAGAGCTAGAAGAGGTCCCTCGCTCATTAGATCTACTGATAAATTACCAGATAACATCATTTCATCGGTGTCAAAATACTTACCAATTCGACTCGCTGAAATTCCAGGGATATGGGCCGTGAATTTGTGGTGAAACAGGGAGTCGAATTTAATCCAGCCAGAACCCTCAACTGTCACACCCATCATCATGGTGTTGAGTGTATCAATATTAAATATCTGTTTATCTATGCTCCCTCTAAGATATCCTTCATTTGGTGGTATATCGTAGAAAGTCAAACCCGTGAAATCCGAACTAAACTCAACCAGGGGTTCTTCAACAGAGCCCCCCACTCGAAAATGAGCGTTGATATCACCAGTTGTGTGTGGAATGTCAGATTCGAATACGGTGGAGAATAGCTGTCTATAAGAATTTGGATTCCCCTCAAAGGTCACGGCTAAATCCAAGGGGATATCATCTATATCATATCGGAATCTACCCGTAATTTTCATCGCTGAATTGGATTCCTGAATGACTCCTGAGGTAATATCTAAATATTGTGAATCAAAGTTACCCTGGACCGAAAATTTGGGAGATTCATCTTGAGCTAGAGACGTTTTCCACGCACCTGTTGAGGTAAATTGATAGCCATCTCCCTCATTTATGAGCCTCAAATCAACCTTACTAAATTCCTCGTTTAATGCCTGGGATGGATATTGGAAGCTGACATGAGAGTCTGTGAGTTTAAAATCCCGAAGCGCTATGGTCCAATCGCTTTCTGAACTGTTATCACTTTTGAATGGGTGCACCGTCGGGCTGCCAAGTGAATCAATCATGATGCTCAGGTCAGCATTTTGAAGCTCAACGTAATGTATATCTATTTTTTTTCTCAGAATCCCAAAAAGGCTGAAATTAAGTTGACCGTTTTCAAATGAAAGGATGAGGGAGTCCGTTACTGAATCCCTGAAGGAAACATCTTGAACAATCACCTGATTCAGTATGTTCGTCTCCAACTTGCCAACGGCAAAATTTGTTGCCGTATAGTCAGAAGCAATTGCCTCAAGTTTTTGTTTGATATATTGGTTCCCTGCAGATGAACGGAGGTATAAAAATATACTCAGGGTCAAAACAATGAAGAGGCCGAATGAAAGGCCAATGAAGAGAAATATTCTACGAAGTATCACTCAGACGTGCCTGCCTCGCTATATATATGTGGAATTCACAAATCATGGGAAATTGATGACGTTATGGCTTCTTCAATAAAACAGAAACACCATCTACTTTGAGCGATTGGAGACCCTTGTTTTTATATTTTGCTATCACGTAAGGTACACCAGTTTCCCAGTTTTCATCTGGAAGGAAGATGAGGATAACCATAGCCAGCCCATCAACTCTTTTCTGTTTATTGATGGTCTGCAGAGCCAGAATCCATTCCTGGTTTGTCTCAAAAGGTACAGGGACTTCTCCTCTGATCTCACGGACAGTCTCTCCTGTTTTGGTTTCAATTTCCTCTATGCTCATGATCGTAACGCCGGCGATATTTTCATGGCTTGCTAGAAAAGGTAGTATTGAACAGCTTAATAGCATTTGTATTAATAGAGAGGTTAGGACTATTTTTTTCATGTTAAACTCCTTCATCAATCAAGATGGGCTGTTAAAAATTGTCGCGAGAAGAGCCTGGCGCGAAGGGTAGCTGTTCGTTGGCAAGATTGCTCAGCAATATCTCAGTCATTTGACTGGCAAATGCGAATTCATATCGAATATCTAATACATATGCTTTCAAGCGTAGTTTAATCAGGGATTGTCCCTGATGGATTTCATTTTTAAGAATGACCTGAATAGGTTTGTTGAGATATATATATTGCGACATAGCTGCTACCTCAAACGCCAGACTTCTTACTTTTATCACGTCTATATCAGGTCGAAGATACAATTCTGAAACCACCTGACAATAGTGCTCACCAGAGTTTGAATTAGATACAGAATTATTTACAATTTCACTGTTAGGGATTGAAACCATACTGTCATCCGGGGAAACAATACGAACTGTTCTTAACCCGATAGCGATGACCTCACCATAGTGGCTACCAACCTGGATTTTATCTCCAACCTGAAAGGGCCGATCGAAGAGAATCATAATTCCACCAAAGATATTTTTGAGGATATCTTGAGAAGCAAAACCGACGGCGATTCCTGCCGAGGCGGTAACTGCAACCAATGTGGCGATGGGTGGCGCCAGGAGATCGACAATTATTATATAGAGTATGATACTCCATCCAAGGACCCGAATGATTGGAACCAGTCCCTTAATCGTCAGGCGAAATTTGATCCATCTTTCACCTAATTTCTCCAGGAAGCGACTTAAATATCGGATTATGACAAAGCCCAAAAGTGCAACAATAACGGCCCAAACCACCTTCTCCATTGAGAGTGACCATTCAGGCTGAGCTAGATCAACCTGGAGTGGTGCCAGTGCTGTAGCAGCCGGTTTCGTGATGTTATCACTTGCACCGCCCTGATTAATAATGGTTGAATCCACCTGGGAAAACAGAGCCGCAACGAGACCAAAGCAGAGGAAGATAAAAAGCAAATTTCTATAATTCATTATATGTATGACCTAATGCAGAATATTGTGCAGTTTGAGGGTTTGTACCATGGGTCGGTAAAGTAAATAGTGGATTTGATATCCCTTGGATCTTTTTACCAGAATACCTCTTCTCTCCAATTTTGAAATTTGCATGACGCTGGTTTCCTCTTCTTGATGGAAGATTTTGGCGTGGTGCTCTGGTGTAAGTGTCTAATGTTGGAGAAATGCGGCAAAGGTGAACAGATCAGTAGATGACATCTGGCTCAGAAAAGAAGGATCAAATTCCATAAAGGGAGCGATTAGAAAACGATCACTTTTAATTTCTCGCACCGCTTTTAACCAGAATAGGATTGCTACTGTCAGGTTTCCCGAGGCAAGTCGATTTAACTCCTGAAAGAATGACTTTCTCAACACGTCCTGCCGAGCAGACTCAGAAAGTGAACGTTTTAGACGAGTTGATTTATCAAAATTAGCTGGTGTCTCGAATTCGAGTTGATACCCACTTACCCGGTGGCGTTTCATAATGACAGCTTCAATCGTCGCATCATCTAGTTCCCGGAGCGTGATTACCTCATGAAAAAATGTCCGGATATTCAAGATGCGGTCAAAGTATGACCAGCTGTAGAGTCCACAGGTAGTCACCCAGAATACATTCTGGGAAGTTTGAACCAGGAGCAATAAAAATCTCTTAAGCGCTTCAAATCCACCTGGAAATCTCAAGAACATGTTTTGAATATTTTCTACAATAACAATGATCTTTGTAGGTTTCTCATTCAACGCGGCGACAATCTCTTCGATTGTTTGGGCATCTGGAAGATTCAACTTGTGTTTTAATACGTTCAGGAGTTCGTCTACAGTATGAATCGTAGAGGTCATATCCATTCGATATTTTGCATGATGGGAGAAGATTCTGGTTTCAGCCATGTTTATTAGGCTGGTTCGACCACTACCGCTTTCGCCTACCAAAGCCGTTGTTGAACTTTGGCCAGACTTGAAATCGTTAAATCTATCCTGAATAAGTTGCAATTCATTTTCTCTTCCGATAAAGAACCGCTCATCAGTCGATGGCTCAAAGCTAAATAATCTCTGATAGACAAAGGGTAGGGCTTCGATCTGTCTACGCGTTTCAGAGAGATATTGATGCAGTTGCTTTTCGATATCCGTCGGTACGATGGAAAGCCCGGTTATTCTCCTAAGGCGACGGTACCAGTGAAGAATTGATTGTATAAGATTTTGGCCACGACTTCGAATCTTGGGCAGAATAGATTTAATAATGCCAATTAGCTGTTGACGATAAGTGACCAGGCGACGTTTCAATTTTGCCCGTGTGATTCGAATCTGTAGATCGACAACCCGCTCATTATTTACTAATTCTTGTATCCGTAGATCAGCAGTCTGTGAAATCTGCGGAATAGTATCTCTGCAGATCAGTTGAATGTTCTGGCTCTCTTCAATGAGTAAACTTAGCTGCTTCTTTGCCCGTTCAAGACCTTCAGTTACAACGTTGAAGGCACCATCTCGGGCATCCTGAATTGACTCGTCTGCCAAAAGATCAAGGGCGGCACCAAGGTTAAACTCAATGATTTGATCAATTTCTGTAACATCACGACTAAGTTTATCACTCTTGCCATTGATCAATTGAATAAAGGCATCAAAGGCCTGGTTCAATTGTGGGAAAACTTCGCTCATTACCAGCGTTTTCATCTCAATGGTAATAAACCGTTTTTTTGACTGGCCCCTTGTAGCGCTCTGTCCGCGAAAAATGGTGTGTTCTTCAGGCAGCTGATCGATGAGAAATTTTATTTGGGATTTTAAGTTCAACAGGCGATCAGCCAGCCGCGCCTGGAGGATGCTTTCTAAAATGCGTGGAAGTAATTCCCTTCTCAGATCACGGAGTAAGGACCTGTTTTGGCTAAGAATATCTTTCCTGAGATTTTTTTGAGTTTCCCCTTGAGAGTCAAGAAATCCTGAGAGGGCATCAGAAATTATTTTGTGAGGATTAGCAAAAGCTGGCAGAATTTGGTGAAGAATTTGTTCTCGAATAGCACCAAGCCCTGCAAGTAAAGTCAGGGGGATGCGAGTCTGCAGCATTGCCAGCTCCAAATCCTTTAGCCTGTCTTCTCTTACAGCGTGAAAGTATCTTACCCACCTTGTTTGGGTGGATAGAGTGTGCTTCTCGAATTTTCTGCGTAAATATTCCAGACGTGGTGCGTGGTGCAATAAATTTGGATAAGTCAAAGTCCCAACATAGTTCCAACTGTCACTAATCCCTGTCTTTGCCGCTATATCAGATGTGTTAAACTGATTAACAATATAAGCTTCCAGGGCTTTTGTACGTTGGAATATTTCATCAAAACGCACAGGGCGATCTTTCAGGGATTCCAGATGTTGAAGAACTAGATTTAGCTCCTTCTTTTTTAATACCTGTTGTTGTTGCTCCAACAGCATAAGATCAAGCAGGCGACGATGGGTGTCATCATGCAAAATGGCAAGCATCTCGGCAATTTCCACCATCACCCCAACCCAGGTTGCAACGATGTGATTTTGTATCGGGAGTTTGTAAATTGAATCAAGGTAGGAGCTATATTGGACTTTTCGTTTGAATCTGGGCTTACTCTGCTCCTTGCGATTGAAAAGCCGACGAATCCAATTTTGACTTGAGGTATACACTTCCCAGATATTTAAATTCAGTCTTAGGCTTGCTTTCCAGGCCGCCCTGAAAGGAGTGTCATTGATATCTTTTTGGAGGACTCTCTTTGGCATTATTACGGTAAAGCGCTGAGATTTTTTCGTTACAGCACTCTGAAAGGACTCAGACCATGCATCAAGAATTCTTTGGGGAGAATAGGTATCTTCAATATCTGGCAATTGTGAGACCAGCTCAGTGTACTTGGGAATGATGACTTCAATTTGTTTCAACAATGTGGTAAAGTTGAATGCGCCGTCAAATTGAGCTTGGAGCGCATCAGTGCATGCCTTATCAATTGTCTGATACTCAAGCACAAGGGTATTGAAATTACCAATCCAGGTATCTATTGCCAGGGTCTCAATTTTTGATAACGCAGCACTATATGCCTCGACGTTGGCTATCAGTAATTCATCCCTGCTGGTTTCAGCAGTAATCAGGGTCTCAGTTTTAATGTTCCTATCCTCCATTGGTAACAAACTATGAATATAGTTGACCTGAATACGAGGTGATAAATAATTATAATCCAAATTGAAATAATTATTTAGCTCAATAAAGCGTGTAGGAATCCTAATACACAAGAAAGGGTGCCAATGCAATTCTTTTGGATTGATCACAACGAACATTACATTTCATGTCACGTATCTGGTTTTTGATGCAGCTGGAATATAATCGATACACTGTTCTGAAAGGTGTAGACATACTGAAACGGTCACTCCTCATCAACAGGGCTCTGCGGTCTGCCCTATTCTCCCTCATGGTTCCGCTCCTCCCTTACCTGACTGCGGTAGAGGCAAAGGCTGATTTTATTTTGGATTCCCATGGATGGGTTACCCTGGAGTCATATGTCCAGGGTCAAAAAGATGAGCAAGATCTGAACCGTAGCCATCGATCTGAATTCACTGGAATTGTAGATATTTATAAATACAGAGCCTTCACATTCACCTTCCTTTTGGGGAACGCCACAGACATCGCACGCAAGCCAGACTCCACCTTTTATATGGATCGAATCACATACACCTATACCTATGGCGGAAGACTGGATCTGGGGCCATGGGTGATTAGAGGCGATTATCATCACGACTGCATTCACCTCATCGACCGCCCTGAACTAAATGGATCCACCTGGTGGAATTCTTATCTGATCAGAATGGGAAGCCGAGGGGCTTTTTATCTATATCTGCCCGAGGGTTATAATTCCAGGGAAGAGGGGCTGTTCGGACCCTTTGATCTCAGGGTTGGTTTTGCCGCCTATCGTAAGCCCGGGAACACTATCGCTGATGGTCAAAATCACAATTATCAGTATGAATTCAGTAACCTGATTCGATATCAATATGCAGGTAACCAAAAGTGGATTGGATTTGCTGACCTTAACCAACGCCTGTGGAAAACCTGGGACAATACCTATGAGTATAAAGGGGAGTTTACCATAAATGTTATGTTGAAAGGTAAAACGCATTACATGGGTCTATACTATGAATATCATCTCTATGATACCTATATCAAAGACAG
>ERZ889078.949-NODE-949-length-24377-cov-12.158170_pt1 | contig 24377 bp, 26 predicted proteins | sample MGYA00521266_ERZ889078 | MGnify/ENA primary metagenome ERZ889078 (study PRJEB32303, sample SAMEA104408618) | aquatic metagenome | biome: Brackish water; feature: Pelagic; material: water | place: Baltic Sea | collected 2014-06-16T06:34:00 | depth 76,534 m ...
TGATCTTGAAGCAAAAGAAGCTCAAGACAGAGCTGATCTTGAAGCAAAAGAAGCTAAGGAAGCTTATGATGCATTAACTACAAATCAGAAAAAAGCTTTTGATAAAAAGCAACAAGAAAACAAGTAGCATTAGCTACTTGTTTACCATAAGGTAGTATAATGAGAAACACAGATGCAGTAACCATGATGGACTTATATAGTGGTAATCACAGTGGGACAAATCAAAAATCTAATAATTGCAAAATATTTAAGATAAAATTCGATACTAGGTCAACAATAAAGAATAGATTTATATTTTATGTTAAATGCTTTGAAAGTTATAGTAAATCTGGTGGGTGGATAACATCATTATCATACCAAAATATAGACCATTATATGCAAAGAAATCAGAAAAAACCTCTAAATACAGATGTTAAAGTTAAATGCTCTTGCCCAGCATTTTTATATTGGGGTTCAGCTTATAATGCAACTGATGAAGAATATAATTGGAATTTTACAGAGAATAGAAAGCCAGATATTCGTGATCCATTTAGACAGAGAAAGATATGTAAACATTTATCTCATGTTAGAACTAAACTTAGAAATACAACATTTAAACAAATGAGAAAACAATATAGTTCTATTGAAATAAAGATAAATATAGAAGAAGAAAGTTATGAAAATATACCTGAAATAGAATGGTATGAAACTTTACCAGCTATAGAAAAATTTTTACTAAATACTGGTATGTCATTGAAAGAGGTAAAAAAATTAATGTCAATAATTTCATATGAGAATTATATAGATTTTTTAGAAGAATATAACATAATAGTAGGAGATTACAATGAACATAATTAAAGGTGCAGTAGATATTAGACCCGAAGCTGAGTTAATGGAGATAGCAATAGATACAATAGCTATTTATGATTTCAAACTTGAAACACAAAATAACAAAGGCGATTATGAGATTATAACTTCTAGTATGCCATTTAGTTTAGATGATGCTAATTTTCAAATTTCTGATGGAATATAAAAATATTCTAGAAATAACAAAATAGAATTGTTATTAATTGATCATTCTATACGATTACCATCAACAGATAGAGATAATGATTATGAGCCTGATGAATATGAAACTATGTTTGAAATTTCTAAGATAGTAGTTAAAAACAATAAAATAATAGATATGGAATTTGAATAATGATAATAGATACTAGAAAATTTAAACTAAATCTGAGAACTACTTACAAAGTAATAGGTAATAGTATAGAAATAGAGATTAAATTTTTATCTATAAACTTCATAACATTTCATGTAAAAACTGATTTATTTATTAAGTTTTTCAAAGATATGGAAAGTATATATAAAGAGGTAAATGATGGAAGCACTAATAAAGCTGATAACAACCAAAAGTAGATTAAATAAATCGGAAAATATGGTTACTCAACCAACACCTGAAGAATTTGAAGTGGCTATTTTAGAAGCATTAGCTGATATGAATTCATTCCCACCAAAATCTGCTGTTACAATAGAGTCTGCTATGGAAAACCCAACCATAAAAATGATACTTGTAACTGGTGCTAGTATTTACATAGTAAATACTATTATAGCAGAATGGGTATCTAATGGTCAAGGATTTGCAATAGCTGATTTTGAAATTATAGATAGACTAGATAGATATGAGTCATATCGTGACTCATTACAAGACTCGTTTGATAAAAAACTAGAAAATGCTAAAAAATCTGGTATATTTCCCAGAAGTAAAACAACAAGAAGTGGTAATATCAATACTGGTAGTCAATCATCATCTAACTCAATATATAAAAGACATGGATTATTACTCTAATGAAGCCTTTAAAACCACTAGCTAAAGCTATACCCAATGTTATAAAAATGCTAAATAAAAACTTCGGTACTGACTCGTCTATATATCCACCTAAAAAAGATGTAAAAAAAACTATAGGTAGAAGACATGACAATCTTGAACATGAACTAGAGTCAATATATGATGGACTATTATTAGCACCTTTCTTACTAGATAAAAGAATAGAGTCTTTTAGTGGTATAATAGACCCATATTCAACCGATGAAAATATAGTATATACTGGTGTAAATGATAAATTTCCAATATATTCAAAAATAATAATGATAAACATGAATGGTGCTACATCTTATATCATTGATGATATAAGAACTATATCTGATAATGAAGTTGTATTTTACTATGAATATATACTTATACCACATACTATATCAATAGCTGATACTGAAGCTCTAGATATGACGGAAGACATTTTATCTATTGAGGAAGACCTAATAGAGGATGGAATAATAGAAGAGATTGTAGATACTGTTTCTGAGTCTTCTGTAGAAAAAGAATTTATATATAAACCAATTTAGGACTAAAAATGACATCTAAGATAATAAATTTAATGGTTGAACATATTCATAATATATACGGGGAGTATGGATTAGATTTGACATCTATTCATGATCCAGATATAAATATCATATCAGAATTTTCAAAGAGTTTCAGATTTAAACAACAATATGATAATTATACATTCTTCAAAGATACTGATATGGAGAAATTAAAAGATAATAGTCATGCAGTTATGTTATATAACTTTGGTGCATTAGAATTAGATCCAACAAAAATGAATAACATAAGATTTGAGGCTGTATTCACAAATAAAAAGATTGTAACAGAAGATATGGTAAAAACACCTTTAGACGAAAATTCTAAAAATTTAGCAGAGTATGTAAGAGTGTTAAATGAAAATCCTGATTTTGAAGTTAGAGACATGATATTATGTAATATACCGTTTGAATTTAAAATTATATCACAAAATATACAAGTTATGGATAATTTACAATTTATTTATTTATCTAGAATTAAAAGAAATTTAACATTAAAAACTAGTATACAATTTTCTCCAGACACAGAACCTTTAGAGTTAGAATATAACACAACTTTTGAGCCTATATCGGATTTTAGTTTTGTTGATAAACAACAGTATGGTAATTTAATGCAGTTAGATTTCAGTGGAGTTGTAAATGGTGCGATTTTCTCTTCATTTTCAAAGACTGAGAAAGTTTTAAAAGAAATAGTAATGACATTAGATATCGTTTAGTAGATATATAGTTTAATGCTCATTTACAAAAAATTTTATATATAAGGAGCTTTATAATGAGAGTAGTTGTAACAAACCTCACAGCATTTAATCAATTCGTTGATTTAGATGGAAAAGCAAATACAGATGATACAATTCATCTAGGTCCAAAGAGTCGAGAAACAGTCAATATACCAACAGAGAAAAGATTTGTACAGTTATCGAAAGATTTCAAAAACAAATTAACTCTAAGAAAAGTTTAAGGAGAATATAATGGGAAGTGCTAAAGTTGTTATTAAAGAACAAGATAGAAGTGCCATTGTACCATCTTTTAATGGTATATATGCTGGTATCACAGTTGTTGCAGAAAAAGGTCCAGTTAATCAACCTATTCTAGTAACTAATGAGAATGAATTCATTGACATTTTTGGTGAACCAAATTCTAAGTTGGGTGTAGCACATTATTCTGCTATGGCTTATTTATCGCAAGGTAATAAATTATGGGTTGTTCGTTCAGCACATGAAGATGCAAAACATGCTGGTGTTCTAGTTAGAAGTAAAACTTCTATCTTACCACAAGGTAAAACTGACTCACTTACATCTGAGAATTTTATTGTTAACCCAATTGGTGGATTGACACAAGATGAAGTGAATGCATATTCGTTTCCAGTTTATATTACTAATAAGCTTTATGAACAAGCTGGTGGTACAATTTTTGAAGATGTAGCTAACTCATTTGAAGTCAGAGTTAATATCTTTGGTGATATTAAAGAGGGTAGTAATGTTTCATTTACTCAATCTACATTAGCTGAATTAAATAGCTCAATTGATAATATTGGTGAAGATACACCTACATATGGTGTTACTCAATTAAAAGTTGAAGAATTAGTATTTGATAAAATTACAGTGCTTGATGCTATTAGTGGTGTTATCGGTGCAGAAGTTCTTAAGGTTAATATTGATGGTTCAACTGAGTCATATCCTAATAATCCAACTGTAATCAGAGATTTTACTAACTCTAAAACTGTACTTGTTACAAATGCAGATTATATTTCTCCTGATGATACAATTAAAATTGGTATTATTACAACAACTTTTGTAAAGAAAACTGTATATAAAGAAACTGCAAATATTCTAGTATTAGATGCTGAAGTTACTGTAACTACTGCTGATGTAATTTTTGAAGTTGTTCAATCACAATTCGAAGACCGTGACTCGTTTTTAGTACTTGCTACTAATCAAGGCGAATGGGGTCAAGATTTATCTATAGCTATTACTCCAAGTAAAAACTATGAAGATGCATTCAACATTGTTGTTTATTTTCAAGGTGTTCAAGTTGAAGCATGGGAAGTATCAAGACTTCATAAGTTAGATGGTTATAAAAGACAAATGTTCCTTGAAGACAAAATTAATGGTAAATCTGCTTACATTAAAGTAATAGACAATCCTAATGATGCTGATAGAGATGATGTTCCTGAAATGCCATTATTCACTGATTATTCACTGTGGAGACAAAATCCTGAAGATGTATTTGTAGACTCTACAAACTTACTAGCTGAAAACCTATTAGGTGGTCATAGTGAAGTTAAGTTAAACAGTGTTAATTTATTAGATACTGGTAAAAGAATTAAATTTGAAATAGATGATAATGGTGTACTTTCTAGTGAGTATAAAATTTTAACTATTGATGCTGTAAATAATACACTTATATTAGATAGACCTATCACAGAAGAAGATGTTCCTATGGAATGGATTGATAATGCTGGTAGTACAATTGCAACTAAAGTTTATTACTTTGAAGAAACAAACAACAATATTGAAGCTGGTATAATTGATGGTATCCGATATTTTGCTATTAACAAGTTGGATAACACATTCTACAACTATCCATTAAATGCTCGTTTTGTAATTAGTGGTATTGAGGGTAAATTACTTGATGCTGGTGCAAATATGATGTTAGGTGGTTCTAAAGGAACTTCAGTAACAGTTGGCGATTTAATTGTTGGTATTAAAAAACTAGCAAACAAAGAAGAAACTCCAGTTACTTTAATCATGGATGGTGGATTTACAATTCCAGCATTTGCTCAAGCTATTGATTATGTTTGTGAACAACAAGGTTTAACTCATGGATATATTTCATGTGATCCGTCTGCAGAAGATAGTGCAAATTATAAGAAAGCAATTGTTGATTATAAAGCTGAAACTATGCTTAATACACACAGATGTTCGTTCTTTACTGGTTGGGTTAAAGTCTATGATGAATATAACCAAAAAGAAGTATGGGTAGCACCTGATGGGTTTGCTTGTGCAAGTCAAGCATTTACAACTCGTAATTACCAAATGTGGTATCCTGCGGCTGGTTGGACTCGTGGTAAACTTAGAGCTTTAGATGTTAAAGTTAAATATTCTGAGGGAGATAGAGATTATTTTATTGATAATCAAATCAATCCTATTAGATATAAAAAAGGTTCAGGTCTTGTAATTTGGGGTAATGAAACTATGCTAGTTAAGCCTAGTCCAATGCAACTTCGTTCTGTAGCTATGTTGTTAATTGTTATCAAGTATGGTTTAGAAAATATGCTAGAATACAAAACTTTCGATTTAAATAACGAGAGAACATGGTCACTTGTTGAGGGTTCAATCAATGGTTTCATGAGAGATGCTATCCAAGCAAAAGGTGGAGTTTATAATTACCAAGTAGCTATCCAAGCAGTAATCACACCATCTGATATTGATAATCGTAGAATGCCAGTATTCTTAGGAATTCAGCCAACTATGGATATTAAAGAAATCCCAGTAACATTAGCAATATTCAACAGTGGTGTTGATATTGATGTATCATTATAAGGATGAAGTATGAAATTTAGTATAAATAAAACTAAACAAGGTTTAGGAGAGTTACAAACAACTCTCCATTGGATTGTGTCTATATCTAACCCAGCCGCTTCGGCTGGAGATCTAGAAGAAGATTTACAAATTAGAGTTCAAACTTCTAGTTTACCAGTTGCTGAAACTGAAACTACACAAGTTGAACTTCAAGGTCATAAAATCAACTTCGTTGGTAAGACAAGTAAAGCTGGAGAAATCTCATGGACATTCCTTGAGGGTACTGATGCAAAAGTAACTGGTTACTTTATGGCATGGGCAAATGCTCGTTGGGGTGGAGATGGTAGTGATACTACTGGTGTTCAAAGTTTAACTGCAGATTTAAAAGCAGATTTAAAACTAGAATTGCTAGGACCAGATGATGAAGTAACTCAAACTTACACATTAATTGGTGCTATGCCTAAATTAGATGCTGGTGGAGAATTAGGTCAAGGTTCAGACCCTCTAAGTCCAGTTGTTACATGGGAATATGATGATTTCCATATTAATGCTGGTGGAACTAACTGGTAATCAACTTTTAGAGGGTATTACACCCTCTAATATTTCCTACAAAATTAAACAAATTATCCTACAAAAATTACATTATAGTTAATCTTTATACAAAAATGTTGTAAAACAATATACTAAAATGGAGATAATATGAAGAGATATTCATTAAATAGTCTTAAGAATTCATTTGAATTAGGAACTATATCAAATTGGGTAATATCATTTGAAGCAGTTGGAGATTTTGCACCAGATCCAAGCCTATTTAATTTAATTAATACACCAGACGGAGATTTTGCACCAGTAATAGATATAAATTATGATCAATCGGTTATAGAAAGTCATGAGTTTAAGATAGGACCAAATTTAACTTTTAAAATACCTATATTTGAACAAACTGGTACAAGTGCTAAAGTAACATTTTATGATGATCATGAGAAAACAATACACAATGCTATTATTAATTGGTCAAAAAATGAATTAAGTGTATCAAATGGTAAAGCACCAGTGTTAAATAATTTAAAAAATAACTGTTTATTGATGATAATTTATAAATTTGATAAAGAAATGAACCCAACTGGTAAAGATGCTTTATATGTAATTCCAGATGGAACTAAAGATTTTATGGGCGATCAGTCATTTGGTGCAGATCAAGTATCTGTAGAATTTAACATTATAGGGGTACAATAAAATATGGAAGTTAACAAAAAAGAACTAGTTTCTGAAAAATCAGAGATGCAGTGTGACTATTTAGTATTAGACCAATTACCATCAGATTTTAGAAGTTATGATGTAAATGAAATTTATGTTAGAGGATTGTTTTATGGGGAAACTTTAGCATTAAGTAAATATGTAGGCAATATAAAAAAACCAAATTTTACTCAATTGGCATCTATATATGATGATGTAATTAGGGGTGTAGATATAAAAAAGTTAGAACTAATAGACTTTATTGTATTGATGACTATTAGTTCTATATGGACAGTTGACGATTTTGGGTGGTCACCAAATATTAGATGTGCAAACACAGTTGAGAATAAACAATGTGAAGGTATAATTAATCAAAAGATAGTATTAGACGATTTTGAATTTACTGAGTCTGTAGTAAAAAATTTACCGATACCAATTAAAATAAATAACAAAGATTTAGATATAAGTGTAATAACAGTTGGAGATATGATTAGGAAAGAGGCTTATCTTGAGCAAAACCCTGATGCTGATAAAAAAATAGTAGATTATGCTTTCATGATTAAAAGCGATATGACAGATGAAGCTAAAATTAAACTAATCACATTTGGTAGTACAGCAGATGTTAAACAAATAGCACAGATAGACTCTGAAACATACATTAAAATTAAACCAGTATTAAAACAGTGTCCTATATGTAGACATCATAATCGATTGTTTATAGGTTTAAATCAAATCAAGGCATATCCTTAGCTTCTCATATAAAAATATGATGACTATGGAATATTCATGGTTAAAAGTTTTCAGTTCTAATGTTCCTAAAACAATGTTTTATTTAGATATGGTTAATATAATAAAACTGTATAAAAAAGATAAAGAGTAGTAAATGGAAAATGAAACTAAAGAAGAATTACCAGAGTTAAAATCATCAGCCAACTATGGAAGTTATATTAATGGGGTGGATATGCAGTTATTAGATAGTATAGAAACTCTATCTGAAATTATATCCTTATCATCTAATAACGAAATATCAAAAGAAGAAGTTAAAGAAAAAGTATCACAAATGGGTGGATTTGCGGACACTTTTGATATGAATAATGAAAATATGGAAGAAGCATTAGGTTTATTACATCAAGATTTAATAAAAATGAAATCATCAACTGAGTCATTTATATTTGATAGTGTGCAAAGTTCAGAGTATGCAAATGACTCTGATAAAAGTTTTTATGAGTCATTGTTAAGAGATGCATCTAGTAAAGAAGAACTATTATCTATGCAAAATGATATATCAAACTCTCTAATAAATAACGAATTAATGGTAAAAACACTGTCTGCAATTAGAAATGGTATTGAAAACTCTTCTGATTTAGATAAAAATATTAGAAATGATCTATATGAAAAAATAGATCAAATGGGATTAGAATATCATGTAACTGGAGAACTTAATGTAGGTGCTTTAAATTCATTAATAACTGAAGTTAAGAATTTAGAAGATGATAAAGGTAATAGATTAGTAAATATTGACTCTGAAAAAGATGTGGACTCAGCTATAACTCAAAAGGTTAATACAGAATTTATTAACTCAGTGTATACATCTATAAATGATAATATTAGTGAAATATTATCCTCATCCGATAAGGTATCAGAAACTACAAAAAAAGACTTCAAATCTGGTGAAATCACTATTTCTGAGTTACAGAAGATATTAGAGAAAGAGTCTTCTGCAGATTTTGAACATATAAGTAGCATAATAGACTCACAAACACAGAAAGATTATTTATTAAACCAAGAAATATCTAAGCATTATGAGTCACAGACACAGAGGTTATCTGAGTCATCTAAGCTAGAAGTAGCTAGTCTTAAAGAGGTTTATTTGAAAGGGGAACTTTCAAAGGAAGATTTTACTAGCTCATTGTATGATGTAATGTCGTCAGTATCCACAGTTGATGAATTAAATAAGTTAATAGATACAAACGAAGATATGAAAATGTCTATGTCTATTCTAGAAAATAATACAGACCCAAAAACTAATGAACTATCAACAAAACAAAAACTATTAGATCAAAACAAGTTGCAAATGGAAGCTGAAAATAATAAACTATTAACAGATACATTAAATGGACTTGATGTAAAAGATAACGAAAAAGTAAAAGGTTCAGTCTTAAGTGGTGCTAAATCAATGGAAGATTTAGGTTCAAAGGCTGGAGATGGTATAATGGATTTAATTGCCAATGCTACTGGTATGGATTTCTTGAGTTCAGACTCTGGTTCTTTATTAGACCAAGGTATGGATAAAGGTAAAGAGAAATGGAATAATAGGAAGAGTAAACGAGGTACTAGTAAAGGTGGTGGTAGAAGCTCAAGAGGTGGTAAATCTAAGGGTATATTCGGAGCTATGAAAAATATGGTTGGTGGTGCTAGTAAGGGTGGTGGCATGATGAAAGGTGCTATGTCTGCTAGTAAAGGAGCATTGGGTGGTGCTGGTAGTATGATGAAAGGTGCTGGTGGATTAATGAAATCTGTTGGTACAAAAGCATTAGGACCACTTGCTGGTATAGCTTCTGCTGGTATGGCTGGATATGACTTTTTTACTGCTGAAGATAGTGCACAAAAGAAAACTGCCGCTGGTTCTGGAATTGGTGGATTAGTTGGTGGTGCTTTAGGTGCAATAGGTGGACCATTGGGAATTGCGGCAGGTGCGGCAATTGGAAATTGGGTAGGTGGAAAAATAGGTGGATTATTGACAGACCCTGATGATTATATACCAGATAGTGTTAAAGATCAAGGACCAGTTGAGGAAATCAGATTTATAGATAATGGATTAATGCCACAAGTAATAGCTAGTGCTGAAAGTGGTCAAGGAGATTATGATGCTGATGATGCTCAAAGTCTTAGAGAATATAGACAAGAACTTTTAGATGACAAGATTGGAGATTATATAGAAAATATAGTAGATGTTAATGGTGCAGATGAAAGTTCGGATAGTAAAAAACTGGAGTTAATAGATAAAAAATTAGCACCATTAAAAGCTAGTTCTCCAAATATATATGCAGAAGTTATGGAAAAAGCTAAAGAAATGTATCCAAATGGAGATGGTAAAGCTAAAGGTATGATGGAGTCAATTGGAGATACTGCTTCTAGCATAGGTTCTAGCATAGGTTCAATGTTTGGATTTGGTGGAAATAATAAAGAAGATAGTGAGAAAGCTAAAGGAGATAGTGGAAATGGTTCAGGTAACACTGATATAGCTTCTAATGAACCAAAGGAAGAAAAAGGCTTCTTTAGTAGTGCTTTTTCAGGTTTATTTGGTGGTTCAGATGAAGCAAGTGAAAAAGAGAAAGATGAAGCAAGTGCAAACTCTCAACAAACATTACAAGGAGACTCAGTTTCAGCAGATGAACAGAAAACAGTTGAACATTATACACAACAAGGTATGAACAGTCCAGCTCAAATAGCTATGGCTACTGGTATGCCAGTAAATAAGGTAACTACAGCTATGGGTGGTAATCAATCGTCACAAATGCAAAATTCAAATGGAAATATAGATATGGCTGGAGTAGCGAAATCTGCAAATCCACCAGCATCTGGTGGAGCTGGTCCAACTATTATACAAAGTAGTTCAGGTGGTGGTGGAGGTTCTAAATCATCTATGAGAATTTCAGATCAATCTGTTAGTATACTAGCACAAATGGTTTAAGGATAATATATATGCTTTTTTATGACAGTTTAGACCAGTTTAGTGATTACATGATACAAGTAAAGAACACTAAAACTGGAGAAATAATTAAGGGATTGATAGATAACGATGATTTATCATACACTATGGGTGCAAATTTAGGTGGTTCACAAATGGCTGGTATGGCTGAGAGTGGATTAAAAGGTATGGCTAGTTCTTTCGCTGGTAAAATAGCTGGAGATGTGGGTAAAGCACTTGTTGATAGCAATTTTAAAACAGTATTATCAACTTATAAGGGATATGAAGACTCATCTGAGTCTTCTTTTTCAATCTCAATGCATTTGTTTCCAAACAAGTCTGGAAATGGTTCATACCCAGAATTGATAGAAATAATAGCTAAATTGACACAACCAAATACAGAAGACTCAAAATTTTTACAGTCATATTTATATGATCCAAGTGATACTAAATCATTATCTTTTGGTTCAGACCCCTTTAAAGGTCAGTTAATACATGTATCTATTGGTGGCTGGTTTATGGCAACTGGATTATTTTGTACTAGTAGTAATCCAAAAATGAGTAAGTTTGTTGATGAAGATGGTAAACCATTATTTGCTCAGTGGGATGCAACTTTTACACCTTATAAAATATTAAATGCAGGGGAGATTGCATCATGGCATCTGAAATAACAGTTTATGATATGGCTAAATATTTAGATTTTGATAAAGAATTAGGTATACATGATACTCAGTCTGGTACATTCATTAGTAAACTTAAGTTATTACCAATAGATAAAATAATAAATATAAACAATGAGTTATTAGATGAAATATCTAAAAAAGTTTATAATACAGAAAGATTATGGTGGGTAATAGGGATTTATAATAACATTTTAGATCCAATGAACATATCATCACGAAATATAAATATACCAGCATTATCTGATATTGAAGATTTATTTTTAAATAGTGTAGAGGACGAATAAGTGGTAAAAGTTAATGATTTTTGTTATATAAAAGTAGAATTTGAGGGTTTAAAAGATTTTAATTTTAAAATGTTTGATAGATTTATTCTACATGAACAAGCTGGATTGATTATACCAATATTTGAATTGGTATTATTTCAAACTGATTATTCCCTATACAAAACTATTATAAAAACAAATTTAAAAATGACTATTTCTTATGGTCCATCAATAGACAAGGTTAAGAAATATAAATTTGTATTATTAAATTATATGTATACTCAAAAAGATAAAGGATTTGATTTATCTCTAACTGGAATTTTAGATGTTAAGGATTTCACTAATAAGATAGATATAAGTGCTAGTGAAGTGAATTCAAATGAAATATTATCTTCTATGAAAACAATAATACCAGTTATTGATTATAAAGGAGATGATAAGCAAGTGTGGATTAGACATAATTGTACTGAAAAAGATTTTGCAGAAAGAATTATAAAACATGCTTATATAGAAGAAAAAGATTTAGTAATGAGTGCTTTAACTGTTAATAAAGAAATGATAGTTAAAGGATATAAGAAAGCTATTAAAGATAAAGAGATAATAGAGTTTAAAGAGGGTAAAGAAAATGAGTCTGCTGATAAAATTAGAATGGACGGTTTTCAATTAGAGTCTGACTCTGCTATATGGTCAAATTTTTTGTCAGAGGGTAGGAAGTTACCAGTTGTATCCGCAAAAGATAGAAAGATGGAAATGTTATCCCCATCACAAGGTTCACTAAAAAATTCTAAATTATATCAAGAACAATCAGATAATGTACACCATAAAGCAATATTAGATAATGGAAATTGTCATGACAATTATTATAAAGCATGGCTAAACAATTTAAACTATTTTGTTCAGCTAATAAGAAATAATGTTATAATAAATATATCTAAGACATTTTTAGATAATAATACAGTGAAATTATTAGATACAGTAAAATTTACACCAGATAATCCTAATAGCCAAGATTTTGTAGACTCAATATCAGGTAAATATATTTTAACAGAAAAAATTACTGAGATAACCCAAAAGGGATTTAAACACTCTGTTAAACTTAATAGAGATTATAATTTATAAAGAGGTAATATGTTTAACAAGTTTAAAGTAAAAGACATAATAATAAATCATAATAAATTAGATGGATTTTATAATGGTACTGTTGTTGATACAACAGATAAAGGATTTAAAAATGATGGAAATCCGATATCTAGGATAAAGGTTGAAATTCCAGAGTTAACGAAGAAAATACCTAAAAAAGATTTGCCATGGTATGTAGTTAAACAAGGATTTAACACATCTCCAAACAGTCAAGCAACTATACCACCAGTAGGTAGTGAAGTAGTAGTAGAATTTCCAACAAATGATATATATAACGGAGTATGTACTTATGTGCTGGTAAGCACACCACCAAGTTAAGGAATAATATATGATTTTAGCATACGACACAAATTTAAATAGAGTTGATAGTAATATATTTCATGCCACAAAAGATATCCAATACCCACCATTATTCAAATTGTTATTGGATACAAAGGCTTATTTTGAATTAAATAGTGATATAGCATCAGTAAATAGTTTTTATATAATATTTAAAACGGTATTAGATGATTTTGATAGGTCGTATAATTTCGATATACCTACATTTACTGAACTCGTAAATATAAATGTAGAACTGATTAGTATTATAGATAGTCAACATTTATTAGTAACTGATCTAACATTTTTAAAATTATCTATGAAGTACAGAGTAAATTCTGTTATGTTGAGAAATAAATTAGATTATCAATTATTATTATTTTCTCAAAATAAAGAACCAACATTTAACTTAGAAGAAGCTATAAAAAATAAGACTATGAATAAAGAGTCACTATCTATAGCTATATTTATGCAACCAGTAATAATTAATAATATAAAAGATAGAGAATATTATATTTCAATTATAAATACAGTAGAAGCTGGAGAAGAGTTATATCCATTAAAACAAGACATAATAAATTCTATAACTAATTTTTATTCAACTACAAATGCAGATTTAATTATCTTAATGATACAGCTATTACAAAATGTAATATCTCCAATACAAGATGAATATATAGCATCAAAATTTGAGGTAATGTTATTAATGAATAATGATATAACTGACACTGGTAAATCAGAAACTGCTGATAATAAATTATTAATTATGAATTCAATGGTTTCTTTAGAACTAACAAATGTAATAGTAACAAATTCACAAACTTCATCATATGTTGTTAATAATTCTGCCCAAAATTTACCAGTTAGAAATGAACAGTTAGCAGAAGAAGTAATATTGATGAATGTAAGTATGGAGTCCAAATCAAATACATCTATAATAGCTGACAATACAAATCAAATTGTACTATCTATGAAAAATAATAATTTGATAATAGCTGAAGAAAATACTAAATTAGAAATTGCTACAACACAATTAAATACATCTAATCAAATATTAACAAATGAGTCTGTATTAATAAATGCAGATGCAAACTATGTAGTAAATGAACAATTAATGGTCATAGAGAGAGGAAATATAGATAACAGTACACAGCAAATAACAGTTTCTACTACAATTATAAAAACTACATCTTTGAAACAAAATATACTAATGGAAAATTATAAAGAAGTGTCAAAACAAAATAAAGAAGCAGACTCAACTTTAGTAATACCATTGAAGTTATTAAATTTAGAAGCAAGTAATACTATGACAAATACCAATCTGGTTATGGGCATGGCAAAAGATCAAACTATATTAACTACAACATCAATGGATAATTCACTTCTATCATTAGGATTAATTACAACTGCATTAGTAGACACTAATTATCCTAATAGATCGATAGAAACTGGATTTAGTTTATTAAAAACACCATTACAATTAGTATTGACAGTGGTAAATGGTTTAGTGTGTATGTTAGAAGCTTTACAATGTATAGCTGTAGGATTAGCTTTAGGGATTATAGAGTTAGCAGTATTTTTAACTGATTTAGCAACAGCACAAAGTGATTTTGAAAATTTAGACACTGATTTTTTAATTATGGTTGAAAATCTTAAAAACTCTATAGTAGACGAATATAACTCAGCCATGTTAGCATCTAATTTGTCAGCAATTATGGAAGTAGCTAAATCACAACTAGCAGAAGTTGAAGATCTACTTTTAGGAGATGCTAGTATGATTGTTGATTATGAACCAGCAATAAAAGAGGCTTGTTTAGAATGGGGTTCAACTATTTCTCAAACTATAATGGATCAAATAACTGATGAATTTGTTCTATTTGTAGATGAATTAAAGTCTGCTATGCAACAAACAATAGACAATATGTTAGGATTATTAAATGTTTCAGAGTGTGAAGCCATTAATTTTGATTTACCAGAATTTGGTGGAATAAATATGTTTGAGATTACATTTCCAGATTTAAAATTTCCAGATTTTAAAATAGATATACCAAGAGCTGAATTAAAGGTTAAACCATGTTAAACCAAACAGAAATTAGAAGATTATTAGGATTAGATTTCGCTACTAGATTTAAACCATTAGCAACAACATCTCTTATAAATAGAGGGTGGAAAAAAAAACAATTAGATAGAATAGATGTTCCATTATCTACTATATCATTAGGTGCTATACAATCAGATACCAATGCTTTAACATTACCAACTGTTATTAGAAATGCTTCTAAAAAAGTAGAATATAAAATGGATGCGGTTACAAAATCTGCAACAAACAAAGTCAATTCAAAAGTTAGAACTGGTATTACAGCTACAGCCTCTGCAAAAACTATGGCAAAAACTAAAGCAAAAATTAAAGCCCATGAAGTATTCGCTTCTAAGAAAACATTAAAAATACCTGAACCAGTATTCTCAGAACCAAAAGCAACAGCACCAATAAATATACAAGATGCTGATTACACAATAAAAGAAGATTACCCACATACATATGGATTTATAGACTCAGTTAAAAACTGGCTTAAAATAAATAAGAAAAAGAACCATGCAGAAATAGTGCACAATTCAGGAACTCATATAAAGATAGATGAAAAAGGTAATGTAACTATGCATATTGTGGGTAGTTTCAAACAAATTATAGAAAAAGATTACTCGTTAGAGGTAAAAGGAAATTTTGATCATATAGTTGGCAAAGATGAATATCATCATATTGGTGGTAAATTAGATGAAGTATTTGATGGAAATCATACAACAGATGTTGGTGGTCCTAGACAAGAAAATGCATCTACTATTGGACATAATTAAAATGGGTACTCCAATAACTAGATTAGGAGATAAAACAGTTGGACATTGTTATTCTCCAACACCAAGTGTTGGAGCTTCAGGAACAACATTTGTTAATGGGATACCAGTTGTTAGAGTTGGAGACCCATATGCAGTACATTGTTGTGGTCCTGATTGCCATGCTGGTAGTTTATCTGCTGGAGCTGGAACGGTATTCGCTGATGGTATAGCCATAGGTAGACAAGGAGACCCATTAGATTGTGGCGATACTGTAGATGCACATTCAGCAGATGTATTTGCTGAATAACAGAGTTTTAAAACTGTATATAAAATAGGAAATAAAAAGATGGCTACAAAATATTCAGATTTATCATTATCAGGGAAAAACTTAACTAATGTAGAGTCAGTTATGGCTTCAATAGATAATATACTTAAAACTAGAATAGGGGAAAGACCATTTAATAGAGATTTTGGTTCTAGATTAGAAGATTATTTATTCGAACCTTATACTTTTTCAGTTAGTAGATTAATATTATCTGAAATTATATCATCTATAAATAAATGGGAAAAAAGAGTTGAAATTTCTGCTGGAACAAATGTAACAATGAGTCCAGATAGTAGAGCATATGAAGTAATACTAAATGTTAAGATAAAAGGTTTTGAGGAAGTAGTACAAATAAGTAAAACTTTAGAACCAAAATAAAGGATAGTTAGTGAATATAATTAGTAATGACTCAATATCATTTGAACAAATAAAAGCAAATATAGAAGATTATTTAAAGTCACTAAACAATTGGGAAGATATAAAAGATAATTTACCAGCATCAAATATGACAATCATTAACGAATTAATTGCTGGTTTTGCTTCTTATGTTTCATACAAACAAAAAATGTTTAGAGATGAAACATATTTAACAACTGCAAAATTACCATCATCAATATACAATATAGCTAAAACTTTTGGATATTATATAAGTAGACATACTGTACCCAGTGTTAAAATAAAATATATAGGTGTACCAACCAAAACTATGAAAGCTGGAGATATATTAGGTAAATATGGGAACTATGATATAATATACTTTGGTAAAAATATTATAATAGAAAAGTTAGATGTAATTGATGTATTTATAGGCATATATTCAGAAACTGAATATACAGCATCATTTAAAGATGACTCTTATTCAATAGATATAAACCCAACATATTTGACAGCGATAGATGATAATAGAATGCAGTTATTCGTAAATGATATTGAACAAGAAATTTCGAAAGATATAGAAGATTATGTAGTTTTACAAAAAGCTGTAGATTATAGTTATGATACTAGTTCTACAAAATTATTTATATCAGATAGAGCTAATACATATGGTATAGTTTTAGAAGATGGTGATATGGTAAAACTAAAATGTTTAGAAACAGATGGTAATATAGAAAATTTTGTCATAGATGATATATCTTTAAATAACGAATTCTTACCAGTTGAATTAAATCATGATGGTTCTAATGGAGATGATTTAGATAAAATAAAAAGATTATCCCCATTATTTTATTCTACACTTAGAAGAATGGTAACTGAAAAAGATCATAAATATATAGCAGAAGCAAATCCGATGATAAAATCAGCATCTGCTGAAAGAGATTTAGGTACTGCATATAAAATAAGTTTAGATATACAAGCACCGTATATAAATACAACTTTCCAAATAATAATAGCTGGAACAGTATATGAAGTAATAACTGATGCAACATATACTAAACAAATGATAAATAATGCATTCATACTTAAGGCATCTGGAAATTTATTAACATTCACTACTAATGAAAATGAGTTGTTAACAATAACTTCAGTAGACTCTAGATATGATACTGTTAATGTAACACAAAGTGCAAATATAATTCAGACAGTAGTGGATGCAAATGTAATTCCAGCTTGTTGTACAGTTAATATATTTTATATAAAGCATGATACAATAGATGAACCTAGTTTTATGACTATGTATGAACAGAGGGAAATGGCTAATTATTTAAATAATTATAAAATGGCTGGATTAAGAATAATAATGATACCAGCAACTGTACAATATTTAAGTTTTAAAATAAAAATAAAATTAACAGACCCATTTTATATAGATGCAGTAAGAAAAGAGATATTAAAAGTGCTATCAAAGTATGAATTAGTATTAGATACTCCTTTTGATTATGGTACTATGATGGTTGAGGTTTCAAAAATTTCATTTTTTGAAAATAGTAGTTTTGTACAACCTATATTATCTGTTATACCAAATCAAACAGTATTTAATGTAGCACCAAGTAAATATAATTATATGAAATTCAATGAAGTTGAAGTATTATTAGGATAATATGATGGAGATTAAAGACTCAAAAATATTAAATAACATACCAGAATATTTAATAGATGAAAATAAAAATGCTGAAAATGCTAAAGAATTAATAGAACATTTAAATCCTAATGCAGTAAATGTAACTGCTTCGCTTATAGATAAAATATATAGTGAACTAGATGATTTTAACAATTGGTCTGATTATGACAAGTATATTAGTGAGTTTAAACTAGATGAAGTATTTGATGGTTTAAAGAAAAATTTATACGAGGTATCAAGTCCAGAATTATTAAAAGGTTTCTTCACATTTAAGGGAACTAGTACAGATATAGAATATTTGATGAAAATTGCTGGTTATTATATGATAATGTATGAGTCCGATTATTATAGACAAGCTATATCTATGTATGATCTAATATTTTTTAGATATGATACTTTATACTCAGAAATTTTAGAATTAAACACAAAAGAAGAAATAGAAACATATTTCGATAGTATAGATTTATTAAATCCTAATTTAGAAGAAATATTTACAGCACTAAAGTTTCCAAATCCTAATGAAACTCAGTATTATAAAATGTATTCTTTAATAAATATTCATTTAGAAGCATTAAAAACTGATTTTACCAAAATAGACTGTACTTTGACATCTGAAGTTTATGTAGATCTGGATAGTCCAACTTTCGCTGGTGTTAGAGTTAAAGAGCTACATCATCAGATTAGAGAAATTATTAAATCTAGGATTTCAGCATGTATATTTTTAAGAGAATTAATAGTATATTTGGAAACTAAATCTTTCTTTCCAACTAAACAAAAAGTATATACAGCTGAGGAAATAGAATTAGAGAATGAAACAGAAGATAATTTAAGAATGTTCTGTTATACACTCAGAATATCTGCAACTGGTGATATTCTGAAAGTAAACAATATAAATCCAATACAAGTAAATAAGGTAATCTGTCCAGCATATGAAAAAATATCTGAACCATATATTGTAGAAGTAGAACGAGAAATATGTGATAAAGGAACTTTTAACATTCATGGTACGATGTGGAATAGAAAGTTACAAAATGTAAATCCAATTGTTGTAGAGGGAATGTCAAAGGAAGACTGTAGAGAAAATAAGATACAAGGAAATTTACCAACATATTTTGCTATTGGTTACACTCCTAAGTTAATTAATGGTTCATTTGGTAAAGTAAACAATATAGACCCATCTAGTGTAGAGGGTAGAAGAATTTTACCTACAGAAAATTATGAAATGAGATTTAATGATAATTATCCAACTTCAGTTGGTGGAGATAAGCATTATCCATTGAATAACATATACCCGATGAAAGTTAAAGGATATTTCAATTTTGAAATATTAGACTCAACAGAAGATATATTATATCAAACAGAAACATATGAAGATCTTTATAAACCACATGCATATGAAGTAATTGAACTAGAGAGAAGTACCGAAGACAGTCTCCAAATGTTTGATGGTGTATCAGTAGACAATTATACACCAATAAGGGTGGAAAATGTATCTCCTATATCAGTACATGGTACTGATATAATGCTAGTTGAAAATAAGTATGAAATAGATTACACTAGAGAAACATTAGATAAAAGAGATTATATAGAAACAAGTTATTTACAGTATAGATTGAATGTAAATAATAATATTCCAATGAAAGTTAATAATAATATTATTATACAAGGAACTAGAGGTAATGTATATGATATGTCATTATTTTTACCTTTGGATGAAGATGGATTATTATTAGATAATAATAATCCATTAACTTTGGCTGGTACTGAGTATGAAGTGGGTATGCAAATAGAATGGCAAAACAATACAAAAATTTCATATTTTGCTGATAATGCTAATCCAATAGAAGTAAATAATATGATGCCAACTAAGTTACCAACACTTAGGAATTTTAATGTTAATAATATATATTATTTTGATTATACTAGAGAAATTGTAGATGTAACATTTGATCCAATTGATGCATATATGATTGATTATACTAGAGAAACTATAGACTCATTTTCTAATAAAAGAACTATAGATAATCAAATGCCAACATTAGCAAATGGAACTTTTAAAGTTCATGGAACATATGTTGGATTAGATGTAGTTTATGCATATGACTTACAAAATGATATAGATATAACTGTAGAACCTTATGACTTATCATCTAATACTACAACACCATATGATAAGTGGGGTGGAGAAATAGATAATGTTATACCACTAAAGGTTGGTATAAATAAAGTGGTATTAGGAACATCATCAACACAAGAAAGTTGGAATGATAAAACTGATATAGCTATGTTTGTAATGAATGCACAACCAATATCGATAGATAATATCGTTATAATGAAAATAGCTGGTAATATTATTAATGATTTCATAGTTAACATAGATGATATAGAATATGAAAAAACAACATATGATGTAACTTTTGACCCAACAGCCATATTTGAGACTGAATTTGAGACTGAAAAACATGATAGACTATCTAATAGACTATATGTAGAGAACTTAAATCCATTACAATTAACAAATGATACTCAAGTAGTATATGGGGAGTCCAATGCTAATGACTATGTATATGATATATTTAATGATTTAGAAGTAATGAAAGAAGTTAAATCCATACAAAGTAGTACAATTCAAACATATAAAATAGCTATAGCTAATAATGTAACTCCATCTAAAGCAGATGGTAGTTATTTGGTAGTTGGAACTGTTGGAGATGATACTTTTGATTTAGGTAATTTAGCTTATTTCATGAACAGATGTAATTTTATAAAAGTTAATAATGTTAGAAGTAAAAAAGTTAAGGGTTCTAATGCAATAAAAGAAGTAGTTGATAGTACATTATTTGTTGAAAGAACTATGATAATAATAGATTATACTAGATTAAAAGTAGGTAAGTCATGTGTTTATGATAATATAAGAAAGGTAGAAATCGGTGCTGTTATACAAAATGATGCAACAGTTAAGTTACAAGGATTTATGTAGAAATTATTAAGTTTTATTTCTATACAAATATTAATACACCTATAAAGAGGAAAACAATATGAAATTGACAGATGAAAAACAAAAACCCTCATTTGAGGGTCATTTAAGAGTAGAGAGAGTTTATGATAATGGAGATGTAAAAGTTGAATTTGATGAACAAAATCTAGTTGTTAATGAAGCATCAAATATTCTTAGAGATTTAATGTTTGGAGATGCTCAACAAATTACAAAAATTCATTTTGGAGATATGAGTCTTGTATCAACTAATGATTTAAAAAATGTGGCTTCTCCTCAGTTGACAGATACAGCTTTAATTAATAAGCTATATGAAAAAGCAACTGCTAAAGAAAAAGCTATTTATGGTGGACACCCAGCTATTAAATACATTGCTGTTCTTGAAAAATCAGAGTTTAATGGAGATGGTGAACAATTAATCACTGAATTTTCATTAGCAACTGGTACAAACAGAATTTTCACTAGAAAAACTCGTGCGGCAATCTACAAAGATAATGAGTCTTCACTGAGATTTATCTGGTGGTTAGTTTTTAACTAAAGGATAAACAGTGCAAAAATTTTATATGAAATTAGATGGTTCTAAACCGTCTAAGAAACAAATAGTGTCTGTTAAAAAAGTAATTGGTTCTGAAGCTGAAATTAAAGAGATTAATAGTAATTTTCTTGAAATACAAGTTAAAGATAAAAATAAAATTAAAGAAATTTTATTAGGTAAAGCTAAGACAAATAAATGGTCATTTGTTAACCTATAAAGGAAATAAATGTTACCTCATTCATCAATTCATAACTTTTATCAAGGTTATGACAAATCAAAATTCGATAATTTGAATGGAGATAGTCTTAACCAAGCACCAAATCAACTTTTGGCTAATGATATATATCTAAACCAACAATCTGATTTAAACAAATCAAACACAGCAACATTAACAAATACTGTTAACGGTTTTGCTTCTTCCATATCAACAGCAAACTCAAATTCTTTAATAGCAAAAGACAAAGCAGATTTAGTATTAAGTGTTAATGAAAAATCATGGTTAGCTAATGCTTCTACTGGAGAGGGTAACTCAGAAATTCTTAGAATGATGGGTGCTTCTGGTATATTTTCAGTTAGGCAATATACATATGATACAGCATTTAATCCAAGTAAAAGACCATTTGAAATTAATTATGCATCAATAGGTCAACATGACCATGCTAATTATGAGGGTATGGCTGGTTCTGCAGAATATTCTGCAATAGCAAATGGATATTATGTAAGGTCTAGACACAATGATTATAGATTTAGAAGTCCAGCTAATAGTCCAGCTAGTTATCTAGCAACTCAAACTAATTCAACACCACCAGTACCAACTTCAGTATTAAGTTTACCCTCTGGTTGTAACATAGATGGTACTGTAGATGTTATAAATAATACTCAAGCTAAATATATTAAGAATGTTAAAACTAATAATCCACAAGATTGTACATGGGAAATGTCATATATGGAAGTTTGGTTAGAAGCTTTCACATCAACTTTAGACGATCCATTTGACTCATTTAGACATAGCATTGATGCTAATACTATAGAGGAAGCCCTAAATAAGGCTTTATATTTAAATGCTGGTGGACATAAAAATAGGCTTGAGAATATACCATATTTTCCAACTGTAGTTAGAACTGTTGACATTAATGGATTACCGATTATGGCTACAGTTAAATATAGAGTTCTAACTCAAAAAGTAGCTACATTAGCAGAGATACCTTATAATGAAACAGAGTCTATTAATGGTACTACAAACTCAAATTCATTTAAATTACTTAAAGATTTACAAACTAAACATCATTATAATTATACAAACTGGACTGATTTATCAAAAAGTAGAAGAGCTAGATTTGAAATGAAAGATGGGTTATTACAAAGTTTATGTGAAAAAATATATGGTATGGACGGTATGGGTTCTTATTCTAATGAGTCGTATGACCAATACGGATTAGAAGATAATTTAACAGAATATGGAACTTCAACTTTATTAAATGCTTCCAAATATACACATGCATATAGTATGATTGATGATGATGCTAGTGGTCGTAATAATGCTCATAGAGGATTTAATGACCCAAATTTATTTGTAGCTAGAACTAAACATAGCAAAGTTATTGACGGATTTACTTATTTAATACCATTAGAAATGGTCCTAAGAACTCCAGCTGAAACATGGAATCCTTATAATATACCATCAGTAGCTGTAACTGGTGGTGGTAGATTAGTAACTGATCCATTAAGTGGGTGGAATTTAAATTTATATAATTTTAAAATTCCATCTGCAGTACACACTGCTACTGGCTTACCATCTGACAGTGCGGATACATATAAGTCTGCTTTTGTACAAACTCCAGCACATGGTGTACAAAATGTTAGAGCAAGTGGTATAAATGTTCATGATTATGATGGATATAGAAGACGATTTCCAATATTTGCATCATTTCATGATTTTAATAAAGGAAATGCTGAAGTTTTAGCTATGAAAACTGAAATGAAACTAGTTCTAAAAGAGATACTAGCTGGTACTCTAACAAATGATGATATAGATAAGGCATTCTAAATGAAGAAAGTAATAAACCATCTGAAACTGAAATTGGATAATAATAACCCAATTTCAGTATATGGTCTATTACCACAAATGCTCATACCAGTTAATAATGTTTTTTACCAATACAAACGAATAAAATCACAAACAATCTACAAGGATAAGAAATCTAGATCACCACCTAGACAAATTGCTTGTTAGATTATGAGTTTTATCTGTTTCTCTAATAACAGAAATAATATAAATTAAAAAGGATTAAAAATGACATTACCTAACACTTCGGTATTCAATTTTTATGAGGGTACAGACCCACAACATTACACAGATTTAACTGGTGTTAACTTAAATGC
>ERZ889078.950-NODE-950-length-24367-cov-8.875411_pt1 | contig 24367 bp, 16 predicted proteins | sample MGYA00521266_ERZ889078 | MGnify/ENA primary metagenome ERZ889078 (study PRJEB32303, sample SAMEA104408618) | aquatic metagenome | biome: Brackish water; feature: Pelagic; material: water | place: Baltic Sea | collected 2014-06-16T06:34:00 | depth 76,534 m ...
GTTCGGTTCGATACGGGGAGATTCGACCTGGCGCTGCGAGAGTGGCGGAATTGGTAGACGCACCAGATTTAGGTTCTGGCGCCCTAGGGTGTGGGGGTTCAAGTCCCCCCTCTCGCACCAGGGCGGCCGCTTGTCGGTCACCCCGAGGAGACAGCAATGCAGGTTCAGGTCGAGTCACTGAGTGCCGCGCGTCGGCAGGTCAAGGTTCAAGTTCCAGCGAGCGATGTGTCGCGGGTGTGGGCGCAGGTTGTCCGTCGCATCGGTGCCCGCGTGCGGATGCCGGGTTTTCGCCCGGGCAAAGCGCCCGCTCGCTTGATTGAGCGACGCTACGGCGCGGCGATCCGCGAAGAGGTGCTGGACAAGGTCCTGCCCAAAGCGATCTCCGACGCCATCGAACAGGCCGAGCTGCGGCCCTTGGGTCGACCTGAGCTGGAAGATATCGGCGAGCTGAAAGACGCCACCATTCTCGACATCACGTTCTCTTGCGATGTGTTGCCGTCCCTTGAGCTCGACGGCTACATGGGCGCTGCGTACACGATCGATCGTGTCGTCGCTGACGACGAAGACGTCGACGCGGAGATGGAAGCTCGCCGCCAGCGGGCGACGGACGTCATCGACGTGCAGGACCCGGCCGTCACGGATGACGTGGTCCGCCTCAGCTTCTTCCTGTGCGCCGAAGGAACAGCCGGCGCAGATCTCCCGGCTGACCCGGATCTGCAGGAGCGCCGCGTACCGATCGGCGGCAACGTGGCGTGGCTGTCGGACGTGGTTGAGGGCAGCGCCGTCGGCAATCGCATCTCGGTCGATGTCGAGGTGCCGGAGCACGAAGGCACGGACTTTGATGGCCGCGTCGCCCTGCTCACGGGCAAGGTGTTGGGCGTTCAACGCCGCGTGGTCCCGGACCTGGATGACGCCTTGGCCGTCAAGCTCGGACATGCCGACCTCGCCGCGCTGCGTGTCGACGCGAAGGCCGAATGTGATCGCCGGGCTGAGCAGCGCTCAAGCCTGCTTCGTCGCACGGCGGTGTTGACACATATCCTCGCCACCAATGAGATCGACGTGCCACGCACGCTGGTCGACCACGAGATCGACAACCGTCTGCAGCGGATGTTTGGCGGCATGAACCTCAAAGACAACCCGGCGCTGTCGCGCTACCTCGACGAGCTCCGCAACGGCATGCGCCCGGAAGCTGAGACCGGCGTGAAGCAGGCCCTCGTGCTGAGCCATCTCGCCGAGCAGCACGAGCTGGACGTCACCGACGCAGACATCGACGCGCGCATCGAGCGCATGGTGTTGGAGATGCCGGACATGGCAGCGCGCGTGCGCGAGCGCTTCAGCGCCGACGACGCACGCGGCCACCTACGTTCGCAGATCACTGAAGAGCAGGTGCTGGAGCTCATCCTGGCCGAGAGCGCCGTCACCGAAGGCGTCGTGCGGCCGTTGCGCGAGCCTGAGCCCGAGGCCGAGGCTGCTGCCGTCGAGGCGGCTGGCGATGACGCTGTCCTCGAAGCGGAGGCTGCTGCGACCGAGGCTGCGGCGGCCGAGACCGTCAAGGCCGACACCGTCGATGTCGGCGCCGCCGGTGTGTAGGTGCCGCTGACGCTCAGCTTGTCGGTCCCGGTGCCGGCCAGCTTGTCGTTCAGCTTTGCCTTCTCGAACTACTGAATCGGATCCGCTTGCGGAATGGCGTGACCCGCGCCAGGGTTGGCCCGATTCGCGGGCACCCCGCCCGCCTCCCCCTGCCGCTCGGCCCGCGCCGACGCAAGAGGCGACCATGTCTTGGGTCATCCCAACCGTTATTGAGACCACCCCCCGCGGCGAGCGCGAGTGGGGGATCTACTCCCGCTTGTTGCGCGATCGCATCATCTTCCTGGGCTCTGAGGTCACCGACGCCTTGGCAAACTCGATCATCGCGCAGCTGCTGGTGCTGGAGAGTGAGGATCCAAAGAAGGAGATCTCGCTCTACATCAACAGCCCCGGCGGCTCGGTGACGGCTGGCCTCGCGATCTACGACACCATGCAGTACATCAAGGCGCCCGTGTCCACGATTTGCATCGGTCAAGCCGCGTCGATGGGTGCCGTGTTGCTGACCGCTGGCGCCAAGGGCCGACGGTTCATGCTGCCGCACGCGCGGGCCATGCTGCATCAGCCACTCGGTGGATTCTCCGGTCAGGCCACGGACATCGACATCCAGGCGCGCGAGATGCTTTACGTGAAGGGCGTGCTCAACGAGGTCGTGGCGCGTCACACCGGTCGCGACCCCGATCAAGTGAAAACGGACACCGACCGCGACTATTATCTCAGCGCCGATGAGGCGAAAGCCTACGGTTTGATCGACGAAGTCGTGCGACGCGACGAAGTTGCGTGAACGCTGAGAGGGGGAGTACATCTGCAAGGGCCAATAGACCCGAGCGGGCACTGCGCCGGCGTTTCTGACCCCGTTCTTGCCATGGTTCCGCAGGAATTCTGTGACCATGACAGGCAGAGCGGCCTAGGTTTTTGACGCGACGGAGCGCAGATCCCTACTATCCCATCGGTGCGGGCCTGATCCCGCGTGCGCCGGCTCCAACCCCCGGCGCTTCGGAGAGTGATGAGCGACCGTCGACGTGACGCCAGCAACCTGTGCTGCTCCTTCTGTGGCAAGAGCCAGAAGGAAGTGAAGAAGCTCATCGCCGGACCGTCGGTCTACATCTGCGATGAGTGTATCTCGCTCTGCAATGACATCATCGCCGAAGAGGTCGACCGCGACGACAAGGGCCCGACGCTGCAGTCCGTGCCGAAGCCGAAGGAGCTGCGCAAGACGCTCGACGAGTACGTCATCGGCCAAGACCACGCCAAGAAGGTGCTGTCTGTCGCCGTCTACAATCACTACAAACGCATTGATTATAAGGGCAACAAGCGCACGGACGTCGAGCTTGCGAAGAGCAACGTGCTGCTGCTGGGGCCGACCGGCTCCGGCAAGACCTTGCTCGCGCAGACCCTCGCGCGGGTGCTCAAGGTGCCCTTCACGATCGTCGATGCCACGACCCTGACCGAGGCCGGCTACGTCGGTGAGGACGTCGAGAACATCATCGTGCGGCTGCTTGAAGCGGCGGATCACGACGTGGACGCGGCGATGCGCGGGATTGTCTACATCGATGAGGTCGACAAGATCACCCGCAAGTCGGAGAACCCATCGATCACGCGGGACGTGTCTGGCGAGGGTGTGCAGCAGGCGCTGCTGAAGATTCTGGAAGGCACCGTCGCGAACGTGCCGCCCAAGGGGGGGCGCAAGCATCCGCAGCAGGAGTTCATTCAGGTCGATACGACGAACATCCTGTTCATCTGCGGTGGGGCATTTTCGGGGCTCGACAAGATCATCGAGCGGCGCGTTGGCAACAAGACGATCGGTTTTGGCAAAGAGGCTGAGAACATCGACAGCGAGAACATCGGTGAGCTGCTGAGCAAGCTCGCGCCGGAAGACCTGCTGAAGTTCGGCCTCATCCCTGAGTTTATTGGCCGTCTGCCGGTGGTCGCGACGCTCGAGGCGCTCGACGAAGCCGCCCTGGTGCGCATCCTCGTGGAGCCGAAGAACTCGCTGTCGCGGCAGTACAAACGTCTGCTCGAGCTCGACGGGATCAAGCTCAGCTTCACGAGCGAAGCCTTGAACGCCGTCGCGCGTCGGGCGATCGATCTCCAGACCGGTGCCCGCGGCTTGCGCGCGATCATGGAGGACGCGATGCTCGAGGTGATGTACGAGGTGCCGGGCTCCGACAACGTCGATGAGGTCGTGATCACCGAGGAGACCGTCACAAGCGGCGCCTACCCGCTGGTCGGCTTGAAGGCCGAAACCGAGGCCGCGGCTTCCTAGGCGACGACCGCTTGGTCGCGCCACGCTTGGTCTGCACCACACGCACGATTTTCAGACCAACCTTGCGGCCAAGCCCTGGCGTGCTTCCGTGCTCCGTGTGCGATGGCTTGGTACGCAGCCGAGTCGCTCACGGTTCAGCCTGAAGTCTGCGTCGCGCCCCTGACACGATGCGCACAGCTGTCGGTTGAGTACTATCGGATCGCAGGAGCTCGCCATGTCTTCCCCAGAACTGCCCGTTATCCCGCTTCGCGGCGTCGTCGTGTTCCCGCAGATGGTCGCGTCGCTCTTTGTTGGACGCCCACGGTCCTCCGCCGCGCTTGAGGCTGCGCTGGCGCGCGAAGACAAGATCATCGCGCTCGTGGCGCAGATCAACGCGCGTGATAATGATCCTGGCCCGGGGGATCTCTACGACATCGCCTGCTTGGCGCGCGTCGACAAGGTGCTGCGGCTGCCCGACGGCACGATGAAAGTCAGCGTTGAGGGGCTCGACCGTGTGCGCGTGCAGGAACTCGGCGTCGAGGGTGAGTTTCTGACCGCGACCGTGTCGCCGCTGAGCGCCGAGATGGCCCTTGGGCCGGTCACTGGTCCGGAGGCCGATGAGCAGGTGACGCGCTTGCGGGCTGCTTTTGAAGCCTTTGCGCGCATCAGCCGCCGTGTGCCGCCGGAGGTGGTGGCGAGCGTGATCTCTATCGAAGATCCCGGTCACCTCACCGACATGGTGGCGGCGCACATGGGCCTGAAGGTGGGCGAGCGCCAGCAGATCTTGGCGTTGCTGCCGTTGCTACCGCGCCTCGACAGGTTGCTTGAGCTGATCGAAGCCGAGACCGAGGTCGCCACCGTTGAGCGGCGCATTCGCAAGAAGGTTGGCGCCACAGAGGGCGGCAAATCTCGGGCCGCCATGGGTCAGTCCGACGGTGGCGAGGCCGACGAGTTTAAGAACGAACTCACCGAGCTGGCCCACGAGATCGGCGAGAAAGACCTGCCTGAAGAGGCGCGCGACCGGCTTGAGCGTGAGTTTCGCAAACTCAAGATGATGAACCCCATGTCGGCAGAGTCCGGTGTGCTGCGGACGTACATCGACTGGGTGTTGAGCCTGCCGTGGGGCCACGTCTCCAAAGACGCGCTCGATATCGTCGAGGCCCAGCGCGTGCTGGATGCGGACCACTACGGCCTGGAGAAGGCGAAGGACCGCATCGTCGAGTACTTGGCGGTGCAGCAGCTCACCGACGGCGCGAGCAAGGGGCCGATTCTGTGTCTCGCGGGGCCTCCCGGCGTCGGCAAGACGTCGCTGGCCCGGAGTATCGCGCACGCGACCGGTCGCAAGTTCGTGCGGATCAGCCTCGGCGGCGTTCGTGACGAGGCGGAGATCCGCGGCCATCGCCGCACGTACGTCGGCGCGCTGCCTGGCAAGATCATCCACGCCCTGAAGAAGGCAGGCACCTCCAATCCGGTGATTCTGCTCGACGAGGTCGACAAGATGAGCGCCGATTTCCGCGGAGATCCAAGCTCTGCGCTGCTTGAGGTGCTCGACCGGCAGCAGAACGACGCGTTTGTCGATCACTACATCGATCTCGACTATGACTTGAGCAAAGTGCTCTTTGTCACCACCGCCAACTACCTGCAGGCCGTGCCGGTGCCGCTGCTCGATCGCCTGGAGATCATTGAGTTGGGCGGCTACACTGAGCAGGACAAGATGCAGATCGCGCGACAGTACCTCGTGCCCCGGCAAGTGATCGATAACGGCTTGCAGGGGGTCGACGTCAAGTTCTCCGACGAGACCCTCGCGTTGCTGATCGGCAGCTATACCCGTGAGGCCGGCGTGCGCTCGTTGGAGCGTCAGATCGGGAGCGTCTGCCGCAAGCTCGCCCGGGAGACGCTGGAGTCCAAGCGCAAGCGCAAACGCTTTCGCATCACGCCGGACCGGGCGCGCGAGCTGCTCGGCGCCGAACACTTCACCGACCGCGCCCACGACGGCGCCGATCGTGTCGGTGTGGTCAATGGCCTCGCGGTGACCTCGGTGGGCGGCGACATCCTGCAAGTCGAGGTGGCGGTGCTGCCCGGCAAGGGCAAGCTGACGTTCACCGGCAAGCTCGGCGACGTGATGCAGGAGTCCGTGCAAGCGGCGATGAGCTACGTGCGTGCGCGCGCTGGGGCGTTGGAGCTCGACAAGACCTTCTACGAAAACGTCGATGTGCACGTTCACTTCCCCGAAGGAGCGGTGCCGAAGGACGGTCCGAGCGCGGGGATCGCCATCGCCACCGGTTTGGTGAGCGCGCTCACCCGCATCCCGGTGCGCTACGACGTCGCCATGACGGGCGAGGTCACCCTGCGCGGTCGCGTGCTGGCGATCGGCGGGCTCAAGCAGAAGATCATCGCGGCCCACCGGGCGGGTATCTTTACGGCGCTGGTGCCAAAGGCCAACGAGCGCCACGTCGAAGACATCCCGAAAGAGGTGCTCAAGGACATGACGTTGATCTTTGTTGAGCACGCGGACGACGTGCTGCGCAACGCCTTGCGCATCGAAGATCAGACGACTTTCTTGACCGAGCCTTTCGGGCTTTCACGCGAATATCTGGGCATCTACGTGCCTCCGACCGCGCACTGAGCGGCGGCGTCGCGCGCGCCGGGGCACCGACCGGCGGAGCCAACTACGCCTCGGTCGTGACGTAGCTCCAGGCCAGCCGCGCCGCCAACCGCGCCGTGGCGCCGTCCTGGTCAAATCGTGGATTCAGACCGTAGAGACTCATCTGCGTTGGGTGCGGCATCGCCGCGAGCGCCTCAGCGCCACGGAGCACGGCCCTGGGTGGCACGCCGATCGCGACCGGCTCGCTGACGCCCGGCGCCTGGGCTTGTGAGAAGGCGCTGAGATCCACCGACATCACCACCGCCGAACAGCGCTCCGAGAGGCCAGCGAGCTGGCTGAGCACGGAGGTGGTCGCGGCGTCGCCGTCACCCATGTCGGGATACCATCGGGCAGTCACGCCGCGCGCTTCGAGAAAACGGATGTGGTTCGCGCTGCTCTCGCTGCGCTGTAGCCCCCACAACACGGTGTTTTCGCCGGCCAACAACGCGGCGGGCTCCAAGAGCAGCCGCCGAATCGCCGTGCCTTCGTGTGGTTCACCCTCATGGGAGAAGGCGTCGGGCCGAGCGTCCACCGTGAGCAAGCCGGCGATCGCCTTTTCGCTGCCACGTCGCAGCCATCGGGCGAGCCCTAGCACCTCGCCGTAGAGGTTGTCCTGTCCGCCGCCGACGACGAGCAACCGCGCGCGGGGGAAGCGCTCCCGCAGCACATTGACCACCTCAGAGAGTCGGGCGTGGGTCTCATCGGTCGTCGCCGCGCTGACGAGATCACCAGCGTCCAGCACCGAGCCGTTCGACCAGCCATCCGGCGCATGTAGACGCCAGAAGTAGTCGCGGAAGCGCTGCGGGCCATCGGCTGACCCGAGTCGCCCGCCACGCAGCGCCGCGCCTCGATCTGCGGCGACGCCGAGCAGCACCGCTTGCACACGCTCGGGGTCTGGCGCGCCATCGAGCGAGACCATCAACCCGCCCATGCGCGCGTCGTCCCGGCCCGGTGGCTGCGGACGGCGAGTGGTGTCGTTGTGCACGTAGCGCAGCGTGTCTTGTTCGCTCATGCCGGCCTCTCGGCGCGCGTGTTCACGGCGCGGTCTTCATCTTGTGTTGCGTGGGATCCTGCACTTCGCCTTTTCGGCGTTCAGCTTGCCGGAGCAGCGCCTTCATCCGATCGAGCTGCAGCCGAGATTTGTCGACCCAGTCGCCGTCGGTGCCCAGTCGCTTCGCGAGCGCGATGTTCTTCTCATAGATTCGCACCGCGCGCTTGGCCAGGTGGCCGGTGTGCTTGAAGAGCTCGTCGCGGTAGGTGTCGGTCGTCAGCTTGTCGAGGCCCTGGGGCACCTCCGCGGCGTAGATGTCGTCGATCAGTTGCGCGTAGAGCGAGCCGATGCGGAACCCGGCCGCGAGCGACCACTTCTTGTGATGCAGCCGCACCGCGCGAAAATACGAGGCCTGCGCCTTGAGGAAGAGGTTGGCTTTATCCTCCAGATCGCGGCGCATCCGCGCCACCGGCAGCTTGAAGTGGATGGTCTCGAACAGCGTGCGATAGATCTCGCCGCGCTCATAGTAGGCCCGCGGCACCCAGTGACTCTCCGCCACAGGTCGCAGCTCGCGGTGCAGATCGTAGAGCCGCTGCGTCGCCCGAAACGCGCGATCGGCGCGCTGCATCTCACCGCCGCGCTTGTGATTGAGCCCCTGCCGCGCGCTCGCCTCCAGGCCATCGAGCACGCCTAGCTCACCACCGATGAGACGGATCACCTCAGGATCGACGCGCATCGCCCTGTAGACGGCCGCGGCGCGCTTGAACTCGCCCTGCCGATGCAGCGCCTCAGCGAGCAGAAACGCGGCGTCCCGGGCGTCGCGGCTGCCGGCGCCATGGCGGATCGCGTCGCGAAAGCGCACCGCCGCGTCTTTGGCCCGGTTCAGATGCATCAGCGCTAGGCCAGCGTTGAAGTTGAGCGCGCCCAGGCCCTCATGGTCGGGGTACTCCTCGCCGATGATGTCGTAGAGCTCGACCGCCTCGGCCCAGCGTTTGTCCCTGAACGCGGCGGTCGCGTCCTCAAGCAGCAACGCGAAGTCACGGACATAGACTTTGCGACCCGACGCCGTCGTGCGCACCTTGAAGATGATGGGAGGCAGCGCCACGGAGTGGGACTGTGCGGCGCCACAGCCGGCCAACGAGCCGGCTGACACGGCGAGGAGGAGCGGGGCCACCACAGCGCACAGCAGCGCGCGCAGAGCGGCGGCTCGGGTGGTTCGCCATCGCTGTCGGTCGGCGGGCAGACTCATCGCGCTCCTAGCAGCTCCAGCACACAGGCCCCGAGTTCCGCGCGCGCAGCGATCGTCTGCGCGCCGCGAGTTAGGTCTTTGACGACGACCGTGCCCGCCGCTGCGTCATCGGGTCCGACGACCAGCACCAGTCTACATCCCCGTCTGTCAGCGCGCTTGAATTGCTTGGCGAGCTTGCCCTCGATGGTCGACACCTCCGCGCTGACGCCGGCGGCGCGCAGCTCCGTCGCCACACGCATCGCCTCGACGCGGCCGTCGGCGTTGAACACCGTCACGAACGCCTCAGCGCCGTGGTTGGCGTCGTCGACCAAACCCAGCTCCCGCAGCGCCGCGAGCAGCCGATCGAGGCCCAGGCTGATGCCCACCGCCGGCACCGCGTCCTTGCCAAACATGCCGATAAGCCCGTCGTAGCGCCCCCCGCTCATCACGGCGCCCATGGACGCCACCTTCGGATCGGTGAGCCGGGTCTCGTAGATGACGCCGGTGTAGTAGTCGAGCCCGCGCGCGATGGTGGGGTCGATCTGCACCCCGTCGCCGTGACCAGCCGCGTCGAGCAGCGCCAACACCTCGCGCAGCCGCACGGTGCCCTCATTGGCGCCCACGAGCGCCTCCAGCGCGTCCAGCGTCGCGACGCTGTCGGCCCCAGTGGTCGAAAACACCGTCATCAGCCGGTCGATCGCCGCTGCGTCCAACCCGACGCCGCCGGCGAGCTCCTTGCGAACGCCGGCCTCTCCGATCTTGTCCCACTTGTCGATGGCACGCAGCGCCAGGAGCTGGCCGTGGTCCCCCGCCACGCCGGCGTGGTCGAGCAGCGCGGTGAGCAAGGCGCGGTGGTTCAAATGGATCCGCGCGCCGCGCACGCCAAGGTCCGAGAGCACCGCGAGGCCCGTGCCAAGCACCTCGGCGTCCGCCATCGGCCCCGCAGCGCCGACGATGTCGACGTCGCACTGCATGAACTCGCGAAAACGCCCGCGTTGCGGCTTATCCGCGCGCCACACCGGCGCGATCTGATAGCGGCGGAAGGGGAGCGGCAGCGCGCCCTTGTGTTGCGCAAACACGCGCGCGAGCGGCACCGTCAGGTCGTAGCGCAGCGCCACCTCGCGCTCGCCGTGGTCGGTGAAGCGATAGAGCAGCTTGTCGCCCTCGTCGCCGTATTTACCCGTCAGGATCTCCGCGTATTCCAGCGCCGGCGTGTCCAGCGGCGCGAAGCCGTGTCGGTTGAACGCGGCCTCGATCGTGCGGATCATCGCGCGGCGCCCGATCATGTCCTGCGGCAGATAATCCCGGAATCCCTTGAGCGTGCGCGGCGAAATGGGGCTGGCCATGGTCGGTCCTCCTGGTGGCCGCGGAGGGTGCCCGAGGCGTGGCGCTGAGGGAAGCAGGCACACTGTTGAAATTGGTATGACCAGTTGACAACTATATAATGCGATGTGTAGCCTATCGTGGGACGCCCCCTCGTCACCACGACCGACTCGTCTGCACCCAACCAAGGACCGCCACTATGTCGTTGCACCCCGTCGCCCGCGCCTCCCTCTCCGATCACGTGTTCGAGCAGCTGAGCACCGAGATCGTCGAGGGGCGCTTCGAGCCGGGTTCGGCGCTGCCGTCGGAGCGCGCCCTGTGCGACGCCCTGCAGGTCAATCGCGGCGCCGTGCGCGAGGCGGTCAAGCGGCTCGCGCAGGCGGGTCTGGTCGTCTCCCAGCACGGCAGCGGTCACCAGGTCCAGGACTTCCGCCGTACTGCCGGCCTCGACCTGCTACCGAAGCTGCTTTTCCGGGCCGATGGCGACATCGACCTGCAGGTCGTGCGCAGCGTGATGGAGATGCGCGCCGCCGTGGGCCCTGACGCGGCGGCGCACTGCGCTCGACGTGCGACCGCCGCGCAGGCGGCTGCGCTGCGCCACATGATCGTCGAGATGGAGGCCGCCGGCGACGACACGGCGCTGCTGCAGGGCTTGGCGATCCAGCTGTGGGATCACATCATCGACGGCAGCGGTAACATCGCGTACCGATTGGCCTACAACGCGCTGTCCGAGGTCTACGAGCAGGTGCGACCGGCGTTGGTCGAAGTGCTGGGCGATGAGATCAGAGACGTCGCCCGCTGTCGGCAGATCGTCGACGCCATCTGCAGCCACGACGTCGACCTCGCCAGAGACGTCGCGCGCACCCTGATCGACCGCGGCACCGACGCCCTGAACGCCGCGATCGCCCTCATCGATCTCGAATGAGCGCCAGCGTCTGATGTCGCTCCCGTCCTAGCCTGCCCAAACGCCACGATTCCAAGGGTTCCGGCCACACCAGCCGAGCCACCTCGCAAAGGAGACGACCATGTCCACCACGACATCTGCGCACGGACTTTCTGCCGAGCTGCCGCAGCGAACGCCTGCCACCAGCGACCATCCGACCAAGCTGCCCACCGCGCCCACCGGAGCGATGTCGTACGGCCAGGCTTGGAAGGTGTTTCTCCGCCATCCCAACGCCTGGCTGCTGCTGACCGCGCTGACCATCGCCGTGGTCGCGCGCATCGTCGTTGGCGGCTTCTCGGTGTGGGACGCGGTCATTGTCGCCGCCTTTATCGCCTATCAGCCCTTTCAGGAGTGGCTCATCCACGTCTATGTCTTGCATTGGAAACCCCGAAAACTCGGGCCGTTTGTGCTGGATTTTGAGCTGGCCCGGCGTCACCGCCATCACCACATCGACCCGTGGGATCGACCGACGGTGTTCATCCCGCACGGCACCTTGTGGTTCGCGGTGGTCGTGCACACGGTGCTCTGGCTGTCGGTCATGCCGAGCCTCGGTCTGGCGCTGATGACGCTGTGCATCGTCACCGCGATGGGGCTGTTCTACGAGTTTCACCACTACATCATCCACACCACGTACAAGCCCAAGACCAAGTTTTTCAAGAACATGACGCGCCTGCATCGGCTGCATCACTTCAAGAACGAGAACTACTGGTACGGCGTGACGATGTCGCAGGGCGACGCGCTGCTCGGCACGCTGCCCAAACACCAGCGCGATGTGCCGACCTCGGCGACGGCGCGGGACATTGGTGGCGTGGCGGTGGGAGACTGTGACGTCTGAGGTGACGTCTGAGGTGACGTCTGAGGTGACGTCTGATGCGTCGTCGTCGGTTACTCGGCCCGTCAGCGCTCCCAGCCCGACCGGTCGTGTCTGCTAGGGCTGCACGTAGATTGGATTGGCATAGATCCAGATGACCTCGGTCGTCGCGAGCTCCGGCATCGCGCCCACCCACGGCTTGAGATGTTTGGGGGTCATGCGGACCTCTGCACGGTAGGCGCCCGGCTGGTCGACCGTCCAACGTAGGTCGCCTTCCTTCGCCTCCGCGACCACGTCAAACCCACCCTGCTTGGCTCGCAAGATCCGCAACGTCAGCGCCGGCGCCTCGGTCTTGGGATCACGCCCGGCGACGCTGGGTCGCCGAACCACCAGCTCCACACCCAGGCTCAGCAGCGGGCTGTCGCCCATCTCGCTGCGCTTGCCCACCGCGTCGCTCGAGCCACCCGTGCGGGCGTGGAAATCGAAGCCCTCCGGATACCCCATGACCTCGAAAACCCCGTACAACCGGCCTTTTTTCAGCGCCGTCTTGAGCGCGCGATCGTCGAACGCCCCGCCGCTGTCCGTCTCGACGAGCAGGTGATTGCTGAACCAGCCCATGAGGCGGCGATACGAATCGACGCGTTCATTGTCGCCAAGCGGCAGGTTCAGGGTGTTCTGGTGGCAATCCGATCCCATGGTGCCGACACGATGGCTGCCCGCGGCGAGCACCGAGCCCCAGCTCGCCTGGTAGATCGGGTCCTCGTAGAGCAGCGGCAGCAGGATGAGATCTGGCGCTGGGCTCTTGGTTGGATCCAGCAGCACCGGGATCAGCTTGCCGATGAGTTTGATGCGCAACACCATATTATTGTGGACGTTGTACATCTCGAAGCCGTCGAATGGGAGCTTGGTCAGCTGGTCGACGCTCCAGTCCTCGGTGTGCTGCGCGATCACCAACGCGCCGGCCTTGTGTAGACGATCGAAGCTGTCCACCGACGCGCTGCCGCGGTAGGCCTTCTGCCGCGCGGCCTTGTCGGCGCCCGCGTGGCCCTCCAGCCCGACCGGCATCGTGTCGCCCTCGCAGCCCGCCATCAGCAGCGTGCCGTGTGTGTCGGGGCAGGTGAGCTGATTGGCGATGATGGTCTTGTCGCGTTCGATGAGCACGTCGCCGCGCTTGGCGTCGTAGAGCAACACCTCCGGAAACTCATGCTCGGCGAAGCGATCGGGGTGATCGGTGAGCATGATGAAGTCGTGTTTCACTTTGCAGAGATCGTTACGGAAGTCGGCGAGGCACGGCTCGTTGCTGGCGCCCTTGTCGTCGACCGGCTTGCCGTCGCAGGCGTCGTGGCTGAAGACCGAGTGCGCGTGGATCAGGCCACGAACGTCGCGCAGCGCACCGTGGCGAACGGCGTCGCCCAGCGCGAGGTGTTTACCCGGCGCCCAGTACGGCGTACTCGATTGGGTGACGGTCTCCGGATACCACACACCCGAGAGATCATTGGGTAAGGCGGCGCGCTTCGGCGCTGCGTCCGCCCCCGCGGCGTCCCCCTGCGCGGCGTCTCCCGATGCGGCTGTGTCGCCGCTGAGCGCCGCGTCGGCCTTGGTCGCGGGCGCGTCGGTGGTCTTGGTGTCGCACGCCACCAACGCGACGCAGCCGACGAGGAGAGAGCGGGTGAGCAGGTCGCGCATGGTCGGTTATCCTTCTGTAGAGCCGCAAAGCCGGGACGGTAGCAGAAGACGTGACGAATCTCCGCCTTTACGCAGGGCCGCGCCGTGAGTGACCATGGCCCGTCGACGCGCACGTGGATGCGCAACTCGACCGGAGGTCGCATGGGCAAGGGCAGGGGCAAGGACAACTCACGGGGCAACGGCGAAGGCAAGGGCGGCCGTGGCGGCGGACACCACCGGTTGCATGACGAGCCGCGGCGCCGCGACGCGGACCACCTGCGGTTGTTGCCTGCCTTCGACGCGCTCGGTGGCCTGCGGCCCGGGGCGAGCGCCGTCGTCAGTCTGGAGACGGGTGTGCCCCAGGCGACGGCCTATGGCGTGGCGAGCTTCTTTCACCTCATCGCCCGGCCCGACGTCGATGTGCGGGTCTGCACGGGCCTCTCCTGCCAGATGGCTGGCGCCGACGACCTGCTCGCCCGCCTCCGGACGGTCGGCGCTGCTGTGGATCCGTGCACCTGCCTGGGCCAGTGTGACCGTGCGCCCGCGACGCTGCGGACCGACACGGGCGGTGGCGGCCACTTCACGCCGCTGCACGCTCAGCGCGACGGCACCGCCGTCACCGGCTGGCTACAGACCGAGCTGGCCGCGCCGAACTTGAGCGCGGATGACGCAGAGCTGGTCATCAACCTCGCGGGCGAAGATGACCCGACGTGGGCGGCCGCCCAGCGCGCGGCGGCCTTGGGTGGTGACGCGGTGGTGGCGGAGATCTCCGCGGCCAAGCTGCGTGGTCGCGGCGGCGCCGGTTTTCCGGCCGGTTTCAAGTGGGCCGCGGTGCGTCGAAACGCGGCGCGCGATCCGGTGATCATCTGCAACGCCGACGAAGGCGAGCCAGGTACGTTCAAGGACCGCGAGGTCATGGCGCAGCGGCCGCATCTGCTGCTCGAAGGCATGGCCATCGCCGCGCGCGCGGTGGGCGCCTCCGAGCTGATCATCTACCTGCGCGCCGAGTTTGCCGCGCCGCGCGAGGCCTTGCTCGGCGCTATCGTGCAGGCCCGCGCCGCCGGTCACCTCGACGGGCTGCGCGTTGAGCTGGCGCTGGGCCACGGCGCGTACATCTGCGGCGAGGAGACCGCCCTGATCGAAGCGCTGGAGGGCAAGCGCGGCATGCCGCGCCACAAGCCGCCGTTCCCCACCGACAGCGGCTACCTCGGTCGACCAACCCTCATGAACAACGTCGAGACCTTCGCCTGTGTGCCGGCCATCATCCTGCGCGGCGGGGCTTGGTTTTGCGGGCTGGGACGCGGCGACGCGACGGGCACCAAGCTCTATCCCATCAGCGGCGACGTCGCCCGACCGGGCGTCTACGAGCTGCCGCTCGGCGTGTCGTTCGCCGAGCTGCTAGCCGTGGCCGGCGGCGTCACCGGCGGCGCGCTGCTCGCCTTCTCTCCCGGCGGCGCCTCCAGCGGCCTGCTGCCGGGCCACATGGCCGACGTCGCGCTCGACTTCGGGCCCCTGCAGGCGGCCGGCTCCATGCTGGGCTCCGCGGGGGTGGTGGTGCTCAACGACACGCGTGACGTGCTCAAGGCCACCCTCACGCGCGCGCGCTTTTTTCGCGACGAGAGCTGCGGCCAGTGCGCGCCGTGTCGGGTCGGCACCCAGGTCCTGGTGCGGCTGCTGGAGCGCATGGCCCACGACGGCGGCTCGGTCGCGGATCGGGAGGCCCTGGAGCGCGTCAGCTGGGAGATGGAGGAGGGCTCGATCTGCGGACTCGGCCAAGCCGCGCCCATTCCGGTGCGGCACCTGATGCAGCATTTTCTACAGGCGCCGCCCACATCCTAGCCCGCCAACGACGCTGGCTCAGCGCTCGGCATCGGCGCAAAAAAACGACTGGCCAGAGAGCGGCTACGCTCCCTGGCCAGACCGAATCGGGCCCTGAGACCCTGGTTTTGCGGGGCTAGAGGCGGTAGCTCACGCCCAGCGCGATGTCCGTGACGCTCTTGTTAAACGTCTCGGCGCCCTCGGCCACCAGCGGCGACAGGGCCTTGTTCTTGCCCTCGATGTAGAACGTGCGCGACACACCGACGGTGATCCCGAGGTCGTCGGTGACGTTGTAGCGCGCGCCCAGACCGATGGAGTCGCTGTCGAGCGCGAACTCAAAATCGCTGTAGGTCTTGTCGGAGCCGCCGATCTTGGCGTGGATGTAGCCGACGCTGACCAGCAAGTTCGGCATCACGCGGTATTCGGCGGAGACGGCCGCGTCCCAGCCGTTCTCGTAGTCATCATCCCAGCTGCGCACGTACGCGCCAGCGCCAGTGCCCGGCACGGTCTCCGGCGAGTCGGTCTTCCCATCGGCGCCGACGGTGTCGTAGTAGTGCAGGCTGGTGCTCAGCGTCAGGCCAAACCCTGTCCAGGCGATGCCCAAGCCCATGACGGACGGCATGTCGCGCTGCTCTTTGGCGCCGTCGACAAACGACGCCAACGCCGACGAGCTCAACGTGTCATTGCCGACGAAGTTCGTGAACGGCTTGTTGTGTTTGGCGGTGAACTCCATGGCGGTCTTCAGCTCGTAGCGCAGGCCGACGGTCAACCCAAAGCCGGGACGGACCGTCAGACCGGCGATGCCGCTGAACCCTGTGGCCGACTTGGTGACGTCGAGGGAGGTCACGCCCTGGCCATAGTCGACCGAGCCGATGTACGACTTCTTCGCGATGACAACGCGCGCCGCGAGCGACACGGACACCATGTCCAGGAGCTTGTAGGCGCCGCCCAGCGTGACGCCGTAGAAGATCGAGCTGCCCTGAAAGCTGCCATTCTTGGGCGAGTCATCGGTCCCGACCTTGTCAGCGTAGGCCACGAGGGGGATGAGGTAGGGGATGCCGTCCTTGTAATCCAGCGAGCCGCCGCCGCTTGGCACCGTCACCGAGCCAAACACCGCTAGATTGCCGGTTTTCCAGGCTGCGTGCAGCGAGGGCAGCACCGGCACGGTGACCGGAGACTCATACGCTTTGCCTTCGTATTCGATCTTGTAGTTGCCCACCAACGTCTGATTGCTCAGCGAGAGGTGGATGCCATCTTTGAGCCACGTCGTGCCAGCGGGATTGAACGAGACGATGTCCACGCCGTCGATCGCCGCGTTGCGACTGAACGTGCGAATGTAGTCCGCGCTCTGGTTGGTCAGGTACTCAACGCTACCCGCGGACGCCACAGCGGGCACGCAGAGTAGGGCGCAAATCAGGGATAGGAGCGCGCGCTGGCGCAGGTTACGTGACATGGTCTTCCTCCGGTTGGGACGGAAGGATCCACCTTTTTCTCTCTCGGCGCAACGGTGTTAGCGGGTCAATGTAGGCTACACTCTGCACACGACTTGCCCGCGTGGCACGGAGGCGTCATGGCTGACAGAAAACTTGGGGACCCAATTGCTCGGGACCCCGACCATCGGAATGACGATCATCGCGACGACCTGACGGCCCAGAGCGTCTCCATCGTCATCGACGGCCACCAGCTGCACGCCAGCCCAGGCGAGACGCTGCTGGAGGCGGCGCGGCGTGTGGGCGTCGTGATCCCGACGCTGTGCCACGATGATCGGCTCAAGCCGACCGGCGCGTGCCGGATGTGTCTGGTTGAATCGAGCGACAACCGCCGCATGGTGCCGGCCTGTCGCCACCCGGTCGCAGACGGGCTCGAGGTGGTCACCGACAGCGCGCGGGTCCAGCGCCACCGCCGCTCGCTTCTGAGCCTCTACGCCGCCGACGCGCCTGACGGCATCCTGCCCGGCACCGAGCTCGACGCACACGTCCTGCGCTATGGCCTAGAGCCGACGCTGCCCCAAGCGGAGGCGCCGCGCGCGGGCCGGCCGGACGACGACAACCGCTACATCCTGTTTCAACCGGACCGCTGCATCCTCTGCGCTCGCTGTACGCGGTACTGCGACGAGGTGGAGGCGGTCGCCGCGATCACGCTCGCGCAGCGCGGCAGCCAGACGACCATCGCCACCGTCGACAACGTCAGCCTGCTCGATTCGACCTGCGAGCTGTGCGGCGGCTGCATCGACACCTGCCCGACCGGCGCGCTGGTGGAGCGCAAGGCCGCCGACCGGCAGGAAGACTTCGGCGATCTGGAGCCCGTCCGCACCACCTGCAACTACTGTGGCGTCGGCTGCCAGTTCGATCTGCAGGTCGATCGCGCCGAAAACAAGGTCGTGCGGGTCACTAGCCCGGCGCCAGGGCTGACGACCAACGACGGCAACCTCTGCGTGAAGGGGCGCTTTGCCTACGGCTTCATCGGTCACCCCGAGCGCCTGACCGAGCCGCTGATCCGCGACAAATCCGGGCAGCTCGTAGCCACGGACTGGGACACTGCGCTCCAGCGCGCCGCCGATCTGCTGACGGGCGTGCGAGATCGGCACGGCAAGGACAGCCTCGGCTTCATCTCATCCTCTCGCTGCACGAACGAGGAGAACTACCTCGTCCAAAAGCTCGCGCGCGCCGCCTTTGGCACCAACAACTGCCATCAGTGTGCCGCCACGTGACACGCTCCCACCGTCGCCGGTCTGGTGACAACCTTTGGCGCTGGCGCCATGACCAACAGCATCCAAGAGATCCGCAACGCCGACTGCCTGTTCGTCATCGGCTCCAACACGACCGAAGCCCACCCCGTGCTCGCCATGGAGATGAAACGTGCGGTGTTGCGGGGCGCGAAGCTCATCGTCGCCGACCCACGGCGCATCTGGCTGGCTGGCATGGCCGACCACTACCTGCAGCTGACGCCGGGCACCGACGTGTCGCTGCTCAACGCGATGGCGCACGTCATCATCGCTGAGGGGCTGACGGACGAGGCCTTCATCGCCCAGCACACGGAGGGGTACGAGGCGGTCGCGGAGGCGGTGGCGGAGTGGACACCGGAGCGGGCGGAGGTGATCTGTGGCGTGCCCGCGGAGGACATCCGGGTCGCCGCGCGTCTGTATGCGACGACCCACAAGGCTGGCATCTACTACACGCTCGGTATCACGGAGCACACCCACGGCACGGACAACGTCTACGGCCTGAGCAACCTCGTGCTGTTGACCGGGCACCTCGGCCGCGAGTCGTCGGGGCTCAACCCGCTGCGGGGGCAGAACAACGTGCAGGGCGCCAACGACTCGGGCGCCTCTCCGCTCTATTATCCGGGCTATCAGCGCGTCGCCGAACCCAATGTGCAGGCGCGTTTTGAGCAGGCGTGGGGCGTCGACTTGGACCCGATTCCGGGTCTGAACCTCAACGAGATGATGAAGGTGATCCGCACCGGAGAGATGCGCGGGCTGTTTGTGATGGGCGAAGACATCCTCATGAGCGAGCCAAATGTGAGCCAGCTTGAGGCGGCGCTACCGAACCTTGAGGCGCTGGTGGTGCAGGACATCTTCCTGACGCTGACGGCGCAGCGGGCCGACGTGGTGTTTCCTGCGTCTTGTTTTGCCGAGAAAGAGGGCACGTTCACCAACTCAGAGCGGCGTGTGCAGCGGGTGCGTAAGGCCGTGGCGCCGCCTGGGCAGGCGCGGGCAGACTGGCAGATTTTACTCGACCTGACGGCGCGTTGTGGCTACGACGGCAACGTCGGCATGGATCCGAGTCAGATCTATGACGAGATGGCGGCGCTCTGCGACAAGTTCGCCGGGATCTCGTACGCCCGCATCGAGGCGGAGGGTGGACTGCAGTGGCCGTGCCCGACGCCCGACCACCCTGGTACCCGGTTCCTGCACCAAGACGGCCCACTCCGAGGCAAGGCCCAGTTCATCCCCATCGACTATCGCCGCAGCACCGAGCTGCCCGATGCGGACTGGCCGATGCTGTTGAGCACGGGTCGCACGCTGTACCACTACAACGCCGCGACGCAGACCCGCCGCGAGGAGGGTGTCAATGACAAGCAACGCAGCTGTTTCGTTGAGCTACACCCGCTAGACGCCGCGAACCTGGGCGTCGAAGACCAGCAGATTGTGCAGGTCGAGACCCGCCGCGGTCACATCGACGCCGCTGTGCGTCTCACCAATCGGGTCGCCCTGGGTCGCATCTGGCTACCGATGCATTTCGCCGAGGCGCGCGCGAATCTGCTGACGGTCGATGATGGGGACGGGGTCACCGGCACCGCGGAGTACAAGGTCTGCGCTGCTAGAATCGTCCCTGCCGGAACCGTCCCTGCCGGAACCGTCCCTGCCGGAACCGTCCCTGCCGAGACGCTCGGGTAGGACGGGCGCAGCCGCCACCTTGATTCAGATCCGCCTCGTCGCGCGCGCTGCCTACTGCGACCAGCCGCCGGCACAGGCGTTGTCGTCGGATTTGTGCTTGGCATGACCGGTCTTGCGCTGCTTTTTCGCCGCGTGCTTCTTGGCGTGTGCGGCCTTCTTCTTGGCCTGCGCGGCCTTCTTGAGCGCCTTCTTCACGGCTAGTTTCTTGGCCTTTGCGGCCTTCTTCTTGGCCTTTGCGGCCTTCTTCTTGGCCTTTGCCGCCTTCTTGAGCGCCTTCTTGACGGCTAGTTTCTTGGCCTTAGCGGCCTTCTTCTTGGCGTGTGCGGCCTTCTTCTTCGCCTGCGCGGCCGTCTTCTTCGCCTTCTTGGCTGCCGCTTCTTCCGCAGCCTTCTGAGCCGCCGCCTCTTCCGCAGCCTTCTGAGCTGCCGCCTCTTCCGCAGCCTTCTGAGCTGCCGCTTCCTCGGCGGCCTTCTTAGCCGCGGCTTCCTCGGCGGCCTTCTGAGCTGCCGCTTCCTCGGCGGCCTTCTTAGCTGCCGCTTCCTCGGCGGCCTTCTTAGCCGCGGCTTCCTCTGCGGCCTTCTTAGCCGCGGCTTCCTCGGCGGCCTTCTGAGCTGCGGCTTCCTCTGCGGCCTTTTTAGCTGCGGCTTCCTCCGCGGCCTTCTGAGCTGCCGCTTCTTCCGCAGCCTTCTGAGCTGCCGCTTCTTCCGCAGCCTTCTTCGCCGCGGCTTCCTCTGCAGCCTTCTTCGCCGCGGCTTCCTCTGCAGCCTTTTTCGCCGCGGCTTCCTCTGCGGCCTTCTGAGCTGCGGCTTCCTCAGCTGCCTTCTGAGCTGCCGCTTCTTCCGCAGCCTTCTTAGCCGCGGCTTCCTCAGCTGCCTTCTTGGCCGCGGCTTCTTCCGCAGCCTTCTTGGCTGCCGCGTCCTCAACTGCCTTCTTCTCCGCGACCCAGGCCGCCCACGCCGCCTGCCACTCACCGTACTGGCCAAAATCGGGCAATGACGCTTCTTGCGCCGCCGTGATCACGACCGCCGTCGCGCCGCCCGCCACTTTGAACCAACCCGACTGCGTGCCGCCGTACCAACTCCCCGCGCCAGCGCCGGTGATGGGCACGTCGGCCGCCGTGCCTGACTGAACGTAGACCTTGCCGTCCATCACCCAGCCGCTCACCGCGCCGCCGCCCGTCGCCCAGGCACCCTGGCGCGCCAAGATGAGCGATGACTGCCGGAACGTCGGTTGGTACAGCGGCACGCTCAGCAGCGTCGTGTAGCGCTTGAGCACCTCGTCGGCCACCGGGTAGAGCGTGCCGTCTTCGGCCAAGTTGGACTGGTGAAAGTAATGCGGCCGTGGGTCATTCGTGAGCAGGTGGCGGAGCATGATCGTCGCTTCGCTGTTCACGTACTGAGCGTAGGTCGCCTTTGCGGTCAGGCACGTCGTCGTCGCCGTGTTGGTGCAGTTGTCGAAGTAGATGTAGTTGTACTCGTCGAGCTGCTCCGCGAACGTACCGACGTTGTAGTACACGTTGGAGGGATGCCGCGGCACCGTCACTGCGGCGCCGATGAAGAACGGGTTGGGGTCGTACGAGTTGTCCGCCGCGACCCAGAGCACGTTGGCCTGCGCGAGCGTCGCCGCCATCGCCGGATTGGTGAGGCCAGAGTGCTCACCAGTCACCAGCTCACGGGGGTCTAGCGTCAGCTTGTTGTTGTAGGCCCACTTCAGGTTGTCGTCGATCTCCGCGTAGATCTTAGCTTGGCTCATCGTGTTGAGGTTCGGGTGGCTGTAGGTGTGATTGATCCAGCGGAACTCAGCCTTGTTGGCGAGCAGCGCGGCGGTCAGGGCGTCACTGCCGTTGTCCGCGATCGCGTCGACGCTGCCGACGCCGTTGAAGACCAGATCCATCTTGAGCCCGGTGGCCGCCTGCCACTTCAACGCACGGGTCACATCGGATGCGACCATTCGCACGACAGGGTTTGTCGCGCCGTCGTCTTCGTAGGTGACGTTGTCGGTGCTGTCCCAACGATCGTCGCCGACGAACACGTCATCGATGTGCAGGGTGAAGTAGTTGCGCTGGTAGCCCAGATATACGCCTCCCGTGACCCAGTGGATCAGGCCGTGAGCCAGGAGCAGCGCGTGCATTTGGTAGGGGTTGTTGGCGACCGTGATCACCAGCTCTTCAAAGCCATCGGCGCGGCTGTGCACGCCCACGATCGACGACGCGACCCCGCTGCCGTCGACCGGACCAGCCACGAGGGTTGTGAAGGGCGACGGACCCGTCGTCGTGAGGGGAGACGCGTGATAGCCGTACGCGCCGGTGTCGATCTGCACGGGACCGGCCAAGTAGCTGAACACCGCCTTGCCAGCCGTCGTGAGCTGCGCAGGCGTCCCTGCCAGCTCGCCGGCAAAGAAGGGCCAATTCAGGCCGTACTCAGGGGTTGGGTAGGCATATCCGACCACGCGTCGCACGCCAAAGCGCGACTGATAGGCGTCGAGCGCCGTCCACTCGCCAGCGTCGAGCGCGGAGAAGCAACCGAGCGCGGAGCACTCCAGGAGACCTCCCGTCGCCAGAATAACCGCTTGATACCGGGCGTGTGTGGCGCTCGCCGCCAGCGTCGCGGCCGTGATGGGGCCGGCCGTCTTGGCGATGATGGTGTCAAACGGCACGCCCTCGCGCTTCAGCGCCGTCGTCCACGCCTGGAACGATGACTCGGCGCCATCGGCCGACAACACCAGCACCTTCAGATCGACACGATCGCCCGGCTGGGCTGCACGCGCGCTCGGCAGCAGGCTCCCCGCGGAGGTGATCGACGCCACGACGAAGCACAGCACCGCCAACGCCAGCGAGAGGCGGCGCAGGCCACCAGCGTGTTGCATGGCGAGGCCTCGCGGCTTGGCGGTTGAACGGGTGTTCATGGTGCCCCCTCTCTTGCGGAAGAATAACCAGCTATGTCGTGTCAGGACCTCTGGCTGTAGAGAGGCGAGAAGCTGCCGGCAAGAGTTAAGTGAAATCGCAGCGCAACTCGATCTGGCGGCGGCTGCAGTTGGCGCCGTCCTCGGGGGGGCGACGTGGCGTGTCGTGGCAGCCTCTTGCGTCGATCGTGGGGTCGCCGCAGCGTCGTCGTCCCGTCCGCGATCGCGCTGGCGCATCGCACCGCGTCCGGCGGGAAGATCGGGCGCGATGGGTCGACGTGTCCTGATCCCCCGCCGCTCGCCGGAACCACGGACAGCGGTCCACAGCTGCGCCGCGCGGCGAACGCCGGTCCTAGGCTCGGTGGGGCCTTAACCAACCGCGCAGGCGCGCGCCCCACCAGGGCGTGACCGCTTGGTAGGCCCGGTACGCTGGGTCGGCGCCGAGGTGGCGCTCTTCGGTCCAGGCACGAATGGCGTAGACGCCGTTGACGATCAGGAGCGCCGCGCAGCCGCGCACGGCCTCGGCCCATCCGCTGGTCGGGATGAACGGGATCGTCACCAGCCACCAGCTCAAGTTTTTGGAGACGTACGCCGGATGGCGCAGCCAGCGATAAGGCCCAAAAGTCAGCACGCCGCGATGTGTCAGGTTCGAGAAGCGCAACCCAAACGTCATCGTCGCCCAGACGTAGACACACGTGAGCGCCACGATCGCGCCGCCCCACACGTTGTGAAGCCACGGCACGCTGCCCAGCCAACCGCCCCAGTTGTGGCCGTCGTCGTAGTGCAGATACATCCGCTCCGACAGCGCCCAGAAGGGCTGGTAGCACATCAAACACACCGCCCAACCGATCATCGTTGGCTCTGCCGAGCGTGTGTGGGCGTCCAGCACGCGGAAGGTCATGGCGTACCCGACCGTCGCGAAGCCGACATCGACGGTGTAGAGGCCGAGCCAGGCGATGTCGAAAAAGCCGAGGAACCCGTGCAAGCCATCGAAACGCGCGACCCGCATCGCGATGCTGTCGAGGTTCTGACCGAGGTACACGACCATCAGCGGCAGAAAGAACGCCTTGACCAGCCAAGCCCGCGCGTGTTTAGCGAGCTCGTGGCGACTCGCAGCCGAGCGTGGAACCCCGAAAAGCGGGCCTAGCAGCGCCGCGCCGAGGTGCCAGTACCCGTCGCGCGGCTCGGTCATGCGGGCGTCGACCCAGGCGATGTAGGGCACGGTCAGCACCGCGAAGGGCAGCGCGATCAGCTGCAGCAGCGCCCAGAAGGGGCGGTAGAACGTGCCGTGATATTCGCGAAAGAGCCCATAGGCGGCGGCGATGACAAGCCCCGTCGCCACCAGCCCGACCCCCTTGAGGGCGATCCGCTGCGGCGAACGCGTGCCTTTGGTGTCGTTGAGACCGGCGCTCGGACGTCGGTGCACGCGCAGCCAGAGCAGGTCGTGCGCCACCATCGGGAGCGCCGCGCCGCCGCAACACAGCAGCACACGCCAAGCGGTCGCCAGGGGTTGATGCCAGGTCAGCGCGATGGTCGTGAGAAACCCGATCGCGCCGAAGAGGCCGGACCACGAACGCGGGGTCTGGTCCAGGGTTGGGTTGGGTTGCATAGTGCGCTGACCTAGAGGTCACAGCTCCCAAAGTCGGCGTCACACGAGTTCGAGCAGCACTCGCTGTTGACCTCGCAGTCGGCGCCCGCTTTGAGGCAGTCCGTGCCGCCCGAGGAGCTCGACGAGCCGCCGCCGGACGAGCCGCCGCCGCTGGACGAGCCGCCGCCGCTGGACGAGCCGCCGCCGCTGGACGAGCCGCTGCTGGT
>ERZ889078.951-NODE-951-length-24362-cov-8.129716_pt1 | contig 24362 bp, 24 predicted proteins | sample MGYA00521266_ERZ889078 | MGnify/ENA primary metagenome ERZ889078 (study PRJEB32303, sample SAMEA104408618) | aquatic metagenome | biome: Brackish water; feature: Pelagic; material: water | place: Baltic Sea | collected 2014-06-16T06:34:00 | depth 76,534 m ...
ATCACCCTAGAATATTTTGCCTTTTCTGTCTTAGATAAGTCAGATTTATAAATCAATGTCAGTACTTCTTCAACAATTTTATTAACCATAATTAATATGCTATATATTAAATCTTCATTTAAGCAATCCCGTTTTTGTTGCACAATGCGGCAACTGCCCCATAATCTTTTTCATACAAAAGTTGTTTAGCTTTGTCCCGCGTCTTTCCTTCTGGTAGCAAAGCTATTGTATCAAAAATTTTCCTTTCCAATTTATTGAACTCTGCAGATTGTTGTGAATATGACAATTCAAGGCCATGATAACCCTCAAGTTCGCGTGCACGCATAATTTCTTGCGCATCGAATAAATCAGATATCCTACCACTGGCCATGGCCTTTTCATATATATTGGCATAGATACTATCGCCATTGTTTTTTAATTCACTTTTGTCAGTGTACAAAACTTTCAATTCTTGAAAGTTTTCTGACATCTCGTCTTTTTGTGCATCGCTAAGTTCCCCTCCTGGCAGTTCACCTTCTGGGATTGGCATATTTATTTTTCCTTCAATAAGGGTAGTAAGTTCTGCTATCTTCTCATTTCTGTCATCAGCCTTTGCCAAGTCATCCTCATTGAGGTCAATCAGCTCTTGTTTATCCTCCCCTTTAAAATCTACTCCGTCAGCATTTCGTAAAACACTGTACAGAGCATCCATGTCATTTTTGTTCTCCAGTTTAGAACGAGCCAACATAAGATCTCTCACATTACCACTCTCTTTAGCAATGTCAAACATGCCGTCTATCACATCATTTTGGTATCTATCAGAAGTAATATCATCATTCTCATCAGCAGCTACATAATACTCTCGCTCCAAATCATACATCATATCAGATGATGCTATATAGCCTGCTTGTATTTGCTCATTTCGTATCACATCCATAGCCTCTAATAAGGCTACCGTTCTTGAGTCAATTTTTGGTGGTGGTTCTTCGTCTCCATCCCCACCCTCATTGCCATCTGGATTATCAGGTGTCGCGACCACTGCACCCTCAAATTGCGCTGCTATACCAGCCATGACTGTCAGAGCAAGCCCAGCATGAATAAAGGCCAAGGCTTTTTTTCTTCCTTTTTCTGTCTTTGGCCGAAATTTATCCATAACATTATTCAATTTTATCCACTCTCCATTTTCTTCAAACAACCTATCTTCATCCAGCTCATCTTCTGGATCAAAAGATGGCTTTTCCCATTCTCCTGTCTCTGCTGCTCTTGCTATTTCATCTAGGTCCATTTTTTCTTCAGGTGGATTGTCGTTCTTAAAAAATTTCATAATTTTAATTTACTTAAATCTTTATTTATAACATTAGGCTGCATAGCTTCCAGTTCATCACGGTAAGGCATGTCCGGAATAATATCCCACAAAAATATTTTTTTATTATTAACATATGCAAAGCCCATCTCCAAAAAAGTGTTGCCGCCAATATATCCAGGAATTCCTTTTTTATCATAATTCAAAACTAAAATAGCGTCTGAAGATTCAATCTTTTTATAATGATTAACAATAGAATTATTTTTTATAACTCTGTCAGCTGCCGCTTTGGTGCCTTTTTCTGAATCTATTTCTCCTTGATCAAAAATACCAGCTAAAATTTTAGCGGTGCTGGCAGGCAACAAAACCTCGTGACCTAAATTATTTAATTTTTCAGCAATACCTCCCATGTCTTTGGAGAATGCCAAGCTACCACAAATTGTTATTTTCACCCCGTTAGAAATTAATTATTAATTTTCGCTTGCCCCATTAGAGTAAAAGTGTAAAAATTTCTAACGTGGCTCATAAATTAAAGATACTACAAAACCCACACAAAATAAAGACCATCCCCATTAGAAGTGAGGATGGTCTTTTGATATTGAATTTAGATGTTTATAATTTTAGATCGTCAACATCAGTGTCGATTGTTTCTACCTTTGGTGCTTCTTCTCTTGGAGTTGAAGCCTGGCCTTCTTTTTCTGGTTCATAGACCTTCAAATTGACATAAGAATTGTTCTTGTTGCCAATAATGCGTAGAAGGGTTCGTAGAGAACGAGCAGTTTGACCTTGCTTACCAATGATCTTGCCCATTTCCTCTGGGTTGACCTTTAGGGTCAAGAGGACTCCTCTTTCGTCGATGTTACGTTCGACAACTACATCTTCTGGCTTGTCGACTAATTCTTTTACAATCGTTTCTAAAAATTCTTTGTCTTGCATTTTCTTTATTGGTTAATGATTTTCTATTGTCTAAAAGGATCAAGATTTACTGTAAAAAGTATATAATTATTTTTTAAGAACGTCAACAATTTATTTTTCCTCTGGCTTTTCCTCGCTCTTTTCTTCAGCCTTAGGCTCTTCTTTGACTTCCTCTGGCTTATCTTCAACTGGAGCTTCTTCAGCCACTGGTTTTTCTTCAGCCTTGGTTTTTTCCTCTTCAGCTTTGACTTTCTTGCCTTCCATCTTGGCTTTTCGTTTATTGCTGATTCTGACTGATCTCTTCTTGTCACCCTCAACAACACCTTCTTTCACAAGCAAATTGTGGACTGACTCTGAACCTTGAGCGCCGTTATCCAACCAATGTTTGATACGGTCAGTTTTCAAAACAGCCTCTTTATTATGAGGATTATAGGTACCCAAAATCTCTAGGTGGTTACCATAGGTATCTTTAGTTTTTTCAGAAACAACTAGTCTATAAATAGCCAATTTTTTTCTGCCAACTCTTTGCAATCTAATAGCTAACATTTACAATATTATCCTTAATAATTAAAAGTTTATTATCGGGCTGAATCTTACTATATTAGCCGTATTTTGTCAACGGCCAAATCAATCTGCCCTAGACTTGTCCTAGATTAAAGATGTATAATGAAGACCAATATAAAATAATTAACACTCACTAACAATGGAAAATAATCTAAAAATTGGTTTTATTGGCCAAGGCTGGATAGGTAAAAACTATGCCGATGATTTTGAAAACAGGGGCCATGACATCATCAGATACGACCTAGACACTTACCCTGACAATAAAGATAAAATCAAGGACTGCGATATTGTTTTAATCGCTGTACCCACACCAACTACACCAGAAGGCTTTGATCATAGTATTGTCGATGAAGTATTAAATCTAGTTGGCAAGCACAAAATAGCCGTTATCAAATCAACCGTCCAAGTAGGCACCACCAAAGCCTTGCAAGAAAAACATCCAAATATTTTTGTTATGCACTCTCCTGAATTTTTGACTGAAAAGACTGCTGCTCAAGATGCCCAAAATCCACATAGAAATATTTTGGGTATTACCAATATAGATGATAAAGAGCTTTACCAAAAAGCCGAAACAGTTTTATCTGTTCTGGCTAAAGCACCCTACAATAAAATAGTCCAAGTCGAAAATGCCGAGATGATAAAGTATGGTGGCAATTGTTGGTTTTATGTAAAAGTTGTATTTATGAATATACTTTATGACTTGGTAGAAAAAAACGGTCTAGACTATGAAGTCATCAAAGAATGCATGGCTCACGACCTAAGGATTGGACCAACCCATCTAGACGTTGTCCATCAAGGTGGTCGCGGAGCTGGCGGTCATTGTTTTATCAAAGACTTTGAAGCTTTTATCAATATGCTAGAAGCAAAAAATCTAAGTGAACAAAAAAAAGTCTGCGAAGAAATACGAGACATCAATCTAAAATATCTCCGAGACTCTGGAAAAAATCCAGACCTAGTTCGAGGAGTTTACGGAAAATAAAATTTATATAAAATAAAACTCCCGTCGATTACTCGACGGGTTTTTTGCTGCCCGGATTACTCCAGAGCTGCGATGTCCCCTATAGGTACAAAGATGGGCTTGCCTTGAATCGGGACTACCCGAAACACTTCATCACCCTGCGAGTAGCTAGTCACTCGCTCGACCCTGATCAAGGTACCGTCCTTGGTCTTGATGTTGGGGAAGCTATCTACATCTCCCACCAACGCTTCAATGATTTGACCCTTGTCCAAGTTCGACTTCGTCATCGTTCCTCCGTGCTGCTTTTGGTGTTGCTGAATCGAAGCTACTAACTTGCAAGCACCTCCTTGTGGCTTGAGTCGGGGAATACTACTAGAAAGATCGTCTGATCAGCTTAAGATTAAATACCCTCTTTGTCAAACAAAAAATAAAAAACCTGCACTATGTACAGGTATGGCGAGACTAGTGAGCTAGCGCCGCTCTAAGCAGCGCAATCATCTCCACTGGGAAGCGGCTTGATCTTCTCGGCGAAAGACGCCTCGACCTCGAGGGACTTGATTGTGGAAAGCGACACCGGGCGTCGCTTGCCCCTGGAGTCCCTGATGACCACCTCGCTGGCATTGAAAGCCTCGACGGACCGAACCACGATCGGCTGCTTGTCATGCGGCTGGACGGTGAGAACCGCACCAGCCTTCTTGAAGATGCTACGATAGCCGTGATAGCGTGCCCGCTTAGCGGTGATGGTGACAGGTTTCGAGATCTGAGAAGAGTTCGACATGCGCGGCTTCCTTCCGCTAGGGTAAAGATTGGTCAGACGAAGACTAATAAGTACCTCCCTTCGGGTTGAATGAACGTTGCCGTCACTAAGGACGGACAACAATATTTATCATATGAACTTTCCTATTTCTTGTCAATAATCAAAAAAACCGCCAATAGGCGATTTTTTAATTATTTGGTCAACACAAGATAATTAGGCAGCTATTTCATCAGCTTCTTCAAAATTCATTGAAAGTAACTTAGAAACACTGTCGTCTCCCATAGTCACGCCATAGATAATTCTAGCCTGGTGCATAGTAGCACGATTGTGCGTAATACCGATAAATTGAGTTCTATCGGACAATTCTTCCAATATCTCCACAAAGCGAATAGAGTTGGCCTCATCTAAAGCCGCATCTACTTCATCTAGCACCACAAAAGGAGCTGGGTTGTTGGCGATAATAGCGCAGACCAGAGCAATAGAAGTCAGCGCTTTCTCACCACCAGAGAGCATATTGATACTAGTTACTCTTTTGCCTGGAGGCACAGCCTTAATCTCAATGCCGTATTGTTTTTTGATCTTTACGTCCTGTTCATCATCCTCATCATCCTCATCACCTTCTTCATCACTACCAACATTAGCACTTATTTCTTTTATTTCTTTAATGTCCAAAATAAGTTCTGACTTACCACCATTAAACAATTTCTTAAAATATTTATCAAAAAGCTTATTGATGTTTTTGAAGGATTGATCAAATTGACTAGAGATTGTTTCTTCTAAGTCTTTGATGATTTTTTCTAGCTGAGAGATTGCATGCTCAAGATCACTAGTTTGCTCTGCCAAGAAATCGTGACGCTCTTTGACTTCTTTGTATTCTTCTAAAACCGCTTCATCAATACCCCCAATAATACTAAGTTGGTTTTTTAGATTAACAATTTTTTCTTTAACCGAAGAGGTGTTAATCTCGTCTACTTCTTTAAGTTCTAATTTGGGAAACTCTTCAGCAATTTCTTTTTGTAATTCCTCTTGTCTTGTTTCCAAACGAGCCAAATCGACTTTAACATCGTTGAGCTGATTATTTTTTATATTAAATTCAGCCTGGATATGTCGAAAAGCTTTTTGGGCTTCGACCAAAGATTGTTTTTTCTCTTCCTCGGCTTGATTAAAGGCCCTAACGTCTTCTTCAATAGTCTGAATGCTTTTTTCTTTTATCTCAATTTCTTTATGGAGCTGATCAAGCTTATCTTTTTGTTCACCAGCATCAACCTGACCTTCGTTGTTCTTTTTTTCAGACTCCAGTTTACTAAGCTCAACCTGACCTTTTCTTATATCGGTCTCAATACTGCCAAGTTCATTTTTTAAAACCGCTACCCTGGTTCTAGCCTCACTTATTTCTGAAACTAGATTGTCTTTGGTGCTAAGCAATTTATTAAAGTCTTCTTGCCAGTGGTTATCCTTTTTCTTTTCTGGACTGGCTATTTTTTTCTTTAAATTAGCAATTTCCTCAGTAATTTCAGTACAAATCTGACGAAGACTAGCGATCGTTTCTAGGCTATCTAATTGGTCTAAACTATTTTTGAAGTCTTCTTGTCTATTAAATATTCTTTCCAAATCAATTGCTAGATCATCTATTGAAACATCCCCATTTCCGTTCAAAAGCTTTTCCTCGAGACTACTAAAATCTGCTAAGACACCTTCGCGTCTTTTTTCCAAAGCGTCTAAATCATCCTGAGATGACTTGAGCTGATTTTGTTTTTCCTTAAACTCCACTTCGCTTTCAGCAATTGCTTCTTTGATATTGGTAATCTGTTTTTTGAGCCAAACCAAATCACTACGACCACTAGCGGCCAACTTGAGATCAGCCTGACCTTCTAGAATAGTTTTTTCTTTAAGTAGATTATTGAGTTCACCTTGCTTTTGACTTAATTTTTCTTGCAACAATTCGAAATTTTCTTGACGAGAAGAAGATCTTTCTTCTTTTTCTAATTCAGTCTGTAATTCGATCAATTTTTGGTTGTGATCTGATACCTCTGCCTGTAACACATCGTGTTGTTTTCTGACAGAAGACAAATTTTTATTTGCACTATTAGTCAAAAAACTATAATAGCTAGTTTGTAATTCAAATAACTCTGTTTGTATTTTTTCTCGCTTCTCGAGCTTACCAACCTGCCGAGTCAAACTACGAAGACGTGGTGATAGCTCGGCTAAAATCTGATTGGTCTGCTCTAAATTATTTTTAGCGTTAGTTAATTTATTGACTGACTGATTTTTTTTGATCTGAAATTGTCTAACACCAGTAGCTTCGTCAAAAAATTCTTTACGCTCAGCAGAAGAAGATGTAAGGATGGTGTCAATCATGCCCTGACCAATAACACTGTAGGTTTTCTGACCAAAGTTTGCCTTAGCTAAAAGAATCTGCACATCAAACAAACGAACCTTATTGTTGTTGATTAAATATTCACTTTCACCGTTACGATCAATTTTACGAGTAACTATAATCTGCTCAAAATCAACCTCTGCTTGTTTATCTTCGTTGTTGAGATAAAGGTCGACTTGAGCAAAACCGAGGCGGCTTTTTTTGTCAGAACCAGAAAAAATAACATCCTCAGCCTTCTTACCTCGAAGTGTTTTGACGCTTTGTTCACCCAAAACCCAACGAACAGCATCAGCAATATTAGACTTACCAGAACCATTTGGCCCAACGATAGCTGTCAGCTGACGATTAAAAACCAACTCCGCTGGGTTGGCAAATGATTTAAAGCCTTGAATCTCTAATTTTTCTAGATACATAAACCCTGCACTTTTTACAAAAATTTATATTTATAGCTATTATCCCGCAACAAAAGGTGCGGGGTAAATAAAAATAATGCCTTAATAGACGGTAGTATTTTAGCATATTTCTCCCTAAAAATAAACTAAGACTATTGACAATATATATAAAATATGCTATGATATTATATTAATCGCGGCCCTTTTAAACCCCAACCCTAGAAATTTCTAGGCAGTACCTAGTTAGCTTGCGTTCCAGCCTCAACCATTTCCATGGAGGAAGAGACTCATGAAGACCCTGAAACTGATCGCCGTGTTGATCGCCATCCTCGTTCCCGTGTTCGCGCAGGCCCAGGAATACCTGAGCAGCGAGATCTACCCGCAGGGCCCCCTGTTCATCGCCGCCGGCTTCAGCCAGGACAACGGCCTGAAGGTCGACACCTGGACCAACGTCGGTTCCGAGATCGGCACCACTGTCGGTGCGAACTTCAGCAGCCCGCTGGACCACATCGATTACCTCAAGCTCGGCTTTGGTCCGAGCATCATGACCGTCTGCAACGAGACCTGGATCGCCGCCGAAGAGCGCCTGCTCTCCAACGAGACCCAGGACATCGGTTACCTGAACTTCGACATCGGCTTCGGCCTCACCGTCGGATCGACCAAGATCAACAGCTACACCATGTGGCAGAATTCGCAGCACGACAGCATCGACGACTTCTGGTTCTCCCGGAACACCGTCGCCTTCGGCGACAGCCCCATCGGCATCTTCGGCCACATGAAGAAGGCCGGCGACAATCCGCTGGAGCCCTTCTGGGGCGCCTACTACAACCTGGGCAGCTTCGGCCCCGTCGCTTCCAGTCAACTGGTACTGACCTTCAACCTGGCTCCCCAGGACAAGTCCGACGGCAGCGCCGCCGACAAGATCTGGACTGCCTGGATCCTCAACTTCTAGGACAACATCTAGGCCGCACCGGCCTATGGCCCGCTGGATATTCCGGCGGGCCGCTTTTTTTTGGACAAAGAAAAAAAGACACCGGAGTGTCTCGAGGGGGCAACAGCATCAAATGCTAACGGTAGTGGATCGGTGGCGTTAGGCGCTACCCATAAGAGAACGGTGATGAGGGGGTAGTTTTGGTGGTGTTGCTGGAAAGGTCGAATCGAATTGATTGATGAATATATATTAGCAAAAAAATAATTGCCCGTCAATACCATAACTGTGGATAAAGAAAAAGAGACACCGGAGTGTCTCGAGCTGAGGCAGAATCATCAAATATAGATGTAGAAAGGAGGGAGGGGCGAGGTTGTCATGTTATATGAGATGATTCTGTTGGGAAAGAGCAAAAGCGTTGCTTTTGATGCTTTTATAATATCACTAAAAACAAAGTTAGTCAAATGGAGTCAAAAATGAAGATAAAAAAAATCCTACCTAGGTAGGATGCACGCGGAGGTGGACCAGGACGGAACGGTTGGGGTGAAGGAATGGTTCAGGTGGTTCGGACAGCGCCGGGCGGAGGAGGTCTTGGTTTGGTGCGTGTGTTGTAGAAGCTGAAGGTGCGTTTACTTGATGAATCTATAATATCACCGATAAAAACACCTGTCAATATCTTACCATTTTTTCATTATCAAGGCGCTTTCAGCTGCTTTTGTCTGCGCTTCTTGTTTACTATACCCTTCGCCTTTAGCAATTAAATCTTTTTCTAAATAAACGCCTACTACAAACTTTTTATTGTGGTCAGGTCCAGACTCAGATAAAACTTTATAACGAGGCGTAACTCCAGAAAGCTCCTGTGCTTTTTCCTGAAAATTGCTTTTAGCGTCTATATAGGTACCATCTTTTATTATTTTATCAAGATGACTCACTAGGTTCTTTTCTATAAATTTCTGCGCAGCCTCATAACCCTTGTCTAAGTAGATAGCGCCGGTAACCGCCTCAAAAGCATTGGCTAAAATATACTGCCGTGCTTTTTTATTCTTATCTTTAGACTCACCATGAGACAAATACAAGAATTCATAAATACCTAGGTCTTCAGCAATAGAAGCCAACTGTTCACCGTTGACCAAAGAAGAGCGCCAGTTAGTCAAAACGCCTTCGGCTTCACTATAATTTTTATACAAATAATCAGTCACGATCAACTCCAAAACTGCATCCCCTAAAAACTCTAGACGTTCATTGTGGTCTAGAGGAAAATCTTTGTGCTCATTGAGATATGATCTATGGACCAGAGAGCTCTTAAGTATGTCTATTTTTTTAAACTTAACACCAATTATTTTCTCTAGTGTGCTGAGATTATTTTTCATTTTTCTGCAGAGCTAATTTTTCTAATCCTTTTTTAAAAATATCTTTAGCGTTGTCATAATCCAACCTATCAATCGCTTCGTGTAGAGAAAACCATTGAACATCTTGCAATTCACTAACGTCTGGCACGGTCAATTTCTGGTCTTTGGCTTCAACTAAAAAATATTTGATCAACTTGCGATATGGTTTTTCGCCTGGCTTATGTACCTTTACTTCAGTTTCACCAAGATAACCATGCTCTGTCAATTTCTTGAGTCCGGTTTCCTCGCTCAACTCACGTAAAGCGGCAACCTCAAGTTTTTCATTACCATCAACCTTACCTTTAGGAAAAGTCCACTTATCGTAAGCATCTTTTATTAAAACAAAGTAGTACCCATCGTCAGCTTGGCGATAAATTACTCCACCAGCAGATACTTCTTTAATACCCTGACTGGCTAGGGTCTGTTTTTCACCCTTCTTCATCATCTCTTTATAAATACTGCCCAGGACACCATTAACAAACTTGCCACTAGAGTCACCACCAAAAGCCTTGGCTAGCTCAATTGCTTCATTGATAGCAACTTTAGGAGGAATTTCTTCAGACATCTTAAGCTCGTAAATACCCATGCGCAGAACATTGCGATCGGTCATGGTAATTTGGTCGAGCGGCCACTCTGGAGCAAACTTAATAATCATTTGATCAATTTTTTTCTGATTTTTACTCACCCCTTCGGCCAAAGCCAAAGAAAATCCCTGATCATCAAAGTCAGGGGCAAATTCCTTGTGGTTATGCTCAACAATTTTTACAATATCTTTCTTGCCTTTGTTAAAATCATGCTCATAGAGAGCCTGTAAAACCAATGTTCGAGCTAAATGTCTATTAGCCATGCTAATTTTAGTTTACTTTTTTCTTGCCTTTATAATAACCACATTTGGAACAAGCTCTGTGTGGTTGTAGAGAGACACCGCAGTTAGAGCACTTGACCAAAGCTGGTTTTTTTAAAGCAAAATGAGAAGCACGTCTTTTACCTTGAGACTTAGTTCTCTTTTTTGTAGGAGTTCCCATAATTTTTAAGTTAAATAAGTGCTTCTGATAATAGCTTAAATAAGTGTTATAGTCAAGACAAAAAGCCTTGGAATCTGGCCTAATTATAGCATATTTCAATGACCTTGACAAGACAAAAATTATGTGCTATTATACATAGTTACTGGGACATAAGATGTCTATAAATAAATGCCTTTAGACAACTGTGTCCACGACAAGCATGGGGATCATTTTTCAGATCAAATTCGGCTCCGGCTCAATTTCTTCGAGAAATGATTTTCTTGGGCACAGTTGTTTGAAGGTATAAAATACAAATAAATAATAAAAAAACCTCCCGTCAGCGGGAGGTTTTTTTATTATTTATCTAATTATAGCTATCTAACTAGCCTCATCTTCTGGTGGAGTCGAACTAGCATTTTCAGCTGCCAACTCCTCCTCTGTTACTCCCAAAAGGCAGACCTCCTGCCAAGGAATATAGTGACTATAAAAAGTTTCTTCACGTGTCTCTCTACCATCAGCATAGGCAACCGTATAATCAAACTTGGCATCAGCGCCGTTGTGAGCTCGTTCGGTGCATTTTCTTTGACCAACAGCCAGCTCGGTTGTTTTTATAATTCTAGCCGGAGGCGGAGATACAATATTATAAATCACGGGATAGGTTGTGCTAGCGACTCTATTGTCAGACGTACCCCAGAAATCAAAATATAAAGTATTACCGTCAATCCTAGTTTTAATTAAAATATATTTTTCAGTATCGTTTTTAAACTTGAAATCTGGCCAGGGATTATAAATAGTGGCATCTGTGCCAGCTGGTTCATAATAGGAAACACGATATGAGTGGTTACGACGTTCAGTAATATCTAAGCCTGTGCTTAAAGCTGCCCTAAAAACAGTCGTGCCAATCTGGCAAAGACCACCACCATATTCAGGAATGGTCTTATCCCCCTTTATGACCAATTCTTGCAAATAGCCATGCTCACCATCAATCTCTCCCAAAGACTTTACCAAAGAAAACTCTTGACCTGGCTCGATCAACAAACCATCCAGGGTATCTGCCCCCACATTAATATTGTGAATCCTATTTGGAGGACTACCAGAAAAATCAGAGACACCAGTGCCCAATATTTCTACTATACCTAAATCATTTACATCTTGAGTAGCTACTTGTGGCTCGATTATATTAACAGATAATTCCACTTCTAATTCGCCAGAAATCATCAGGGTTGTATTTATAGCTGCTAGGCTTTGTTCAATATCTATACTCTGACCAGCCTGGCTTTGAATAAACTCTGAAACCTTACCATCCTCCAGTTTAAACTTAGCATCTTGAACTGGCTTTTCAATCTTAGCTTTTATGCCAATCTCTTCTAAATAAGTGTTTAATTTCTCCTTGTCTATTTTTGTGCTATAAGTATTATCACTATTTATGCCTAATTTGAGCCAATTACGCCAAGCGTCATTAGGAATATTCCAGTCGTTTTCCAGATACGTTATATAAAAATCACCCCTGTTAGTTATAGACAAAATCTCATTTTCCTTTGATTTTATTAGCCCCTCTGTAACTTGAGGTTGAGCCTCAATAGTATCTAATTTTATTTCACCCGCTGATAAATCTTCAATCAAAAACTGAGTACTATCAATTGCTTGTTTATAAGAAAGAGTCTGACCGGCTTGTTCAGGGATAATTTTTAATTCATTGTTAGCGTCAAAATAAAACTCTGCTTCTACTTTTTCGCTCAAAACATCAATAAAGCTGTCCTCTAAAATCTGACCATGTTGCTGTCTGTCCCAAGAATACAAAACCGGAAAATTTTCACCAAACGAAATTACTTTTATTTTACTAAATAGCGATCCTAGACTTTGATTGTTTTGAAAGGCTAAAACCTGCCCCAAACTTTTATCAATATCCCAATAGACAATTGAATATGATGCGTCAGAAGCTCCTAGCGCCGAAACCGTCGGATAAATAGTAACTGTTTTCAAATCGCTTTTGTAAGCAAAACCTTCTCCATTGACCTGATCAATTCTACTTTGCAGTTTATCACGAGCCTGCTCATAACTAAGTCCACCTATATCTATACCCGCTACCGATACTCCCTTGATAAAAGAATTCGCGTAAGTGGTATTGATGGTGGCACTAGTAACTAGAATCAAAATTATAACAACAATAAAAACAGTCATTAAAATCAATGACCATTTAGCAACTCCGATAACTTTTTTATCTGAAAAAATTGATTTCATTTTATTCTGTGTGTTCGTCTAACAATTCGTTAAGTAGCTTTTTTTGATCATCAACCGAAGAATTCGGCTGGTAGTCTAAATTTAAATACAAACCTTTCTCTTTGTCGTCTAAACCTTCAAGTAAAAAATCTGCCAATACAACTTCGGCACCATTTTCGGTACAAAGAATGACCTTGCCATCCTCTTGTTTGCTAAAGGATAATTTTAAATTCTTTATTAACATAATTAATTTTCATCTTCAACTTCAATACTGACGTCCTTTCTCTTGGCCTTGGGTAGAGAGATGGTTAAAACACCATTCTTGATAGTTGCTTTAATCTTTTCCTCCTGTACCTCTACTGGCAATATAATAGAGCGAGAAAAACTACCCCAATAACACTCCTGATAAAAATAGTCTTCTTCTTCAATCGTCAAATCTTTTTTGCGTTTACCTCGAATGGTTATCATGTCGTTGTCAAAAGTAATGTCAATATCATCTGGCTCTACTCCGGCAATAGTAGACTTGATTATTATATGACTATCGTCTTGATAAACATCAACTGATAACTGCCCCTCTTCTTCTAGGTCACCTTCATAGGCATCTTCATACTCATCTGCGGCCTCTTCTTCGATTGGCTCAATTTCTTTTACCTCTTCTTTATTTTTTTTGTTTTTCTTTTTTGACATGTTTTTCTTTTTTGACTTATAAAAAGCACTTATATTATATGTTTTCTTGGTCAGTTTGTAAAGATTAGAGTTGACTTTTCAAAGAAAATTGTGTATAAATACAGACGCTACTTTTTCAAGCCGGAGTGGTGAAATTGGTAGACACGCTTGGTTTAGGACCAAGTGCCTTCGGGCGTGGAGGTTCAAGTCCTCTCTCCGGTACCATTTATATAAAAACAAAATGTATATCTTCATATTAATCCTTCTTTTTCTAATCTTATTTAGCTTTTTCTATTCAGTTATAAGGGCCATCTCTTGGGTACCGATGTGGAGCAAAGATTTAGAAAGATTCTTGAATCTAGCAAACATACAGACTGGACAAAAAGTTTATGATCTAGGCTGTGGTGACGGCAAATTACTGTTTGCTGCTGCCAAATATGGTGCCAAAGCCGAGGGCTTTGAAATATCTCTCCTACCCTACATCATTGCCAAGGTGCGACAGATATTTGATAAGACAAAAATCACAGTAAAGTTTAGAGACTTCTGGTTGATCAACTTATCTGACGCCGATGTAGTTTTCTTTTTCTTGATTCCCCGCATCTATCCTAAACTCAAGAAAAAATTACAAAAAGAATTAAAACTAGGCGCAAAGGTAATCGCTTACGTTTGGCCCTTTGAAGACTGGGAACCAGACCAAGTAGACAAAGTCAAGAACAGACCAGCCATGTATCTTTATACAATTAAATAAGGGTGTATAGCTCAGTTGGTTAGAGCGCTACATTGACATTGTAGAGGTCGGAGATTCGAGTTCTCCTACACCCACCATTTTAAAAACAATCCGGAAAAGAGATTGTTTTTTAACTAAAGAAAAAACCCACCATATTTCAGACGGGCAAATTTGAATCAAACATCAATCCTACGTTGGTGGCGAACTTTACCGGCGTGGTCCCAAAGGACTAAGTAAAGATGCTTACCTTTGTGGCCAAGGCCAATATAGTTACAGGGGTTAAGCTCTAGGTCTTTGGGCGGCGTTAATTCCTTTTCCTCGTTACAAAGAATCACTCTGACCAGATGGTCTTGAGCAAAGGGACTTTGTAGGCAAGGCGCCACCTCATTGAGCACCTCAACTAGAGCCCTGGTATCAACCGGGACACTTTTTATTTGAGGACTCCCCCGAGCCAAAAGACACACTTGCCGAACTTGTCTTTCCATCTGGATGTTTTTTTTCCAAGAATCCCAAGCATAGAGAGCTATGGCTATTGCTATGAGGGAAAGTACGATTACGGCAGATATGTTTGCCCAGAGCTGCTTGTCAAAGACTTTGGACCACATTAGTCTTCAACAACTCGTTGGGTGTTCTGGCTATTGCCAATGTTGAGTAGAGGCTTACCCTCTTGCTTAACTTTGACCACACAAATAACCAAAATGGCCACCAAGACAAAGACAACAACCCATTCGATGGGGTGAATTGCCGGCTGTTTCGGACATTTTGACTTATTCATGTCTCCTCCTTGATTGATGAATGATGGTTAAAGGGACGCGAGAATATTGTCAGCTTAACAATATTTTTTCTTGGCTGTCAATTATATCTTCCTTCGTCTAACTCTCTTAGCTGAAAATCCCTGCATATTTGTATAAGATTTTTCATAAAGCAAAAACGGGTAAGTGCCTAAAGATTTAACTAGCTTAAAATTTTTAGCCCCCGCTGGTATAACTACCCCCATACCAATTTTCTGGTCAACATAAAACACCCTTCTGTCTCGGGGACTATTTTTGTCTCCAGTCAATAATTTTAAAACCATACTTATTACTTCTTCAAGCGCTCCTATCTCTGTAGCATATTGAAAATTAAATTCTAAGGATACCCCTCCGCTGATCTGATTTATCAAAGAATACTTAGCCATTTCTCTATCCATAAAAACTACCTCTTCACTAGAACAAAGATTAATTATATTTTTGATCTTTTGATCCAGTTTGGCTATTATTGGTGTAACTTTAAGCTCAGAAGTAGTGGTGTGAATGTCTAAAACATATTCTGAATTTTTTATCTCTAACATCAAACTGCTAGCTAAACGCTCTTCATGGTTACCATTTGATTTGCCAGGAAAACAACGATTCAAATCACTATCAATAAATCTTTTTTTTGCCGCCAATGCTTCTTCGTTGGCCAAAATTATTTTTAACCCAGGGTATTGTTCTATCCTTTTTTTAAAATAACCAAAAACATCCAAACCAAATGTTTCGTCACCATGCAAACAACAAACAATAGTTAAAATATTTTTTCTCTCACTATTTTCTATTACCTTCATAATTTTTTATTAATAGTTTTTTTACCGGCCCACTGCGTTCCATCGCAGTGGGCCGGCTTTTTAGAACTCTCCGTAGCAAACTACCGCATCGCCACGATCAAAATCACAAATACTGTCCCACCACTTCTGTAACGGGCGGTTACGGTGGGTTGGTTTTTGACCGTAGAGCGGGCCGCCATAAAAAGCCCTAATAATTTTTGACTTGTCCTCATAAGACACAAAGGGTGGGCTACCCAACGCACCAATCCAGCTAGCGTGGTCATAATAACCAAGCCTACCTTTGGGATTAGGATACCAAAAGTGGCAAAGTTTATTACCAACAGACCACATCCTAAGGGATTGTGTACGCAACATCAGTTTTTTGGCACCAGTCTCTTCTCTGGCCATGCCAATAACTTTGGCTGCCACACCTTGACCTTGGACATCTGGCCGCAGAATAATTCCCGCTAAATAAAGCGTTTCATGATCTGCCATATTAAAAATAGCAAAACCAGCTAAGCTTACACCATCAAAGATGGTGTAAACGCTTCCTTCAGCCAAATGCTGGGCAACGTCTTCGTAGACCTCTTGTGAGTAGGTCTTGGTGAAAGCTGCTGCTGCCACTCGAGCCGCTTCAATCGTTGAGGGTGTCGACTTGTAAATGAACATTTTTCTCTCCTAACTTGATTTTTGACCACAACAAAAAAACCGCCCGAAACCGGCGGTAAGTGTGTATTTATAAAATACAAAAAAACTTTACCACCAGATTCAGACGGTCAAAAGCCAAGTTGAATTTTTAACTATTTTATACATTTTTAAATTTATTCATTTTTAATTCTTTTGAGCCCCGAGTAACAGTGGCAATACCAACACCCAGTTTCTGAGCAATCTCATGTTGAGGTACGCCTTGCTTGAGCAGCTTGATAATCTCCAAACGACGCGGAATTGCCTCGAGCTCCTGTGGACTCAAAAGCCCGTGTAAAAACTCCTGCATTTCCTTTTCGCTCTTTATTAAAAAGAGTTGTTTAGCTAATTTCTTGAAATACTCATTCATAATTTATACTATTACGCTAGTATAATAGTATAAGACTCAAAAACTGTCAAGTATAAAAACTTTTATATAAAAAATCCCGCTAAACAAAGTCAGCGGGCTTGTAGTGCTCATAGGCTCTACATACGGAAACCGTAATTGAAAATGGCCAAACCAGACCCAAAAGTGGTTACTACCACCAACTCTCCAGGCTTGATAACGCCCTCATCAATCTTGTGAGATATGATCGAGCCAGTAGAAGCTCCAGAGGTGTTGCCGGTGAAGGAAACATTCTGCTGCATCTGCTCACGTCTGAGCTCAGGCCAAGCCTTCTGCAACTTACGCAACAAAAGATCCAAGGTCTTACCAGAAGGCTGATGAGGAACCAGGTGTTTGATGTCAGCCGGATCAATACCAGCCTCAGCAACGGCCTTGATCAAGTGAGCAGAAGCCACATTGCCGACGAACTTATGAACCGCCAATCCGTCTTGGAAAAACCCTGTAGTTTCATCCTTGACCACCTTGCCGAGGTTGCCATCAAAAGGCAGACAGTCGCCTTCAAAAAAGACAAAGGAGTCTCCGTCACCAGCGACCAAAAGCACCGCAAAAGCTCCATCACCAAAGAGGTTGGCACCTCGCCAGTTGTCGGCATTGGTCAAGGTAGTAGCCTTTTCGGCACAAACCACCAAAACACGTTGACAGGCTCCAGACCGAATCATGGCCCAACCATTGAAGATAGCCGCTGCACCGACCGGACAAGCTTCAGCTAAGTCCCAACAGGCTGCTCGCGCACTCTCATCACCCAGAGACAACTTGACGTGGTCCGCCAGACTAGGATAGCCCGGACCTGTGTTGGTCCCACCGATGATGAGATCCAGTTGAGCTGGAGATACCACAGCCTTTTCCAGACAGTCCTTGGCAGCTATGGCTGCCAACTCACTGGTGGATCCGTCAAAGAAGATCCTCTTTTCGATGCCGGTCTGAGTACTCCACTTACGTGCCGTAGCTGCAATAGCTTCAGCCGAATCGTGGTCCATCGGACCAAGTAGCTCTCGACGACCAGCCTCAGACATCTTCTGGCGAATGAAATCTTCTTGAGTGAGTACAGAGAAACGAGAATCATTGGGAGTATAAGCGCTCCCCCAAGCTTTGATCTGGCAATCAACCAGACTAGGTACGTTCTGGACATTAACAAACATCAGCTTACCCCCATTGGGTTAGTGTGAAAGGACTCATCGTGAATTTATTTCTACAACTAATCCATACTATAGGACGATAGCCATCTGGTCAACCTTTGATCTTCTTTTTTAAAAAATAAACTAGCCCTACTATAAAGCTAGCTCCTAATAAAAATATTAAAATTTTTCTAATGCTATTCTTTCTGCTTGTAACTATTACTTCATTGGTGCTGGTGCTAATTTCTGTGGTCTCTATTTGGTCTTCTATCTTTTCTCCTAAAACCTCTTGTGATACCCAAACATCCTCAATTCTAAAAGGCTCCAACTTAAAACCATTGTCTGTGTCTGACAAAATACCGCTAGCTATTACTTCGCTACCCTTTTTTATTTCCAAATCACTGGTAGAAAAAGTAGTGTATATTCTTAGGCTATATTCCTCTTCGGCTTCACTAGCCAAATAAATATTTTTGCCACTTTTCTTTACTACCATACCCCTAACCGCCACCAAACCACCAAGAGAGTCTTCATCGAGATCATCTACTTCTATTATTTCTACTTGAGGCAACTCGAGTTTCATATCATTCAACACTACATCTTCTGCTGATTTTATTTTTACTCTAGGCAGATCATCTACACTGGAGATCTCTCCGCTCACTGTTACTATCTGTCCAGACTTGATCTCTGGAAAATCTTTATAGTAAGAATAAACTTCTACTAAGTTAGTATAATATATTTGCTCCTGACTCCGGTCTGCTAAATACAAACTGCGGGTGGGAAATTTAGTATCATTTATCGCCACACCCTGTAGTAAAATTTTCTGCTTTTTTTCTAGTTCAGCAACATCTGCTACAAAATACATTTGTTGCGCTGCTAAAGAGGGCTCGTTGTTTTCTAAAATTCTATTTTCTTTACCTGGACTAGGCTGCTCTGAAAAAAACCACTCATTATTTTCAAAATCCCAAGCATAAGATTGACCCTCGGGAATTTTTTCATAAACAACCTCCTGCCAAACCTCATCATTGGGTGTAAGTAACCTAACTGCATCACTAGAATTATTCAAACCAATCTTACTATCCTGCCTTGGTACCACTAAAAAACTTTTTGCTGCTATAGTGCTGGTAGAAAACTTGTAGGGTTTACTACCACCCTCCGCATCGTCTAGTTGCCAGGCAGATAAATCTATACTATTTTCAGACGCATTATATAACTCTATCCACTCATTATCATCACTGCCAATTGGGTTGGGTATAAACTCAGAAATTATCAAATCGTCTTCCACTAAATTAATTTCAACGGGCCCTGTTTCTTTTTCAACTTCTTTTTTCTCTTCGACTACTTCCTCAACTTGTTGGATACTAATATTAAATTCCGCTCGATCGCTAGCCCCTTCACTATCTAACACCTCTAGATAAATAATGTAGCTACCTAAATTGTCAAAGGCGTGTTTGATGGTCTTTTTACTACTGGTCTGGCCATCACCAAAGTTCCACCAGTAGTCCAGATCGCCACCCTCAGGATCAGAAGAGCTCTCAGCTGAAAAACTTATTTTCTCTCCTGGTAAAAAATCACCACCCTCTACTATAATTTGGGCAGTTGGGGCCTGATTAAACACAAACTGATTAGCTTGTCCGGGGGTAGGAGCTTTGGTCCAGATAAAAATATTTTCCTGTCTAGCATAACTACGCCCTTCAATAGCATCGCTATATTCTACCGTTTCCTGAAGTTCGTTGTTTGGATTGTACAGTTTGACAGCATCGCCGCCAGAATTGTTGAGAGAAATACCAGTAACCTCTTTATACAAAACTAAATATTGATTGGCTAATACACTCAAATCCAGATCTGTGTCTTGATCTAAAACGAATCTACGAGCCGAGTTGTCTTGTAAAGCAAAACTTATTAGGCTCACAGTCTCTGGACCGCTATTATATAATTCTATCCACTCATTGTCATCACTGCCCTCTGGGTTGGGTAAAAACTCAGAAATTATAATTTGTGACCAAGCCTCTTCTGATAAATTTTCTTCTGGTGGAATATCAACCGTCGAAGTACTATTGACTTGGCCTGGTGTACCACCCTCAACAAAACTCTCCTGCCAATTATCACTTTCATTATTTTGATTGAGTTCTATTTTTTCTAAACTAAGACCATCTACTCCTCCCCAGCTAGAATCGTAATTTACCAAAACAGGATAACTCAAACCAGAATCAAAACTAAGGGCTAAATTAGAACTAGAATTTGGCAAGCTCATAACAGTATCAAAGACTGTACCGCTAAAATTAGGGTAGTCTGCCAAAAAATTTTCTGCGTTGTCAGCTAAGATAAAGAACTCATTGCCAGCAACGCTTGAACTACCATAAAATAAATTTAGAGAATGGTTTGAACCATCAAAAAAACGCCAAGTACTACTAGCTGTTAAACTTTCTGTTCCTGAATTATAAAATTCAAGCCACTCGTGACCACTATCTGCTCCTGAGACATCATACATGATCTCAGAAACCAAGAGATCTGTTTCCGCTGCTTGAGCAGAGGATGCTAATACAAAAAATAATAGATAAAAAATCGCTTTTCTTTTCATTTTTTAAAATTAACTTATTACTTTGGCGAAGGCCTGAAGATACAGGCAAACTCCAAGCCTTCACCAAGGCAATAATTAACGCTCGTCAACTTGGATTTCTTCAAGATCCAAATCGTCTTTAGCGGTTTCGTCGCCCTTAATTGCTTTTTTGCTACTTCCACCAAGCATAATTAGGTCGGAGGCAACAATCTCAGTCATATAACGTTTATTTTTGTCTTTATCTTCCCAAGAGCGGTTTTGCAAACGCCCTTCCAAAAAAATTTTAGAACCCTTCTTGAGATAAGTGTTAATTATCTCGGCCAAACGACCCCAGGCAACTACCCGGTGAAAATCAGCCCGATTCTTCTTGACCTTGGTTTGAGCATCGCACCAAGTATAATTGGTAGCAATGCGCAAAACAGCTAAACTTTGTCCAGAAGCCAATGATTTTGCCTCTGGATCGGCAGTCAAATTGCCGATTAAACTTACCTTGTTTAAGTCCATAATCGCTTTTCTCCTTTCTTTTATTTAACTAATTATCTTGACAAAATGGGTCTTTTATCTTAATATAGACGTGAGGCTAACCCAGTTAGCTCTCGAAATCGCTTTTCTTAATAAAAACCCCGCTATGCGGGGCTTTTATTTTTTATAGCCGTCTCAATAATTTTTGACGGCGTTTATTTTTTTCATCTTAGCACAAGATTTTTTTCTGTCAAGAAAAGTAACTGTGCAAAAAACTGCGACGATGAATCGGACACAGGCCAAACTTGTCTAAATGGCCATAATGACGCTTAGTTCCATAGCCTTTGTGTAGCCAAAATTCATAGTGAGGAAATTCCTCATCCAATTCCATCATCAAATGGTCACGAAAGACTTTGGCTATAATTGAGGCAGCAGCAATTTCCTTGAACCTACTTTCTCCATTTTTATAAAAACTAATATCTGCTTGTTGAGTATAACGATCAGCTCCACCGATATAATCTACCACTGCCTCTGTTGGTTTATTTATTTTATGCCTAATTTCTTCCAAAACATCCCACATAACAAGAAAATTGGCCTTTTGTATGCCATATTTGTCAATAAATTGACTATCAAGCATCTGCACTGACCACATAAAATTCTTGATTATAGCTCTAAAAAGGTCCTCTCTTTTAGGACTACTGAGCTTTTTTGAGTCGTCTACCTGGGCCAGGATACCTTTTTGTTTAGGCTTACCTTCATATAAGACAGCTGCTGCCACAATCGGTCCAGCTAAAGGACCTCTGCCGGCCTCGTCTACACCTATAATATATTTAAACATACTTATATTTTAGCTCTTTTTAATAAATAAAAAAACCCCGCCTGGACGGGATTTTTTATTTTTAGTCTCTGGCCTTTATGGCCTTAGCTATTCTATCGAGTGCAACTATAAATGCGGCTGTTCGTAAATCTACTTTTTTATCTTTAGACATTTGATATATTGCCTGCCAAGCTGGTATCATCTTTTCTCGAAGCTCTTTATCCACCTCTTCTTCAGTCCAATAGTTATTAGATATATTTTGTAACCACTCAAAATAGGAAACCGTTACACCGCCAGCATTAGCTAGAACATCCGGAACAACAACTACTCCCTTTTTATATAAAGTCTCGTCAGCCTCTGGTGTTAGTGGGCCGTTGGCCAACTCAAGTATAATTTTGGCTTTAATGTCGTCAACGTTTTCTTTGGTAATTTGATTTTCCAGTGCAGCTGGCACTAAAATGTCTACATCCAAAGCAAAAAAATCTTCTTTACTTATCTCTTTAGCATCAGCCAATCCAGCTAAAGAGCCAGTCTTTTCTTTATGCTCAAATACCCTATCTAAATCCAAACCTTTTTCATTATAGACCTGGGCTTTAGAGTCTGCCAAAGCTACTATTTTAAAATTTTCCTTGTCCAAAAGCAAAGACATAATACTACCAGCATTACCAAAGCCCTGAATTGACACCTTTGTTTTTCCTGGATTTATATCTAGCTCTGCTATCAACCTCATCAAAATATAAAACCCACCAGTAGCTGTAGCAGCACCTCGTCCCTTGGAACCACCATAATCCAGTGGCTTGCCAGTGACCACACCAATAGATGGCTTACCTTCTAGGATAGAAAACTCATCAGCCATCCAAGCCATTATTTGCGGGTTGGTATAAACATCAGGAGCTGGCACATCTTTAGCTGGACCAATCACCGCCCGAAAAGCCCTTACCCAAGCTCGAGAAAGCCTTTCTAGTTCACTCTGAGAAAGTGCTTTAGGGTCAACTACTACCCCGCCTTTGCCGCCACCCATAGGAATGTCTACTACTGCCGTCTTGATACTCATCCAAAAAGCCAGAGCCTTAACCTCATCCAAATCAACTTGCGGATGAAATCTGATTCCACCCTTATATGGTCCGCGGGCGCTATTATATTGGACTCGATACCCTTGGAAAATTTCCAAACGTCCGTCATCCATACGTACTGGCAAGCTAGCCATAACTATTTTTTCTGGGACACTAAGGCGAGCCACCACCTCTGAATCAAGATTCATTAGTTTAGCGGCTTTCTCTAATTGTCTTAGAGCATTATCATATGCATTCATAGTTTTTTATTTAGTTTTATAACCAGCCACTGCTTTGGTAATTGCTAAAGACGCTTTTTTATCTAAAACTTTTGGCACAATTTTGTTTTTGTTTGGTTTCTTCAAATAAGCAGCTAATGCTTGGGCGGCCACTATTTTCATGACATTATCTATTTTTTTATGTCGAGCCAAAAGTAACCCTTTAAAAAATCCCGGGAAAACCAAAGCGTTATTTATTTGATTAGCAAAATCTGAACGGCCAGTACCCACTATCTCTGCACCAGCCTTTTTGGCTAGAGCAGGCATTATTTCAGGCATAGGATTAGCTAAGGCAAAAATAATTGCTCCTTTATTCATGGTTTTTACCATCCCTGCCTTAAGTACTCCTGACTTTGATACACCGACAAAAACATCAGCGTCCTTCATGGCCTCTTTTAGACCACCTCTTATTTTCCTTTTGTTGGCTGGTAAAATCTCTTTTTTAAAATTATTTAAATCTTTTCTATCAAAAGAAATTATACCCTGAGAATCAAGTACTAATATATCTTTAATGCCATACTTATAAAGCAAATTACTTGTAGCTAAGCCAGCGGCTCCAGCCCCAGAAACCACTACTCTGAGCTCTTTTATTTTTTTGTTGACCACTTTGGCAGCATTTATAAGCGCTGCCAAAACAACGATGGCTGTACCATGTTGATCATCATGAAAAACAGGAATGCTCAACTCTTTTTCTAAACGCTTTTCTATAATAAAACACCGTGGGGCAGAAATGTCTTCCAAATTAATAGCTGCAAAATTGGGTTCTAAAAGTTTTATGGTTTCTACAATCTTATCGGTATCTTTGGTAGCTAAACTAACAGGAAAAGCATCTACTCCTGAAAGTTTTTTGAATAAAAGTGACTTGCCTTCCATAACTGGGATGGCTGCCTCTGGACCAACATCGCCTAGACCTAAAACAGCTGTACCATCTGTGATAATAGCTACTGAGTTGCCGCGATTAGTAAAGTCATAGGCTTTGCTTTTGTCCTTAGCTATTTCCAAACTGACCTGCGCCACCCCAGGTGTATAAGCAATAGCGAGATCATGACTATTACCTATTTTCATCTTACCTTGTATAGCTATCTTACCACGCTTGCTCTTGTGTCTATCTAGTATCTCTCTGCGCGTATTCATAAGGTTATTTCTTTTTAGGTGCCCAGTCTGGAATTAATGGTTTATCACCTTGAATAAATTTATAAGCCTGCAGGGCTGCCTTGGAGCCTTCACCGGCAGAAATCACTGCCTGCTTATA
>ERZ889078.952-NODE-952-length-24359-cov-7.392816_pt1 | contig 24359 bp, 11 predicted proteins | sample MGYA00521266_ERZ889078 | MGnify/ENA primary metagenome ERZ889078 (study PRJEB32303, sample SAMEA104408618) | aquatic metagenome | biome: Brackish water; feature: Pelagic; material: water | place: Baltic Sea | collected 2014-06-16T06:34:00 | depth 76,534 m ...
TGCGGTCTATCCAGATCCCCTGCCGGATCACAGCCGCGGCGAAGCGTGCGAGACGTGCCACACAGAGCGCTCGTGGCGGAAGACACGCAACGCCGCCGGGCTGCGACTGCACGGGCTGCTCGCCTTCAAGCTGACCCACAAACACAAGCAGGTCGCCTGCGAGACGTGTCACAAGCCCCGACGCCAGGCGCAGGCGAACCGGGCCATGGGCATCAACGCCGCCCGCGCGCGCTTGGAGGCCTTTGAGGGGCTGCGCGGCACCTGCGCGAGCTGCCACACGGACGTGCATCGCGGCGCGTTCGGCAGCCGCTGTGAGAGCTGCCACACGCCGGCGAACTGGAAGGCCAAGCGCAAGGGCGGCGGATTTGACCACAGCAAAACGGGCTTTCCCCTCCGGGGACGGCACCGAATCGTGGGCTGCGAGCGCTGCCACACGCCGTCGAAGAGCTACAACAAGCGGTACAAGCAGATCCCCCACACTGCATGCACCGACTGCCACAGCGACATCCACACGGGCACGTTCCAGACGGTCGGTGCTGGTAAGAAGCAGGCGGACCTACAGGCCTGTGTGAGCTGCCACAGCGAGGCCGGGTTCAAGCCCGCCCGCTTCGGCATGGCGGCGCATGACAAGTCGCGGATGCCGCTGAAGGGCGCCCATCGTGTGGTGGCTTGTCAGGACTGTCACACACCCACTGCTAGCCCGAAGTCTCGGGCTCTTGGCAAGATCCAGGCGCGGGCGCCGAAGCACGTGGCGCGGCTGGTCGGCACGCCACAGGTCTGCAAGGACTGTCACAGAGACGAACACGCTGGCCAGTTCGACGGTCGCTCGCCACCGCTGGACTGCACGTCGTGCCACACGGACGAAGCCTTTCGTCCGGCGCCGAAGTTCGATCACGACAAGACCACGTTCGCGCTGGCCGGCCCTCACAAGGACGCCGACTGCGCCAGCTGCCACAACCGCCCGTCACCGGGCGCGCCGGTCCGCTTCGCCGGCATCGCCAAGGCCTGCGCCAATTGCCACAAGGACGAGCACGCTGGTCAGTTCCTCAGCGACGGCCCCAAGCGCACGTGTGAGGACTGCCACAAGGTGGTCAAAGACTTCGATATCCCGAAGTTTCCGCACGACAAGACACGCTTCGTCCTCGAGGGCAAGCACGTGCAGGTCGACTGCGCGAAGTGCCACACGAAGGTGAAGGAGGGCAGCGAGGGCAAGCTGACAGAGGGCGTCGTCCACTATCGACTCGGCGTGCTGGCGTGCGGCCAATGCCACAGCAATCCACATGAGCGCAGTCGTGGCGGTATGCGTGGAGCAAACAACCTAGCTAGCGGCAAGGACGGCACGGGCGGCGACAAGATAGGCGGCAGCTGGTCCTGCAACCTTTGCCATGTAGCGGCGGGCTGGCAGGTGATCCCCAAACGCGTCAACTTCGACCACGACCGCACCGGCGTCCCGCTCACCGGAGCGCACGCCACGGCCGCCTGCGTCGGCTGCCACAAGCAGCGCTCCAACCAGGGCCCGAAGGCGGCGAAGAAGGCCAACGGCGAAGACGAGCGTGTTCCGCGCGCCTGCCTCGCTTGCCACACCGACACCCACCGAGGCGAGCAGGGCAGCCGCTGCGAGGCCTGCCACACATCACGAAGCTGGAAGACGCCTCGGAAGTTCAATCAGCACGCCAGTGGACGTTTTCCGCTCTCGGGTGTTCACGCGGTAGTCGCGTGTGCGTCCTGCCACCGCACGCAGGCGCGGGATGAATATCGGGGCACGCCCAGCACCTGCGACGCCTGCCACAAGAAGACGGCGCTTGCCATCAGCTCGTTTGACCATCGCCCCCTGCGCATGGGCTGCAACCAGTGCCACTCGACCTTCGCCTGGGCGCCCGCGCGCTTCGATCACGCCGTGTTTTGGCCCTTGCAGGGCGCGCATGCCGCGATCAAGACCGACTGCTCCAAGTGCCACACCACAGGCAACTACGCGACGCAAGATCGGGCGTGCGCGACCTGCCACAGCGACTTGGTCAATGAAGGGAAGACCCACCCAGATCACCGCACGATCGGCCTCACCAAGACGTGTGAGCGATGCCACACCTCGGTGGCGTGGTCGGCCTTAAAAACGACGTGGCACGACAAGGCGTTCCCCATCACCTCCGGCGACCACCGCCGCTACCGCACCAGCTGTGCCAGCTGCCACCCGGCTGGCGTAGGCAAGGGCAACTTCGACTGCGTGAACTGCCACGACGGCGAGCACGCCAAGGCGAAGATGGACAGCAAGCACCAAGGCAAGGGCGGCTATGTCTGGGACAACGCGGCCTGCTTGAGCTGCCACCCCAAGGGTGAGGAGTAGGGCGATGCACACACGCCATGTCGACCCGCGCGTCGCGGGCCTCCTCACGACCCTCATGCTGTCGACCCTGGGATGCCAATCTCTGGTGGCGACAGACGATCCCACCGTCCATGTCGGGGAGACCACCTCTTTGGGCTGCGTCGGATGCCACAAACACGACTACGACACCGCCAAGTCGCCGAACCACGTGGAAGCCAAGCTGCCGACGACCTGTGACACGTGCCACATCAAGGCGAGCTGGAGCCCGGCGGCGTGGCCTCACCTGACCTGGCCGCTCGTGGGCAAACATGTCGACGCGACCTGCGCGGACTGCCACGACGCGGCGCCGAACCATATCCCGAAGCCACCTCGCAGCTGCGACGGCTGCCACCTCTCGGACTACCAGGCCGCCAAGAGCCCCAACCACGTGGACGCGAACCTGCCAAAGACCTGCGAGAGCTGCCACACCCCCAAAGCATGGAAGCCGGCGACGTGGGATCACAGCACCTGGCCGCTGGATGGCAAGCACCTGCAAGCGGCCTGCGCGAGCTGCCACAAGACGGCGCCCAATCGGGTCGTGAAGCCGCCGCGCACGTGCGATGGCTGCCACATGCCGGACTATCAAGGGGCGAGCAACCCCAATCACGTCGCAGGCAGCTACCCAAAGACCTGCCAGACCTGCCACACGACCTCGGGCTGGAAGCCGGCGGGGATGACCAATCACGCCTTCCCGATCACCAGCGGCAAACACAAAAACGTGGCGTGCGCCAAATGCCACGTCAATCCAGATTTCAAGGTCTTTACGTGCATGTCGAGCGGCTGCCACCCGAAGGGCGACATGGACGATAAGCACCAAGGCGAGGTCAACGGCTACCAATACAAGGCGTCCGCTTGCTACAGCTGCCACCCCGACGGCAAGGACTAGGGTTGATGTTGGCTACGCCCCACCACCTCCGGATGTTTCGACGCCTGCGCGACGTTTGTGCGGTCGTGCTAGGCGTGCTGATGGGCTGGATCTCCTCGCCCGCAGACGCGGCGCAGGTGACCGGAGCGACGGGAGGAGACCTGGCCGAGGTGTTCCTGCGTCTGGGGCCCGCCGAGCGCGTGAAGGTGGGCGCGACGCTGCGCGGAAAGCGGGGCTTGCGCGTCAAGATCACCGAGGTGGTCGGCCAGCGCGCGCGCGCCACGTTGGTTGGCGGCCGCGTGCCGCGGCGGGGTGACGAAGCGACCGCGCCTGTCCTGCAGCCCGCCGGCGGCGGGTCGACAGCTTCGAAGCCGGCCGCCGGCGTGCCGCGACCTGGAAAGTCGACGACACCGCGCTGGCGGGTCGGCCGAGAGCGCATAGGCAAGCACGGGGCGTCCCTAACCCCGACCGCGTGGGCTGCCCTGCGCAGTCGCGCCCGCAAGCTCATCGTCTCATCGCGTGGTCGCAAACTCGAGGCCAAGGAGCGCGGCTACAAGGGTGACCTCGCGTTTGTCGGCATCGGCATGGTCGATCTGAAGGGCCTGAAGACCTGGACCTTCGCCACCCTGCGAAGCCGACTCGACGTGCGCGACATCGGGGGCACGCCGCTCAGCTGGTCCCACGACCTGCGACTGCGCTACGACGGCATCTCCGCCACCCCCGGCAGCAGCCAGGGCGGCGCGCGCGCGCGGCGCGCCGTGGCCGTGCGACGGGCGCGGCTGGGCTACCGAACAGGCTGGGGCAACGTCGGCGCTGGGCGCCTGATCATGGCGACAGGCGCGAGCGGGCGGCTCATCGACGGCGCGAGCGCGCACGTCAACCTCGGTAACTGGGGCACGGTCAGCGCGTGGGGCGGCACCGCTGCGGACCCCGTGAGTCTGGCCTTGCAGCTGGACACCGGTCGATTTGGCCTGGGCTGGCGGGCGGCGGGCCAGCGGGGCGCGCTTCAGGCGCGTTGGTCGCTGGGGTACGCCGCGCAGGTGGTCGAGGGCCGCTTGGATCCGCACCGCGTCGACGCGTGGTTCCGGTTGGCTCACGACACACGCGGCGAGGTCGATGCCGCCGCGACGGTGGCGGTTGGTGCGCCGGATCTCGGCGGCACCGCGCTCGCCAACCTCGACACACCCACGGCTGCGCTGGCGCGGCTGTGGCTCTCCGCAGCGACCAAGCGCGGCAGCAGCGGCTGGCTCTTCCGCCTACGCTACAGCTACCACCGACCCACAGCCGATCGCCTCATCGCGCGGACCATGCCGTGGGACGTGTGGGTCGATGGTCGCAGCCACCTGCTCTCGCTCGAAGCTGACCGCGCGGCGTCGAGCGGCTGGTGGCTCCGCCCGAGCCTGAACGCGGCGTTCCTGACCGGCCCCGAACCCTACGACGGGCTCCGCCTGGCCGCCGCTGTGCGCGCCGGCTACGGCGGCAGGCGCTGGTCGCCGCATGCCGCCGTGCATGGAGAGACAGGCCTCGCCTTCACGATGGACGGCCGCGCTGCCGGCCCGACGCGCGGCGTGGGCGGCTGGGTGGGCACCCGCTACGCCATCAACCAAGCGTGGCGCCTCGATGGCCGCGTCGGCGCGCGCTACGATCAGGTGCTACCGATCAACAACGGCGCGTTGCGGGCCCGAAGCTCGGCCAGCGTGGAGTGGCTCGATGGTCCATGGATGGTGGCGCTTCAGGTCGGCAATGATACGTTGCTGGCGGCCGATCCCACGCCTGGCAGCTACAAGCTCGATTGGGTGGACGTCACGTTGCTCGTTCGCCGTCGCCTCTAGCCGCACCATTCGCTGAACCGCGCCCGCCGCACCCGCTCAGGACCGCCATGCAACAGCGCAGAAACCTGCTCGATCTCTTCCTCATCCTGGTCGCGGCGGCGGCGGTCGCGTGGATCTACCAACGAGCGAACGGCTTCTACGATGTGCCGCACGAGGCGCTCGTCGACCACCCGCAGTACGATGAGTTCCGCTCGGCCGGGCGGATGGGCAAGCTGCTCGGCACCGTCGCCATCGCCATGTTCCTGTTCAACATGCTCTACCTGCCACGCCGCCGCATGCGGGTCTTGCATCGGCTCGGCAGCCTACGCCACTGGATGAGCGCCCACGTCTTCTTCGGCCTGTTGGGCGGCGGCCTGATTGGGCTACACGCCGTCTTCCGGATGACCAGCGAGGCGGCCCGGATGTCGGCCATTGCGGTGGTGGTCCTGATCGCGACGGGGATCGTCGGGCGATACCTCTACGCCCTGGTGCCGCACACGGCGACGGGCGAGGAGGAGCCAGAGGGGCTGGCGGGTCGGGCGGAGCAGTCCTTGAGCCAAGTCTCGGCGGTGATCGGCGAGGGTGATCCGCTGATCGACCAGCTACGTGGCCTAGCCAACTTGGGTGCGCCTCCTGAGCGCAACCTGCTCCGCGCGCTGGTCCGCCTGCCGATCGAGCCGCTGCGCCGCGTTGTCGCCGGTTTGCGCGTGCAATTTGCGCTGCGCCGGGCTTGGGGTCGCCACAAGCTGGGCGATGACCAACGCGCCGTCGTTCGCGCCGCTGCGGTCGAGACGGTCGGCTTCGGTCACGCCTACGCGTTCGCGGGGGTCGCGGCCCGCATCCTGCGCTCGTGGCGACCGGTGCACCTCCTCGCGGCGCTCATCATGGGCTGGTCGGCGTACGTCCACATCGAGAGCGCATTTGAGCAGGGCTATGGCTGGAAGGTGCCGGCCTATTGGCCCCTATGGCTGGCCGCGGCGCTGGCCCTCCCCCTGGTCGCGCTGGGCCTGGAGGTTCGCCTGCGGCTGTCGCGAAAACGCCGTAAAGTAAACGTATTTGCGACGGACGGGCCAGCACCCGAGCCGCCCGCGACGCTGCACCCCTACATCGATCCGAACATCTGCATGGGCTCCGGCGCCTGCGTCGCGGCCTGTCCAGAAGGCGACATCCTCGACCTGCTCGACGGCCGCTCGCGCCTCGTCGAGCCGAGCCACTGCGTCGGCCACGGCGAGTGCGCACGCAACTGCCCAGTGAACGCGATCACGTTGGTGTTCGGCACGTCCAGGCGCGGCGTCGACATCCCAGACGTCAGCGAGCACTTCGAGTCCGATGTGCCGGGCATCTACCTGATCGGTGAGATCACGGGCATGGGCCTGATCCGCAACGCGGTGAAGCAAGCCAACCAAGCCGTCGTGCACCTCGCCCGCCAAGCCAAGCGCGACAAGGCGAGCGCCGACGCTCCGCCCATGACCGACGTGTGCATCATCGGCGCCGGTCCGGCCGGTATCGCCGCGACGCTGGCCTGCCAGGAAGCCGGACTCAGCACCATCACGCTGGAGCAGGAGCCCAACTTGGGCGGCGCGGTGAACCACTATCCCCGGCGCAAGCTCGTCATGCTCGCGCCGATGGACCTGCGCGGCTACGGCAAGATCAAGCTGTGGGATGCACGCAAAGAAGAGCTCGTCGACCTCTGGAAGGACGTGCAGACCAAGACCGGCATCGAGGTCGCGCACGGCGTCAACGTCGGCGGCATCGAGCCGTTCGAGGGGGCGGACGGCTTTGAGGTCATCGGCGCGCCTGTCGGCTTGCGCCCCGGAATGCCGGGCTACGAGGAGCTTCGCTTCCCGGCGCGCCGTGTGATGATCGCCGTCGGTCGTCGTGGTGCACCGCGTCGCTTGGGTGTGCTTGGCGAGGCGCAAGATCACGTCGCCTACACCGTGCTGGAGCCCGATCAGCACACCGGCCGCAAGGTGCTGGTGGTGGGTGGCGGCGACTCGGCCCTGGAGAACGCGTTCGCCTGCGCCGACGCGGGCGCGGCGGCTGTTCACCTCGTCTACCGGCGGTCGAGCTTCGACCGGGCCAAGGTGCGCAATCGGGAGCGCCTCGATGAGGCGGTCGCCGCCGGCAACATCAAGCTGCACCTGGAGCGCAGCCCGGCCCGCATCCATGAAGACAGCGTGGTGCTCGACGGCGGAGAGACGATCCAGGCGGATGATGTCATCGTCTGCGTTGGCGGCACCCTGCCCACAGGCCTGCTGCGCGCCGCCGGCTGCGAGGTCAAACAGCACTTCGGTCGCCCCATACCGCCGGCCTAGACGCCCGCCCAGAGGACTCTGCCATGCCGCCTCGCCGCAATCCGTCGCTCATTGCTCCTGGAGCGCGAGACGCCCGATGTTCCCGCGCCCGCGCAGCCCTCGCCGCGCTCACGACGCTCGCCGCGCTCACGTTGGCCGGGTGCGGAGCTGACGACGCAGCGCCTCCCGCGACCGACACGAACGCGACAGACGCCGGCACCGGAGACGGCGCGGCTGGCGAGGGCGCCGCGGGGGACGGAGGCGCGCAGGACACCACCGACCCGACCCCCGGCTGCGATCCCATCGACCCGAGCCACTGCCTGTTGCCCTTCCCGAGCAATAAGTTCCTCGCGCCCAGCAAGACCAGCCCGACGGGCTTTCAGCTGGCCATGCACCCATCCGGCATGCCCGCCAACGCCGGCGGCGTGAAGATCGACCCCAAGGCCTGGAACCGCATGGATGGCTACGGCGTCGGCTGGGCGGCGCTCGCGCTCTTTCCGGATGTGGACGTGTCGAACCTGCCCTCCGAGCTGACCCCAGCCGGCTGCTTGGCGAAGGACGCAAACATCGCGCTGCTGGAGGTCGACAAACAGGGCAAGGCCACGCGTGTGCCCTACTTCGCTGAGCTCGACGACGACATCGACGTCGACAGCCCAGACAAGCAGGTGCTGATCATTCGACCCCTGTTCATCCCGCGTGAGTCGACCCGATATGTCATCGCCTTTCGTGGGCTCAAGGACAGCAAGGGCGCCGTATTTCCGGCCTCGAAGGCGTTTGCGCAGCTGCGCGACAAGAGCGTGGCGGACCCCTGGCTGAAGACACGCGTGGCGACGTTCGAGGGCGTGTTTGCGACGTTGGAGCAGGCCGGTGTGAAGCGCGCGGACCTGCAGCTGGCCTGGGATTGGACGACCTCCAGCCACGAAGCGCTGCACGGCGACATCCTCCACATCCGCGACACCGGCCTGAAGACCCTGGGCGCGCAGGGGCCAGCGTTCACGGTCGCCAAGGTGACGGCGTACACCGCCAAGCAAGATCTCCACATCGCCCTAGCGGTGGAGGGCACGTTCCGTGTGCCCAACTTCGTCCAGCCGCTGCCGATCGGTGACGCGACGGGCTATCGGCTCGCCCGCGACGCGACGGGGACCCCGAAGCAGGACGGCTGGCGAGACGCGGCCTTCTGGCTGCTGATCCCACGTTCGGCCCTGAAAGATCAGGCTGCCGGCGGTGTGACGCACGGTCTGCTGCAGTATGGCCACGGCCTGCTGGGCACCGGATCACAGCTCGCCTCCGGGCACACGCGCAAGCTCTTGCATGACGACAAGCGCATCGGCTTTTCGGCGAACTGGACGGGTATGTCCCACGACGAGGTCTCCGCCATCAGCCAGATGGTCTTCGACTTCAAAGACTTCGCGATCATCCCCGAGCATCTGCACCAAGGCATGTTCGAGCAGATGGCCGTGGCACGTGGCGTCCGCGAGCGCATCGGGAAGCTGGCGCTGGCCATCGACGCGAGGCTGACGGCGGCGGATCGCGCCAAGATCGGTCTGGTCGGGGCGCTGAAGCTCAAGGTCGACAAGGGCCGGCAGCACTACACGGGGGACAGCCAGGGCGGCATCTATGGCGCGACGTATGTGGCGCTGTCGCAAGAGGTGACCCGCGCGGCGCTGGGGGTACCCGGCCAGAACTACTCGATCTTGCTGCGGCGGAGCGTCGACTTTGTGCCCTTCTTCCTGCTCTTGCGCAGCCAGTACCAGGGCGTGGTGGACCGGGCCGTGATGCTGCAGCTGGGGCAGATCTTGTGGGATCAGGTCGACCCCGTGAGCTACTACCGGCACATGAGCGAGTCGCCCTTCGCCAACACTCCGAAGCATCATGTGCTCTTGGCGCAGGCGAAGGGTGACTTTCAGGTCGCGCCGCTGACCAACGAGATCGTCGCGCGGAGCGGCCTTGGCGTGAAGCTGATGGCGCACTACGGCAAGCCGCTCTGGCAGCTACCGGAGCAAGCGTATCCGCATGTCGGCTCGGGGTTGGTGAGCTGGGACTATGGCAACAAGTGGGCCAAGCCGGGGCCGAACCCGCCCTATGATGACCTGGGTGATCCACATGGAAAGCCGCGCAAAGATCCCCGTTTTATCAAGCAGATGCTGCACTTCTTCGCGACGGGCGAGATCATCGACGCCTGTGGCGGCGAGGCCTGTGGGCCTGTGAAGTAGGCAGACAAACCAACCCCCACGCTCAGAACGGGGACGCAGCGCCCGCACGCGATGACCGCACGCGTATGCGCCAACCGCTACTTCTTACCGTTCGTGCTGCACAGATACGTCGTGATCGAGTAGCTGCAGTTGCCGTCTTTGAAGCGGACATCCGACGCGTCCCACTGGTACATCGAGAGCCAGCAGTTGGCGTAATCGTCCCCGGTGGGCTCGGAGTACTTCGTGTCGCGCACCCACCAGCGGCTCAGCGGTTCTCGACCAAGCGGCGCTTACTTCGCCGCAGTCAACCAGTAAGGCCAGTACGGCGAGCTGCCGCTGGCAGACGTGATCTTCGCCAGGAAGCGGTACTCGCCATAGCGATACGGGTACACAGCCGACCCGTAGAAACACGTCGTCCCGCCAGCGCTCGTGGTGCCGCTCCACAGCTGCCCGTCCGCCTTGCCATCACCCGGCGTCTTCTTGGTGGTGTTGTTCCAGCGGTCGGCGTAGCTGTAGACCGTCAGCGTGTACTTCCGCCCCTTCGGCGCGCGCAGGCAGATCGACCCGCCCCAGCTGGTGTCCAGCTGGAACACGTCCACGTCGCTCGCCGAGGTCAGGTAGCTGTAGAACGCGCCCTTGCGGGTCAACGCCGACGGGATGCGCACAAAGCGATCCGGCATGCCGTCCTTGTTGATGTCCTGACCATCGTTGGGCTCGTAGTTGTCCCAGTTCCACGTCCGCATGGTTGGGTGAACGTGCGGCGGCAAGCTCGTGTACCGGTTGAACGTACCCTTACCCAGCTCGCGACAATACACCGTGCCAGCCGCGTCGGTGGCGAGCACGTCGAGCTGCCCGTCGCCGTCCAGGTCAGCCACGCCACGCAGGGTGACGGTGCTGGCTGCGAGCGCATGCGTGCTGGCCGGGTGGTACACAAACGTCTTCTTCTTGGCGTCCCAGAGGTTCACACGGAGGCTGTTGCCCGAGCTGTAGAGCTGGTCGGGGTAGCCGTCGCCGTTGACGTCCCACAAGCCGATGTGCCGCACGGTGCCGATGTTCTCGACCGTACCGTCATCGTCTACGTCCGTGGGGCTGGTCATGAGACCGCTGGTCTTCACCGCGCCCTTGCCCTTGAGGTCGAACTCCCACCACTTCGTCGAGATCCCGTTGGGCTGGCCCTTCACGTTCGTCGTGCTGTAGCCGACCTGCGCCAAGATCTTGTCCCCCATCACGAGGAAGTCACCGACGTACACGCCATACAGCCCCGAGATCGCGGTCGCGAAGGCGCAGGTGCCTGGCGTTTGGCACCAAGCTGAGAACGTGAACTTGGCGAGGTCGGTCAGCTTCCAGGCGTAGATCTTGCCAGCCCACAGCTGCGGAGCGTCGCCCTGTGGATAGCCGTTGCCGTGGACCAGCTCAGGCAGCCCGTCCGCGTCCAGATCAACCAAGCTGCGGCCGCCCCAATACTCGCAGACACCGTTCGGGTCCTTGATGGAGGCCACCTTCTTCAGCTCTTTCTTGCTGGTATCAAAGCGGAACACCTTCACGCCGTCGGGTTCACACCACGTCGAGGCGATGAGCTCGGGGGCGCCGTCACCGTTGATGTCAAAGGACATGAAGCGGCTCGCGTCGTAGACCCCGACGCCAGCCCCGACCGCGTCGTACTTCGTCATCGTTCCGTCGACGTTGAGCTTGTACATGTTGGCGACCGAGCCGTTGCCACCCAAGATCTCCAGACCCTGCGCGCCGGCACCAAAGGAGTTGTAGGTGTCCACGTCCGCGAACACCACCTGCGAGCGCGAGTAGTTGTACTGCGGCGCCGAGTAGGTGTAGAGCGGCGCGCCGTTGCCGCCGAGCACCGCGAAACCAAAGCTGTCCTGCACCACGGTCTCCCAGGTGCCGTCGCCGTCCAGGTCCACTGGCGTCGCCGCGATGTTTCCGCCCGAGTACTTCAGCTTGAACGGCCACGCGCCGCCACACTTGTTGAAGCAGAGCTTGTCGGCCGAACCGTTGCAGTCGTTGTCCTTGCCGTCGCCGCACACGTCCGCCGCGCCGGGATGCACCGTCGTGTCAGAGTCGCCGCAGTCCCAGTCGCTCTTGCCGTCGCCGTCGAAGTCGCGCGCCTTGGTCCAACCGACGGGCACGTTGCACTTCGTCTGCGAGAGCGCGCCAGAGGGCGCCCAGCCGTCACCGTCGTTGTCCTTGTAGATCTTGGTGGTCGCCAAGCCCTCGTCGATCAACGAGTCACAGTCGTCGTCGATCTCGTTGCAGGTCTCTTTCGCCTGGGGGAAGATCGCCTTGTTGAAGTCGTTGCAATCGCCAGCCTTCTGCACCCACTCCTTGCTCGGAGCCTTGCAGGCCATCACCGGCGCGCCAGAGCCGAAGCCGTCGCCATCGTTGTCCTTGTACCAAGCTGTCTGCACGAACTCGTCCACCTGGTTGTTGCAGTTGTTGTCCTGGCCGTCGCAGATCTCCTTCAATCCCGGGGCTGCGAGCTTGTTGGCGTCGTTGCAATCACCGGTCTTATTCACCACATACACACCCGTCGCCTTACACGCACAGGTCGGCGACACGTTCGCGCCCCAGCCATCCTTGTCCTGGTCGGGGTAGAAGTTCTTGCAGCCGAGCGTGCCGATGGGGTCGACGAGCTTGTCGCAGTTGTCGTCCTTGCCGTTGCAGGTCTCGAGCGCGCCGGGCTTGATGTTGGCGGAGTCATCGTCGCAGTCGCCCGCCACGAACGCTGTGTAGGGGTACTTCGCCGTGCCGAGGCACTGCTTGCTGGTCGCGACGCCATAGCCGTCGCCGTCCTTGTCCAAGTAGTAGGTCGCGCAGCCCTGGCAGCCGGCCTCGTCGATCTCCTTGTTGCAGTTGTTGTCCTTGTTGTCCTTGCAGACCTCGACCTGGCCGGGGTTGATGCCCGACGCCTTGTCGTCGCAATCGCCGACCTTCTTCGCTGAGAACGCGCCGCTCGGAGAGCACGCGCAGTGCGCCGCGCCGACGCCGTAGCCGTCGCCGTCGCTGTCGGCGTAGAACTTCACGCAGCCGGTGGCGTCCTTGTCGTTCTCAGAGCCGTTGCAGTTGTCGTCCTTGCCGTTGCCGCAGATCTCCTTCTGGCCCGGGTTAACGGTCGCCGACTTGTCGTTGCAGTCGCCGTCCTTCGTCGCGGTCCAGGGCTTGGCGACCTTGCACAAGCAGCGCACCGCGCCCGTGCCGTAGCCATCGCCGTCACCGTCGCTCCAGCGCTTGCTGCAGCCGACGGCGTCGTCTTCGTCCGTCTTGCCGTCGCAGTCGTCGTCCTTGCCGTTGCAGGTCTCCTGCGCTTTCGGCCCGATCTTGCCGTCCGAATCGACGCAGTCGCCGCCCTCCAGCGCCGCGTAGGGCTTCACCGCTTTCGAGAGGCACTTCTTGTCGGTTGTCAGCCCAAAGCCATCGCCGTCGACATCCTTGAAGAACACGATGCAGCCCTGGCAGCCCTCCTCGTCGGTCTTGCCGTCGCAGTCGTTGTCCTTGTCGTCCTGGCACTTCTCCACCAGCACGGGGCTCATCGCTGCGTCGGTGTCCTTGCAGTCACCCGCTTTCTTTGCGGTGTACTGGCCCGAAGGCGCGCAGAGGCACTCGGACTGCGTCGTGCCGTAGCCGTCGCCATCCGCGTCCAGGAAGTACTTGGTGCAGCCGGTCGCGCCCTTGTCCGCCTCGCCGAGCTTGCAGTTGTCGTCCTTGCCGTTGCCGCAGATCTCGGTCGCCAGCGGGTTCGCCGTCGCGTCCTTGTCGTCGCAGTCGCCGTCCTTCGTCGCCTTCTGATTGCCCTGCGCCTTGCACAGACACGCCGCCGCGCCCGCGCCGAAGCCGTCGCTATCCCCGTCGTACCAGAAGGACTTGCAGCCGTCCGCGCCGAGCTCATCGGTCTGGCCGTCGCAGTTGTCATCCTTGAAGTTACAGCTCTCCTTGCCGCTCGGGTTCACGGTCTTGTCGCCGTCATCGCAGTCACCCGGCTTCAGCGAAGTGAACGCGCCCGCCGCCTTGGAGAGGCACTGCGTCTCCTTGCTACCAAACCCGTCGCCATCGCCGTCCTTATAGAAGGTGGTGCAACCGGAGCAGCCCGCCTCGTCGGTGTCGCCGTCGCAGTCGTTGTCCAAGCCGTCCTTACACTTCTCAGGCTGAGCGGGGCTGATCGCCTGCACCTTGTCGTCGCAGTCTCCCGTCTTCTTCGCGGAGAACTCGCCACTCGCCGTGCACAGGCACTTCTTCGTGGCCGTGCCCCACCCGTCGCCGTCGCCGTCAAAGTACCAAGCGGTGCAGCCCTTGGCGTCCTCGTCGTTCTCCGAGCCGTTGCAGTTGTCATCCTTGCCGTTGCCGCAGATCTCGGGCGCCGCCGGGTTGATCTCCGCGACCTTGTCGTTGCAATCACCCGACTGCTTCGCGACGTAGGGGGTCGTCGCCGCGCACAGGCACTGCTTGTCGCTGACGCCGGTGCCATCGCCGTCGCCGTCGAAGTACCAGATGCTGCAGCCCTGGGCGTCGCCCTCGTCCGTCTTGCCGTCGCAGTCGTCATCCTTGCCATTGCAGCTCTCCACACCCTTGCTGCTGATCGCCTGATCTTTGGGGGCGCAATCCACCGTGTTGTTGTCGCCGTCCCCGTCGATGTCGCTGTCGCACGCGTCGCCCGTGCCGTCTTTGTCGAGGTCAGCCTGATCTTTGTTGAAGACGGTGGTGCAGTTATCGGTCGCGGTCGGCGCCGGGCAGCCCGCCACCTTCGCGCTGGTGTTGCCCACGCCGTCGCCGTCGATGTCGCAATCACACGCGTCGCCTACGCCATCCTTGTCCATGTCGGCCTGGGTCTTGTTGACCACCCAGTCGCAGTTGTCGGACGCGTTGTCGATCCCGTCGCCATCCCAGTCGTTCTCACAGGCGTCGCCGATGCCGTTGTTGTTGGCGTCCGTCTGAGCCGGGTTCGCTTTGCCCTTGCAGTTGTCCTTGTCGTTGTCGACCCCATCACCGTCCAAGTCGGGATCACACGCGTCGCCCTTGCCATCGTTGTCGGTGTCGGTCTGATCCTTGTTGACGACGAGCGGACACACGTCCTTACCGTCCGCCACACCGTCGTTGTCATCGTCGTCATCGCACGCGTTGCCAGCCCCGTCGCCGTCGCTGTCCACCTGGGTGACGTCGGCCACGAGCGGGCACACGTCCTTGGCGTCCGGCACGCCATCGCCGTCGTCGTCGTCGTCGCACACATCACCCTTGCCATCGCCGTCGGTATCGAGCTGATTGGCGTTGGCCACCAGAGGGCAGACATCCGGCGTCGCGGGCGTGGGGCAGTCGAGCGCGCCGGCGGGCGGCAAGTTCGGCACGCCATCGCCGTCGATATCACAGTCGCAGCTGTCGCCCTTGCCGTCCTTGTCCGTGTCTTCCTGCACCTTGTCCGCATAGAGCGGGCAGCCATCCTTGCTGTCGACGGTGCCGTCGTCGTCATCATCGTCGTCGCAAGCGTCGCCCTTGCCGTCTTTGTCCGTGTCGGTCTGGCTCGGATCAGCCGCCAAGGGGCACACATCCTTGCCATCTTCGATGCCGTCGGCGTCGTCGTCCGTGTCGATACAGTCGGCCTTGTCATCACCGTTGGGCAACGATTGGTCGGTGTTGACGAAGCCCTCGTCCGTCTTGCCCGAGCAGTTGTCGTCGATGCCGTTGCACACCTCAGACGCTGCTTTTGCGCCCTCGCAGAGGGTCTTGCCGCCCACGCACAGCGTCTTGCCGATGCACGTGCCATAGACATTCGTCAGGTCGCAGTCGGCGCTCGGCACACCCTCGTCGAGCTGACCGTCGCAGTTGTCATCGGCGCCATTGCACACCTCGGCTTGGGGCGCGGTGCCTTGACAGGGACCGGGCTTGCCGCCGACGCAGGTGAACGTCCCCGGGCAGGCGCCGTGCGTGTTGCTGAGCGAGCAGAGCCCCGTCTTTCCATCTGGGCACGGGCACAGGCCGCTGTTGGGCACACACTGCTTCTCGATCGGCTTGCTGGCGTCCGCCGCCTTGCACGAAAACTCGCTGCCGACACAGTTCGCGTCGGTCTCACACGCCTGCAGGCAGAAGCCACCACCACCGAGGTCGCGGCAGACACCACCGGGCTTGCCGCTCACGTCGCAGTCGCTGTCCTTGGCGCAAGGCTGGCAGCGGTAGGAGGCTTTGTGAGCGCAGATGAAGACGACGTCCGACGCCGCGACCACCTCCTTGCAGGTGAACTCGGCGGGGCACTTATCGACGCACGGGATCGCGCATTTCTTGCCATCCGGCGTCGGCAAGCAGAAGCCCGAGACGCAGTCGTCGTTAGTCTTGCAGTCGATCGGCTCCGGCCACACGTGCGGTACGTCTTCGCCGCCGCTGGTGTCGGGCGAGGTGCTGTCCGCGGAGATGGCGTCGCCGTTGGCGACGTCGGCGAGCTGTGCATCGGAGACGGCGGTATCAACCGCGACCGCCGCGTCGGGCCCCGAAACGGACTCCGCATCATCGCCGCAGCCGGAAAGCGTGGCGAGGGCGACGACGAGCAGCCACAGCGAGGAGTGGGACGCAGCGCTGGCGAGAAGAGAGGCGCGATCGAGATGAGACATAGAGGCTCCGCAGGGGCCCGTCGAAGCGCAAGCAGGACGCAGCGAACGTGGGCGGTCTCCAGCCTACGGGTCACGCGCGGTGGTCACAAGGCCGAAGGGCTGGCAGAGCCCCTCAAGGCAAGTTGAAGAACGGGACGCGTGCGGCCCATCCCCGGTCCAACGGCCAGCCCGACCAGCCCTGGCGACGGCATGGGTTCGGTCCCGAGACAACTACCTGTGCAGAACGCGGCGGTAGCGGCTGACCGCGACGCGGGCCACGAGGTACGACACGCCGCCCAGCACGAGGCCAAGAAAGAGCGAGCCGACCCACAGCTCAGCGCCCATGTCCCACAAGATGCCGCCGAGGCGGGACCAAAACTCCGCCGTCGCGAGCTCCTCCCAGAAGCTCCCGCTCCGTGTGATGGCTCGGATGCGTTGCTTGATGAACGCCTCACCTTGACCATCTCGTGTGCCGCGGAAGTGGAGGAGGACGTAGCCGACTCGCCAGGAGAAATAGTAGAGCGGCGGCACTGTGAGCGGGTTTGAGATGAAGAGCAGAGGGATGCCACTGACCTTGTTCGCTCGGACGAGCGAAGCGACGGTCACGTACATCATGATCTGAAATCCGACGGTCGGCGTCATGGCGATCAGGCCGCCCCAGAACACGCCCCAAGCGATCCGGTGGGGTGTGTCGTCGACCCCAAGAATCCGGACCATGACGACGCGTCTGAGGCGTTCCCACAGCGCCGTCATGGGAGCGTGTGGCTCGATGGCGGCGGGGCGTCATCGGGCGTCGGAGGAGCCGCCGCGCGGCCGGGAGCGGCGCACGTGTCAGACACCGACACTCCGCGCTGCACGAGCGACAGCGCAACCTTCATCTAGAACGTCACAACCAAGCGCACCTTGTGGGTCGTGCCTGAACGATTGGTGAGGAACACGCGACCGGGCGTGGGCTGGGTGAGCTCGAAGGCGTGGAGCGTGACACCGAGATCGTCGCTCGCGCCCTGCGCAAACTTCGGCGAGCTGCTGCCCGTAACCGGGTTCGGGCTGTCGATGCGGACGCGTCCGACCGCCCCGGCTCCGCCGTCGCCCCCGTTTGAGCTCTGGCCAGCGACCGCGTCGCCGCCGGCGCCACCGGTCGCCAAGACCTGCCCACCGACGAGACTAACCGTCGTGCTACGTAGCCACACACCGCCACCCGAGCCACCACCGCCAGCGCCGCCATCACAATTGTTGCGCTGCTGGCCACCGGCGCCGCCCCGTGCGTCGACGAGCCCCGTGACAGCGATGCTTGGCGCGGTGATCTTGACCACGCCGCCGCCAGCGCCGCCGCCAGCGCCACTCGCGTTGTATGCGCTGCCATACCCGCCGGAGCCGCCACCCGATCCGCCGAGCAACGCGCCGGTTGTCACGCCGCTATAGGCCGCTCCACCAGCACCTGCGGTGACGCCGGAGTTGCCTTTGGCGCCAGCGCTGCCGGTGGCACCATAGCCGCCGCCGCCGCCGCCGCCGCCGCTGCCATAGCCCGAGCTGAAGCCGCCCTTACCGCCGCCCGAGCCTGCCCCTGGCTTGCCGGCTTGGCCGTAGCAACCCTGCCCACCCGTGCCGCCGCCCGCCGCGCCCACGCCGCCCGCGTAGCAGACACCGCTGTTGTAGCCGGCGGCGACATCAACGCCCGGCTTGCCAGCTAGGCTGAGCGTGCCAGCGATCTGCACCTTGCCCGTCGCCTGGATCTCGAGGGGCTTGGTGCCCGTGACCGTCACCACAACGCCCTTCGGGATGATGAAATCCTTGAACTTCCACAGTTTTCCCACGATCGTCGTCGATTTGGTCGGGGCAAAACTGCCGTCGGCGCCGTCGCCACACTCTCCACAGCTCGCGCCGCTCTCGACGCCTGTCGCCGCGGGCAACCAGCGCTTCTTTGTTTCGTCATAGAGCCAAGCCTGCGCCACCACCATCGGCGAGTTGCTCAGGGTGTCTACGGCGATCGTCTTTCCGTCGGGTAGCGCGTCGGACTTGGCGCTCGCGATCCGCGCGAAGAGGTGGCCGTCCGGGTCATGGATCTTCTTGTTGGAGAGCGTCTCGACCTTGACGGACCAATCAACAATCCTGCCATCCAGGTTCTTCGTAACGTCGCAAAGGTCTTTGTTTCCAGGCTTCTGCACGACACAGAAGGCCGAGTCGAGGACCTTCAATGTCCAGGCACCCTTCGCGCTTTTACCGACCCACTTGTTGATGTCCCCGGACTTGGGTGGCGCCTTGACCGACCAGGTTCGATTCAGCGATTTCACGTCGGCTTCGCCGCATGGATCGCACAGCAGCCAACCCTTGGCCTTGTCGTCGGGCGGGAGGAGCTTGATGGAGATCTTGGATAGGTCCGTGTTGACCAGCTGCACGTTCACCTGGAGATCGCGCACGGTGCCGACGTCCGGAACCACCACATTGCTCACCGCTTCGATGCCCGTGTTGTCGGGGATGGGCAGGTTCTGGGATGGCGCGTTGAACGCGTCTAGGAACACGTTAGAGACGACGCCGTTGCTGATGCCGGAGATCCCGTCTTTCGGCAGCGAACCTGAGAACGAGACGCAGTCGAACGTGCCATCGGCCTTGATGCCTCGCACGACCTCCCCCGCTTTTGTGCAGCCGCCGGACACCGTCTTGATCCCTGTCAGCTTTGAGCCATCGCCAACAAACGTCGTCGCGTTGACGGTGTTCGCGGTGACGGTGTTCGCGGTGACGGTGTTCGCGGCGACACCGCCCGCGAACGTGCCGTCCTTCGCCTTGAGCGACTGGCCACCAAGGTCCAGATCACCGTCGAATTTCAGCTCGGAGACGGAGACACACGCCGTGCAGGCCAAGTCGCTGGCTGCACCGCCCGGCTTGGTCGCCGCCGCGTAGCCAAAGCTCGCGGAGAGCGCATGGAGCGCAAAGGGCACCGCAGCGAGGCGCTGGCGTGGCAACTCAGGGTCTGCGGCCACCTTCACGCCGATCCACTGCTGCGGCATCGCGGCGAGCTTCTTGCCGTCGAGCGGCGTGGTTTCGCCCAGCCGCAGGCTGAACCGCCCACCCACCACCTTGATCTGGATCGGCCCCTCCTGCCACGCCGCGGTGCCGCCGCTCTGCGTGGCATAGATCGCGAACGTGAGCCCATAGGTGCCGTCAGAGACGGGGCCGCCTGTGCTGAAGAGCACGCCCTCGTAGAGGGTCTGAGACGGCACCGCGGCCGTCGCCATGCGCGGCGTGGCCACGACGATCGCCAGCGGCGCCGCCAGCAGCAGCAGCAGCTTCGTCAGCAAGGGCCTCGTCAATTTGCAGCTGAGCGGCCTCAAGATCGAGCGCGTGCGCAGACGGGGAGTGCGTCATCGATGAGTGAGATCTGTCATTCGCGGCCTCCAGTAGTCCAGGAGACCATAGCGTAACTCTGACCTCCACAATAGGGCTGGTGGGGCAAACCTTGAGCGGCTCTCCGTGCAGTCCAGGAGATCGGTCGCGGCCAAATCTATCTCTTGGCTCTATTTGGCTGTCGCTCTTCTCTCGTCCAGCCCCACATCATCGAACCCGTCAGCGCCAGCGCGAGCCGTCCTCATGAGGAGTCGACGCCCAGCGCCCGCGTTGATGAAGGCTACTTCACAAAGGGATCGCTGAACTTGGGATCCTGCGTCATCGCCACATCAGTGAGCGTCTTCAGAAACGCCACCAGCGCGGCCTTGTGCAGATCAGTCATGTTCAGCTGCGTGACCTTGCCGTTGTTGGCGAAGAAGGGCACGCCAAGGTTCGGGCTCGCTTGCACGCCGGTGCTGTAGTGCTCGATGACGGCCTCCAACGTCGCGAAACGACCGTCGTGCATATAAGGCGCGCGAAGGGCGACGTTGCGTAGTGACGGGACCTTGAACGTGCCGCTGTCGCTCGGCTGCTTGGTGACGCCACCCACGCCGACGTCGGTCGTCGACGGTGTGAGGTCGAGCCCGTTGGAGGTCGCTTCCGTCGCGATGAACCCCTCCCCGCTGTGGCAGACGAAGCAGCCCTTGCCGCCCATCGGCGGCGGCATCACGAAGAGCTTCTTGCCCAGGTTCTCCTCGGCCGTGAAGTTTGGGAAATCGTCGGAGCGCTTGCTGACCTTCTTTCGGCCCAGATCGTACTTGCTGCCCGTGCTCACCATGCTGCGTACAAACTGCGCCAGGGCGAGCGAGATCCGCTCCGTCGTAATCTGCTCGTCGCCAAACGCCGCCTTGAACAACGCTGGGTAGTAGTCGGCCGCGTTGGCTCGGGCCGCGAGGGTGTCGAGGGTCATGCCCATCTCTACTGGGTCTTGAAAGGGCATCAGCACCTGTTCTTCTAAGCTCTTGGCACGCTGATCCCAGAAGAACGACTTCGGGCCGTAGAAGCGCGCTTGCGTCAGCCCCATCGAATGGCGGCCCGTGTCGCCTCCATCGAACCCCTTGCTCAGCACTGCGTTGTCCGAAAACCCAAACTCAGCCTTGTGGCAGGACGCGCAGGCGACCGTCCGGTTCTTGCTGAGGTTCTTGTCGTAGAACAGGACGCGACCGAGCGTCGCCCCCGTGTCTGTCGTCGGGTTGTTCGCCGGAGTCGTGTCGGCGTTCATCAGAGGCACCTGGCCGTGGAAGCCGAGCGTCTCCGTCTTGAAGTGGTTCGGCAGGTTGGGGTCGGCGTAGTTGAACGACGACGCCGGCAGGTTGAGTTTCGCGGTGAAAGGCCCCTCCACGGTCACGTCTTGCTGCGCGCCTGCGTCAGCTCCTGCTCCGTCCTCCCCCGTCAGGTCATCGATATCGCCGCCAGTGGCGTCACCTGACGTCTGTTGGCCAACGTCGGTGGCGGACGCGGGAGCGTCGTCGTCAGCGGAAGAGCAGGCGACGCTCCCCAGCAGACCAAACGCAGAGAGCGCGAGCAGACTTCGCAGGATGGGCCGCGACAGCTTCATGGGGACTCCGGGGCTAGCGGGCGCGCCCGCAGTGGGGAACATCCGCGCCGTAAACAGGTGCAGACGAAGGTGGCTCCACACAAGACCCACAGGCAGGTGTGCGGAGCAGCGGCGTCAGGACGGGGAGCTCCCTCTGCAACGCGGGCAATATAGGAGCGTCCATGTCGTCTAGCAAGTGAATACTTGCTTGCAAGCCGGGAGCGATCTCGGTCGAACCACACAGCAAACCGCCACAGCCGCAAGAGCCGCTACCCGACCCTCGCAGGGCGTTCGTGGGAGAACTGCTGCCACTATCCCTAGACGAGGCCCTGGCGCGGCCGCGAGCCCCTACTTCCTCGCTGCGCAGGCCGCCCGCAAGGCCGCCAGCTCGGCCCGCAGCGCGCGCATCTCCCGCTGCTGCGCCTTGATCGCGGCCACGGTCATGGTCGACAAGGCATACACATCCACCCGCTCGCGACCCATGTCCGACGCGGGCATACGCGGCGCGTCCTCCAGGATGTAGCCGAGCGTTCGGCGTGCGCGATTCGAGTGGCGGTACCGCCACGTCGCCAACGGCAGCTGCAGCAGCTCATCGCGTAAGCCCGCCTCGGCGGCGTGGTCGAGGTAGATGATGCCCTCCTTGAACCGGCGCGCCGAGATGGGGCAGCCGCCTGGTCCGGACTTCGGGTCCTTCTCGGCGCAGATCAGGATCGCGTTACAACCGTTCTTTGGGTCGCACTTTCCATCGGGAGAGGTGCAGGGATCGTTGGTCTTTTCGCCGGTACACAGCGGCACGTTGGGCTTGGTCTTCCACCCACTGCACACCGGATCACCACACGTCTGGAACCAGCGCAGCTGGCTGCTGGCGGTGTCAGGCTTGCTGGCGGTGTCGGGCTGCGCCGTGGCGTCCTGCGCAGCCATCGCATCGGGTGCGCTCGCCGTGTCCGGTGGCGTCGCTGTGTCCGACTTGGCGCCGGCGTCGTGGACCACCCCCGAGTCGGATGCGGTCGCGGTGTCCACCGCGCTGACGATATCGACGGGCGCCGCGGTATCGGAGAGCTGCCCCGCGGTGTCCTGGCCGCCAGCGACGTCCGCGCCGGCGCCGCCGTCCTCCTGCGCGCAGCCCGAGGCGAGCAGCGCCACAGACACCATCGAGACAGTGGCTAGCCCAAACAGAAGAGCTGAGGTCGAGCGCGTGTAAACTGAGGCCATGGCGACCCTCCCGGTGCTTAAGGTCTAGGCTCAGGATAGCGCCGCCAGCTCAGGTTCGCGGTTATTTGGCAGAACAACGCCGGGATTCGCCAGAACTCAGGTAAACGTGCGGCGCCCCAGCCGCGCGTTGGCGACGACCGTGGCGAGCCTACGCGCCCGCGTCGCTGGGCGTTTGGCCGACTTGAGGTGATAGAGCGACTGCTTCTTCTCGCCCCTGGGATACCCGACCCAGCTCTCGGCGACGGCGATCTCGGCGTCCATCGCGGCCTGCAGATCAGGCGGCACAACGAGCGCGTCGATCTCGTCGAGAAAGACCCACGACCCGTCTGCCTGCGCCCGAGTAATCGCGGCCCGTCCCGCGTCGGTCATCTCCCCGCTGGCCTCCAGCTCGGCGACGTGGCGCTTGTTGACCGCCGACCAGATGCTGCCGGGCCGCCTAGGGCTGATGAGACGCTTGACGCGGTCGGCGTCGACGCCTTTGACCTGGCTGTCGATCCAGCCATAGCTCAGGCACGCCCGCACGATCTCGCCAAAGGTCACGCACCGGTCAGGCACGTGCTTCTTGTAGTGCACGAGCCACACCGACGCGGCGTCCTGCGGCTGGGCGGCGAGCCACGCGCGCAGCTCAGCCGCGCTCTCCATCTCGACATGGGCGCGTTCGGTCTTGGCCATGTGACTGCATCCCTCCGTCTCGAACTCGCACCGGTCGTGTCGAAGCTGGATGGGGCAGTAGCCCTGACTTGCGGGCGCCTAGTAGGAGAAGATCTCGCTCGTGCCGCTCGGCAAGTGCACACGCACGATCAGGTTGGCGTTGACCACAAACATGTAGTCCTTGTCCGTCGGGTGCATCCACATCCCGCGCTCCATGGGCATGGCGTTGAAGCCCCAAGCGCCCTTATGCAAGCAGCTGATGCCCTTGTAGTCCCGGTAGTTCTCGGGGCACCACAGCGGCTCCGAGGTCCCCTTCGCCGGGTCAAACATCAGCGTCGAGCCAGAGAGTCCACCCTGCCAGATCAGATTGCGGTGGTGATCCCAGAGCACGTGGGTGCCCGAGCTGCCGCTGTTGCTGTCGGTCACGCCCTTCTTGTGCAGCAGCTTGCGGTCGCCGGTGGCCACGTCGATCTCGTACAGGTCACCCGTGAGGCCGGTCGACGTGTAGATCTTGCCGCCCTTGAGCAGCATCCCTTTGTAGGGCCCCGCCTGGGGAATCGGGCCAGTGCCCACGTTCTTGCCCTTGTAGATGACGTTGTCTTTGCCGACGCCGGTGCTCGTCACGATGTCGCACTTCTTGCCGTCCGCGCTGACCTTGATGATGCCGACCCCGTTCGAGGTAGGCGTAGCGCCGTTGTGCGCGTAGCTGAGGTAGAAGTTGCCCTTGTCGTCGATACCAAACGCCTTGCGGCCGATCTGGACTGACCAGTAGCCGAACTTCTCCGTCCGCCCGTTTCCGCAGTGGCCGTAGGGGTTCGGCTTCTTCTCGTAATTGAAGCCCAGGTGATTGCTCCGCCACGCGTACTCGCGATCGCCCGTCTTGGGATCCATGCGGATGATGTCGACACCGGGGGTCAAGCTCGCGCCGATGCGCACGTAGGTGTAGACGGCGACATAGTACTTGCCGTCCGGGCCGATCTGCACCTGGAAGGGGTACGAGAGCACCGGGCCCTTGCCGGTGTCGGTGATGACCTGTGTTTTGGGGTCGCGGAAGCGCCCGCCGATGATGCGTCGCTTGCGAGTGTTGATGTCGATGCCCATCACCACACCCACGTCCAGCGTCGTCTTGTTCTCCGGCCAGACCGTCTTGGCATCTTTCCACTTTACGACCGCGATCAGCTCGTTCTTGTCGACAGCCCCGCTGTAGAACCCGCCGAAGTTCTGCCCGTACGCACGCGGTCCCTCGCCGATCGACATCTTGAGGTAGTCAGCGATCGTCGATTTGCACTCGGGGAAGTCCAGCGTCACCAAGTTGGCGTGGCATCGACAGTCCACCGGCAGCGCGGTCGGGTTGCCGACGTGCTGGGTCAGCGGGCACGGGAAGTAGTAGCGCGGGCTCCACTTCTGCGTGTTCAGGATCGAGGCCTTCACCGTCACCGTCAGCAGCGCGGTCACGTGCTTGCCGTTGGCGTCGAG